>Ga0207675_100000148_pt1 | contig 61193 bp, 41 predicted proteins | sample KBSSwiS42_FD_184305 | JGI IMG/M metagenome (GOLD analysis project Ga0207675, IMG submission 184305) | Switchgrass rhizosphere microbial communities from Kellogg Biological Station, Michigan, USA - KBS Switchgrass S4-2 (SPAdes) (version 2) | ecosystem: Host-associated > Plants > Roots >...
ACCGATTGCAATTTTTTTCTCAAGGAGAAACCTCTCCTATCAAATTCGAGCATGGTGGGAATTTGTCGGGACGGTCAACGTTACAAACTCAAACTGGCAAGATTGTCATCATGAATGGACAGAACTGACTGTTATTTCCTTAAGAAAATAAACTTTGTAGCTGAGCATATTTTATCGATTTTTATGCAACCGATTGCATCAATGAAGCAAAGAAAGGACACTACAATTTATGATATTGCCCGCAAGCTGGCGCTCTCTTCTGCAACGGTAAGTCGTGGACTTAGGGATAATCCTGTTATTAATAAAAACACCCGAAGGAAGATCAAAGAAGTGGCCCGTGAGCTCGGATACAGGCAAAACATTTTTGCAAGCAATCTTCGAAAGCAAAAAACAAATACTATTGGCGTAATCGTTCATGAACTCAATAGTAATTTTATCACCTCAGTCCTTGCGGGTATTGAAAAGGTCACGACCGAGGCGGGATATGACCTTATTATTGCGCACTCCGCGGAAAGTTACCAAAGGGAGGCTGCAAATGCCATGAATCTCTTTCATAAACGGGTGGATGGAGTTATCGCTTCGCTTGCCTTTGACACCAGTTCTCTTGACCATTATAAGCCACTTGAGGAAAAGGGAATTCCTGTTATTTTCTTTGACCGCGTAGAAGAGCAAAGTGAAACCAGCAAGGTTATTATCAACAACTATCAATGCGGCTACCAGGCCACTGAACATCTTATTGAACAAGGATGCAAACGCATCGTCCTGGTAACCGCAAACCTGAGGCGCAATGTTTATGCGGGGCGCTATAAGGGTTATAAGGAAGCCTTGCATGACCATGGTATTGCTTTTGATGATGAATTAGTGCTTATCAAAGACCTTAGCGAACAATGTGGGATCGATGCGGCGATTGAAATATTAAAAATGGCTCCTTTGCCTGACGGTGCCTTTATTACCAATGATTTTTCCGCCGCAGTATGCATGCAAACCTTAAAAAGTAATGGAATTAGAATTCCCGCCGACATCGCTGTAGTTGGTTTTAATAATGATGCCATCAGTAAACTAGTGGAACCGCAGTTAACGACAATTAATTACCCTGGTGTGGACATGGGAGAAATTGCAGCCCGCAACCTGATCAACCACCTGAAGGGCACCATTGACATCCGGCAGATTCCGACAATAGTTGTTCGTTCGGAAATGATCATAAGAAAGTCATCTTTAAAGAGGGGCCATATTTGAAAACTGGTTTTTCAATATGAAAAAGAATTTTCTCCTTTTTGTATTTCTGATGTTGTCATCTGCGATAATTGCCGAGGACGGTTACCGACTCTGGTTACGCTACGACAAAATCGATAACGCCTCACTACTTCATCAATACAGGAACCTGGTAACTTCTGTGCAGGTGAACGGTTCCTCACAAACGATACATATTGCAAAAGCAGAATTGATCAGGGGTCTCGAAGGCCTGCTGGGAAAGAAAATCACAAGTATTTCTTCTGCGAGCAGGAGCATTGTAGCAGGAACACCAGCAACCTCGTCGTTTGTCAAATCCATTTTTTCGGCAAGTGACCTCGATTCAATCGGGAATGAAGGATTTATCATCCGTCGCCAAAGTAACGTTTTTGTTATAGGTGCCAATTCTGACATCGGCATACTATACGGCGTATTTCATTTCCTGCGTTTGTTACAAACACATCAAAATATTCAACAGTTATCGTTCTCCACCGCTCCGAAAATCCGGCTGCGAATTTTGAATCACTGGGATAACCTGAACCGGTATGTAGAACGTGGCTATGCAGGAATTTCAATTTGGAACTGGCACACGTTACCAGCTTATATTGATCAGCGCTACATTGACTATGCAAGGGCGAATGCTTCGCTGGGCATTAATGGGGTTTCGCTTACAAATGTAAACGCCAATGCAATCGTATTGACAAGGCCGTATCTTGAAAAAGTGGCATCCCTCGCAAATATTTTTCGTCCTTATGGCATTAAAGTTTTTCTGACAGCCCGATTCAGTGCACCGATTGAGCTTGACAAATTAAAAACAGCCGATCCTTTAAATGATACGGTTAGGCAATGGTGGAAAAATAAGGTTAACGAAATCTATGAATTCATACCCGACTTTGGAGGTTTCCTGGTAAAAGCAAACTCGGAAGGACAACCCGGACCACAGAACTACCAGCGTACACATGCCGACGGCGCCAATATGCTGGCGGATGCTGTCGGTCCGCATAATGGCATTGTGATGTGGAGGGCATTCGTATATGGTGAGAAATCAGAGGACAGGATCAAACAGGCATACGATGAGTTTAAACCTTTGGATGGAAAATTCACGGAGAATGTGATGGTCCAGGTAAAAAATGGGCCACTAGATTTTCAGCCAAGAGAACCTTTTTCTCCCCTGTTTGGAGCGATGAGTCATACTCCCCTGATGATGGAATTCCAGTTGACACAGGAATACCTTGGACAGGGTACTCACCTTGTCTATGAAGCGCCAATGTTTAAAGAGGTGTTGGATGCAGACACCTATGCAAAGGGAAAAGGCTCATTCGTGTCTAAGATTGTTGATGGTAGTTTATATGATTACACATTGAACGGAATTGCAGGAGTATCCAATATAGGTAATGAGCGTAACTGGACGGGTCAATTATTTGGACAAGCAAACTGGTATGCTTTTGGCCGACTGGCGTGGAATTATGATTTGAGCAGTGAACAAATTGCTGACGAATGGATACGTCAAACATTTAATAGTAATCCTGCAGTTATCTCGAACGTAAAAAAAATAATGCTGTCATCTCATGAAGCGATGGTAAACTATATGACGCCATTGGGGCTGCATCATATCATGGGAAACGGACATCATTATGGACCCGCTCCGTGGGGAAATACGCTCCCACGACCCGACTGGAATCCTGTTTATTTCCACAGGGCCGATTCTTTTGGGATAGGGTTCGATAGAACTGCAAATGGCACAAATGCGCTGGCACAGTATGCTCCCGAAGTGCGCAAACAATTCGAAGACGTAAACAGCTGCGATGAAAAATACTTACTCTGGTTTCATCATGTCGGCTGGAAACATAAAATGAAATCTGGTAGGACGTTGTGGGACGAGCTTTGCTACAAATATCAAAAGGGCGTCGCCGATATACGATCATTTCAGCTAGCATGGAATCAGCTGGAAAAATTGTTGGACAACGAAAGGTTTACGCACGTTAAAATGCTGCTGGCAATACAGGCGGAAGAAGCTAAGTGGTGGCGAAATTCCTGCCTGCTATATTTTCAAACATTCAGTGGCATGACTATTCCGTCCGCAAATGAGCAGCCCGATAAAACACTGGACTATTATAAAAGCTTACATTTTCCGTATGCACCCGGAAATTAATACCTGCTGTTCTGCCAGGAGGCAGGCATAAAGAAAAATTATGAGCAACCAAAACATGAGAGTGGCCATTATAACCGGGGGAGGTTCGGGCATAGGTCTCGCCATCGCAGAAAAATTTGTTGAATCCGGCATACATACTATTATCGTGGGCAGAGATGAAGCGAAACTAAATAATGCCAAAACAGCATTGGGTACGCTATGTTATCCTATGCGTTGCGACGTCAGCGACCTTTCATCGATACCATCGCTTATTTCCAATGTGATCCGGCAATTTGGCAAAATCGATATCCTCGTGAATAATGCCGGCATCAACATGAAAAAAGATTTCACGGAGGTTACGGATGAGGAATTTCAAAGAGTGATCACGACTAACCTTTGTTCTGTTTTTGCCATATCAAGGGAAGTGGTGAAATGTATGCTGCCCAACAAAAGCGGATGCATCATTAATATCAGCTCAATGGCTGCACAGTATGGATTGCCCAAAGTCATTGCGTACAGCGCAAGCAAAACGGCCATTGACGGATTGACACGGGCCATGGCCGTAGAATTATCGCCGAAGGGAATACGTATCAATGCCATCGCGCCCGGGTTCATAACTACTCCTATGACAGACATTGCTTTGAATAATGATCCTGATCGAAAGGCAAAGGTTTATGGACGAACACCGATGGGTTTTATGGGTAAGCCTTCGGATATTGCCGATGCAGCTTTGTTCCTTGCCGGAGATGCCGCCAAATATATAACGGGAGTTGTGTTGCCTGTTGACGGTGGAAACAGCATCGGCTTTTAAACTTAACGATTTAGTCAAATTTTTAATCAATTATAAAAATGAAACTCAAATACCTTCTATCACTAATGGCAAGTGCCGTTTTACTTTCTAATTGTAATAACGAAGTAAAGGAGGATAAATCAGAAATAACCGCCGACAGCAGCTCAGTACAAAAGAAAGAATATCTTTCACAACCCCTGGTTTCACACATCTATACTGCCGATCCATCCGCACATTTATTTAACGGCCGTATTTATATTTATCCATCACATGATACTGCTACCGGTACGAAGGAAGATAACCTCGGCGGCCATTTTGATATGAGGGATTATCACGTTCTTTCCATGGCTGGTGCAGACAGCGCCGTTACCGATCACGGCGTGGCGCTTGATATTAAAAATATTCCCTGGGCAGGCCGCCAGCTTTGGGCTCCTGACGCCGCCTTTGCCAATAATACCTATTATCTATATTTCCCGGTAAAAGATAAGCAGGACGTATTCCGCATTGGAGTGGCCACCAGTGCAAAACCGGAAGGACCTTTTATTGCAGAGAAAGAACCCTTCAAAGGAAGTTACAGTATCGATCCCTGTGTATTCAAAGACGATAATGGCACTTTCTATATGTATTTCGGGGGCATATGGGGAGGACAATTGCAAAGATGGAACAACAACAAATACGATTCTGCAGCCGGAAACCGTAAACCTGAGGAAGCTGCGATACTTCCAAGGATAGCAAAACTAAATGCCGACATGAAGGGTTTTGCAGAACCGGTGAAAGAGGTGCAAATTGTAGATAAAGACGGAAAGCCGTTTTTGGAAAGAAATAACGACAAACGGTTCTTCGAAGCATCATGGATGCACAAGTACAAAGGCAAATATTATTTTTCTTATTCCACGGGCGACACACATTTACTTTGTTACGCCACCGGTGACAATCCTTATGGACCTTTCACTTACCAGGGGGTTATCTTAAATCCTGTTGAAGGATGGACCAATCATCATTCCATTATCGAATCCAATGGCAAATGGTATTTATTTTATCATGACGTACAATTGAGCGGCAAAACTCACCTGAGAAATGTGAAGATGACCGAGCTGAAGTATAACGATGACGGTTCTATTCAAACAATTACTGCCCAGAAATAAGACGATAAGAAGCCAATGAAAAAGATCCTTTTGGTTGCTTTCCTGTTTTTGTTCTCCTTTGTTCATGCACAGGAATATAAATCGTTCCCAATGTGGGATCATCGTTTACCATTTGAAAAGAGAGTAAATGACCTGGTGAGTCGTTTGACGCTCGAGGAAAAGGTCGCGCAAATGATGAATCATGCGCCGGCGATCGAAAAATTAGGAATACCAGCATACGACTGGTGGAACGAAGTATTACATGGAGTGGCCAGGACGCCGTATCGTGTCACCGTATTTCCGCAGGCAATTGGCATGGCTGCAACCTGGGATACATCTTCAATGTTTACCATGGCTGATTTTGCAGCTTTGGAGGGAAGGGCTGTCTACAATAAAGCAGTAGCACAGCGACGCGCGGGGGAACGATATTTAGGATTGACTTACTGGACGCCCAACATAAATATTTTTCGCGACCCTCGATGGGGCCGGGGACAGGAAACATATGGAGAAGACCCATTTTTGACGGCAACAATGGCTGCATCATTTGTTCGTGGTTTGCAGGGAAGCGATCCAAAATACCTGAAGGCCGCAGCTTGTGCCAAACATTACGCTGTGCACAGCGGACCCGAGCCGTCCCGCCACGTGGATAATTTCAACCCTTCGCCTTATGACCTGTGGGATACCTACCTGCCGGCATTTAAAGAATTGGTGGTAAACGCAAGAGTTGCCGGAGTGATGTGCGCCTATAACGCGGTAAATACACAGCCGTGTTGTGCCAATGATTTACTGATGAATGATATTCTTCGGAATAAATGGAAGTTTAAAGGCTATGTAACAAGTGACTGTTGGGCAATTGACGATTTTTATAAAAATCACAAGACGCATGCCGACGCGTCTGCAGCCAGTGCAGACGCAGTAATGCATGGCACCGATGTGGATTGCGGCACGGCTTCCTTTTTAGCCCTCGTTGATGCTGTAAAAAAGGGATTAGTCAAAGAGCAACAGATTGATGTGAGCGTAAAAAGACTTTTCACTATTCGCTACAGGCTGGGTTTATTTGACCCCGTGAGCATTGTAAAATATGCTCAGACGCCCCAAAGCGTACTGGAAAGTGCTCCCCACAAAGAGCACGCACTTAAAATGGCGCGAGAAAGTATCGTGTTGCTGAAAAACGCTAATAATACTTTGCCACTTTCTAAAAACATTAGAAAAATCGCGGTAGTTGGGCCAAATGCAGATAACCCTATCGCGGTGCTGGGAAATTATAATGGCACACCCACAGAAATTGTAACCGTATTGGCGGGGATCAAACAAAAGCTGGGCGCTGACGTGGAAGTGATCTATGAAAAGGCACTCAATTTTACCAATGACACTTTACTAGTGTATGCCGACGTAAATAACCAATACTCCATAGAAGGCAAACAGGGTTTTAAAGCAGAATATTATAACAATATCGACTTGAAGGAAGAACCGGTTATAGTAACGGAGCCAGTGCTTGATAAATTCTGGCAGGAAGGCGAGACGGTAACAGGAGAAATAAGGGCCAATAATTTTTCTGCGCGCTATACTAGCTTTTATAAAGCGGAAAACGATGGCGAAATCAGTTTTGAAATAGAGGCAGATGACGGCTATAAAGTTTTTATTGATGATAAAGAAGTCCTCAATGCATGGGTGCGTAACCGATGGGGTGCACGTACATACCGGCAGCCGATTGAAAAAGGAAAACAATATAAAATTGTTGTAGAGTATTGGCAGGGTGAAGGTAAAGGCAACGTAAGATTGAGGGCTGGTAATTTTGAACGCTTTGAACTAAATAATCTCCTCGAACGGATCAAAGATGCCGATGCGATTATTTATGTCGGAGGTATAAGCCCACAATTGGAAGGAGAAGAAATGAAAGTGGACTACCCGGGATTCAATGGAGGCGACAGAACCTCCATTATGCTTCCGCAAATCCAAACAGATGTAATGAAAAAATTACAGGTAACAGGACGACCTGTTGTGTTTGTAATGATGACAGGCAGCGCTATCGCTATTCCCTGGGAAGACGCAAACATTCCTGCCATTGTTAATGCCTGGTATGGCGGACAAAGTGCTGGCACCGCAGTTGCCGATGTATTGTTTGGCGACTATAATCCTGCGGGTCGCCTGCCTGTGACATTCTATAAAAACGACAGCGATCTGCCCGCGTTCAATGATTATTCCATGTCTGACAGGACTTATCGATATTTTAAAGGGGAGCCGTTGTATCCCTTCGGTTACGGATTAAGTTTTACTACGTTCAAGTACGACATGCTCCGTTTGCCTGCTTCGTCAAGCTCCGGCAAAACGGTTAAGGTTAGTGCAAGGGTCACCAATACCGGTAAGATGACCGGTGAAGAAGTCGTTCAACTATATATAACGCATGAGGGCAGGCAAGGAAAGTCGCCTTTGAAATCATTAAAAGGATTTCAGCGTATATTGCTAAAGCCAGGCCAAAGCAAAGTAGTGACCTTTAATATTACTCCGGCACAATTATCATTAATTGCAGAAGACGGAACAAGCTATCGGCTGAAGGAAAAAGTAATGATTAGTATTGGCGGAGGACAGCCCGGTATCAAAAACAAGACAACCAGTAATGTAATAACCTCAAACATTTCAATTTTATAATTACGTATGAAAAAATTACTTCTTTTGGTCGGGGCAACCGGGACGCATTTCCTTTTTGCACAAAACAACATTGTTTTAAATGCCGGCAATGGAAAAGATGTTATTGATAAAAATATATATGGACATTTTGCCGAACACCTGGGCCATTGCATTTATGGCGGTTTTTACGTAGGCGATACCAACAAAACTATTCCGAACAAAGATGGAGTAAGGCTGGATGTGATCGATGCCCTAAAAAAGCTTAAGGTGCCTGTGCTTCGCTGGCCGGGAGGATGTTTTGCCGATACATATCATTGGCGCGATGGTGTTGGTCCAAAAAAAGAGAGGCCATCGATGCTCAATATCTGGTGGGGTAATGTAAAGGAGGATAATAGTTTTGGCACCAATGAGTTTTTAAATATGTGCGAACAATTGGGTGCCGAGCCCTATTTAAGCGGAAACGTGGGTAGCGGTACTCCCCAGGAACTGGCTGATTGGGTAAAATACACGAGTCATCCTAACGGCAGCAGCCCGATGACAGACCTTCGCCAGCAATATGGAAGACCAAATCCATGGAAGGTCAGACTGTGGGGATTAGGCAACGAGGCCTGGGGTTGCGGAGGCAATATGAAAGTGGAGCACTACGCAAATGTGTATCGGCAGTATGCCACTTTTATGACCAACTGGAATAACAGTGATCGTATCTACCGGATTGCTTCCGGCGCATCGGATGATGACTATCACTGGACCGAAGTATTGATGAAAGAATTGCCGGCAAATATGTTTGATGCACTGGGGCTGCACCATTATTCAGTCATCGACTGGAATAAAAAAAGTTCTGCTACCAACTTTTCTGAAGAAGAGTATTTCATTACCATGAAAAAAGCCCTTCTGATGGAAGAATTGATAACAAAACACAGTGCCATTATGGATAAATACGATCCACAGAAGAAGAAAGCACTCGCAGTTGATGAATGGGGCGGCTGGTATGACGTAGAACCGGGAACGAACGGGGCATTCCTGTTCCAGCAAAATACAATGAGGGATGCGATGATAGCAGGAGCTACATTAAACATCTTCAACAATCATTGCGACAGGGTTAAGATGGCTAACCTGGCCCAGGCAATAAACGTATTGCAGGCAGTTATTTTGACACGCGAAGACAAAATCATCCTCACTCCCACTTATCATGTGATGGAAATGTACAATGTGCACCAGGATGCCACCCTGCTGCCGCTGCAGGTTACCAGTAATAAATATACTGTTGGGAAGGAGAGTCTTACTGCCGTTTCGGCTTCAGCGTCCAAAGACAAAAATGGGGTGACTCATATCTCCCTCGTAAATATAGATGCGAAAAATCCGCAGCCGGTTTCTATTGATATAAATGGAGCAAGCTACAAGTCAGTTACAGGAAGAATTTTGACATCCGACAAATTGCAGAATTATAACAGCTTTGATAACCCGGGCAAAATCGTCCCCAAAACATACAGCGGAGCACAACTAAATGGTCCAAAGCTGTCGGTTACTATACCTCCCTTTAGCGTGGTGGTCCTGGAATTGAAGTGATGACAATCACGATCTGGGGATAAAAAATCAAATGGGGGGCGGGATGACGTTTTCGTCAATTTCGCCCCAACAAAGAACAAGGACTGGTTGTTGGAACCCGGCAAATCATATACGCTCAAATACAGGCTGGTAGTCTTCAACGGATAGTTTGATGCTGTCAAAGCAGAAGATGAGTGGAAGAAATTTGTCAAAGAAGTGAATTAGCATTCATCATCTAAATTTTCAACTGATGGAAAGGAGAATACAATCGCGGCGGGAGTTCCTGGGCAACACAATGAAAGCAGCTGCACTGGCAGCCATTCCGTCGATTGTGCCATCATCGGTATTCGGGAAAAAAGCGCCCAGCAACCGAATTAATGTTGCTGCAATCGGAACGGGTCGCATTTCGCGAGCTCATGATATGCCCGGTGTATGGCAACATGACTTTGCACAAATAATGGCCGTATGCGATCTCGATTTCATTCGCGCAGAACAAGGCAAACAATTAGTGAATGAATATTACGGTACGCGTAGCGGGAAATCGTTTGATGGGGCCAGGTTGTACACAGACTTTCGGGAATTATTGTTGAACAAAGACATTGATGCCGTGCTGATCAGTACGCCGGACCATACTCATGCAATGATCGGCGCAGCCGCCGCCCGTGCCAAAAAACATATTTATATGCAAAAACCGGCGTCCCTTACCGTTGCAGAAGGAAGGATAATCAGTGACGTCATAACAAAGAGCGGGGTAAAATTCCAGATTGGAAGTCAACAGCGTTCTACCGAGCAATTTCGATATGCAGCTGAGCTGGTCAGGAACGGTCGTATTGGCAAATTAAAAACCGTTTACGTAGGCCTGCCGGGTGATCCGCCGGGCGGGAACGCGACTGAACAAGCCGTTCCAAAAAATCTGAATTATGATATGTGGCTTGCCTCTACACCATTGGTTTATTACACCGAAGACAGGGTGCATCCTCAAAGTGGATATGAACGGCCGGGATGGCTGAGGTGCGAACAGTTCGGCGCCGGTATGATCACTGGTTGGGGTGCGCATCATATCGATTCGGCACATTGCGGAATGGGAATGGAACGTAGTGGCCCGCTTGAGATCTGGTGTGATAAAGCGGAGTTTGCAACAGGTGGCTTATGGGACGTGCACGGAATTTTTAAAACCGAAGCACTTTATGCGGATGGTGTAAAGATGATCGTCAGCAACGAATTTCAAAACGGGATAAAATTTGAGGGTACTGATGGCTGGATCTTTGTATCGAGAGGAGATTACCAGGTTACCGGCAGTGATCCGGGTGCTAAATCAGGGCAGGCCAAAAAATTAGATGCCAGTGATCCAAAAATTCTAACCTCAGTCATTGGTGAAAAAGAATTTCATTTTACCGTGAGCAAAAACCATCATGGCAATTGGCTCGAAGCAATCCGCGACAACAAGGAAACGATCGCTCCGGTGGAAGAAGCGCATCGTGCATGTACTGCGTGCTTACTTCATCATATTTCAATGAAGCTGAAGCGGAAAATTTACTGGGATCCGGTTAAAGAGCAATTCAAGAATGATGAAGAAGCAAACAAAATGCTGAGCCGTCCGCAACGCAAAGAATATGAGGTGAAGGCATAGATTAATAATTAAGGTGATTTACCCGGGTGAGGGCGATTAAAGGGATGCAATAAGCTAATAAGGTTGGGCCTAGCTAATAATCAGTGAAGTTACTAAGGTAATAAGGTTGGACGCGGTTAATAATAGTGACGGTAGCAAGATAACAGGATTAGACTCTTTTAAAAACTATCTTATGAAGGTAATACGGTTGGACCTGGCTATGATTGAACTATTTTAGAAAATGTGGCTTATGAAAGTAATAAGGTTATAGGAAGTAGTTGCGACTTAATCCGTAGCAGCTAAAATTTGATCTGACAATTCGGATTAATTTGTAGAAACGAAGATTTAATCTGGCAGTTGGGATTAGCTTTAAGTAAGCACACTTATCAACTAACTTGCAATAGCAATTCAATTCGATCGAATCTACCTTATTACCTTAATAACTCTAGATCGACAAAACTAACGCTAACCTTATTACCTTATTCGCAGCATTTCACCAATTTTCAAATTGTCGCTTTCAAAGAAACGCAATGAACTACTAATGTGGTATATTGAAAAATTTAATTTATCCTGGATGCGATTTATCCTGTTTTTGTTCGCTTTGCAAATAATTATAGGGACTACGTCCGGGCAGACTGGTTACGAAAGCAAGCAGGAGCATCGATTGAACCGGGTAGATTTTAAGCCCAACGTTTATTACCGCGAATATTCTTCAACCAATCCGGTCGCACTCACAATCAGGCCGGGAGATACAGTCGCCACGGAAAGTGTTGACGCGGGTGGATTTGACAAAGACGGTCAGAAAAAATCAGAAAGGGGAAATCCATTAACAGGCCCTTTTTTTATTGAAGGTGCTGTTCCGGGCGATGCCATAGCTGTAACCATCACAAAAATTTCACTGAACAGAAATTATGCTACCACCCTTGAAGCATTAGTGCCCAAAAGTTTGCCGGGTAACACGATAAAAAAGAAATGGAGACACGCCAAACTTGCCCGGTGGAATATTGATTTGGAAAATAATGTTGCCACGCCCGCAAACCAACACGAACATATTAAGGAAGTAAAAATTCCCCTCCACCCCTTTTTAGGTTGCGTTGGCGTTGCCCCTGAAAGTACCGATAAGATTGGAACGGGCGGCTTTGGTCGGTTCGCCGGTAACCTGGATTTCAGATTCATCACTGAAACAGCAACTGTGTATGTGCCGGTATATCACAACGGTGCCCTCTTGCTGATAGGTGATGGACATGCTGTGCAGGGCGATGGTGAGCTGAACGGCGATGCTTTGGAAACCTCGATGAATTTTGAATTTACTGTCCGGGTAATCAAAAATGGCGGAGCCGAACTCAGCCATCCCAGGGCCGAAGACAAAAATTATGTGATGGCTTTCGGAATAGAGAAGAATTTAGACAGGGCGCTAAAATCCGCCACGCAAAACTTGTTACACTGGCTGCAAAAAGACTACCAGCTCACTTACATTGAGGCGACACAAATTATTGGAACTTCGGTTGAATACGTTATTCCAAAAATTGCTGGGAAGAAAGTTGAAATGGTGGCCATGTTATCCAAAGAAATTCTTATACAACTAAAAAAATACAACTAGATCCGGATGAAAAAGATGAAACCATTGTTTATCCCAGGCTCAATTCATTTCATCGCTGCTGTAAGTACCGTATTAATTTTAGCATCATGCAATCAAAGTAAAATGCCTGCCCAAAAACCCGTTCACCTCATTACACTGGACCCCGGCCATTTTCATGCGGCATTGGTGCAAAAATCGATGTATGGGGATATTGACTCTACTGTATATGTATATGCACCGGGAGGTAATGATCTGAGCCTGCACCTCGATAGGATCAATTCGTATAATGCACGACTTGAAAAGCCTACCAAATGGAAAGAAGAAGTTTATGCAGGCAATGATTTTTTTGAAAGGATGCTTGCCGAAAAAAAAGGAAACGTTGTGGTATTATCGGGCAATAACCAAAAGAAAACGGAGTATATCTTAAATTCTTTGAGAAACGGCTATAATGTTTTTGCCGACAAACCCATGGCGATCGACAGCAAAGGATTTGAAAAATTGAAAGAAGCATTTGAGGTGGCATCAAATAATAAATTGTTGCTGTATGATATCATGACCGAACGATTCGAGATTACTACAATATTGCAACGCGAGCTTGCGATGAGCCCTGGAATTTTTGGTGAGCTGGAAAAAGGAACCCATGATAACCCTGCTATCACAAAAGAAAGTGTCCATCATTTTTATAAATACGTTTCGGGAAACATATTAAAGAGGCCGGCATGGTTTCTCGATGTGTCGCAACAAGGCGAAGGGATTGTTGATGTAATGACCCACCTGGTTGACCTGGTTCAATGGGAATGTTTCCCGGACCAGGCTATAGACTACACAAAAGACATTGATATCAGTTCCGCGAAACGTTGGGCGACTGATATGAGCTTATCTGAATTCAAAGAAATCACTGGGATAGACAGCTTTCCATCCTACTTAGCCAGCAACATTAGTCATGATACACTGTTGCACATCTCTTGCAATGGCGAGATAAATTACAATATCAGGGGTATACATGCGAGGACATCAGTAACCTGGAATTACAAAGCCCCGGAAGGAACGGGAGATACCCACTACTCCATTATGAGAGGTAGCAGGGCCAACCTGGTTATCCGCCAGGGAAAGGAAGAGAACTTCCAGCCTGTTTTATACATCGAGCCAATAAAAGATGATAGCACTTATGAATCATCGATATCGGCACACTTCAAAAAAATTAGTGCAAAATTCCCCGGTGTAGCATTATACAAGTCTGCAAAGGGCTGGAGTGTTAAATTGCCTCAAAACCTGGCAGAAGGACATGAAGCGCATTTTGCAAGGGTTATGAAAAATTTTCTCGAATACCTAAAAAACAAAAATATACCGGCCTGGGAAGTGCCGAATATGCTAGCCAAATATTACACCACCACAAAGGCACTGGAAATAGCATTGAAAAATAATAACTAGTGACTTTGATTTGTCCGGGCATTTGTACGTTATTAAAATGATTACAGCATGAAACTATTACTGAGCCTGGCAACATTAATTATAGCGGTTACGCTGACAGCACAAAAAACAGACACTTTGTTGTCCGGTGTTTATTACTGGAAGAATCATGAACCAAAAAAGGAAGAGACCGACATCATACGGAGGATCCTGGAAGGAAGAACTTTTGCTCTTGATCATTTTGAAGTTCATGCGTCCACAATTGAAGCAGGTAAAATCCCTCAACCATCTTATACACATAAAGACGAAGAAGAATTAATGATTGTTAAAGACGGACAAGTAAAAATTACCATTGCAGGTAAAAGCCAAACATTAGGGCCTGGTAGTATAGCTTTTGTGATGCCCGGTGATGAACATGTGGTTGACAATGCAGGCAATAGTGAATCAACTTTTTTTATATTAAAATACAAAGCGAAATCGCGTCCCGCCAATGAAAGAACAAAACAATCCCGTGGTTCTTTCATGATCGATTGGAATGAATTGAAAACTTCAAACACGGGCAAAGGTTACCGTCGGGATTTCTTTAATCAGCCCACATCACAATTAAGCCAGTTTGAAATGCACACGACGGCACTGAATGCCGATTCCGTCAGTCATCCGCCGCATACCCATGTACAGGAAGAAATTGTTTTGATCTTGCGGGGGAATGTCCAGATGTATATAGACGGAACATATTATGATGGATCAGCCGGCGATCTTTATTTCCTTTCGTCAAATGTCCCGCATGCGTTGAAGAATATCGGGAAGGAACAGTGTGAATATTTTGCCTTCCAATGGAAAAATTGATTATGAGAAGTTTTATTTCAACATTGACCGTTTTGATTCTTCTCTCCTCTGCGAGCTATTCGCAGGTAAAGCTGCCTGCCATTATCCGGGACAGTATGATATTGCAAAGAGACGTCAACCTAAATATCTGGGGATGGGCTTCCAAAAATGAAAAGGTGAACATCAAATTCAATGGCAAGAGCTATAAGGTAACAACGGGCGCGGACGGAAAATGGTTTGTTTGGCTGTCGCCATTGAAAGCAGGTGGTCCGTACGACATGGAAATTAAGGGCAGCAATACCATTGTCCTTCGCGAGATCCTTGTCGGCGACGTTTGGTTTTGCAGTGGTCAGTCCAATATGGTACACCAGATGAACTTACACGACGTGACCTATGCAAAAGAAATTGCGGAAGCAAACTATCCCCAAATCCGGCAGTTCCTTGTTGCCACACTTACCAATTTGCAGGGACCAGTCAGTGATTTACCAGCAGGTAGCTGGAGACCTGCAGTCGGCGAAGATGTAAGGTCTTTTTCAGCAGTTGCTTATTTTTTCGCTAAAAAGATTTATGAAAAATACCACGTGCCTATAGGCATTGTCAATTCAAGTGTGGGCGGCACACCTATTGAAGCATGGACCAGCGAAGAAGGGCTGAAGGATTTTCCTTCTATAATTAATATCGTTCAAAAAAATAAGGATACGGCATATGTCAATGGAATAAACCGTGCTGCAACAGCAAGCATCAAACCAAACGCTCCGCTTGATTTGGGCATGCTAACCGCGAAGAAATGGTTCGAGACGGATTATACTCCCAAAGGATGGCATACTATAAATGTCCCGGGCTATTGGGAAGACCAGGGTATTAAAGACTTGAATGGCGTTGTATGGTATAGAAAGGAAATTGATGTGCCGGCAACTATGGCAGGCAAGGCAGCCAAAGTTTTTTTAGGAAGAATAGTGGATGCTGATATTTTATTCATCAATGGAAGGCAGGTAGGAAGCACAGCTTATATGTACCCCCAGCGCCGTTACAACGTTCCCGCAGATGTGTTGAAGGGCGGTAAGAACATCGTCGTAATAAAAGTGACGAACAACAATGGAAAAGGAGGCTTCGTTCCAGGCAAGCCCTATTGTCTTTTTGCGGGAAGTGATACGATCGACCTGAAAGGGAACTGGCAATATAAAGTGGGCCAGGTGTTTGAATCACCAACTTCTGCCAACTCGGTTGCGTCAATCGTAGCTCAGAACCAGCCAACGGCTTTGTTTAATGCGATGGTTTCACCCAATATTAATTATACGGTCAAAGGGATATTATGGTACCAGGGTGAGGCTAATACACGTCGTGCTGCTGAATATTCAAAACTTTTACCTGCCCTTATCCAGGATTGGAGAAATCAGTGGAACCAGCCGGCCCTTCCTTTCCTGTATGCGCAGCTTCCGGGGTTTATGGAATATAACTATTTGCCATCGGAGAGCCAGTGGGCCGAATTAAGAGAAGCGCAATTAAAAACATTATCCGTGCCCAATACAGCAATGGCGGTCGCCATTGACCTGGGCGAATGGAACGACATCCACCCTGACAATAAAAAAGACGTAGGTGAGCGACTTGCCTTAGCAGCGATGAAACTGGCATATGGAGAAAACATTGTGCATTCTGGTCCTATTTATGTTTCTTCAACTGTCGACCGGAACGAGGTTGTAATACGCTTCGACAATATCGGCGGCGGGTTGATCACAAATGATGGAGAAGCTCCTTCCGAATTTGCAATCGCTGGTACAGATAAAAAATTTGTTTGGGCAAAGGCAAGGATAGAAAACGATCATGTAATTGTTTGGAACGACGCCCTGGTAGAACCCAAATATGTTCGATACGCATGGGCCGACAATCCCGTCAATCCTAACCTTTACAATAAGGAAGGATTGCCGGCATCGCCATTCAGAACTGATAATTGACAAATACTTCGCGGCAAAAGTTGAGGCTTGTGTGGATCAATTTTCAGTATTGCCCGTCAATTAATAAGAATCCGGGCGAACGAATTGAAATGAATTACGCAAAAAACTGATACAACTCAATCTTATGGTGAAACAAATTATAATTGCGATAGTTTTCCATCTTTCGCTCGCTCTTTTTGTGAACGGCCAGCCAACTGTTGCACAAGCACCCAAAGGATTTGACTCTTTACACACTGATATACCACATGGCAAGATTGATACGATCACCTATATTTCAAAAACGGTTGGAAATAACCGCAGAAGTTTGATCTATACGCCACCTGGATATTCCAAAAAGAAAAAATATCCGGTATTGTACCTGTTGCACGGCATTGGTGGTGATGAAAAAGAATGGCTGAATGGTGGAAAGCCACAGGTGATCCTCGACAATCTTTATTCGGAAGCCAAACTGGAACCAATGATTGTCGTCATGCCGAATGGACGCGCCATGAAAGACGATCGCGCTGTAGGGAATATTTTCGACAGCATGAAAGTACAGGCCTTTTCAACTTTTGAAAAAGATCTGCTTGATGATCTCATTCCATTTATCGAAAAAAGTTACCCGGTATTAAAAGACCGGGAACATCGCGCCATTGCTGGTCTTTCTATGGGTGGTGGACAAGCATTGAATTTTGGATTAGGCAACCTCGACAAATTTGCCTGGGTCGCCGGGTTTTCCTCTGCACCCAACACGAAGAAACCCGAAGACCTCGTCCCCGATCCCGCGACCGCAAAAAGTCAGCTAAAACTACTTTGGATTTCATGTGGTGACAATGACGGATTGCTGAGATTCAGTCAACGCACCCATGACTATCTCTACGAAAAAAATGTACCGCATATTTATTATATCGAACCCGGCGTACACGATTTTAAAGTTTGGAAGAATGGGTTATACATGTTTTCTCAGTTTCTCTTCAAGCCGGTAGATGTTTCCAGATTTCCTCATTACACGATACTGGGTGCGCCCGCATCGTCCAATGTGCGATCGGCAAAGTATCCGCAAATATTGCCGGACAATCGCGTTATTTTCCGCATCAAAGCTCCTGATGCACAAAAAGTGCAAGTCGACCTGGTTAGAAAATATGATATGGCAAGAGATACTGGCGGATACTGGCAGGTAACTACGGACTCTGTGAGCGAGGGGTTTCATTATTATTCCCTGCTGATTGATGGAGTTGCACTGGCCGATCCCGCCAGTGAGACATTTTATGGCATGGGCCGAATGGCAAGCGGCATTGAAATTCCATTTACAGGCGGAGGGTATTATGCACTTAAAGACGTTCCGCACGGTGACATCAGGATAAAGAAATATTATTCCGCCGCTACCAACTCATGGCGCCGTTTTTATATATACACACCACCGGGATATGATATTGACATCAGTGAAAAATACCCGGTGTTATACATACTACACGGTGGGGGTGAAGACGAAAGAGGATGGGCGACGCAGGGACGGACCGACGTGATACTCGATAATCTTATTGCCGAAAAAAAGGCAAAGCCAATGCTCGTCGTCATGCCTGATGGCAACTTCGGAAGTGGTGGTATCGCTGGATTCGGTGAACAAGCGCTGAGAACATTTGAAACCGAATTGAAACAATCCCTTATCCCATTTGTCGAAAAGAGCTACCGCGCAGAAACAGGTAACGGCAACAGGGCACTCGCTGGCCTGTCAATGGGCGGTTTGCAAACCTTATATGCAGGAATGAAGAACACAAACATGTTTGGCTATCTCGGAGTGTTTAGTTCAGGGTGGTTTGCGAATCGGCCGGAACTTTCCAACCCGCAGTATGATTTTATGAAGGCAAACGCCACTACCATCAACAGTGACCTGAAGTCGTTTTGGATTGCCATGGGTGGTAAAGAAGATATTGCTTACAATAACTGTAAGATCATGCTTGCAAAATTTGATGAAATGGGAGTAAAGTACTCTTACAGCGAATACCCGGGAGGTCATACATGGCCGGTCTGGAGGAATAATCTGTACAATTTTGCACAGCTACTTTTTAAATAAACATTTTGCAAATTAACGGCGCTATCAATGAAACTTTTTTTGACGGCAATCTTAGTTGTTTCCATGCAGTTGGCCAAATCCCAGGATATTTCAGGCCCGGCAATTATTCGTGTGGATGCTTCAAAGTTCGTCGGAGATATGAAACCGTTCTGGGCATACTTTGGCTATGATGAACCAAATTACACAACAAGAAAGGATGGACAGAAACTACTTTCAGAACTGGCGCAGTTAAGTCCCGTGACCGTTTTTGTAAGAACCCACAACCTGCTTACATCAAAGAGCAATAGCACTGGCCCCGATCTTAAGTGGGGTTACACCGACGCTTACAAAGAAGATGAAAAAGGGAATCCTGTTTATGACTGGTTGATTGTTGACAGCATTATTGACACATATATAAACCGGGGATTGAAACCATTGATGGAGATCGGCTTCATGCCAAAAGATCTTTCTTCAAAACCGGAACCTTATGAGCATACCTGGAACAAAGGTGGAAATTTATGGACGGGTTGGACCTATCCTCCTAAAGACTATAACAAGTGGAGAGAATTGGTGTATCAATGGGTAAAGCACTCTATCGATCGCTATGGAAAGAAAGAAGTAGTAACATGGCTTTGGGAGGTTTGGAATGAACCTGATATCGGGTACTGGTCGGGTACATTTGAAGAATACTGCAAACTTTATGACTTTGCTGTGGATGGATTAAAGCGTGCTTGTCCAGAATGCACAGTAGGCGGGCCACATACAACCAGCCCGAGATCAGATAAAGCATTTACATTTTTTATTGGTTTTATCAAACATTGTCTTAGCGGAAAAAATTTTGCCACGGGAAAAACAGGTTCTCCGTTGCAGTATATCGGCTTTCATGCCAAAGGTTCCCCTGAGTATATTGACGGGCACATCCGTATGAATATGGGCGTGCAATTAAGAGATGTTCAGCGCGCATTTGAAGCAGTCAATTCAATTCCTGAGTTGAAGAACATTCCAATAATAATTGGTGAATGTGATCCGGAAGGATGTGCAGCCTGCTCCGAAAAAAGAGATCCGAAATACGGGTATCGTAATGGCACCGTGTATTCAAGCTATACTGCTTCGTCTTTTGCAAGGATTTATGAGCTGATGGATAAGTACAAAGTCAATCTCAGGGGCGTGGTAAGCTGGTCTTTTGAATTTGAAGACCAGGAATGGTTTGCCGGTTTCCGTGAACTCGCCACTCATGGTGTCGATAAACCGGTGTTGAATATTTTCCGGATGTTCGGGATGATGGATGGCAAGCGGGTTTTAGTCAATTCTGTTAATGGGCTAACTGCCGGGGATATAATAACAAAAGGTGTTAGAGAAAGAAATGACATCAACGCAATTGCTAGCAGGCACATGAATTCGGTTAACATTATGGTCTGGAATTACCATGATGATGATGTCACTGGCGCCTCTTCTAGTGTTGAATTGAGTGTAAGTGGTATCAGTTCCAAAAAGGTTATGGTCCATCATTACCGTGTGGACCGGCAATTCAGTAATTCATTCGAAGTTTGGAAGGCAATGGGGAAGCCGCAACAGGTGACCGATGAACAATTCCACGAATTAGAGAGAGCCGGTCAAGTGCAATTATACAGTTCGCCCCAATGGAACAAGATTGACAATGGTTCAACGACTTTAAAGTTCGATTTACCGCGACACGGTGTTTCGTTTCTGAAGTTGACCTGGTGAGACTTGCAAGGACTATTCTATGGGAAAGACAGATGACTAACCTTTAAAAGCAAAATTGTATTTGATTATGAAAAAAATGCTTGCTGGATTACTGCTCCTGGTCTCCACTATATTGTTTGGCCAAAATGCAAGAATCAAAATTGACATTGAAAGAACCCTCAGTGAGATTGATCCAAGGATATACGGTGTATTTATGGAGCCAATTCAATTTAGTGGTCGCAGGTTAGGATTGCCAGATACGACCAGCTTCAATACGCTTTATGGAAATTTATACGATCCCACTTCGCCACTTGCTGACAAAGATGGATTCCGGAAGGACTATATCGATGCAATGAAAGAACTGAAGATAACCAACATGCGGTGGCCGGGTGGGAATTTCCTGATGGGTTATAACTGGCAGGACGGCATTGGACCGAAGGAACACCGTCCAGCGCGAATCAACATGGCATGGGGAGGAATAGACAATAATCATGTAGGCACTGATGAATGGATGAAACTAAACAAATCCATGGGCAGCGAGAATATTGTATGTGTTAATCTCGGGCTAGGAACAATAATGGACGCCGCTTATTGGGTCGAATACTGTAACTATAAGAGAGGCACGCACTACTCCGACCTGAGGGCTAAAAATGGTCATGCCGAACCCTATAACGTTAGAATCTGGGGTCTTGGTAACGAGGCAGACGGTTTACCATGGGAGCTTGGTCATAAGAATGCAGAAGGCTACATCGAAGTTGCGAGGGAAGCTGCAAAAGCGATGAAAGCGGTTGATAACACGATCAAACTGGTTGCCTGCGGATCTTCCTGGTACAGTCCAGGGACATGGGATGACTGGAACAGGAAAGTGCTGATCGGTTTAGGCGACAGGATTGATTATATCTCTATCCATCGTTACTGGGAAAATTCACCCGACTACTACACCTATATGGGAGCGAGTGCCAAAGACTTTGAAGAAAAAATCAAAATAACCGCTTATGAAATTGAAGCGATAACGGCAACAAAAGGTTACAAGAAACCAATTTATATTGCCGTAGATGAATGGGGCGCCTTTGGAAGAAATTTCATGAATATTCTTGCAGTGGCACAATCATTAAATTCTTTGGTGCGTAATGCTCAAATCGTGAAAATGGCCAATTTCACGGCCATGACTTCGCTATTGTCGAATGAACCAAAGAAAGGCTCTTATAAAACTCCACTTTTTCATACATTCAAACTATTCTCCAACAATTGCCGCGGTAGCCTCGTAGATACTTATGTGGAGTGCGACACTTTTAATACCGAAAAATACAAGGGCATACCTTTCCTGGATGTCACATCCGTTTATTCAAAAGAATCCAACGCTGTTTTTGTCAATGTAATAAACAGGCACCAGGATAAAGCGATCCAGGCAGATCTATTAAATACATCGGGAACTATTGAGGGGAAAGGGCAAGCAACCGTAGTGAACAGTGATTCGCTTAAAGACCCGTTTACATTTGATAACCAAACTAAGTACATCCCAGAAGTGAAAGACGTTTCGATTGACCACAATAAGATCACCTGGTCATTCCCACCTCACTCTTTTACCCAAATAAAAATTCCTGTAAAAAAACTTTGATGTTCCAAAAAACTATTTTTTCCTGTAGCCTTTGCTTCGGGCTATTTGCAAATGCACTTGCACAGAATAAATCGCCATTAAAGTTGTGGTACAGGCAACCTGCAACAGAATGGGTGGAAGCCTTGCCCATTGGAAATGGCCGCCTCGGGGCAATGGTATACGGAGGTCCTCTGAACGAACAATTCCAACTTAATGAAAACACAATTTGGGCAGGTCAGCCAAATCGCAATGATAATCCTGATGCAAAAGACGCACTACCAGGTGTGAGAAAACTAATTTTTGAAGGAAAGTACCAGGAAGCACAGGCCATGGTCAACAATAAATTCATCAGCAAAAAGTCCCATGGAATGCCTTACCAGGCAGCGGGACAACTTAAACTGCTATTTCACGGCGATAAAAATTATTCCGGTTACTACCGTGAGTTGGATATCGAAAAAGCGGTGGTAACAACAAAGTATACACGGCAGGGTGTACTCTATGAATCGAAAGTCTTCTGTTCATTTCCCGACCAGGTTATTGTTGCCCGGATAACGGCTGACAAACCCGGGTCCATTAATTTTTCAGCAACGATGGGGAGACCATCAAAGGTTGCTCTTACGACCAGGGGAAAAAACGAGTTGATTTTATCGGGAGTGACGGGAGACCATGATAAAATTCCAGGGAAGGTTGCCTTTGAAATAAGAGCAAGAATAATAGTGACCGGTGGCGATATATCCGCCTCTGATTCTTCGCTGGAAGTAAGGCGTGCGACTACGGCTACCATTTTTATTTCCATTGCCACCAATTTCAAAAATTACAGCGACATAAGTGCCGATGCAAGCCTGCGCTGTCGTGATTATTTGGAAAAAGCTTCTGGAAAAAATTATGTTCAATTGTTAAAGGATCATACTTTGTTTTACCAGCATTTCTTTAAAAGAGTAAACCTTGATCTTGGGACTACGGATTCGATCAGAAATCCTACAGATGTCCGTGTTGCAGAATTTGCCGGCGGAAATGATCCACAGCTGGTGGCATTATATTTTCAGTTTGGACGCTACCTGCTTATTTCGTCTTCACAACCGGGCGGGCAACCTGCGAACCTGCAAGGTATCTGGAATGATTTACTGACGCCTCCCTGGGACAGCAAATACACTATCAATATCAATACGGAAATGAATTACTGGCCATCCGAAATCACTAACCTTAGCGAGATGAATGGGCCGTTGATAAAAATGATCCGTGAATTGTCCGAAACAGGTAAACAAACTGCCCGGGATATGTATGGTGCGCCTGGCTGGGTAGTACATCACAATACTGATATATGGCGATTTAACGGTCCTATTGACGGCGCATTTTGGGGAATGTGGCCTATGGGCGGTGCATGGCTTTGCCAACATTTGTGGGAAAAATATGAATTCAGCGGTAACAAAGAATACTTGAGGTCGGTGTATCCTGTCATGAAAAGCGCTGTTGAATTTTATCTCAGCTTTTTAACAGAAGAGCCCGAACATCATTGGCTGGTAATAGCCCCCTCAGTATCTCCTGAAAACGCACCTTCCATTCATCCCGAGGTATCCATCGCCGCGGGGACTACTATGGACAATCAATTGCTTTTTGATTTGTTTACAAAAACGATAAGAGCCGCAGCTTTACTAAACACAGATGCAGAATTTGTGACGAAAGCAATCACAACATTGAAACGTTTGCCGCCCATGCAAATCGGTAAATGGGGGCAGTTGCAGGAGTGGATGTACGATTGGGATAATCCTGATGACAAGCATCGCCATATTTCTCACCTTTATGGAATGTTTCCGTCAAACCAAATTTCGCCGTACCGTACCCCCCAGTTATTTTCTGCTGCAAAAACATCGCTGCTCGCCAGGGGTGATGAATCTACAGGGTGGTCGATGGGATGGAAGGTTAACTTATGGGCTCGTTTGCTCGACGGCGATCATGCATTGAAATTAATCCGGGATCAGCTGACCCCTTCTATCCAACCCGACGGAAAACAGAAAGGAGGCACGTACCCCAATTTATTCGATGCACATCCACCCTTCCAGATTGATGGAAACTTTGGATGCACATCCGGGATTGCAGAGATGTTGTTGCAAAGTCACGATGGGGCGGTTCATTTGCTTCCTGCGCTTCCTCGTGAATGGCATGTGGGTGGCAGCATCAACGGATTAAGGGCAAGGGGCGGATTCGAAATTGTTGGGATGCAATGGAAGTATGGCCGCATTGTGAACCTTACTGTCAAATCAACCTTAGGCGGTAATCTGAGATTAAGGGTTCCAAATGAGATGAAGTTTGTCAATGGAGAATTGTTGAAGAAGGCGAATGGTGAAAACAAAAATCCTTTCTTCAGGATTGAATCAACACCACCGGCAATCATTTCGGCTAAGGTGAACCTGCCAATACCCGAATTAAAAGAGACATTGCTGTATGATATTCCAACACAAAAAGGAAAAGTCTATACGCTCAGCGCGAAATAAAAAACAACTATTGCTGATAATGGATATAATAAAATGAAAAGAACTGCTATTGTCTCAATTTTGATCTTATTGTCTGTTGTACGAACTGTTAATGCCCAGAAGGTTCTTAGTGACAACGGGAACGGCACCTACACCAACCCCGTAATACCAGCCGATTTCCCTGACCCTGATGTAGTGTTTGTTGACGATACATATTATATGGTTTCTACTACCATGTTTATTTTTCCCGGAGTTACCATTATAAAATCGAAGGACCTTGTTAATTGGGAATACTGCAGCAATGCTGTGCCACGGTTTGATTTCAGCAAATGCTATGATCTGGATAGCTGCAACAGGTATGCACACGGGCAGTGGGCGACGAGTATGAAATATCACGATGGAAAATTTTACTTATTGTTCATTACGCTGGATGAAGGAGGTTTTTTGTGTAACGCCACAAAAGCTGAAGGACCCTGGACAATAAGAAAGCTGCCAAAAGGGTTTTATGACCCTGGTTTGTTTTTCGATGACGATGGAAGAATTTACGTAGCACATGGTTATAGTAAAATTTCTATTACGGAAGTGAACCCCGATCTTTCACCCAAAGGAAATGATTCCCTGGTTTTCACCGGTGACATCCGCAAAGGACTTGAAGGATCGCATGTATATAAAATAAATGGTTATTATTATTTATATGCAACCTATGGCGGGCTTGATGGAATACAGGTTGCACTTCGTTCTAAAAATATTTACGGACCGTATGAACAAAAAGTTGTTATCAGCGACACAACCCCGGGGATAAACTTTGGCATACACCAGGGAGCGTTGATAAAAACACAAAGTGGGGAATGGTGGACCATACTCTTTGTTGACAGTGGGCCATTTGGACGCTTTCCGTCCCTGCAGCCGGTAACATGGGTTGACGGCTGGCCCATGGTAGGAGTCAACGGGAAAGCCGTGATCAGCTATAAAAAACCCAATGTAGGAAAAACATATCCTGCCAGGTTTTTCCCTTCGTCCGATGAATTCAACGGTAAAACACTGGGGATGCAGTGGGGTTGGAATCATAATCCCGATCCACAAAATTGGTCTCTCACCAGGCGACCGGGATACCTGAGGTTAAGTACAGCAAAGGTCGTGTCGGATCTAACACAGGCTCGTAACACTCTTACCCAAAGACCATTTGCAAAACGTGACCAGGCTGTTTCCACAATAGCTGTGACTAAAATGGATGTTTCCCAAATGCATGATGGTGACATTGCCGGTCTCGCAGTGTTCCAGGATCCTTATGCTTATATTGCCGTCAAACAAGTTAACTCTTCCAAATTCATTATTATGGTAAACAATGGCAAAACCATGGATTCAATTGTCATTGACAAGTCGACTGTCTATTTTCGGACGAAAGCCTCCAATGAATCAAAAAAAGCAAGCTTTGAATACAGCGTTGATAACAGGACGTTCAAACAACTAGGTGACGAACTTCTCATGAAGTTTAATCTAAAAATATTTACCGGCAATAAATTCTGCTTGTTCAATTACGCAACGAAAACCACCGGCGGGTATGTGGACTTTGACTGGTTCAGAACAAACTAGCTGCCATTAAGAATCGATTATGAAAAAAGTACTGTTGTTGTTTTGTCTGCCAGCTTTGGTCACACACGCACAGTTTAATCCTGCCTGGCGTGGCAAAAAGGCGGCAGTAGTGTTGACATATGATGATGCGCTTAACGTTCATCTCGACAACGCCATTCCGCTCCTTGATTCATTGGGATTGAAAGGAACATTCTACCTGACGGCATTTGCACCAGCAATTAAAAATAGAATCGGCGATTGGAGAAAAGTGGCTGCTAATGGTCATGAGCTGGGCAATCACACTTTGTTTCATCCCTGTATCGGTGGCAAAGGAAGAGAATGGGTAAATTCCGAGAACGATATGAATAATTATTCATTGGTCAGAATGATGAATGAAATCAGAATGACGAATGTATTTCTCCAGGCACTTGATGGAAAAACAACAAGAACCTTTGCCTTTACCTGTGGCGATATGAAAATTGGCGATTCCTTATTTATAAATGGAATGAAAGATGATTTTATTGCCGCGAGGGCCGTGAGGCATGAGATGCACAAGATTGGCGAGATCGATCGTTACAATGTGGATTGTTATGCTGTGAATGGAGAAACAGGTGCACAAATGATCGAATGGGTGAAGAAAGCCGTTGAAACAAATTCATTACTTGTTATCCTCTTCCACGGGGTCGGTGGTGAACATAGTTTGAACGTATCATTGGAGGCACATCGTGAGTTGCTGCAATATTTAAAGAGAAATGAAAATGACCTGATGGTCGGGACAATGCTCGATGTAGCAGAATATATTAGAGAATGGCAGGAAAGAGATAAGCAAAACAAGGCAATTCAAGAGGCAACCCGCGAAGATTACAAAAAAATCCTGGCTCAATTAAAGATTGATTCTATTCGTCGTGGCCCCTCCGGTAATCCGTCGGCTCCGGATGCGGCAAACACTGACGAATCAAAAGCTACTCCATATACTTCACTACCAGATCCCCTGGTTTTGAAAAACGGCAAAAAAGTAACCGATGCAAAGACATGGTGGAAAAAACGCCGGCCGGAAATTGTCGAAGACTTCGATAAAGAAATCTATGGCCGGGTGCCAAAAAAAACACCAAATGTAAACTGGGAAGTTGTCAGCACGATTGACACAACATATGGCAGTATGCAGGCGGTCACTAAAAATTTGCTGGGCCATGTCGACAATTCATCATGGCCACAAATAAAAGTGGACATACAACTTTCATTAACCACACCGAAAAACAGCAACCAACCTGTTCCTGTAATGATGGAAATGGGTTTTGTTTTTCCGCCGGGCTTCAGGTTTCCGCCACCGCCTGCTGGCAGTGTCCCGCAAAAGAGCTGGCAAGAACAAGTGCTGGAAAAAGGTTGGGGATTTGCCATATTGATTCCTTCAAGTTACCAGGCTGATAATGGAGCAGGCTTAACCCAGGGAATAATCGGTTTAGTAAACAAAGGTCAACCGCGCAAAGCTGACGACTGGGGATCACTCCGCGCATGGGCATGGGGTGCAAGTCGCGCTATTGATTATTTTGAAACCGACAAGTCAGTTGATGCAAAACATATCGGCATTGAGGGATTGTCCCGCTACGGCAAAGCGGCTGTCGTTACTATGGCATATGAACCGCGCATTGCAATAGGATTTATCGGTTCTTCCGGTGCGGGTGGCGTAAAAATTTTACGGCGCGTATTGGGAGAACAGGTCGAGAACCTAGCATCGCCTGGAGAATATCATTGGTTTGCGGGTAATTTTATAAAGTACGCCGGGCCATTAACGCCAGGAGATATGCCCGTTGATGCCCATGAACTCGTTGCTCTTTGCGCACCACGACCCATTTTCATTAGCTCAGGTTCACCAACAGTGGAAGGACAATGGGTAGATGCAAAAGGAATGTTCCTGGGCGGAGTGCATGCAGGGCCGGTTTACAAACTTCTCGGAAAAAAAGATTTAAGCACTACCGAATTCCCACCAATTGAAACATCGTTAACGGAAGGTGAAATTGCGTTTCGCCAGCATAGTGGCGGCCACACAACAGTGCCCAACTGGCCTTATTTTCTGAAATTTGCCAGCCGCTATATCAAATAATTTCTTTAACATAGCCTATGGAAAAATCAAGGTTCGGTAATGGATCAAGGAGAAAGTTTTTATACCAGCTTGGTGCGGCAGGAATGAGTATTCCGTTTATTTCTATGACCTCTTGTAACAATGGAGATGAGCGGTCAAGAAAGCAAAGCGTGACAACCAAAAGAAATAACGCAGGAAAACTGGGTATTGCTCTCGTGGGTCTTGGCGACTATGCTACCACCCAATTGGCTCCTGCATTAAAAAATACGCAACACTGCTATTTGGCCGGCGTCGTAACCGGTACGCCTGCCAAAGCTGAAGCATGGAAAGAGAAGTATCAATTACCAGGAAAAAACGTTTATAACTATGAGAATTTTGATTCTATAAAAGATAATCCTGACATTGATATTGTTTATGTAGTGCTTCCCAATAACATGCACGCCGAATATACCATTAGGGCAGCGCAGGCAGGTAAACATGTCATTTGTGAAAAACCGATGGCCATCAGCGTAGCAGAATGTGATCAAATGATTGAAGCGTGCAAACAAACTGGCAAATTACTTTCCCTTGGTTATCGCCTTCATTTTGATCCATACAACCAGGAGTTGATCCGGCTTGCAAAGGAAAAGGTTTATGGCAGTGTGAAAAAGATAAAATCAGCATTTTCTATTTTGACCGAAAAGGGCATATGGCGGCTCGACAAAAAAATGGCAGGCGGAGGGCCCATGGTGGACGTTGGCATTTATTGCGCACAGGCTGCTTGCTACGTAACCGGCAAAGAACCGATTGCGGTGACTGCCCAGACTTTCCCCGTCAGTGATAAGACAAAATTCATTGACGTCGAAGAAACGGTGAATTTTCAACTGGAAATGGCGGATGGCATTATCGCAGAGTGCAGGGCAAGTTATTCCGAAGACGAATGTTATTTTCATGCAGATGCGGAAAAAGGATGGTTCGAACTCAAACCTGCGTTTTTTTATGTCGACAATGCAGGGTCAACCTCCGATAACAAAATCATAAAATTTCCTCCTCCAACCCAGCAGCTAAAGCAAATGGATGCATTCGCATCAGCAATAAAAGATAATGCTCCGAATTTAGTTCCCGGCGAGATGGGCCGGCGCGACATGAGAATTATTGAAGCTGTTTACCAGGCAATGAATACCGGCAAAAGAGTAGAAATTGCAAAAGGATAACAACAACCGATTGCTGTTTGTCATTGCAAGGAATCCTGGGTTCTTATTAGCTTTAGTTAACAGAAACAATGGCCGATTTTGTCGTCACATTGGATTCTTGCAGGCATGTAAACACTAATTTGTAAAACTCAGGATGCGATTGCCATGTTTTCCCGGTAACGATCTGACCATCCTTTACTGCTTCGTCGGGTGTCACGTACTGGCCCCCACATGATTCCACTTCAAATTTTACGTGCTCGTAACATGCAATTTTTTTCCTGTTTACCAATCCGGCGGTCACCAGGATCTGCACACCATGGCAAATGGCAAATATGTATTTGTTGCTTTCTGAAAACTGTTTCACAATTTTAATTACACGAGGGTCATTGCGTAAATATTCCGGGGCTCTGCCGCCAGGAATCAGCACTGCTTCGTAATCTGCGGGCTTTACATCATCAAAGGAAATGTCGGATTCCACCAGGTAACCCTTTCTTTCGACGTAAGTATCCCACCCCGGTTCAAAATCATGCATGACAAGATTCATTCTCTTAACGACGGGTGCCGCTATTACTGGAATTAACCCTGCTTCGCGTAGCCGGTGTGAAGCATACAGAATTTCAAAACTCTCGCCTGCATCGCCGGTTAAGATTAGTATTTTCTTTGCTGATGTCATAGTATAGTCATTGAGGTTTCAAAAAATCGAAGTATCAATTTCAGAAAAAATATCTGCTTATTCAAAAAACGGAATTCCCGGTATCGCATACTTTTTCATGCCTTCCTCGTTAATTTCAACACCGATACCCGGTTTTTCTGATAGCGTGATAAAACTATTCGTTACCCATTCGCCATCGTATTTGATTATTTCTTTGAACATGGGCTGCGTATGAAAATAGGATTGCCACTCCAAAATTAAAAAGTTGGGTACAGATGCGCACACATGAGCGGCAGCCATCGCTCCCAAAAACGAAGCAACCATATGCGGTGCAAAAGGTGTATAGTATAAATTGGCAAGGTTCGCAATGCGTTGCCCCTCTCCCAGCCCGCCAGCTTTTTGCAGGTCGGGCATTACAATATCAACAGCACCGATCTCGAGCATTCTCCTGAATCCATAGGCCAGATAATGATTTTCTCCTGCACAAATTGGTGTGCTGGTCGATTCTGTGATGAGTTTGTATGCTTCCACATTTTCGGCCGGTATTGGTTCTTCCAGCCACATCAGGTTAAGCGGTTCTAACCTTTTCGCAATTGCCTGGGCGGTGACCGCATCATACCTTCCATGCATGTCAACACATATGTCAACGTTGGCACCTACTGCATCCCGTGCTGCCGTCATTTGATCTACCATTCTTTGCAATTCAGCAGGGCTGGCTGTCCAGTTGTACACATCGTATTTATTGGGATCATTCGCCTGGTCAAGGTCAAACTTGATGGCATTAAATCCCATCTGTTTTGCTTTTAACGCCGCTTCAGCAAAATCTTTGGGAGTCGGCAAATTTCTTTGATAAAGTGCCGTATCGCAATACACTCTTATCTTGTCCCTGAACTTACCACCCAGCAGTTGATAGACCGGCAAATTGAGCGCTTTGCCTGCAATATCCCAGAGGGCTGTTTCAATTGCAGACAACACCGCAACATACATTCCTGACTGCGCCCCCTGGAAAATACCAGACTTCCGTATGTCTTCAAACAGCCGGTGAACATTTAATGGGTTCTTATCTTTTAACCTCGCACCAAAATTCTTTACCAGGTGATAGGTACCGGGAATAGCATCAACTCCTTCTCCGCATCCCCAGATACCCTGGTTTGTAAAAATTTTTACAAATAAACTACCCCTTATATACCCGCATTTTACATCAGTAATTTTTAAATCAGAAGGCGCAGAGGGTTTTGGTGTTTGCTCAATAGCGCTTTCATATCCCTGTCCAAAAGTCGAAAGCGATGCAAGGGGCGCCATCGCAGAAGCGATAGCAGCCTTCGTGAGAAATGATCGGCGGGAATTATTATTTGTCATTTCATAATGTTTAGCGCTCACAAAATTTAATAAGTTTCATTCCTTGTTCCCTGTATACCATATACCTAATACTACCAGGTTCGGTTTTTGAGTAATTCCTGGATTTGTTCCCTGGGGACGGGCAATTCGTTGATGTGGTCGTTTAGCCATTTGGAAAAATCTTTTTCAATTTCATCGCTCCATTTCGAATCAATCTGGCCCGGCGTGTACTTTCCTTCACGTAATCGCTGATGACCAAACATGTCTCTCAGCCTGACAATTTCAGATGTCTTAACAACTTTTTCCAAAAGATGCGGGGGAATGAATAGCACACCACCGTCCCTTCCCAATACCACATCGCCCGGCATCACGGTTGCATGGCCGATCCTCGTTGGTTGGTTGATTGCAACCAGGGTTGTATTCAGTTGGCCTGCGGGATTGTTCAAATGATGTGAAGGATGATAGGTTCGGAAAAAAGAAGTGAACGATCGCAATTCTTTCAATCCATTAATATCCCTGATCGCTCCATCATACACGATTCCGTTTCCTGTTTTTGCAAAAATGGAATTGCCAAGATTATCTCCAATGGTTGGACCGTCAACATGAGCGCCAAACTGGTCTGCGACATACACATCACGTCTCACCAGCAGGTCAAGGGGCCATGAGTTTTGTGATTTGATGCGGCCGCCTTTTGAATGTCCGAAACTATCAATGACGCGGTGAATGTCGGGCCGGCCAGGCATAAACGTTGCGGTGACAGCACGGCCCACCAATACGCTGTCCGGGTTAATTGTTTGCCAGCCATCCTCGTATTGAAATTTATAGTTTTCATTGCGTAATACAGCCCATGCTTCCTCCAGTGTAACGAGCTTCAACCTGTCAAGCAAGCTGTCAGGAGCTTTTGGCCGGCCATCCGCAAAACGTTCTCCTTTCCATTCAGGGGTAAGTGCAATGAGCTGTTCCTTTGAAATCTGGATTTGCTGCCCATTTAGTTCCTGGAAAAAACTCAAGAACAATAACGGTACTAATAACTTTTTTGAACCTTGCATGTTACAGCTATTTATGATGATGAAAATTTCTCCTTGCCGTGGAGGGCGGGTTGCTTTTCTTCTGCTTTCTGTACATCTTCTCCGGGCAAATGATTGTGCCACCAGCTTGCCAGAGAGGAACCTGTAATATTCATAACGGGTCCGAAGATTGCGGGAGCCAACCCTGCAGTTGCCAGTTTACCCATCGCAAGTGCCAATCCTGATGCCAGGCCCGCATTCTGCATGCCTACTTCAAGTGCAATGGTGCGGCAATCCCTTTCCTGGAATTTTAACAGGCGCCCCGACCAGTAACCTAAGAAATAGCCGGCGAGGTTGTGGATGAATGTCGCAACGATCAACAATCCTCCAACTTTCAAAAGATTGTCTCTGCCTGCTGCAGTAATTATGGTCAGGATAAATACAATTCCTGCCATAGAAAGTATCGGCATGGCTTTGTCGAGCCAACTGAATTTCCCGCGAACGAGATAATGAAACGCAAGCCCGCCAGCTATCGGCAGTATGACAATCTTTGTAATGTCCCATGCCATGCCCCAGAAATCTATTGCAACAAAACTTCCCCCAAGTAGCCGCATGAGCAATGGTGTAAGAAAGGGAGCGAGCAATGTGGAAACCGTCGTTACAGAAACGGACAAAGCAAGATTGGCCCTTGCCAGGTACGACATCACGTTTGACGCAAGACCGCTCGGGCAACAACCCACCAGTATGATCCCTGCTGCAATTTCATTTGGGAAATTGAAAAGGTGGGCTACCGCAAATCCAACCAGGGGCATAATGATATAATGACCGGCAACCCCGACAAAAATTCCGCGCGGCATTTTTATTACATTGGCAAAATCCTTAAGGCTTAATTCCGTCCCCATGCCAAACATGATAATTTGCAACAGCGGAATGATCAGCGCTGAGAATTTGAAATTACCGGCCGTTTTAAAGTATTCCGGGTGATACATCGCCACACTGACGACAGCGAAAATCATCATCGTAAACGATAACCCCTTTAGAAAAGTGCTTCTTCTGAATGCAATCGCAAGCGCGATAAAGAAGATCAGCAATAGCCAACCGCCCCAGGCATGATTATTTTGAAAAAAAAGTATTGCATAAATCAGCAAACTCACCGCGGCGATACTATAAAAAATGCCGGACCGCTTACTTACTGCCATAGGAGTTACGCATTTTTTTTAACTGAAAATTCTGTCATGCGAACGTTTATCATCCCATTGAGTCGTGGGTTCAAAAAAAGTTTTGTCTGAAGTGTGTAAATGCTGTTTCAACACCTCTTCATTCAATTCTATACCCAGCCCCGGGGCAGAAAGTGGAAGATTTGCAAATCCTTTTGTGATTATCTTTCTCCCATCTGTCGTCTTAACGAGGCTATCCCACCAGGGCAGATCCACTGAATGATGTTCCAGGGCCAGGAAGTTCTGCGTTGCAGCCGCACTGTGGACACACGCCATAAATGAAACAGGTGTTCCTGCCTGGTGTATCGCCATCGCAATGCCAGCTTCCTCAGCGTAATCCCCTATTCTTTTTGTTTCTAATAATCCACCGGCGGAAGCAAGGTCAGGATGAACGATATCTACGGCACGTGCATCGATTAATGGTTTGAAGTATTTCAAAAGATAAATGTCTTCACCGGTTAGTATCGGCGTTTCCAAAGCATCGGACATCTTTTTGTATTGGTCAGTATATTCCCAGGAAACAATGTCTTCCAACCATGCAAGCCGGTATTTTTCCAGGGCTCTTCCAAGCCGGATACCATTGTTATAGTCAAAATGACCATAGTGATCCGTCGACAGCGGAATTTGATAACCAACCATGCTGCGTACATTTTCCACGACCTGTTGTAATTCCTCTAAACCTTTGTCGGTAATTTGTATTTGTGTAAAAGGATGCAACGTATTCCCGTAAGACATATAATTGCTCTGGTCGCCCCATTGGGCCAGTGCACCCTGAGCATTTTCCCAAAACTTATTATTTACCAGCGTATCTGCCTTTCCTTTTAATTCGCCGATGGACACATCCATTTTCAACCAGGTGTAGCCCTGGTCTTCCATACGATACTTAATCAATTTTTTTTGCTCATCAGGGGACGTAGACTCAGGCGTGTCTGCATATATCCTGATTTTATCGCGATACCTTCCTCCCAGAAGTTGCCAGCATGGCACATTATAAGCTTTACCAACTAAGTCCCAGAGCGCAATTTCCACAGCGCAGACACCACCTGCCTGCCGTGCCTGGCCACCAAACTGCTTAATTGATTTAAATATTTGCTCAACGTTGCAGGGATTTTTCCCGAGGATACGGCTTTTGAGCATCAGTGCATAGCGCACATCGGCTGCATCTCTCACCTCACCTAATCCGTATACTCCCTGGTTCGTATCTATGCGGATGATTGCTGTTCCTCCCATTACTGCGGTGAGGCAATAACGCATATCGGTTATCTTAAGATCTGATGGTGCACCATAGCGATTTACTTTTTGTGTGCTTTGCGCTACAACATCTTCGATCGGTGAAAACATAAAAGCTCCGCCGAGTGCAATACCTCCCAATGCAGATTTTTTAAAAAATGATCGCCGGCTATTTTCTTTCGCCATCTGGCTATCAAACTCAGTCGAAGTATTGTTTACACTATCCGGCTCCTTCAAACCAAGCTTGGTTAATATTTCTTGTGAGGGTGTCATGTCTGTATAGTTTTGTTATTAGATAAATTTGTTCGTCGTTGAAAATCACCAGGTACGATCCTTCATAAACTTATCAAGTTCTGCGCGGGACATTGGTAATTTGGCCGGATTCTCATCTATCCATTTCAAAAAATCTTTTTTGATCTCATCCGTCCATTGAGTATCGATCTGCCCCGGTGTATACTTTCCTTCCTTTAACCTCTGATGGCCGAATGCGTCACGGAGTGCAATAAACTCGGCGTTCAATACCACTTCCTCTACCAAATGAGCAGGAATAAAAATTACTCCGCCTTTTTTTGCTAACACGACATCGCCTGGCAATACAGTAGCTCTGCCGATACGAATCGGTACATTGATGCCGCCCAGCATCATCTGCTGGATATAGGAAGGGTCATAGCCCTTAATCCATGCATTAAATCCTTCAATTTCCTGCAAACCCTCTGCATCGCGAACCGAGCCATAAAAAATTACTCCGCGATGCGATTTCGCATAGATGGCATTGCCGAGGTTATCGCCGATTAATGTTCCATCGACAATCTTTCCATAACTGTCGGCGACGTAAACATCACCATCTTTTAATACGTCAATGGGCCATGAGTTGGTGGCCCCGATTCGTTTTTCGGTCTTGCCAATATCTTTTATTATTTTGTCGACGTCCGGTCTTAATGGAAGGTATTGGGCGGTAACTACCCTTCCTGTCATTGCGGAGTCCGGTTCCAGCACCATCCAATCACCTTCAAATTGGTTTTGATATCCTTTGTTACGCAAAATGCCCCAGCCCTCTTCAAGCCTGACTTTCTTGAGGCGCTCGAGCCATTTATCTTCCACTTTTGGCCTTCCGTCGGGAAAACGTTCTCCTTTCCATTCCGGAGTATAGCCTTTGATTTGTTCGGGCGTAAGCGTGACATGTTGTGCTTTTACAAACACGGCAAAGAGCAACATGCAGGTGAATAAGAAACATTTTTTCATAAAACTGAGAGGTTATTATTTACAATTACTCATGCTAATGATTTTTCGCTATCCCTTCCACTTTTTTATTTGCGGCATTTTTTTGCTGAAGTGCGGCAATCGAATCAAATTCATTTATCAACCCGTTACTTAATCTTTCAAATATCCGGAAGTAATTTTCATAAACGACATGATTTTGCTTTTGTGGTTTATACTGATCCGGTAATTCAACTTTTTGTACCGCTTCGTCCAGCGATTTATAAATACCCATTTCAGTGGCGCTTAATAGGAATGCACCGTTGCTTACGCTGTGAAAGTTCTGGCGCAACCGCACAGGTTTGTTAAACATATCGGCGATCATTTGCGTACAAAATGGAATGGTCCCAAAGCTCCCGTTTACCGACAGGCTTTTAATGCTGCGGTGTTCCTCAAGCAATTTTCCAATACTGTATATCTCGTACAATATTCCTTCAATAGTAGCGCGGACAAAATGTATTTTTTCATGCTTTATATTTAGTCCGAAATAAGCGCCCCGCGCATTGGCGTTCCAAATTGGCGCTCTTTCTCCCAAAAGGTATGGTAGAAATAACAAACCGTCAGATCCCACGTCAACCTTTGCTGCTTCGTTAATCAATTCCTTCATACTTTGTTCTGTGTCGAACGGATTTTTAAATTCACCAAACTGCTGAGCAAACCATTCGAAGATGACTCCGCCGTTATTTGTTGGTCCCCCCGACACATAACAGTTTTCTGTAAGCACGTAGTTGAAGAGACGTCGTTTATTATCCTGCAACACTTTATTTCCCATCACCCGTACGGCCCCGCTATCTTCAATGGTAATGGTCGCTTTTCCATCGCCCTTAATACCATCACCTAAAATGGCCATGCATCCATCGCTCGACCCGACGATAATTTTAGTATCTGCAGAAAGTCCCAGCGAACCCTGGTAGGCCTTCTTTAGTTTACCTGCTGATGCAAACACGGGGGCCAGTTCGGGCAACATTGCCGCCGAGATCCCGGCGTGTTTTAATGCTGCCAGTTCCCATTGAAGCTTGTGGATATTCAACAACCCGGTAGCAGAAGCAATACTGTAATCCATCAAACATTCACCGGTTAGCTGCTGGATGATATAGCTCTTAATCGATAAAAATTTAGCTGTTTGCCTGAAACGTTCCTTATCCTTGTTTTTTATCCAGCTTATCTTAAGCAAAGGAGACATGGGGTGCAATGGAGTGCCCGTGGCCGTATAGATAGTTTTAGCAGCAGGCGAGGCTTTCAATGCCTGGGCTTCTTTGTTGGCACGGTTATCTGCCCAGGTGATTGCGTTCCCAAGCGGGCTACCATTTTTATCAACCGCCAGTACGCTGTGCATGGATGAACTGAAACAAATGGAAGCTACTTTATATTTTTTCGGATGAATGGTGTCATTGAGCAGGTTTTTGAGGACGTACAACATAGTGAGAAAAATCTGCTCCGGGTCCTGTTCACTATGATCGGGCTCGTCATGAAATGTGGGACAATATGCCTTCAAAGAACCGATTACCTTGCCGTCGAGATCAAAGGCAAATACCCTGACTCCGTTTGTACCCAATTCAATTGTGATGATACATTTCATTTTGATAAAGTTATTTTTTGTTTAAATGGTTTTTCCGGAACGCGCTTGGTGTATAGCCGGTAAGTTTTTTAAAGGTTGTTGAAAAATGTTGCGAGGAATAAAACCCGGTCTCTAATGCGATATCGGTCAAACTGATATCTGCCCGCTTCAATAATTTAATGGCTTCGGAAATCCGGATATTGATCAGGTAACTTATGGGTGAAAAACCCGAATGGTTCTTCACTCTTTCGTTGAACAGTGTTGACCCAAGTCCCACCAATGCCGCCATTTCTTCTACCGTCCACTGGTGCGAAAGGTTTTGTCGTAGCGCCTGCTCCAAATTCATAAATGTTTTGGGAAAATCACGGCCCGGGTTGTTTTGGCGCGTCAACTGCCGGGTTACCTGGATAAGTAATTCATCTATTAAATGGTTGACCCTGGAATGATACCCGATCTCCTGGTTGAATAGTTCAGTTTGAATGGATTTAAAGATCTTTCCTGCGTCGCTGAAATTAAAAACAGGCGAATTATTCAATGATAATAATTTTCCGATCGCCTGGCTTTCACTTTCGGATAAGCTGCTCCACTTGCCAAGAACTATTTCTCCGCCATCCCGCTGCTGCACACTAATATGTATCCAGGCAAATGAACCGATCTCCAAAATTCCTTCAGAACTTCCGAATGAATGACCGGGCAAAATTATGGCTACATCACCCGGGTAGAGAACATACGAACCGCTATGAATGGCCCATTCGAATTTTCCTTCCAATACGTGATAAAGCCTGATCCCGTTTGTTGCAGCTATGGGAAAGGAATTAAAATGGATAGAAATATTTTTTCTTATCCCGAGCTCGAGGATCTGGGGAAACAACATCAATTCCCTGCAACTTCCCTGCTGAAGTACAAATTGGTTCATGCAAGCTTCGTTAGTAATTGGTGGAGCTTCTCCGGATCTGCTTTCAGACTTTATTGCCGGTAAAGAAAGGGAATTTATTTCACCTGATAATTACAAAATTCATCGCTGTGCATTATTGGAAGTTTTTATTTCAGACTATAAATACTTTGGCTAAAGATTGCAGACCGCCAAGACCAGTTGCGGTTGCAGCCGCGGCAAATATTCCATCACTAAACTGCTTGCTTTATGAAAGAAAATGCATGGCCTGTATTTAAACCAGGCCTGATAAAAGTCTCACTGTTGTGCTTGTCTTTTTCCTTTTACTTTATTGCAAATTCTCAAACCGTTTCAGGCACGGTATCAGATGATACCGGGAAAAAACTTTCCGATGTTACTGTAGCTGTAAAGGGTTCGACAATGGGCGTCGTTACCGATTCTTTGGGACGATTCAGGATCAGTGCTGCGCCCGACGCAACATTAATCTTTAGCTATGTTGGATTCAACCCCCAGGAGGTAGCTGTTTCAGGTCGTAGTTCATTTGACGTGATGCTATCAACTATCACTCCGCAAGATCTCGGCGAGGTAGTAATAACTGCATTGGGTATTAACAAACAGGCAAGGGGTCTGGGGTATTCTGCGACAAATGTAAAGTCGGAAGAATTGACCATCAACAGAACGCCCAACCTGTTGAATGCCCTTCAGGGAAAAGTGGCGGGGGTTAATATCACATCGCTCGGTACGGGGCCGGCGGGTACTTCCAAAATCCGTATCAGGGGCCAATCGTCAATTGGTGGGCAAAACGACCCGCTGATCGTTATAAACGGTGTTCCAATTAGTAGCGGCAATTTTAATTCAGGTACTACAATTGGTGGAAACGCCAATGGAAGCACGGTCGGCGTAAAGGGTGGTGGTGTATACTCCGACGGTGGTGATGGTCTATCCAGCATCAATCCCGACGATATAGAAAATATGACGATACTGAAAGGTGCCCCGGCTGCCGCTTTGTATGGATCACGAGCCCAGAATGGTGTGATCATGATCACTACCAAGACGAAGGGCAAAGGAAAAGGAATTGGCGTTACTTACAATTTGAACTACACGAATGACAAGCCGCTGGATTTTACCGACTATCAAAAGGAATACGGACAGGGAGAAGGAGGAGTTCGTCCTACAACAAGAAACCCCACATCCGGTCAGTGGTCGTTTGGCGAAAAATTTGCTCCCGGAATGACCCAAATTTTGTTTGATAGTCTTACCGTACCCTATGAACCACAGGGTAGCCGGATCGATGAGTTTTATAGAAACGGACAAAATATCTCTAATACTATCACAATGGATGCGGGAAGCGAAAAGGGGGGAATGCATCTGTCTTTAAACAATACGGACAATATCGGTATTGTACCCAATAACAAGTTTAACCGGAAATCAATAAATCTTGGGTTTGCCTACAGTTTGTCCGATAAATTCAACTTTGGCGGCAATATCAATTATTCGAGGGAAATCAATAAAAATCCTCCAAACATAGCCAACCAGGATAATTCAATTCCGACCGTTTTGATGGCAATGGCCAATTCAATGCCCCTAAGTGTTTTGAAAGCAAACCAACTCAACTCCTCCGGGAACGAATACATTTATTCTCGATTTATGAACCGGACAAATCCGTATTGGGTTCTTTCCCAACAATTCCATAATATAAATAGAGACAGGATTTTTGGAAGTGTTTTTGTAAAATATAACATCCTAAAGTGGTTGTTCGTCCAGGGCCGCTTTGGCCAGGATTACTGGTCAAGGGATGAAGACGTGAACAACTTTCCTACCGGGCATGCTTCGCGACCGGCAGTACCAGGATTTGCCAATGGCGTGTACACGCAGGAGGCGCGTCGTTTCAGGGAATCCAATCTTGACTTTTTGTTATCGGCCAACAGGGAGTTTGGTGACTTTGAAGCCACCATCACTGCCGGCGGTAACCAGGCGAGAAGGACAGTCGATATTAATAATGTTGTCGTAACTGATTTTTTTGTAAGGGGTCTGTATACCGTTCAAAACGGAAGAGCGAAAGATCCCATCTATGATTTGTCCGAGCAGGGAATAAACTCGCTCTACAGTTCAGCTGAACTCTCATGGCGGAAAACATTGTACCTGAACGGAACCGTGAGAAATGATTGGTTTTCGACTTTATCCGAAGAGAACAGGAGTATTTTATATCCATCAATTTCGGGAGCTTACGTTTTTTCAGAAACATTTAAAAAGCCTTCGTGGTTATCGTTCGGGAAAATCCGTCTTGGATACGCCGAAGTGGGAAGCGATAATGCGGTGGGACCTTATGCCGACCAATTATTTTATGCCGTAAATGCAAACCTCATCAATAATTCTGCGGGCACGCCTGTGCCCATTGGGAGCAGCGGAAGTTCTATACCTAATCCGAACCTGAAACCCAGCAGGGCTTCGGAAACAGAAGTGGGACTTGAATTGAGATTGTTCAATAATCGTGTATACCTGGATTTCGCCGCATATAAGAAAATAACCAGGGATCAAATCGTAAATGTCCAGGTGTCCGACGCTTCCGGGTTTGTAAATACGAAAATCAATAGCGGTAGGAGCGAAAACAAAGGATATGAAATGTTGGTGACCGTTGTACCTTATCAGAAAAAAGACTTTAGTTGGGAGATAACGGCTAATGCAACATATAATAAGACCAAAGTGTTGAGCATAATAACGGAAACTCCCGGCGAACGTATCACCATAGGCACACATACATTTAATGGAGAAATAAGGCACGTCGTTGGCGAGGAAATGGGGCAAATTGCCGGATATGGATATGCAACGGACGACAAAGGACAAAGGATATTCCAGTCAAACGGTTTGCCCCTGCGCACGCCTAACCTGGTGCTATTTGGAAGTGCGTTGCCCACCTGGTTGGGAGGCTTTATGAATACGTTTAATTACAAAGGAATCAATCTGACAATCTTTATTGATTTCAAACTCGGCAATAAAATGCTTTCCGGCACCAACTTTAATGCCATCCGTCATGGATTGCATAAGATGACATTGGAAGGAAGAGTTGACAGCGTACTTGGAGACGGAGTCAATACAGGTGGCGGAGTCAATACAAAAAGAGCCGCGGTTCAAACTTATTGGGAACATCTTCGCTCGCAGCAGATCGTCGAGCCTGTGATCTATGACGGAGGCTACTGGAAACTCCGGCAAATTACATTGGGCTATGATTTCACCCGGTTTGTGCCCGGAAAATGGCCGATAAAAGGTGTGAAGCTTGATTTTGTTGCAAGCAATGTACTCATCTTAAAAAAATGGGTTGATAATATCGATCCGGAGTCGTTTGGTTTCGCGTCGGACAACCAGGTCGGCCTTGAGTCGCCGGGCCTGCCCACGACCAGGGCACTCGGTTTTAATTTGAATATTAAATTCTAACACGACCAATTATGAAAAAATTAATTAACTATATCCTTCCGCTTGTTTTATTATTCTTTGCGGTTTCGTGCGACAAAGGATTAGAAGATTTAAATAAAAACAAGGTCAATCCTACATCGCTGGATCCAGTGATGCTGCTGAACAATGCGATAGTCAATACATCATTTCCCACAAGATCTGTGATTTTTGATGTAGGAATTGTTCAACAAATGGTTACTCCCAATGGTGGAGTATTGGCAGGGGCGAATTTCAACCAGGACAGCCGCGACGCAACGTTGGCGGGCCTATGGTCCATTTATTATCAAAACGTGATCAAATACACCCATGACGCCATTGTAAAAACTAAAGATGTTCCGAACCGCAGCAATCTTTATAATATGGCGCGCATATTCCAGGCATATGCATTCATGATATTGACGGATGAATATGGAAGCGTTCCTTATTTTGAAGGCGGTGCAGGATTTACTGAACAGATCTTTTTTCCAAAATATGACCCGCAGGACCAGATTTATACAGAGATCATTAAAGAACTTACCGAGGCAAGTGGTGCATTAAACTCGTCCGGCACAACAGAGGCCGCAGATGTTTTATACAGCGGCGATATTGCTAAATGGAAAAAATTTGGTTACTCGTTGCTGTTAAGGGCAGGTATGAGACTCAGTAAGGTCGATCCAAATAAGGCGGCGTCCACAGTGCAGGCTGCCGTTGCCGGCGGCGTTATCCTTGTAAACGACGAAAATGCGTACATGAGGCACGACAATAATTTTAACCAACCCATCGGGGTCATGCTTAACGGCACAGAAGCTGCGAATTTTTACCTGGCCAAACCATTTGTTGATCAGCTAAAGAATACGAATGATCCGCGTTTACCGGCAATTGCGGTTCGTTACAAGGGAGCCACTTCCGGGCCCGGACAAACCACCGGCATAGCAACTACCAATCCAGCAGATCAAATTGGAATGCCAATGGGATATGATAATGGTACCATTGTTGCACGGGCCGCAGCCGACGGCCTTGCAAGTTTTTATGATTACAGCCAGGTGGACCGCCGGAGAATGGCAAAAACTACTTCACCGGTATTTTTCGTAACGGCAGCCCAAACAAATCTATTGCTGGCGGAGGCCAGCTTCAGGGGATGGATCACGACAGGAAGTGCCGCCCAATATTTCGCAGATGGAATCAAAGCACACATGGATCACTTTGCAGCTTACGAAGGCTCTGCAATTCCGGCAGCGGCCCGGGATGCTTATATAGCCGCAAATCCTCTCTTACCTGGAACGGAATTGGAACAAATTAATACACAATACTGGATCGCATCTTTTTTAAATGGCCCTGAAGCTTTTGCTAATTTCAGGCGAAGCGGTTTTCCTGCTTTAGCACCGAATCCGTACGGGCAACCGAATAATCCAGACGTACCCAATGGAACATTTATCAGGAGACTCACTTATCCAACTTCTGAACTTTCGGTAAATACGGACAATATCAATGATGCCATCTCATTACAAGGTGAAGATAAACTGAGCACAAGGCTTTGGTGGGATAAACCATAGTTGAGACACATAAGCAGCACGCCAGGTAAAATCTTTCCTTCGGGAAGGATTTACCTGGTTATTTGACGAATGACCTGCGGGCTAAGCCGATTACAAGCGCTTTGCGTGCCAGGCGTTATTTACCGAAATTAACAACGCAATTTTATTATCCGGCCACATAAACTTTTAGCTTTGCGGGAATGTGCTGGAAAACGCGTGCTGAATTTACAACCAGGACGAACCTGCGGCTTGTGTTAGAACTATTCTTAAATTAATTTTTTGGAAATGGAGCAAGAAAAAAAACTGAGAAGTAGAGATTGGTTTGGCCGCAAGGACAAAGACGGCATTATTTACAGGAGCTGGATGAAAAACCAGGGAATGCCCAGCGATATGTTTGATGGTAGACCTGTGATTGGTATCTGCAATACATTCAGTGAACTCACTCCCTGCAATGCTCATTTTCGCGTGCATGCTGACATGGTAAAACGTGGTGTACTTGAAGCAGGCGGATTCCCGGTGGAGTTTCCAATCATGAGCCTTGGTGAAACCATGCTGAAACCGACCGCCATGTTATTCAGGAACCTGGCGAGTATGGATGCGGAGGAATCTATCCGGGGTAACCCAATAGATGGTGTGGTGCTGCTCACAGGTTGCGATAAAACCACTCCTTCAACAGTAATGGGTGCCGCAAGCGTTGGGCTGCCCACAATAGTAGTACCCGGGGGACCCATGCTGAACGGAAGATATAAAGGACAAACGATCGGCTCGGGAACTCATGTATGGAAGTTTGATGAGGACATGAAAACGGGATTGATGACACAGGATGAGTGTGCTTTGGCAGAAAGTTGTATGAGTCGTAGCATAGGACATTGCATGACAATGGGCACTGCGTCAACAATGGCCTGCATGGTAGAATCACTCGGCTTAACATTGCCTGGCGCTGCTGCAATTCCTGCTGCCGACTCGAGAAAAAAAGTAATGGCTCAGCTAAGCGGCAGAAGAATTGTCCAAATGGTGAAAGACAACTTAACCATCGATAAAATATTAACCCGTGAAGCATTTGAAAATGCAATTATAGTAAACGCTGCCGTTGGTGGTTCATCCAATTTTATTATTCATCTTCTTGCGATCGCCGGAAGGATTGGGGTAAAGCTCGAGCTGGAGGATTTCGATTCATTAGGGAGTAAAATACCATTGCTGCTCAACCTTATGCCATCAGGGAAATACCTGATGGAAGACTTCTTCTATGCAGGCGGGCTTCCCGTTATCTTAAATGAGCTGAAGGATCATCTGAGGAAAAATATCATAACCGTCACAGGCAAGAATCACCACGAAAACATTAAAGGGATGACGGAATGTTATAACGACGATGTGATTTCAAAATATGAAAACCCAATCATTCCGGAAGCTGGGTGCGTTGTGGTAAAGGGAAATCTTGCGACAAACGGCGCCGTGATGAAACCGTCAGCAGCTACTCCGGCATTAATGAAACACCGCGGGCGGGCAGTGGTGTTTGAAAGCATCGAAGATTATCATGCAAGAGTAGACAACCCGGATCTTGATATTGACGAAACATGTGTGATGGTGTTAAAATACGTGGGTCCTGTCGGATATCCTGGCATGCCAGAAGTCGGCAACATGGCGTTACCAAAGAAAATTCTTGAGAAAGGAGTGAAGGACATGGTTCGCATTTCGGATGGCAGGATGAGCGGCACAGCTTATGGAACCACAATCCTGCACGTATCACCCGAATCAGCAATCGGGGGTACGCTTGCCCTGGTAGAAAATGGGGATATGATCGAATTGGATGTGGAAAAAAGAAAGATTCATTTAGATGTATCAGAACACGAATTGAAAAAAAGAAAGTCGAAGTGGTCTCCTCCTAAACCGGTAGCGGACAGAGGTTACGTTAAACTATATGTGAACCATGTGTTGCAGGCCGACAAAGGTGCTGACCTGGATTTCTTGCAGGGAAGTTCCGGGAGCATCGTGACAAGAGATTCCCACTAAACGGTGCCGGTCCCGAAGGAGTATTTTATATTTGAACTTTCCAATCGCCAAATAATCAGCGATAGATGTCCTGCTCCTGATTTTGGGACTTGTGACAACAAATCAGTAATAACTAACACATGAAACCAATCTTGTATTTTACTACGGCCATTTTATTTGTTGCATGCAACAACGAAGACAAGCAAAATACCGGCACACAACAATCAAACTTTAAAACCATGGGGACAGTTGAACGAATCGACCCGGCGCTGGATAGTATCATTTCCTCTGATGTGAAACCCGAAATTATAGCCGATGGTTTCGATTGGAGCGAAGGACCGCTTTGGGTAGAAAACCAGCAAATGCTTTTATTCAGCGATGTTCCTAAAAATACAATTTACAAATGGACGGAAGCGAAGGGGAAAGAAGTATACCTGACGCCTTCAGGATTTTCCGGTACAGATTCTAAAAGTAAGGAACCCGGAAGTAATGGTTTGATATTGGATAATAACGGCAATCTTGTTTTATGTCAGCATGGTGACAGAAGAATGGCAAGAATGGATGCAGGATTTGACAAACCGGAACCGAAATATATCACCATTGCTGATAAATTCAACGGGAAACGATTTAGCAGTCCCAATGATGCCGTCTACAACAGTGCGGGGGATTTGTTTTTCACTGATCCGCCTTATGGTCTTCCAACACAGGATGACAGTGATGCAACAAAAGAAATCCCATTCAATGGAGTCTATAAGGTAAAAAAGGACGGGCAAGTGATATTGCAAACCGACAGCATCACACGACCTAACGGTATTGCGCTTTTTCCAGGTGAAAAAAGGTTGCTTGTTGCGTGTTCCGATCCTGCCCGTCCCAACTGGTATGTATTTACAGTTGCCGGCGACACATTGCTCGACGGAAAAATATTTTACAGTGCTGCAGGGCAAACAGAAGGATTGAAGGGTTTGCCGGATGGACTAAAAATCGATAAAAATGGAAATGTCTTTGCTACGGGCCCCGGTGGAATCTGGATATTCAATAGCGAAGGAAAGGTGCTGGGTAAAATAAAATTGGACGAAGCGACCTCTAATACAGCCTTATCTCCTGATCAAAAAACGCTTTTCATCACAAATGATATGTACGTATTGAGGGTTAAGATGAGATAAAAAGGCATCAATTTGTCATAGCATAGAAAATAACATGAAAGTATATAAGACGAAAACAGGGATTGTATTGGAAGAAAACAATAATTATTATCCTGTCCCCAATGAAGACTGGGATTCATTTATAAACGATGACGACCTGCTGCAGAAGACACGTCAACTTACCACCACTCTTGCGCCTGGCGATAAATTGCTTGTAAAAGAACTCCTCGCTCCTATCGGCGACGGGCAGGAACTATGGGCCTGCGGTGTCACGTATTTAAGAAGTAAAGTAGCCAGGCAGGAAGAATCTAAGGCAAGCGGGGGTGATGATTTTTATGCGCGGGTTTACGAAGCAGAAAGGCCGGAGCTTTTTTTTAAGTCAACACCCCACCGTGTGGTGGGCCATGGATCAAAAGTTAATACCAGGAAAGATTCTACATGGGATGTGCCTGAACCGGAACTCACGCTGGCGGTGACATCCTCCGGAAAAATCATTGGCTATACGATCGGCAATGACATGAGCAGCCGCAGCATTGAAGGTGAAAATCCCCTTTATCTTCCGCAGGCAAAAACCTATGATGGGTGCGCAGCGTTAGGACCATGTATTTATGTGACGGATCAAATGATTGACGGCAATACCATGATTCGACTCATTATTCGCAGAAATAATGAAAGTGCTTTCGATGGGAACATTGCAGTCAGCCAGATAAAACGCCCTTTGACAGAACTGGTATCTTTTGTTTACAGGGAATGCTCCTTCCCACATGGATGTCTCATTATGACAGGAACCGGGATTGTTCCCCAAAATAATTTCACTTTAGTGAGTGGTGACGAAATAGAAATCAGGATTGATAATATTGGTGCATTAATTAATACGGTCAGGTAACGCCCTTTCCCAGTTTTTCTCCAAAGGACAAAAAGATAAAATGACAGATTATGTTATGAAGAGATTTCGGCGTGTCGTTTATTTAATCAACATACTCTTCGTCGTGTTGATCATATCCCCGGTATGCGGGCAGAAGAATAAACCCGGTGAAGAAAAGGGTCTAAAGGATTATTATAAAGATTTTTTCTCCATTGGAGTATCCGTGTCACCACGAGCTCTCAGCACGGATGAGGCTCAACTTATTTTATCCCAGTTCAATAGCATGACCGCAGAAAATGCAATGAAGATGGGGCCCATCCATCCACAAGAACATAAATATAATTGGAGCGGTGCGGACTCGATTGCCGCATATGCGAAAGCCAATAACCTGAAACTTCGGGGACATACATTGTGTTGGCACAATCAAACACCGGCATGGATGTTCACTGATTCCACTTCAGGCAAACAGGTGACTAAAGAAGTATTGCTTCAGCGATTAAAAGATCATATCACGGCGGTTGTTTCGAGATATAAAGGAACGGTCTATGCGTGGGATGTGGTGAATGAAGCCATCAGCAACAACAAAGATGAATACCTACGCAGCTCGGTATGGTACCAGGTCTGCGGAGAAGAATATATTGCTAAAGCTTTCCAATGGGCACACGAAGCCGACCCGAATGCCCTTCTTTTTTACAATGATTACGGTGAAAATGACCCGGGCAAAAGAGAAAAAATAATCCGATTGATCACATCGTTAAAAGAAAAGGGCATACCTATTCATGGCGTTGGCCTCCAGGGCCACTGGGCAATCAACGAACCTTCAAAAGAACAACTTGAAAAAACCCTCAATGATTTTTCGCAATTGGGATTGCCGCTCCAGGTAACTGAGCTTGATATTTCGGTTTATCCAAAAGAGCCTGGTGCGCGGGAGAGGCGTGCTCAAGACTATGATACTGTCTTTACGAAAGAGAAAGAGGAGAAACAGGTTGAGGTTTATAAGTTCTGCTTTGAGCTTTTTAGAAAATATCGCCAGCATATTTCATCGGTCACTTTCTGGAATATATCTGATCGCCATAGCTGGCTCGACAACTTTCCCGTCAGGGGAAGAAAGGATTATCCCTTATTATTCGACAAAGATTTGAAGCCCAAGAGGGCATTTTGGAAAATAGTCCAGTTTTAGCGATAGAGAAAGACCCCGGGTCAGGCCCGGGGTGACAACGTAGAGCCTGCCATCTTTCTTAATGTCTTCCATAAGATTGCTAATTGATTCCCGTCTGCTTATCTGAAAAACGACTCACGTCGTCCAGCGGAGACAGTAAGTGAATTGAAAGTCTCCCGCATGTCATGCCGGGCTTGACCCGGCATCTTTCTCTGATATAATGTAGTTGTGAAAGACCTCAGGTCGGGCTAGATTTAACAATTTAACGCAAGCCACTTGTTTTACATGGATTATGGTTATTTAGTCGACCGTTAACTTTAACCTGCAATGAAAACCTTATTACCATAGTAACACAATCACTAAACACACTAATCCTTACTAGCTTTTTAATAGCATGGAAGTCTTTTTTGAGCGTTTGATTAGGAGGACATCGCGGCATGAAGGGACGAACTGCCTAGACTTACTTCTTCTCAATAAGAAAGTTATTTGCTGCCGCAAACTTTTTCTGCGCCTCCTGCATGTCTTTTGTGATCTCGTTTTTTTCTCCTATTATCTTAGCGAGCCTTTTCCTTTCTTTTTCTTTTTCCGAATTAGATTCGGCCATCGTGAATTTTCGAAAAGCCGTATAAATGCTTTTTATATAACTAAAATAACGTACCGCTGATTTTTTGAAGTTGTCGCCTTCATTAACTAAGGGCGCTTTCATTTTCTCTACTTCGTTCAGTTTGTCTTCTGCCAGGGCCTCCATATGCCTGCTTATCATGACGGCGCTATCAGATTTTTTTTCATCCATATAGGCAAGCAGCTTTTGATCAGCTTCTGCTATATCGGCCGACAACTCTCTTTCCATGCGAACAATGGCCTCGCTGTAATCAAACGCTGATCTTGATTGGCATGAAACAAGTGATACCAGTAGCAGTACGGCAAATAAACGGGTTGGATTCATGGCTTGTTAGGCAACTAATTAACAAACGTGCCGGATTAAATATACGATCAAACCCATATCAGCGCAACGAAGTTTTACTTGTCTATATTACCCTCGCTAAACCGCTAACGGGGCCTTTTTTTCCATGTCCGAAAAGAGATAACGTCCCAATAAAAGCCCCAGTAATAAAACAATAATAGAAAGATAACCAACCCATTCATACCGATAGAGCTTTCCCACACTATCCTTATAAACAATGAATCCGGAAACTATTGAAGCAAGACCTGTCCCGAGTTGCTGCACACTGCTGTTAAAGGTCATAAAGCTGCCACGCTGTCCTTGCTTCACTACATTGCTGATCATTGCCTGCGCAGTTACAGCCCGGCCAGTAGCTACAACGAACCATATCGCAAAAAATACAATCACAATTGAAAAAGGCAGGACGGGTAAATTGGTAATGATCCAAACCATTCCAAATGAAAACAACACTGACCATGAAAACACGCGCAGCTTCCCGACTTTGTCGGAATATCGTCCCAATGCAAATGCAGCAATGAAAGACGACACGCCGCCAAAAAAATATATCAGGGGAGTAAGGTCCCTGGAGTAGTGTTTATTGAATTCGAGGAAAGGATTTATGAATGGAATGATCAGGAAATGACCCATCATGATCAACGCAGAAAAAAGCAAAGCCAGTCGTTGTTCGCGGTTTTCCACCACATTCAGCAATACCTGGAAACGATGTGCATCTTCCTCTTTCGGCTGCATATGCCCGGACATCCCCGGAATAAATTTTACCAGTAAAGGGAGGAGGACAGTTCCAAAAATGGCAACGAAAATAAACGGTGCATGCCAGCTGAAAATATTTGACAGGTAGAGCGCAAACGGCACTCCTATTGTTGACGCAATAGCAAATGAACTCATCACGGCACCCGTGGCTGCGCCCCTTCGTTCATAGCCAAAAAGATCCGCCACGATTGACAAAACCTGCGCACCGATCAGCCCGCCGAATAATCCAGTCAATATTCTTGCCGCGAGTAATAAACCATATGAGGGAGCCAGGCCACAAGCGAGTGTTCCGATCAAGAAACCCATGAATGCAAATACAAGCACCTTTTTCCTGTCAAATCGATCCACAAAGAAAGCAGCGCTAAATCCCGACACAAAAGCGGTAATCGGGTAGGAGCCAACGAGGAAGCTGAATTGCTTCGGTGAAATATGAAAGTAAGGCATCAGGTAATTACCCAATGGCATCATTATCATAAAATCAAGTATGTGGGTAAAGTTGACACTCGCCAGTAACAGTAAAATTATTTTTTCTTTTCGTGTCATTTTTCAAAAGAAGGGCAAAGGTCGCCATTCAGGCTATCGTGACCAAGCGTTCCGTCGTGTTCTTTCTCCATCTCACCGGATTTGGGGTGGTATCTCAGCTTGAAAGTTGGTTGTGGTTCAATTTTTTCAAATTGAGTCACTCCCGGATTCGGGGATGCCGGATATAATTACCTTTATCTAAGTAAAGTACTATTATGAATCGTCGCGACTTTATAAAAAACACTTCGGTTGCCACCGCCGGCATTACTATTTTAAATTTTCCTGTGTTTGGTAAATATGCTCCATCCAACAAGGTGATCCTGGCTGTAATGGGAGTGAACAGCAGGGGATCTTATTTGGCGGAGAATTTTGCAAAACTGCCCAACGCGGAAATCGCATATATCTGCGATGTAGAAGAAAAGGCTATTGCCAATGGGCTAAAGCCATTTGCTGATGCAGCAAAAAAACCTGTGGTCATAAAAGATATCAGGGAGCTCGTGAATAAAAAAGATTTCGATGCGCTGATCATTGCCGCTCCCGATCACTGGCACACACCCGCAGCCATTCTCGGTGTTACCCATGGCAAACACGTTTACCTTGAAAAGCCCTGCGGACATAATCCATACGAGGGAGAATTGTTGGTGCAGGCTATGAATAAGTATCCGGGGCAACTCATACAAATGGGCAACCAGCGCCGTTCAATGCCCAATATTATTGAAGCAGTGCGGCTGGTAAAAGAGGAAAACATTATTGGCAATGCTTACTTTGGTAAGGCCTGGTATGCAAACAACCGAAAGTCAATTGGAATCGGAAAAAAAGTTCCGGTGCCGTCAACCCTTGACTTTGATCTTTGGCAGGGACCTGCACCAAGGCGGGATTATCAGGACAATTTGGTTCATTACAATTGGCATTGGTTCTGGCATTGGGGCACAGCGGAAACAGCAAATAATGGAACACATGAGATAGATACCTGCCGCTGGTTTCTAAATGTTGATTACCCGACCAAAGTAACTTCTTCCGGCGGACGTTATGCATTTAAAGACGACTGGCAGACACCGGATACGCAAATAGCCGCTTTTGAATTTGGAAAGAATAAATCAATTACATGGGAAGGCCGCAGCTGTAATATTTTTCCGGTTGAAGGCGCCGGCCGTGGGTTTGCGATTTATGGTGACAAGGGAACATTGGTGAATTATGGTAACGACGATTACAAAATATTGGATTACGATAATAAAGTTGTGAAGGAAGTAAAATCGGATGCTAAAAATGACCCCACCAATCCCGTCAGTGCGAGTGGCAATTTAGACCTTTATCATTTTGATAATTTCGTCAGAGCCGTTAAAGGCGAAGTCAAATTAAATTCTCCTATTAATGAAGGACATAAAACCGTCCTGCTTTGCCACCTTGCAAATATTGCGCAACGCACCGGTCGAACGCTACATTGTGATCCGAAAAACGGGCATATCCTGGACGATGCCGCCGCCATGAAATTGTGGAAAAGAGAATATCAAAAAGGTTGGGAACCCAGGTTGGGATAGTGTGATGCAGATGGCACCCGTTAAATACAAGGATTTTTGGTTTAAAATTATTGGCTGCTTACTGGCATCCTATATTATCGATGCACTCGACCGGCAAGAAACCATTTTTGAACGCATAAGGTCGAAATATTTTTATACGGACATTGCCGGAGGCTTCGTCATCGCGCTTATTTTATGGGAGTTCGTCCGGTTTTTCACCCGTTATCTTGACAAGCGATTGAGCTGGTCCGAGCAACCGGTAGAACGGCTTTTGTTGCAACTCGCATTTGGGGTGGTCCTGCCCTCTTTATTAAGTTTTGTTTTTACATGGATTTGGATGCGCGCAGCCTACGACCAGGACATTTTTAAAACATCGTGGTTAAATAATGAATTCTATACCGTCATACTCATCATTTTACTTATTAACCTTATCTATTTTACATGGTGGCTTTATATGAATTGGAAACAGCAAAGCGCGCTTGCGTTGCAGGGCAATCGAGTGTCGGACAGGGAATCGATCCATAAAACAATCGAAGTATCTAGGGCGGGGAAAACGATTCTGTTGCCACATACCGATATTGCATACTGTTATCTTAGCAATGGCTATTGCTATATCAAACCCTTTGAGGGCGATGTATTTGTCACCGCATACACGCTGGACGAGGTAACGCGCATGCTCGGCGAATTTCTCTTTTTCAGGGTTAATCGCCAGTTCCTCGTGAGTCGCAAGTCGTGCAGTGCTTATAAGAGCATTGAGAACGGAAAAATTGAACTTGAGCTGATTCCCATTTATAAGTCAGCCGTTGTTGTGAGTCAAAAAAGAGCCCATGCTTTCCGAAAATGGGTATCTGCTGCGATCGCTGAACTTTAAAATGGATATACTTCGAGCCTGTTTTTATCTACTTCGACGTTTTTGACCATCTACAACCCCGGGAATGTATACCCTGGGAATGTCCCACTTTTTCACGGGTGCACAGCGATATATTTTCGTTGTCAAATCATAAAATCATGGGACGATTACAACCGATTGAAAGGCAAAACCGGTTACAGCTTATAGATTCCCTTAGGGGTCTTGCCCTCCTCGGGATCCTTATTGCTAATATTCCATTTAGCAGCAACGAACAAGCATCAGTTGCAGCAGGTCTGCAGGGGTCGGACAACGTACTTAGCTTCCTTGTTCATCTCCTGGTCGACAAGAAATTCATCACCATTTTTTCGATGCTATTCGGTTTTGGTTTTTATGTCCAAATGAAAAGAGCCGAGGAGTGTGGCATTGATTTCCGGTCATATTTTCTGAAGAGGATGACCATCCTCCTGTTGATAGGGTGCATACATGCTTATATTTTCTGGTTCGGAGATATAATACGGGATTATGCTGTCTGTGGTATGTTTTTATTGTTTGTCTATAGATGGAAGCCTAAGAAAATATTAATTGCTGCAATCATCTTTTCGGTGTTCCTCACCGGAACCGTTTATATTCTCAATGGCGTAGTTGGTATAAACTATTCGTTTGACACAAGTATTGTTGCCGATCACCCGGTGACCGATTCGTACCGGCACTACCTATATATCAATGCCCGTATGGATCCCTTCGTAAATTTTATCCAGGATTCGCCTATTACACTTGTCTTTTGTTTTGGAAACATGCTGACCGGGTTCTGGATGGCAAAATCCGGTTTTTTTCATCAACAGGAACAATTCGGACGGGCCCGGAAAAACTTAATTGCCCTCGGCATATTGCTGGGTATCCCCGCAAGTTACCTGTTATGGCTTATCACTATGGGGAAAATAGAACTTTCGCCTGCATTAATCTGGCTTCCGTACGTGATCGTTGCCGGGATGATTTTACAAAGCCTTTTTTACATCGCTGCATTTACCCAATTGTTTCAAATGAAATCGTGGCAAAAACTTTTATCCGTGTTTGCCCCTGTTGGAAAAATGGCGCTCACTAACTACTTGTTGCAAACTATATTCTACGTTATATTCTTTTTTCACTCGAGCCATGGCTTAAAGCTATATGGACGGTTATCAATTTCGGAAACTTACCTGGTTGCCATAGGGCTTTTCACGCTCCAGGTGTTATATAGCAGATGGTGGCTGAAAAGACATGAACAAGGACCTATAGAAAATATATGGAAAAGAATGGCATATAAGTTTTCCGGAAGCAACCTCAGCATGCAAACAAATTAATAGTTGAATCTTCAATCGTCAAACAAATACAATATGAAACGGGTAATGATAATGGTACTGGCGATACTTATAACGATATCGTTAAATGCACAATGGGAAGTTGGTCTTGGAGCAGGCACAGCATTACCTGTAACCGGCTACAAAGAAGTGCTGAAACCGGGTTGGCTGCTAGATGCCGCAGGGCAGTACCGGTTAAAGAGCGGAAAGCTTTCCCTGGGCATGAAAGCACATCTTACCCGGTTGCAAAAAGATAATAATCCCAATGATCAGTTTCAGAACGCAAGAATGACCATTGCGCCAATCTTGTTTACCGCAGAATGGACCATCTCTACCAAAGGGAACCTTCAACCTTATCTTACCGGGGGACTCGGCATTTCCTTTTTTAATTTCAACTACGAGATTTCACCCGGTGATGGGAAAACAATTTTCAATGTAAGCTTCACGATGATGCCCCAGGCTGGCCTTCGCTATAAAGCATCTGAACATGTTTTTCCTTTTATCGAGTGGGGCCTGGTTTTGCTTGCTGATGGTCCACCTATTGGTTTTCCAAAGTCTTCCGAGATCACTGGCTATAATGCGATCACTGCGGGCGTCGCTTACAGGTTTAAATAGAAATAACTTGTAATGCCCCGCGATTGTATTTTTGCTCCATGCAAAAAAGCGTCTTCATCACCAGGGGGATTCCATCGATTGGAATTGATTTGCTGAAAAAAGAAGGATTTCATGTGTCGATTTGGCCCCACGACAGGCCAATACCCTCTAATGAACTGATCAGCGAAGCAAAAAAGGCAAACGCTGTAATTTCGTTATATACGGACAAGCTTGATTCAAATTTTTTAAAAGAATGTCACCATCTTGAAATTATCTCTCAATTTGCAGTCGGCTATGACAACATTGACGTAGCTGAAGCTTCCAGGCTTGGTATCGTCCTGGGGTACACTCCTGGTGCAATGAGTGATGCCACCGCAGACATTGCGTTTGGACTGATGATTGCAGTGTCGAGAAAATTCTTCTTCATGCACAAAACCATACTCAAAAGTGAGTGGAGTCATTTTCGGCCAAAAGCTCACCTGGGTTTTGAGCTTAAGAATAAAACTCTTGGAATATTTGGATTAGGTAAGATAGGAACGGAAATGGCCAAACGCTGCAAAGGAGCATATAACATGAAAATTATCTACACCAACAGGGGATCCAATGAAGAAGCAGAAAAAATGTTGAAAGCTAAAAGGGTAAGCTTTGATGAATTATTGCAACAAAGCGATGTGTTGTCTGTTCATTGCTCCTTAAATCCCGAAACAAAAGGAATCTTCAATTGGGATGCCTTCAGCAAAATGAAACCATCTTCCATCTTCATTAATACTACGAGGGGTCCCGTGCACAATGAACAAGATCTTTTGGATGCGCTAACGACTAAATCTATTTGGGGCGCCGGCCTCGATGTCACAAATCCTGAGCCAATGAAAGCAGACAATCCATTGCTGGAGATGGAAAACGTTGCGATTCTTCCGCATATCGGTTCTGCCACGGTAGAAGCCAGGAATGAAATGTCAAGAATGGCAGCGGTAAATATTATTGAGTTCTATAAGGGAAAAGAAATTCCGCACCAGGTCAAACCGTAAGGGCCTTTAACGCAGAGGAAAGGAGAACGCAAAGGCTTCGCGGAGTTAATTTTGCAATCTCTGCGAAAACTCTTTATCTCATTTTCTCTGCGATAATTTATTTCTAACTCCGAGGAAAGGAGAACGCAAAGGTGCCGCAGAGTGCATCTAGTAAGTCTCTGCGTTACCTCTTTATCTCATTTCCTTTGCGGTGATTCTACCGGCCTATTTGAGCTTCCTGATCTTAATGCTTCGGAAACTCACTTCATTACCGTGGTCCTGCAACAGTATATGGCCTTCTTTTGCTTCGCCAAAGTTGGGCCATATCTTATATTTACTGTTTGCGACCAGGTCACGATAAGCCTGTGAACCTCTTTCATACTCCAGCACTTTGATACCGTTTAGATAGTGTTCAACATGGTTATTAGGGTATACAACAATTCTGCCGGTATTCCATTTGCCGGTTTGCTTTACAAAGCGCGAAGTCTTTTCAGCCTTTATCAAATCGTACAGTGACGCGAGTGTTCGGTTTCCATTGATTCCCATTTTTGCATCGGGATGTAATGAGTCATCCAGCACCTGGTATTCCAGCCCGATGGCGGAACCCTCATTATTTTCGGTGAGCGTGACAAAATATTTGACACCACTGTTTGCGCCGGTGGTAAGATTAAAATCGAATGACAGGTCAAACGCACTAAATTTTTCCTTAGTGACAATATCACCGCCATTATGTGACTCGGCTCCTCCTGAAGACAAAACTTTCAGTATCCCATCCTTTATTTCCCAGCCCTTACCGGGAAACTGATTCTTATAAGCTCCCACCCAACCATTGCTTGTTTTTCCGTCAAACAACAATTTCCAGCCCGACTTTTTTTCAAAGGCAGACAATGTGTTGGGAATTGTGTTATAAACATAAATGTGTCCCGGAAAAGAGGACGGGGTCGTTACGCCACTGCGAATCCGTATATTTTTCCAATAGATTTTCTTTCCCGCCATTTCAGGATTGCCGATGCTGTGCACCTGCAAAGCAATCACGCCTTTGCCATCCGCGTCATCGACCACGTATGCAGCCGGTTTTCCATTTATCCAGGTTTTGATTGTGTTGCCAATGCATTCCAATTTCACTTTATTGTAAACACCGGTCTTTAACATATCCTGTGCTGATGCATTATAAGATAAAGGATACAACCAGTCGCGGCGACCTTCATCGTATACACCGGCTGTCCAGCGACGCGAAGAGGGATCGAGCTCATACTGGTAACCAAACACCTTTCCTTTTCCATTATTTCCAGCGGGATCATAGTGGCTGCGAAACTGTATGCCGGAATTGGAGGTCGTATCCATGATTTTTACATCCAGCTCAAGCACAAAATCGCCGTATTCCCGTTCAGTGATCAAAAATGTGTTGGGAGTGTTTGCGACAGTGATACCGACGATAGCGCCGTCCTCAATTTTATACTCGGCGTCCCCGGCTACTTTTTTCCAGCCATTGAGTGTTTCGCCGTCAAACAAATCGGCCCATCCGGCTTTACTACTTTGGCCAAACAGGTGGGTTGAAATAATAAATAACAGCGCAGCAATAAGTATCTTTTTCATGGCTACTCTTTAGAATGACCAAATTTAATTCATCATGGTTGTAAGAGAACGGTAAATCTTTTGCTCATTGTATCCGCGATTGACCCGTCCTTTTCCTGGTAAATAAAATGCGCCGCGATATCCTTTCTTTTTTCTACAAAAGCCAATGCTTTTTTCAACCCCATTGCCATCAGCGCATTGTCATAACCATCAGCTGTTATCGCATCTTTGGCAAACACCGTAACGCTGACAAGCTCGTTTTGTATTGAGTATCCTGTTTTCGGATTGAATATGTGCGTTATTTTCTTTCCTTCGCTTTCATAAAACCTCCGGTAGTTACCCGAAGTTGTAATAGCTCCGTGGTCAATCCATATCACTTTTTCTATCATCGAATATCCGGGATCATCGCCCGGCGCCTCAATACCTACGCTCATTTTTTCGCCGCCGGGATACTTCCTTCCTTTTATCCTGATCTCTCCGCCTAATTCGATCAGATAATTTTTTATTCCCTTTTGCTCAAAAAATGCGGCCAGTACATCCACTGAGTATCCCTGGGCAATACCATTGGCATCAAGCCTGACGCAGGGCATTGTTTTCTTTAGTTTGTCTTGTTTCCAGTAGAGGAGTTTTGAATTTACGCAGGGAAGCATTGACCTGATTGTTGCAGAATCCGGGGTTCTGTTTACTTTAGCTGGTCCAAATCCCCAGGCGCTTGTCAATGGTTCGACAGTTATGTCGAATAACCCATCCGTTTCCTTAAACACCTGTATTGCCTTCTTTACCACTTTTGCCAGGTGTATATCCGCTTTTATTCCTTCGGTCGAGTTGTTAAATCGATTAATTAGTGAATACGGTTTATATAAGGAAAGGGAACTGTCAATTACATCCAGGACACTGTCTACTTGCTTTTTTATGATCAGGGTATCAGTTGCAAAATAACTGATATGATAAGTGGTACCCTGGGTGGCTCCATTAAAAATAATATTCTTCAAATCAGGTATGGGCGCCGTGTTGTAAAGCATGAGGAACATTAGAAAACTGCCCGTTGATAAAAACTTCATAGGACAAACCTATAGAAATCGATCGAACCCAATAATTGGATGGCCCAATTAATCCAGTAGAATTTCTTCGCGACTCTTTGCGGTTGGGTCTTAATCTCTGTTCACCCGGAAAACCGGCTGTTCACCCAATCTGGCTGGAAAGACTCTTTTTGCCGGTCTATTTTCGAAGAACCGATTGCCGTGCTTTTTCGTAACTTCTGATTCTTGATTTTAAAACCTAAACCGGCATGAGGGTTTTATTATGAGAAAGTCATTTTTGTTAGTAATTCTACTTATGGGATACATTGAATTTTTATACTCACAAAATCCAAACAGGCTTTTGCAAAAGCTTCCGTCTTTCAATGGCAAAGAGAGAATTGATTGCATGATTGAAATTGCCAAAATATATAATTATAAAAATGCTGATTCAATGCGTTATTACTGTAAAATTATTAATGACGAAGCAACAAAACTCGGCTACAAGAAAGCGATCGCTTTATCCTTATTAGGACTTGATCCTAAATCCGAGTCTCTACGGCTTCAAAACATAAGCAATGCCATTCGTATGGGCGAGGAATTGAATGATAACGAAGTATTAGGGTGGGGATATTTGGTGCTAAATTTTGCCAAGAATTACCAGTTTTCCACGCAAATTGACAGGAGAGATTTAATTGAATTATTGAAAAAATCTGCTTTATATTTTCAAAAGGCTGGAGACAAATTAAGAGAAGCTGAAGTTTCAAATTACTTATGCCGTGATTGTTCTGACATTGGGGATGAGGATGGTTTCGATTATTGCAAAAGAAGCATAGAGCTTTCTAAACAAGTCGTTTCATCGGACAAAGATTGGGAAAGATGGGCCTTTTTGCTTTATCTGCAATCTTTAGCAGGCATGTCAAGATTATATGACCAGGCTGGCGATTACGCTACTGCAATGAGTTACCTGCGTCAGGGCCATCAAGCAACAATAATCAAAAAAGAGTTGAGAGTCAATGGGCTGGAAGACGGAATGAGTTTTCTGTTCAACAAAATGGGTCAATTTGACTCTTCGCTATACTATTTGCAATTCATTCAGCCCGGATTTGATCCTTATGTCAATAGTATACTTGGACAAACATATTTTCTAAAAAAGGATTACGAAAAAGCACAGCAACTGTTTCAAAAAACTATTGATAGCGCAAAAAATAGCGATTGGAATTGGGCGGAAATTAATGCACTGTTAGGGTTAGCAAGATGCTCTGAAGTAAAAAAGGATTATAAGTTTGCTCTGCAGTATGCTATTGAAGCGTATGATTTTTCAAAGAGATTTAAATATGATGAAAGGGAAACTAAAATGGATGCTTTTGAAGTGTTATCAAGGTTATATCACAAAACAGGAAAGAATGATAGTGCTTATCATTACTTACAACAATACACACTCCTAAAGGATTCTGCTACCAATAAGCAATATTTATGGAAATTGAATAAGCAACTTTACGAGTATAAAAAAGAGGCAGAAGAACAAAGAAAAAAAAGTCAAATAAATCTATTGAAAAAAGAAAACGAGTTGAAAAATAGCATAATCATTGGAGTTCTATTATTGTTCTTGCTTGGAGTCTTTATTTTCAGAAATCTTTTACTTAAAAGAAAGAATGACCGGCTGCAAATGCAAAAAACTTTTGAAGTGCAGCAATTGGAAAATGAAAAGAAACAAGCTGAATTACATCAGAAAGCAATCGAACTCGAAATGCAGGCACTGCGGGCGCAGATGAACCCGCATTTTATATTTAATTGCCTCAGCTCCATCAACCGGTTTATTTTTAAGAATGACAACAAGCTGGCATCAGACTATCTTACGCGTTTCTCCCGGCTGATCCGGATGGTACTGATGAGTTCCTCAAAGAAACTTATCACACTCGAAGATGAACTGGAAATGTTACGGCTATATCTTGATTTGGAACGACTGCGTTTTAAAGATGCATTTGATTACAGCATCACGACAACGAATATCGTGGATGCGGGTGCGATCTTCATACCTCCTCTCCTGTTGCAGCCCTTCTGTGAGAATGCGGTCTGGCATGGACTGATGCATAAGGAAACGAGGGGGCACTTGAATGTAATGATCAGCGAAGAAGATCAGGTTTTGCATTGTATCATCGAGGATGACGGAGTCGGCATGCCCGCGGACGGAGCGGTCAAGGTGGACCTCAATTCACCGGTGGAACTTCGCTTCGCTCAGGCCATGGATCCGGTGTCAATGCAATTGGGCTTCAATGCCACGAGCGATGGGAACGCGTGGAGTGGCGCCATGACGAATGACGATTCGGCAAAGGTCTTCGA
>Ga0207675_100000149_pt1 | contig 61117 bp, 55 predicted proteins | sample KBSSwiS42_FD_184305 | JGI IMG/M metagenome (GOLD analysis project Ga0207675, IMG submission 184305) | Switchgrass rhizosphere microbial communities from Kellogg Biological Station, Michigan, USA - KBS Switchgrass S4-2 (SPAdes) (version 2) | ecosystem: Host-associated > Plants > Roots >...
CTTCCACGTCGCCCGGGCTCGCCTCGATCACCATTCCTACTTTATCGGCGTGGTTGGCGGGGTTGAAGACGGGAAGCCGGCGGTCCAAAACCTCGACATCATGGCAATTGCTGTTCGCAAGCATCGGCGCCGCTCGCCACTGCTTCAACTGGTCCCATTTCCCTGATGATGTCGTCGACCTCGCGCGCGGCGACCACCGTTTTCTGCGGGTTCAGGTAGCGGGCGCACTTGTCGGCAATCGCCTGTTCCAGGTCGGCGACGATCTCCATGCGATCGGGGTTGTCGCGCAGCTGGCGCTGCGCGCCATCGAGGTACCCGACCAGCGCGCCGTAGCCCGTTTCCTCGATCTGGTAGGCGTTGCCATTGAGATTGATCGTGATCACCTTCTGCATGGTTCATCGTCCAAGCTCACCGATGGTGGTGTTGATGTACTTCCAGTACTCGTTCAGCTCGGCGAGCTGCGACTTGCCCTTTGGCGTGAGCTGGTAGTACTTGCGCGGCGGGCCGGCGCCTGATTCCTGCCACTCGTAATCGACCAGCCCCTCGCGGCGCATCTTGCTGAGGAGCGGGTAGAGCGTCCCTTCCTGCGTGGCGAACTCGGTCGATCGCAGACGGTTGAGCATGTCGGCGACGTAGACCTTGTCGCTGTCGACGATGCGGAGGATGAGGAATTCGAGCAGGCCTTTGCGGATGGCGCTGAATTTCTCGGTGACGCTCATGGATTGCGCGGGAAGCTACCTTGGCTAGACAAGGTAGCAGTCTCTGCGAAGGGCGTCAATTCGCGCCGAAATGCCTGAGCTGGGTCCCACCTCCCACAGCCGACCGGGACCAGTTTTGGGGGTCAGACGGGTGTCGGACCGGTGTCAGACCGAGGATGGTTCACGATGGCGACGGTGTGGAGCGCTGCGAGCGCGCCTGACAGCAGCCGACGAACCGCAGCGCATTGCGCAGCTCGTCGACGTCGAGCGGCTTGCGCACCAGCCGCCGCGCCCCGAGCTCGCGCGCGTGGCGTGCGGCGTCGGTCGACCCCGACATCACCACGAGCGGAATCCAGGCGAGCGCGCGGTCGCGCAGCTGCGCGCTTCGGAACTGTGCGCCATCCATGATCGGCAGGGCCAGGTCGAGGAGCACGATGCAGACGTCGGCGTGCGATCGGAGGTAATGCATCGCCTCGCGGCCGTTGTCGACCGAGGCCACCGCGTAGCCATCGGCCGTGAGCGCGACGCGGACCAGCTCGCGCACCTCCGCATCGTCCTCGACGACGAGCACGGTGCATCGGTGATCGGACGGCGCGGCGCCAGCCACGCCGTCAATTGTTCGCAAGTCGGGTGCCGCTGCTCTCGCTGGCCAGCCGCTCGATGCTCGACACGAGCTCGGAAGGATCGACCGGCTTGGCCAGGTGCATCTGGTAGCCGGCGCTCAGGGCGCTGCGGCGATCGTCGGTGCGCGCCAGCGAGGTGAGCGCGGCCGCGGGCGTGACCCGCCCGGCGGCGAGATCGATCTGGCGGATGTCGCGAATCAGCTGCAGGCCGTCGCCGTCGGGAATCAACAGATCGCTGACGAAAACGTCCGGCGGCTCGCGCTTGAAGCGATCCTTCGCTTCCCTGGCCGACTGCGCCGTCACCACCACGGCGCCATACTGCTCGAGCGCATGGCGCGCGAACTCGAGCGCGCGCGCGTCGTGATCGACCACCATCACCGAGATGCCGCGCAGCGACGGCTCATCCGGGGCGAGCTGCGGCGGCTCGTCGATCGGCGCCTCCCACGGCCGCAGCGGCAGGCGCACCCGAAATACCGAACCGTTGTTCTCGCCGCCGCTCGTCGCGGTCACGGTGCCGCCGTGCAGTTCGACGACATGCCGCACGATGCCAAGGCCCAGGCCGAGGCCGCCGTGCTGACGGGTCGAGCTGCTGTCGCCCTGGCGGAAGCGCTCGAACAGGTGCTCGGCCACCTGCGGCTCGAAGCCGATGCCGGTGTCCGCGACGCTGATCGTGATGTCGCGCGCCGACGACTCGAGGCGGACGTCGACGACGCCGCCGGTCGGCGTGAACTTGATCGCGTTAGCCACCAGGTGCCACACCACCTGCTGCAGGCGATCCGGGTCCGCGGCAATCGCGCCGAGCTGCGAATCGAGCGTCGTCAGGACTTCGATCCGTTTTGCATCCGCTGCCGGGCGCAGCGACTCCACCGCGGCGGCGACCAGCTTCTGCACGCGAGTCGGCCGCGTCGCGACCTCCAGCTTGCCGGCGACGATGCGCGAGACGTCGAGCAGGTCTTCGATGACACGCGACTGCGCCCAGCCGCCGCGTTCGATCGCGCGCACCGCCTGCACGCTCTGCTCGGCGTCGAGCTTGCCGCTCGCCAGCATCCGCGCCCAGCCCAGCACCGAATTGAGCGGCGTGCGCAGCTCGTGCGAGAGGTTGGCGAGAAAATCGTCCTTCATCCGGTTGGCGTCTTCCGCGCGACGCGACTGCTCATCGGCCGTGTGCAGCAGCGCGGAGTAGTACTGGGTGAGCGCGTCGATATCGTGACGGAGGTGCCGCGCGACGACGACGCCAATCGAGACCCCGATCGCGGCGATCACCAGCGCGAGCACGATCGATCCCACGTGCTCCACTTCCCAGACGAGCACGGCCGAGAGCACGCCGATGGTCGCCATCGGCGTAACAACCAGCCGCCCGAGCTGGGGGCGCGTGTGGACCGTCATTCGCCGACTGTCGTTGCAAAGTGACGGCCCGGGATGACAGCTCAGCCGGCCGCCGATGGCTCAACTTTTGAAGACGCGGTTGCCCCATGAACCGAACCGTTGTACGGGTCGCGGCTGTGGGCGACCTGCACTGTTCGAAAACCTCGCAGGGAGCGTTTCAATCGCTGTTCGCCAGGATCTCCGAGGCCGCAGATGTGCTGCTGGTGCCGGGCGACCTGACCGACTACGGCTTGCCCGAGGAGGCCGCGATCCTGGCCAAAGAGCTTCACACGCTGCGCATTCCGATCGTCGCGGTGCTCGGCAATCACGACATCGAGTCGGACAAGGGTGCAGAAGTACGGCAGATTCTCGCCGACGCGGGCGTGACGATGCTCGATGGCGACGCGACCGAACTGCTGGGCATCGGCATCGCCGGCGTGAAAGGGTTCGGCGGCGGGTTCGGCCGCCGCGCGCTCGGCCCGTGGGGTGAATCGATCATCAAGCAATTCGTGCGCGAGGCGGTCGATGAAGCGTTGAAGCTGGAGGCGGCGCTCGCGCGGCTGCGGACGAAACAGCTCGTGGCGATGATGCACTACGCGCCGATTCAGCAGACGGTCGAGGGCGAGCCGCTCGAGATCTATCCGTTCCTCGGATCGTCGCGCCTCGAAGAGCCGATCGGCCGCTACCCGGTGACGCTGGTGCTGCACGGCCACGCGCACCGCGGTCAGCTCGAGGGGCGGACGCAGGGCGGCGTGCCGGTCTACAACGTGTCGATGCCGCTGCTCACCCGCAGCTTCGCCGATCGGCCGCCATTCCGCGTCTTCGAGGTGCCGGTGGCGGACGCGGAGGGGCGCGAGACGCCCACCACGCCGGCGCCGCAGCCGGTGCTGGCCCACAGACGGCGTGCGGGCGACGCCATCGCGTCCTGAGGCGTCATGGAAACCTCGACCGCGCGCGCCATCCACGATCCAGCCGCGGACTTCTACATCGATGCGCTGACGAAGCTGCAGGAGACCGGCATCCCATTCCTGGTCGGCGGCGCGTTCGCGTTCTCGCACTACTCGCACGTGCCGCGCGAGACCAAGGACGTCGACATCTTCGTCAAGCCCGACGACTGCCCGCGCGTGCTCGACGCGTTCTCGAAGTTCGGCTACGACACCGAGATTCCGTTCCCGCACTGGCTGGGAAAGATCCACCGGGGCAAGCACTTCATCGACGTCATCTTCAGCTCGGGCAACGGCATCGCCCGCGTCGACGATCTGTGGTTCGACCATGCGCCGCGCACCAACGTGCTCGGCGTGATCGTGCGGCTGTCGCCGGTCGAAGAGATGCTCTGGTCGAAGTCGTTCATCCTCGAGCGCGAGCGCTTCGACGGCGCCGACGTGCTGCACCTTTTGCGAGAAACCGGCCCGTCGCTCGACTGGCCGCGGCTGTTGATGCGTTTCGGCGATTACTGGCGCGTGCTGCTCAGCCACCTGATCCTGTTCGGGTTCGTCTACCCGGACAAGCGGCAGAACATTCCCGCCTGGGTGATGGACGAACTGATGCGGCGGCTCAGCGTCAGCCGTCCCAACCTGCAGAACGACGTCTGCTACGGCACGCTGCTCTCGCGCGAGCAGTACCTGCACGATCTCGAGCGCTGGAAGTACCGCGACGCGCGCGAGCAGCCGGAGGGGCCGATGACGCGCGAGCAGCTCGAGATCTGGACGGCGGCGATCGGCAAGAAATAGGCGGCCGGCGGCGGCGCTTCAGCGCCGCCGCAGCGCGCGGCGCACCAGCTCCAACGTCAACCCGAACACCAGGTGGGCGGCGAACGCCTGCGCATGCATCTCCACGGGCCGATCGGCGTCGGGATCGGAGAGGCCGAGCATCGGCATCGCGATCTCGTCGGCGCCGATCCAGACCACCGTGCCGTACGCCGTACCCGAGCACGCGCGGACCGCCGGCGACATTTCCACCAGGCCGCCGTACAACCCGCCCATCGCCGCCCCGAACGCGTAGTGAACCAGCGGCGCCGCGACGGCGAGCTCGTCGCGCGTCAGCGGACGATCGAGGGTGGCGCGCGCCGCGGTCTGGGCGGCGATCTCGGTGGCGTTGGTGCCCTCGGATCGCTCCTGCCAGTCGCGCGCATCCTCCTTGCCGCCGGCCGACGGCGATCGAAAGTTTGCCGCCGCCCTGCTCCACGCGGCCTGCGCCTGGTTCATCGTCCACGACGCCAGCACGCCGCCGGCGATCCCCACGGCGACGCCCTTCGCTACGCTTCGTTGTGCCATCGTCTCGCTCCCAGGAAGAGAACCGCGGCGCCGGCGAGCAGCGCGAACGCCGGCAGCCGTTCGTTGATCCACGTTTGCGGGCTGGAATAGCTGCTGCGATCGTCGAAGCGCCCGTGCGCGCCGTGATCGCCCGGCAGCGGATGCCAGAGGTTGTCGCGGCGCGCGGGGTCGGCGGGGACGTCGGTCTGCTGCCCGTCGTAGCCGGTGGCCGAGAGGTATCGATCGAGGAGCCCCGGCGCCAGCTTGTCGCTCCAGATTGCGGCCGCGGTCGTCGCGCCGACGCTCAGCTCGCGGCGATCGTGCGAGGCGGCCCAGACGATCGCGTCGGCTGCGACCTCCGGCTGGTAGATCGGCGGCACCGGCTGCGGCTGGCGCGGCATGCGGCTCTTCACCCAGTCGAACTGCGGCGTGTTCATCGCCGGCAACTGGATCATCGAGACGCGGACGCGGGTGCCGTCGTGCAGGAGCTCACAGCGGAGCGAATCGGTGAAGCCCTGCACCGCGTGCTTGGCGGCGCAGTACGCCGACTGCAGCGGGATGCCGCGATAGGCGAGCGCCGAGCCGACCTGCACGATGACGCCGCGATTGCGCGGCAGCATCCGCTTCAGCGCCGCCATCGTGCCGAAGACGACGCCGTGATAGGTGACGTCGGTGACACGGCGGAAGTCTTCCGGCGTCATCTCGACGATCGGCGAGAGCACCGACGCCATCGCATTGTTCACCCAGACGTCGATCGGCCCGAGCTGGCGTTCCACGCGCTCGGCGGCCGCTTCGACCTGCGCATGATCCGCGACGTCGGCCGGGGCAATCACCGCGCGCCGCCCGACCGCTTCGACCTCGCGCCGCGCCGCCTCGAGCCCGTCGACCCCGCGCGCGATCAACCCCAGATCCGCGCCCGCCTGCGCGAACGCCCGAACCGTGGCCCGCCCCACCCCCGCCGACGCGCCGGTGACGACGACGACCATTGTCTGCGACCTTTCTTGCGAGCCTCCGACCTTCCAACCTTCCGACCTTCCGACCTTCCGACGTTCCGACCTTCCGACCTTCCGACCTACACTTTCCACCTTCCCGCCTTGTCGCCTTCGGCCTTCCGTTTCCGCCCTCCCGCCTTTCCGCCTTCCCGCCTTTACTGCTGGCGCTCCAGAATCCAGGCGCCAGCGCCTATCGTTTTCTCCCAAAGCGGCCGCCGCGCCCACTCGGCGCGATCGATCGCGTTGCTGCGCGCCATGTCCGCCTCGAGGTCCGCGCGGATGCGCGCGGCGACGGCCTCGCTGTGAAACGCGATGTTCACCTCGTCGTTGTGCTCGAACGATCGGTTGTCGAGGTTGGTCGTGCCGACCACGGCCCAGAGATTGTCGACGAGCAGCGCCTTCACGTGCGTCATCCCCGGCGTGTACTCGAAGATGCGCACGCCGGCGTCGAGCATCTGCCCGTACATCCGCCGGCTCGCCAGCCGCACCCAGCGCTGATCGGTGCGCCGTCCCGGTACGATCACCGTGATCGTGACGCCGCGCGCGATGGTGCGCCGGATGGCGCCGCGGAAGGCGCGGTCGGGCAGAAAGTACGGCGTCGACAGCAGCACGGTGTGGTTCGCGCCCTCGATCAGCGTCTGGAACAGCGTTCGCGAGGTCGTCGACCGATCGGCGGGCGAGCTCTTGATCGCGAAGGCGGCGACGTCGCCGGCGGGGCGATGCGGCTTGTAGGTGTCGGGGCCGACGAGGATCTCGCCGCAGCACTCGAGCCAGTTCTCGGCGAAGATCCCCTGCACGTCCGACACCACCGGCCCCTCGATTCGCACCATCATGTCGCGCCACATCGGGTGGCGTCCGATCGGCTTGGCCCACCAGTCGGCGATGCCGGCGCCGCCGACGAACGCGATCGTGCCGTCGACGATCAGCAGCTCGCGGTGGGTGCGGTTGTTGAGGCGGGCGAGGCGGTACCAGGTGAACCGCTGATACGCCGCGACGCGGCAGCCCGACGCCTCGAGCTGCGCCCGCGTGCGCCGGTAGGCGCCGAACGAGCCGATCGCATCCATCACCACGGTGACCCGCACGCCGGCCGCGGCGCGTTCGCGGAGCGCGTCGATCACGCGATCGGCGATCTCGCCCCGCTTGAAGATGTAGGCCTCGAGGTTGACCGTCTCGCGCGCCTGGCGGATCGCGTCCAGCATCGCCGGATAGAACCGGGTGCCGTCGGTCAGCACCTCGACGCGGTTGCCGTGCTCCAGATGCGTCTGGCAGACCGATTCGAGCACGTGAATGAAGTGATCGCTGGCGGCGTCGATGTCGGCTTCGATGTGATACGGGATGTGCGGCGTGAACAGCACGGCGATGATCAGCCACGCCACGAACGCGCCGCCGATGATCGTCAGATAGAGCATGGCACCAGCAGCGCGATCGGGAATCGCTCGAAGAGCGCGGCCGCGGGCAGCGTGCGCGCGTCGCCGGCGCCCTCCAGCTGATGGCACTCGCCGGTGTAGACGTTGCGGAACCGGGTGCCGGCCAGCGTGCCCGGCAGCGTGATCCGCGTGTCGCCCCAGACGCTGCGGCCCAACGGCGGCGAGGCGGCGTCGGGCGTCAGCGACGCCACCAGGCGCGGCACGCAGGTGACCGCTGCCCTGCCATCGACGTCGACGCGGGCAAACGCAAAGAGGCACTCGGCGCGCGTGCCGGAGGTGCCGAGGGGCACGTAGTCGCCGCGCTCGTAGAGATCGCGCAGGTCCGCGCGGGTTTTCAGCGTGCGGTGCACCACGAACAGCTTCACCCGGCCGTCGGCGCGATGCTCGAGCAGCTCCGCCGCGTCGGCGCAGCCAATCGCGGCCAGCGCCTCGCGCCGTCGTGCGTAGTCGACCGGCCGGCGGTTGTCGGGATCGACGAGCCAGAGATCCCAGAGCTCGGTGCCCTGGTAGAAATCGGGGATGCCCGGCGCGGTGATCTTGATCGCCTGCTGCGCCAGGCTGTTGTAGATGCCGAGCTCGGCGATCCGGGCCTGGAACGGCTCGAACGCCGCGAGGAACGGGTTCGGCCGCCGCCGATCGAGGATCGATCGGACGAAGCGTTCGACCGCCTTCTCGTAGCCCTCGTCAGGGCTCATCCAGGTGGTGTGCAGCTTCGCCTCGCGCATCGCCTTGGACATGTAGCCGGCGACACGATCGGCAAACGCCGACTGCGTCGCCGCGTCGCCCTCGAATGGCCACGCGCCGACCAGCGTCTGGTAGAGCAGGTACTCTTCGTTGCGGCTCGGCGCCGGCCGGCCCTGCACGTCGACGCGGAGGCGGCGGTTCAGCGTCCGCCACTTGCCGACCGCATCCTTCCACGCGCCCGGGATCTCCGACAGCACGTTGAGGCGCGCCCGCACATCTTCGCCGCGCTTGGTGTCGTGCGTCGACAGCGTCGACAGCGCCGCCGGCCAGCGCGCCTGGCGCTCTTTCATCCACGCGTGCACGGCTGCGGGCTCGAGGCCGAAGCGCGTCGGGTCGGAGCCGACTTCGTTCAACGACAGCAGCCGGTTGTGGATGTAGAGCGTCGTGTCCTCGATCCCCTTGGCTGCCACCGGGCTGGTGATCTGCTGAAACTTGCCGATGAGGCGCGCCCGCTCTTCGCACTCGTCGGCGCCGCCGCCGATGCGCTTCAGGAGCAGGCCTTCGATGAAATCGAAGATCATGCCCGGCGTGCCTTCGGCGCGCCGCTTCGCGTCGCGCACCGCCTCGGCGATGTAGCGGCGGTCGTGGTCGCTGATCGGATCGGCGGCGGTGATGTAGGTGCGGTAGACCGGGAAGCAGGCAATCACTTCCTTGATCGTCGAGATCAGGCTGTAGAGCGTGAAGTCGCGGAAATGGCGGTTGCGCTCCGAAAAGCGGTTCAGCTGATGGCCGAGCGAGTTGATGTCGCCCGACATCGTCTCGTGCATCACCTGCTTCTTGCTGCGGTAGGCGAGGTCGTCGAACGACAGCCAGCCGCGGCGCTCGCGCAGGAAGCGGCGGTAGATATCCTCGAGCGCGCGCTCGCTCCGCCGATCGACGAACAGGTTGTTGACGATCGCGGCGAACTCGTAGCCGGTGGTGCCGTGCACCGGCCAGCTGCCCGCCAGCTGCTCGCCGGCGCCGAGAATCTTCTCGACCACGACGAAGAAGCGCCCGCTCTCGCCGGCGCACTGCTCCTGCAGCCGGCGCAGGTAGTCTTCCGGCGCGTAGAGGCCGTCGACGTGGTCGATGCGCAGCCCGGTGACCGCGCCGCGCGCCACCAGCTCGAAGACGAAGCGATGCACCGCCTCGAACACCGTCGGATCTTCCATGCGCAGCGCCGCCAGCTGGTTGACGTCGAAGAAACGCCGGTAGTTGATCTCCTCCGACGCGACGCGCCAGTGAGCCAGGCGGTACGACTGCGCGTTCAGCAGTTGATCCAGCTCGTCGAAGCTGCGCGGCTCCCCCGGCGTGCCGTTGATCCGGCGGACGCTGTCGTCGACCAGCGCGGCGACCTCGGCGCTCGACGCCACCAGCGTGCTCAGCCGGCGCTTGAGCGCGTCGTTCTCGCGGCTGCGTGTTTCGATCGCTTCGAGATCGCGCTCGCTGCGCGACGGCAGGTTTCGCGTCGCCGTCAGGATGCGCTGCAGTTCCGTCGCGTCGTCGCCGCGATGATCGGCCAGCCAGGCGGCGACGGTGCGGCGGAAAATCCAGGCGTAGGTGTCGGGCGCAATCGGCAGCGACTCCTCGTAATAGCGGACAACGAACGCACCATCGTGATACGCGACCTGCAGCTCCTGCGCTTCGAGCGCCTCGCCATACTGCCCGCCGAGAATCGGAATCAGGATCTTGTCGGCGAGCTCGTCCTTGACCGGGTGCCACTCGATGTCGAAGAAACGCGCGAAGCGCGACGCCGGGCCGTTCTCGAGGACGTCGAGCCACCACGGGTTCGCCGACCTGGCGATGCCCATGTGGTTCGGCACCAGGTCCATCACGTGGCCCATGCCGTGCGCCTCGAGCGCGTCGATCCAGCGCCAGTAGTCGTCACTGGTGCCGAGGTCGGGATTCAGCTGCGTCGGATCGGCGACATCGTAGCCGTGCGGGCTGCCAGGAACCGCCTTCAGATACGACGACGCGTAGCAATCGCTGATGCCGAGCGCGTGGAGGTAGTCGACGATGGCGTGCGCGTCATTGAACGTGAAGCGCTGGTTGAATTGCAGTCGATAGGTTGAAAGAGGAATCCGCGCCGCAGTCACCGCGGGGTAGGGGGAAGCAAGCGCCCCGCCACCACTATGGATGGGGTGGCGCCGACCTCATCTGGCCTCGCCTTTGCTGACCGATTGCCCGGGACTTTGACGACACATGCGACCAACGACGACGCTTTTCTCTCTTCGTCGCCTTTCCAACCGCAGCCGTAGCATCTGCGGCCCAGCTGGGATACCTCGAAGCGCGGCCATGACTTGGTTGCGCCGGGCGATACTGGCGACGACGCTCGCGATGGCGGTGACGCCCGCGATCGGCGCGCAGACACTCCCGACGATCAGCGCGCAAACACTGCCCTCCACCGGCGCGCAGCCCGACACGGCGCGCCCCGACGCGACCGAGACGCCCGACCTCGACTCTCAGGTGCACCAGCTGCGGCACGCCCTGGTCCGGCTGCCGCTTGCCGCCGCGCTTGCGTGCCTGCTGGCGCTGCGGCCGCGCCGGCGCGGCACGCCGAAGCGGCAGCCGCCGGTCATCCAGACGCAGATCATCCTCGCGATCGTCGGCGCGGTGGTGATGCTCGTGGTCGGGTCCAGTCTGGCGCGCGCGTTCGGCATCGTCGGCGCGGCGGGGCTGGTGCGCTATCGCGCCAAGATCGAAGATCCGAAAGACGCCGGCGTGATGCTGTCGACGCTCGCGGTCGGCCTCGCCGCCGGCATCGGCGTGTACCTCCTGGCGTTGTTCGCGACCGTGTTCATCATGGCGGTGCTCTGGATCATCGAGTCGTTCGAGCCGAAGGCGACGCAACCGTTCGCCCTGAAGGTGAAGGCGAAGGATCCGGCGGCCATCAAGCCGGCGATCGACCAGCTCCTGGCCCGCTACCGGTTGAAGTTCGAGCTCCGTGGCACGTCGACCGAGGAGCTCGAATACGAGGTGAACCTGCCGCTCGAACGCAAGACCGATCGGATCTCGGAGAACATCGTCAAGGTCGATCCGGAGAAGATCACCGCCGTCGAGTGGGAGCAGAAGAAGGAGAAGAAGTAGAGTAAGGGCATGGCCGCGACGGCGTCGTTCGACATCACCTCGACCATCGATTTCGCCGAGGTCGACAACGCGCTCAACCAGGCGCGCAAGGAAGTCGGGCAGCGCTACGACTTCAAGGGTGCGACGGCCGACATCGATTTGAACACGGCCGAGAAGAAGCTGACGCTGACCACCGACGACGAGATGAAGATGAACGCGCTGTGGGAGATTCTGCAGACGCGGCTGGTCCGGCGCGGCGTCGCGATCAAGAACTTCAAGGCGGCCGAGTCGCAGCCGGCGGCCGGCGGCACCGTGCGCCGGGTGATCGACATCCAGCAGGGCATTCCGATCGAGGCGGCGCGCGAAATCGTCAAGTTCCTCAAGGACAAGAAGATCAAGAAAGTGCAGGCGGCGATCCAGGCCGACCAGGTCCGCGTCAGCGCGCCGTCGAAAGACGATCTGCAGGAAGCGATGCGCACGCTTCGCGAGCACGACTTCGGCGTCGCGCTCCAGTTCGGCAACTACCGCTCGTAACCGCAGACATCCTCGCTAGCTTCGGCTGGGTTTCCTGCTCTTTCCGCCCAGCTTCGACGAGTGCCGCTCGCGCGCCTCTTCGACCGAATGCGACTCGGTGATCTTCGTCTCGTCGCGCGCCAGCTTGGCCAGCTCCGCGTAGAACCCCTGCAGCGTGGCCAGCTCCTTCTCCGACAGGTCCTCGACGTCGATCAGGCGGTTGCTGGCGCCCTGCATCGCGGCGACGATCTCGTTCAACTTCAGGTGAATCGCCAGCGAGTCCTTGTTCTGCGATCGCTGGATCAGGAACACCATCAGGAAGGTGACGATCGTCGTGCCGGTGTTGATCACCAGCTGCCAGGTGTCGGAGTAGCCGAACAGCGGACCGACCACCGCCCAGACGAGGATGACCCCGAGCGCGATGCCGAAGGCGGCGGTGCTGCCGGTGAACCTGGTAATCGCCTTGGAGAAATTCTCGAACGTGTCACCGATCGACGATCTGCGCTTGGCCATGGCCGGCAATCATAGCGGGTAATATGTTGGCGATGTCCGAGCGCCGCGATCGTGCGGGCGAGCACCGGTGCACGGCCGGCCTGCGCACGAGCGTCCTGCTGCTGATGCTGGCCGCTTCCGCCGTGCCGCTGCGCGCGCAGCTGTCGGCCGGCGAAGTCCGGCTGACCGTGGTCGACGCCACGGGTCTCGCCGTCGCGGCGAGCGGCACGCTGGCGAGCGACGCGGCACAGACCCGCCGCACGTTCGACACCAGCCCCGAGGGCACGTTCATCTTCGATCGGCTGCCATTCGGCGTGTACCGCCTCGTGATCGTGAGCCCCGGTTTTGCGCCCCACGACGAGCTGGTCGAAGTGCGCTCGCCGCGCCCGCGCGAGGTTCGCGTCGTCCTCGACGTCGCCGCGATCGCGACCTCGGTCGAGGTCGTCGAGCAGTCGACGCTGGTCGATGCGCATCGTACCGGCGTCGCGTACGGTGTCGGGACGGCGGAACTGCGTGAGCAGCAGTCGGCGGTGCCGGGCCGCGAGCTGCTCGATCTCGTCAACCTGCAACCGGGGTGGCTGGTCGAGTCGAACGGCGTCCTGCATCCGCGCGGGTCGGAGTACCAGACGCTGGTCGTCGTCGACGGCCTGCCGATGGACGACAACCGCTCGCCGGCATTTGCGCCGGAGCTGCCCGATGCGGAGATCGAGGCGGTGCACGTCATCACCGGCACCTTTCCCGCGGAGTACGGCCGCAAGCTCGGCGGCGTCGTCGACGTGACGACGAGCAAGGACGTCCGCCGCGGCTTCCATGGGTCGGCCGAAACGTCAGCCGGCAGCTTCGGTACCGGTACGGTCTTCGGGTCCGCCGGCTACGGGTGGAACCGCGGCGCGCTGACGCTGAGCGCCGGCACCTCGCGCACCGATCGCTACCTCGATCCGCCGACGCAGTCGAACGCGTCCAATGGCGGGACGCTCGGCGGCTTCAGCGTGTCGCTGGATCAGCACGCGTCGCCGCGCGATCGGGTGCAGCTCGGTTGGCGCCGCTCGCGCGCGTCGTTCCAGGTTCCCAACGATCTCGTCCAGGAGGAGGCCGGACAGCGGCAGGATCGATCGACCAGCGAGGATGCCGGCCAGGGCGCGTGGAGCCACATCTTCTCGCCACGGCTGTTGTTGAACGTGCGCGCGGCGGGGGCGAGCCTGTCGGCGGATCTGCGGTCGAACGCGAACGCGGTTCCGGTTGCCGCCTTTCAGCAGCGCGGCTTCCGCCGCGGCTATGCCAACGCCAGCGTCAGCATCGAGGCAGGGCGCCACGAGATCAAGCTCGGCGGCGATGCGCTGCACGCGCCGGTTCGCGAGGCGTTGCAGTATCACATCACCGACCGTTCCTTCTTCGATCCGGACACGCCAATCGATTTCGCGTTCGCCGACCGGCGGACCGATCGGGAGCAGGCGCTCTTTGCCCAGGACACGTTCCGAGCCGGCAACGTCACGGCCAGCGCCGGGCTGCGGTGGGATCGCTACCGCTTCGTCGTCGACGACGCGGCGTTCAGCCCGCGCCTGGGCATCGCGTGGTACTGGCCGGCGGCCGAGCTCGTGGTGCGCGCGTCCTACGACCGCGCCTTCCAGACGCCGGCGATGGAGAACCTGCTGCTCGCCAGCTCCGACCAGGTCGATTCGCTCAGCCCCGAGCTGCTGCGCATTCCGGTGCCGCCGTCGCGCGGCGACTATGTCGAAGCCGGCGCGACCGTGGCGCTCGCGCGGACAGCGCGGATCGACGCCACCGTGTATCGCCGGACGTTCGAGCGCTACTCCGACGATGACGTGTTCCTCAATACCGGCATCAGCTTTCCGATCGCGTTTGCCGGCGCGCACGTCACCGGTGTGGACGTGAAGGCGACGCTGCCGCGCTGGCGCGGCGTGTCGGCGTTCGTGGCCTACTCGAACCTGGTCGGCCGCGCGCGCCTGCCGGTCGCGGGAGGCTTGTTTCTCGGCGCCGAGGCGACCGGCGCGCTCGATTCGACCGACGAGGTTCGGATCACGCAGGATCAGCGGCACACGGCGCGGGCGCGCGTCCGCTATCAACTGCATCCGCGCGCCTGGACGGCGGCGCTGATCAAGTACGGCAGCGGGCTGCCGGTCGAGCTCGAGGGCGAGCTCGATCGCGAGGAGCTGGACGAGCACTTCGGCGCCGATGTCGTCGATCGCGTCAACGTCGCGGCCGAGCAGTTGCGTGCGACCTTCTCGGCCGACTGGGCCGCCGGTTTCGAAGTGTGGCGGCGCGGCGGCCGGCGGCTCGAGATGCGCGGCGAGGTGGCGAACCTCACCAATCGCCTGAATGTGGTCAACTTCGCCGGCCTGTTTTCGGGCACGGCGCTGGCGCCGCCGCGCAACGCGAGCGTGCGCCTGCGGCTCGATTTCTGAAGGAGTGCGGCCGGCGATGACGATCCACGCGCGCGTTCTTGCGGTTGTCTGCTGCGCCGTGGCCGGTGTTGTCCTCGCGTCCGCCGCTTCCTCCTCGTCGATCGACGCGGCGTTCGAAAAATTCTGGAGCGCGCGCAATGCGCAGGACGCAGCCAAGGCGGTGCCCCAGGTCGTGGGCGCCGGCGTCGCCTTCGACGAGGCGCTGCAGCGGCTGAAGGCCGGCCGCGTGTATCGGCCCGACGTGAAGCGCGGCACGACCCGCCTTCAGCGACGCACGTCGGCCGGCGAGTTCTTCTACGACCTCTACGTGCCGCAAACCTACGACCCTGCGCGCAAGTACCAGGTGCGGTTCCAGCTCCACGGCGGCGTGATGATGCGCGAAACCAGCGAGCCGCGCAGCGGCCGGGGCCGCGGCGGCCCGCTCGAGGGCGCCGAGCAGATCTACGTCGTGCCGACCTCGTGGCGCGACGCGCCGTGGTGGGGCCAGGCGCAGCTCGAAAATCTCGACGCCATCCTCGACAGCATCAAGCGCAGCTACAACGTCGACGAGAACCGCGTCGCCCTCTCCGGCGTGTCGGACGGTGCCACCGGCCTCTACTACATGGCGATGCGCGACACGACGCCCTTCGCCAGCTTCCTGCCGCTGAACGGGTTCCTGATGGTGCTCGCGAACGATCGGCTCGACGTCGATCGCGATCTGTTTCCCACCAACCTGCTCAACAAACCGCTGTTCATCGTCAACGGCGGCCAGGATCCGCTGTATCCGGCGCGCGCCGTCGAGCCCTACATCGAGCACCTGAAAGCGAGCGGCGTCACCGTCGAGTACCGGCCGCAACCCGACGCGGCTCACAACACCTCGTGGTGGCCGACCGTCAAGGACAGCTACGAGGAGTTCGTCCGGTCGCATCCGCGCGATCCGCTGCCGCCCTCGCTGGTGTGGGAAGCAAGCGATCGCGACACGCCGAGCCGGGCGCACTGGCTGGTGATCGACAAGATCGGCGCGTCCGCGCCCGCCGGTCCGCTGTCGCGGCCCGATCTGAACGTCTTCTCGGGCCCGGGCCTCAACCGCGGTCGCGATCTGTTCGCCCGGACGCGTCCTTTCGGCCGCGTCGAGGCGTCGCGCCGCGGCAACCAGGTGCTGCTGGCGACGCGGGGCGTGAGCGAGCTGACGCTGCTCATCTCCCCGGACGCATTCGATCTGTCGAAGCCGATCATCGTGACGGCAAACGGCCGCGTCGTCTCGGACGCACGCGTCGAGCCCTCGCTCGCGACGCTGATGAAATGGGCCGCCCGCGACAACGATCGGACGATGTTGTTCGCGGCGGAGCTGCATGTCACGCTGCGGTAACCGATGATTTCGTTCTCGCGCGTCAACAAGCAGTACGGCCGCCAGGTGCTCTTCGTCGAGGCCTCGTTTCAGCTCAACCCCGGCGAGAAGGTCGGCCTCGTCGGCCCCAACGGCTCCGGCAAGACGACGCTGTTCCGCATGATCGTCGGCGAGGAGGTGCCCGACGATGGTGAGGTGTCGGTGCCGAAGAAGGTGACGATCGGCTACTTCCGGCAGGATGTCGAGGAGATGGCCGGGCGCTCGGTTCTGGACGAGGCGATCCTCGGCAGCGGGCGCGCCGGCGATCTCCATCACGAGCTCGAGCAGCTGCAGAACGCGATGGCGGATCCGGCGCAGGCCGACGACCTGGACCGGATCCTCGCGAGGTTCGGCGAGGTGCAGGAGGAATACGACCACCTTGGCGGCTATGCGCTCGAAGCGCAGGCGCGCGAGGTGCTGCACGGCCTCGGCTTCGAGGACGAGCAGATCGACGGCGACGTCGGCGCCCTGTCGGGCGGCTGGAAGATGCGCGTGGCGATGGCGCGCGTGCTGCTCGGCCGGCCGGACGTGCTGCTGATGGACGAGCCGACCAATCACCTCGACATCGAGTCGATCATCTGGCTCGAGGACTTCCTCAAGTCGCTGCCCGGCTCGCTGCTGATGACCTCGCACGATCGCGAGTTCATGAACCGCATCGTCACCAAGATTGCCGAGATCGACGGCGGCGAGATCACGACCTACTCGGGCAACTACGATTTCTACGAGCGCGAGCGCGCGATCCGCGAGACCAACCGCGAGGCGGCGTATGCGCGGCAGCAGGCGATGCTGGCCAAGGAGCAGCGTTTCATCGAACGCTTCTCGGCGCATGCCGCGAAAGCGGCGCAGGTGCAGAGCCGGGTGAAGGCGCTCGAGAAGATCGAGAAGATCGAGCTGCCGAAGAAGCGCCAGGTCGTGAAGTTCGACTTCCGCACCCCGCCGCGCTCCGGGGAGCAGGTGGCCGTGCTCGACGGCGTGACCAAGCAGTACGGCCGCCGGGTCGTCCACGACGGCCTGTCGATGACCATCCGCCGCGGCGAGCGCTGGTGCGTGATGGGGAAGAACGGCGCCGGCAAGTCGACGCTGCTGAAGATGGTCGCCGGCGTGGTGCCGCCCGACGCCGGCGCGATCAGGCTCGGCGCCAGCCTCGAGATGGGCTACTTCGCCCAGCAGGCGCTCGATCTGCTGAATCCCGACTTGACCATCGCCGAGCAGCTGCAGCACGACTTCCCGCACGAATCGATCGGGGCGCTGCGCAACCTCGCCGGCGCGTTTCAGTTTTCGGGCGACGAGACCGACAAGAAGATCCGCTCGCTCTCAGGCGGCGAGAAAACACGCCTCGTGCTGGCACGAATGCTCTTGAACCCGCCGAACTTCCTCGTGCTCGACGAGCCGACCAACCACCTCGATCTGGCGACCAAGGAGATGCTGCTCGACGCGTTGAAGGATTTCGACGGGACGATGCTCTTCGTGTCGCACGATCGCGAGTTCCTGCGCGGCCTGAGCAATCGGGTGCTCGAGCTCGGCGGCGAGAGCGGCGTCGAGGCGCAGCCGCATCTGTACCCGGGCTCCTATGTTGAATATGTGGCGCGCACCGGCCACGAAGCCCCCGGCGTGCATCGATAGGCCTGCCCCTACATCGTCAGCGCTGTCTCGCGGGTGTCGAGCGTCTGGACGGACGCCATCGGCAGCGTCAGGGCGAAGCGCGCGCCGCGTTGCGACGGCAGCAGCACCAGCGACCCGCCGTGCGCGGCGGCGATGCCGAGGCTGACCGACAACCCGAGGCCGGTCCCTTCGCCTTCGGCGCTGCCCCGGGTGGTGAAGAACGGCTCGAAGATCCGGTTCGCCACCTCGTGCGGCACGCCGGCGCCGTCGTCGGCGATCTCGAAGAGCACCGATCCCGGATCGTCGGCGAGCGCCGTCCGCACCCGCACCGTGCCGGGGCGCCGCGCCGCGCGCAGCGCCTCCTCCGCGTTGAGCAGCAGGTTGAGCACCGCCTGCTGAATCTCGCCGCGGTTGACGATGATCAGCGGCAGTTCCTCGGCGTAGTCCTCTTCGACGGCGATGCCCGCGGCGCGAAGGTCGTTGGCGCGCAGCGCGATCGTCGAGCGGACGATCTCGTTGAGATCGGCGACCGAGCGCTCGAGCGCCGAGTGGCGCGCGAAGGTGAGGAGTTTGCGGACGATCGTCGCCGCCCGCTCGCCGCTGCGGCGAATCTGGTGCAGCTCGTTGCGCGTCGCCGGGCGATCCTCGGTGTCGATGAGCAGCTCCACCTGGCCCATCACGCCCTGCAGCGGGTTGTTCAATTCGTGGGCGACGCCGGCGACGAGCTGGCCGACGGCCGAGAGCCGCTCGCTGTAGATCAACTGCTCGCGCAGCCGTCGTTCCTCGGAGATGTCGCGCTCGATCGAGACGAAATGCGTGGCCTCGCCGCGCTCGCCGCGCAGCGCCGCGACGGTGGCCGACACCGGAAAGGTGGAGCCGTCGGGGCGCGTGCGCGTCACGGTGCCGCGCCAGCTGCCGTTCGCCCGGACCACCGACTGGATGTCTTCCGCCGATACCGCGTCGTTGGCCATCAGCTCGCGCGGCCGCCGGCGCAGCAGCTCGTCGCGCGACGACTGCATCGCGCGGCAGAACGCCGCGTTGGCATGACGGCAGCGGCCGTCGGCGGTCATCACCAGCACGAGCTCGTCGGTCTGCTCGATCACCTGCGCCATCAGCCGCATCGTCGCGCCCGCCTGCTGCAGCTCGGCGCGCTCCGCGGCGATGCGCGCCACCAGCAGCGGCAGCACCGAGATGATCGTGATCGCGGTCGACAGATCGCGGAAGCCCTTGAACACTTCCTCCGGCGCAATCTGGCGCAGCCCGAAGTCGAGGAAGGGCAGCAGCGCGACGGCGGTGAAGATCACCCACGGACGCGGCCGCGACAATTCCTCCTGCTCGGCGGCGTGCACGTCGACCTGGTCGGATTGCGGCGACAGCATCGCCGCCCACGGGAAGAAGGCGAACGGCAGAATCCAGGTGAAGTCGTAGACGAAGGCGGTGTGGAACATCCCCTGCCAGACCTCGACGTTGCTGAGCGTCAACGTCGCGAGGCTGACGATCGCGCCGAGGGTGAGACGGCGGTAGGTCGCGCGCCATGGCGTGCGCCATGCGGCGCACATCGCCGCCGCCATGCCGGCGACGACCAGCCCCTGCTGCAGCTCCGATACGAGGATCAGCGACGTCGCGGACGGAGAGGTGATGAAAAAGGAATAGAGAAAGCCGGTGACGACGGCGAGGCCGGCGATGTCGATGGCGGTGGTTGCGGCGAGCGGCTCCCTCGATCCGCGATGCGGCTGCGCGAGCAGCGCGAACAGCGGCGCGACGCCGCCGAACAGCGCGAACACCGCCGGCCACGCCAGCCAGATGCCGTGGCCGAGAAGAATTTCTTCGGCGGCCCACCCGGTCAATCCCAACGCCGACATCGTCAGGCCGAGGGCGATCGTCGCCCAGAACAGCCATTGGCAGCCGCGCCACGTGTGCCGTCGCGTGAAGATCACCGTGGCGCCGGTCAGCGGCGGCGCGAGCAGCGCCGCGGCACGAAACCAGCTGAGGACCTCCGGCTGCCCGCGCAGCAGCCATCCGAACGCCGCGTAAGCGCTCGAGTAGAGGACCCCGAGAAACAGCCAGCCCATGCCGATCACTATGTCGGCCGTACGCGCCCCACCAAATAGAGCGGGCTTCCCGCTAAGTACTGATGGTGAAAGGTTTACGATCGGGGACTGACGCTAGCGGACGCTGTCGGACATCCTCTGGCACTGCGGACACCAGTAGGTGAGACGGGCATCGAGGCCGGTCTTTTTCGAGCGGATGAATGTCCCGCACCGGCGGCATGGTTTGCCCCCGCGGCTGTAAACCCAGAGGCGCGCCGCGGGGTTGAGGCTGCGCGTCGTTCGCCGTCCGATCGCCGGCGTCAGCGTTTTGGCGCGATCCAGGACGCTGGCCGCCATCTGGTCGCGCGCGATGCGCGCGATGCGCTCGAGATCGGCGTCGCTCAGGGAGCTGACCGGACGGAACGGGTCGACGCCCGCCTCGAAGAGAATCTCCGACTTGAAGACGTTGCCGATTCCGGCGAGAACGCGTTGATTGAGCAGCACTTCCGCGATCGGTTCTCTGCCGCGCGCACGCATGCGCGCGATGATTTCAGGCAGGTCGATCTCGTATTGATACCCGCCCGCCGCGCCGGCCAGCAGATCAGGCCCGAGATGACGGATTTGTGCGTGCCGTTCCAGCTCGCGCCGGGACAGCAACTCGGCGATCGGCACGTTGAAGCCGACGGCCACGGCATCGGCCGTCGCCACCAGCACGCGCATGTCGCTGGCCGGCCGAAGCCAGCGCGCCCCCGTCCTATAGAGATGCCAGCTGCCGTTCATGCGCATGTGCGTGCGCAGGATGAGATCGCCCGAGAAGGTCATCAAGAGGTGTTTGCCGCGGGCGGCGACCGATTCGATGGTCCGGCCGACGATCGGCGTATCTTCGGCGATCCTGGTGACCGCGGGGTAAACCGAGTCGAAACGCGTCACGGTGTGGCCGGCAAGTACGCGGTGGAGAGTCTGCGCAGCCCGAAGAATTGTGTCGCCTTCCGGCATACATCGTTTAGGATGCCATCGAGTTCGTTTTCAGCGGCTTCATTCACAACTCAGGAGTTGATCATGAAATTTCCCTCGATCGCGATCGCGTGTCTGGCCCTGACGCTGGCCGCCGCGCCCGGATCCTCGTTCGCCCAGGACGCGAAAACCGCGCGCGGCACCGTCTCGATCGTCGCCGACGATGCGCTGACGATCAAGATGGCGGGGCAGGAGATGAAATTCTCCGTCGACTCGAAAACGTCGGTCGAGGTCGTCGGCGGCGGCACGCGCATGCGGCAGGCTCAGCAGGCGGGCCAGCCGGGGCCGAAGCTGACCGAAGTGCTCAAGGTGGGGCAGCCGGTGACGGTGTCGTACACCGAAGCGAACGGCGTGATGCATGCCTCGACGGTGCGCGCGATCGCGAGCGCCGGCGCGGCCGCGGGCGCAGGGCGTGAAAACGCGCCGAAGACGATGAACGGCCTCGTGAACTCGGTCACCCCGACGTCGCTGATCCTTTCCGGCAGCGGCGGCGTGACCGAAACCTTCACCTTCTCGATCGACGGCAGCACCAAGGTCGTCGGCACCGGCGCGGGCACGGCGACGGCCGCAGCCGGCGGCAAGATTCCGGTGACGGATCTGGTGAAGCGCGGCGACACGGTGAGCGTCGCCTACCATCAGATGGGCAGCACGCTGCATGCCGCCGAGATTCGGGTCACGCGCAAAGGCGCCGCAAAGTAACTGCAAACCCGCCGATGCCTGGCACGCCGCGCGCGCTGGCGTGCCGGGCACTTTGTCCTTCAGAGCTGAAGCATCGACACGCCGCCGCACGCTCGCTCGCGTGAACATTCGAGATCTGCCCGCCGTCCTATGGAGCATCGTCGGACGCCTTCGCAGCCGATCAAATGTTCAAGGAGGCAGACATGCGCACGATGCTTCTCGCCGTCGCCGTCGCGGTCGTCTCGCTCGTCGGGCCATCACCGGTCGCGTTCGCGCAGGAACACCAGACTGCGCGCGGCATCATCTCGGAGATGAGCGGCAGCTCGTTGACCATCGCCGTCAACGGCGCGCCGATGACCTTCGCGATCGACGCCACCACGCAGGTCGAGGCGCGCGGCGCCACCACCAAGTCGCGTCAGCTCGAGGCGGCGGGCAAGCCCGGGCCCAGGCTCGCTGACCTGCTCGCCGTCGGCCAGCCGGTCGCGGTCAGCTATCGCTCGGCGTCGGGGATGCCGCGCGCGTCGATCGTGCGCGTCGTGCCGCGCGTCGCCGACGGCGGGTCGGTGACCGCGTCGGAGATGCGATCGCTCGGCACCGTCAAGTCGCTCGGCCCCGACTCGATCACGATCGTCGGCGGCAGCGGCGCCGGCGCGTCGTTCACCCAGACGTTCCGCATCGGCGCCGACACCAAGGTGATCGGCAAGGGCGTGGGCACCGCGGCGGCGGCGAAGGGGGGCAAGGCGCCGTTCTCGGAGCTGGTCGCGGCCGGCGACAAGGTGACCGTGTCGTATCACAAGGCCGGCGATGCGCTGCAGGCGTCGGCAGTGCGCGTCACCGCGAAGAAAACGAACTGAACCGTGCAAGGCTGGAAGGCTGAAGGCTGGAAGGCGGGAATGGAAGGCAGGATGGCTGGACGGCTGAAAGCAAGGTTCAAGGCAACCCGTCGGCCTTTGGCTTCCGACCTTGCTTCCAGCCTTTCGGCCTTCCCGCCTTGCCCTTCAGCCTTCCAGCCGTCCCGCGTTCCAGCCTTGTTCAGGTTCTCCTGAAGGTGGCCTGAAATCCCATCGCCCCGCCGACAAATCCTGCTTCAGCGAGAAACGGCGACATCGGATGGCGTGACGGCGCGGTGCCGTCGATCTCTTCGATCAGCATGCCGCGCGGGGCGTCGCCGCCGGTGCGCGCGCGATCGATCAGCACGCGCCCGACCGCGCGGCCGACCTTCGATCGATCCGGCTCCGACTCCGGCAGAAACGTCAGCAGTTGCCGATCGCCGCGCGCGAGGTAGGCCGCAAGCGCGCCGTTGACGAGAATCACCGTCGCTCCGACCGATCTCGTCGGGCCCCTCCCCGCGTCGACGACGGTCAACGCAGAGCCCGCGGAGCGCGCAGAATCTTTTTTAACCTCGGAAATCGAGGCCTGGGCTGACCCCCGCGCGGGCCACTTGAGGGTTGCGCCGTACGGGTTGGCTGGATCGGTGGCCGCCAGCACCGCGACTTCCGGTTCGTCCGGCACATCGCGCATCGAGCGCAGCAGGTCGAGCGCGCCCGGCATCGCGAACTGCGTTGCGCCGAGGCCGGCGACGAAATAGCCGCGGCGGATGCGGCCGTTGTCCTCGAGCCCCTTCAGCACCGGATAGATCAGGCCGAAGCCTCCGGGGATCGATTCGCTCGCCACCGCCTCGCGCGTGAGGACGCCGTGCCGCGCCAGCAGCTGCTGCGTCGTCGCCGCCGCCCACTTGGTCGAGTCGGCGGTAGCCGCCGCTTTCGATCGTCCGGCCGCCGCAGTGTCGCGTCGTGGCACCAGCGCCCATCGTCCTTCCGCGGAGGGCGGCGCCAGCCGCCGCGATCGGAACGACGACACATCGTCGCGCCGCATCTTCATGCGGCGGCGCGGGGCGCGCGCGCGGGTGAAGGCGCGCAGCGCGTGAAAGGTATCGTTGGTGACGAGCCCCTGCCACACGAGATTCCACAGCGCGTCGACGGTCTCACCCGGATAGCCGCCGCCGACCGCCGCGAGCAGCGGACCGAAGAAGGTCGCGCCGCTCGATCGCAGCGCCTCGAGGATTGCGGTTTCGCGCGCGGAGAGTTCCGGCGGCGGCTGGGCGGGCTGCGGCGCCAGCAGCCGCGGCAGATGATCGGCGAGATACAGCGCGACGCGGCCATCGCGTTCGCCGAGCGGCTCGACGCCAACCCACACCACTTCGCCGGCCGCGGTGACCGCGTCGAGATCGGCGGGATCGTAGAAGTCGATCCGCGCCGGCAGGATTTCCGTCTCGAGGATGGACGCCGGCAGCGGCGCGCCCTGCAGCTGCTCGATGGCATCGAGCAGCGCATCGGCGCCGTGACGCCGCTTGACGATCCCCTGCCACGTCGTGCTGAAGCGCCCGAGCACCGCCTGATCGACCGGCTCGATCTCGTGCCGCAGCCGCGCCAGCGATCGGCGGCGCAACATGCGCAGCACGCCGGGATCGGTCCACTCGCGGCGGGTGCCGCCGGGGCGGAACTCGCCTTCGACCAGCCGCGCTTCGCCGGCGAGGCGCAGCAGCACCGCTTCGGCGGCGGCGGCGTGCAGGCCGTAGCGGGCGGCAAAGTCGGGCGCGGTGAACGGCGCGTGAGTGCGGGCGTAGCGCAGCGCCAGGTCGCCCAGTGGATCGCGAACCGGCTGCAGCAGCGACTCGGGAATGCCGGGCGGCAGCGGCACGCCGAGGGCGTCGCGAAACCGCGCCGCGTCTTCGACGGCGATGTAGCGCGGGTTGCCGGCAATGCGAACCGCCAGCACGCGCCGCGCCGACGCCAGCGCGCCGATGCTGGCCGCGATATCGGCGCTGACCGCCCGCTCGGCGATCTCCGCTTCTGTCAGGTCGCCGAGCGACAACAACATGTCGTGGACCGCGTCGGCGCTTTTCGCTTGATAGTGGGGGTCGAGCTTCTGCAGCTGCCGCTCGATTGCCTCCATCGACTCCAGGTCGAGCAGCTCGCGCAGCTCGGCGTCGCCGAGCAGCTCGCGCAGCTGCGACTGATCCACGGCCAGCGCCTGCGCCCGCCGTTCGGCCAGCGGCGCGTCGCCGTCGTAGATGAAGCTGGCGACGTAGCTGAAGAGCAGGGACGCCGCGAACGGCGACGGCGTCTCCGAGTCGACGGTGGCGACGCGCAGCTTGCGGCTGCGCACGTCGGTCAGGGTCGAGAGCAGCGCCGGCATGTCGAAGAAGTCGCGCAGGCACTCGCGGTAGGTTTCGAGCAGCACCGGAAACGATCCGTATCGCGACGCCACGGCCAGCAGGTCGGCGGCGCGCTTGCGCTGCTGCCAGAGCGGCGCGCGCATGCCCGGCCGGCGCTTCGGCAGGAGCAGCGATCGCGCGGCGTTCTCGCGGAACTTTGCCGCGAAGAGCGCGGTCGATCCGAGCTGCCGCACGACCAGCGCCTGGACCTCGTCCGGATCGGGGAGCACGAGCCGGATGTCCGGCGGCTGATCGACATCGGGAAACCGCACCACGAACCCGTCGTCGCCCCACAGCGTCTCGACGTCGACGCCGGTTTCCTCGCGAATGCCGGCCGCCGCCGCCATTGCCCATGGGGCGTGGATGCGGCCACCGCGCGGCGAGAGGACGCAGACGCGCCAGTCGCCGAGCTCGTCGCGCACGCGCTCGACGACGATCGTCGAGGCGTCGGGCACGGCGCGCGCCGCCGCCATCTGATCGCGCAGGTACTGGAGCAGGTGTTCGGCCGCGCGCGGCTCGAGATCGTGCTCGCGCGTCAGCCGGTCGACGGCGGCGGCAGGCGAGAGGCGCAGCAGATCGTGCATCAGCCGGCCGATCGCGAGCCCGAGCTCCAGCGGCCGGCCGGCGCGATCGCCTTTCCAGAACGGCATCTTTCCCGGTTCGCCCGGCGCCGGCGTCACCAGCACGCGGTCGTGCGAGATCTCCTCGATCCGCCAGGAGGACGCGCCGAGCACGAAGGTTTCACCGACGCGGCTCTCGAACACCATCTCTTCGTCGAGCTCGCCGACCCGCGCGGCTCCCTTGCCCGCGCCGAGCAGGAACACGCCGTAGAGGCCGCGATCGGGAATCGTGCCGCCGTTGGCCACGGCGACGCGCTTCGCCCCTTCCCGCGCCGTGATCGTGCCGGCGACCCGGTCCCAGGTGACCCGAGGCCGCAGCTCGGCGAACTCGTCGGACGGGTAGCGGCCCGAGAGCATGTCGAGCACGCCGTCGAACACCGCCCGGCTCAACTCGGCAAACGGCGCGGCGCGGCGGATGGTGGCGAAGAGATCGTCGACCTCCCAGTCGTCCATCGACGTCATCGCCACGACCTGCTGGGCGACGATGTCGAGCGGATTGCGTGGATAGCGGGTGGCCTCGACCGCGCCCTCGTGCATCGCCCGCGCCACCGCCGCCGACGCGACCAGATCGCCGCGGAACTTCGGGAAGATCACCCCTTCGCTGGTCGCGTTGGCGGTGTGGCCGCCGCGGCCGATGCGCTGCAGGCCGCTCGCCACCGACGGCGGCGCTTCGATCTGGACCACCAGATCGATCGCGCCCATGTCGATGCCGAGCTCGAGCGACGAGGTGGCGACCAGCGCGCGCAGCGCCCCGGCTTTGAGCAAGTCTTCCACCTCGACGCGCTGCGGCCTCGCAATCGAACCGTGGTGCGAGCGAACGAGCGTCTCGCCCGCGAGCTCGTTGAGCGCGCCGGCCAGGCGCTCGGCGAGGCGCCGGCTGTTGACGAAGATCAGCGTCGAGCGGTGGGCGCGAATCAGCTCCAGCAGGCGCGGATGGATCGCCGACCAGATCGACGCGCGGCCCTCGCCGCCGGCGGCGGGGCCATCGGGGATCCCGTCAGAGGAGAGCGCCTGCCCTGAGCCGGGTCGAGGGGCCTGCCCTGAGCCGGGCCGGGCCATGTCTTCGACCGGCACCTCGATCGACAGCTTCAGCGCCTTCTTCGCGCCGGCGTCGACGATCGTGACGGCGCGGTACTGGAGGGTGCCGCGTTCGGCGGAGAATTCGTGCGCGATCTCGGCGTCGGCGCGATCGGTCTTTCCCGAGGACGTGGTCGGCGGCGTCTTCGTGCGTTTCCGCGATGTGCCGGCGCCGCCGGCCTCGGTGCCGCCGAGAAACCGCGCCACCTCGTCGAGCGGACGCTGCGTCGCCGACAGGCCGATCCGCTGCGGCACCCGCGTGCAGAACGCCTCGAGGCGCTCGAGCGAGAGCGCCATGTGCGCGCCGCGCTTGGTCGGCACCAGCGCGTGGATCTCGTCGATGATGATCGTGTCGACCGAGCGCAGCGCCTGGCGCGCGTTCGAGGTGAGCAGCAGGTACAGCGACTCGGGGGTCGTGATCAGGATGTCGGCCGGCTCGCGCTGAAAGCGCGCCCGCTCGGCCTGCGGCGTGTCGCCGGTGCGAATCGCGATCGCCGGCGGCAGGTAGGAGACGCCGCGGCGTTCCGCGACCTGTGCGATGCCGGCGAGCGGCGCGCGCAGGTTGCGCTCGACGTCGACCGCGAGCGCCTTGAGCGGCGACACGTAGAGCACCCGGCAGCGCGCGTCCTTCTCCGGCGCCGGCGAGAACATCAGGCGATCGAGGCACCAGAGAAACGCGGTCAGCGTCTTGCCGCTGCCGGTGGGCGCGAGGATCAGCGTCGACTCGCCCCTGGCGATCGCCGGCCAGCCGAGCGCCTGCGGCCGGGTCGGCGCGTCGAACGCCGAGGAAAACCATTCGCGGGTCGGCGCATGAAAGGGCGCGAGCGGATCAATGTGTGAACGGGCGCCCACCTCGTTCATCTTATAATGTGAGACTGTTCATTCCGGGCTGAGTGAGGGCTTCATGGGTGATTCCGGCGAAGGCTTGATCGATGCAGACTCGAGGATTCAGGAACGGATGGAGGAGCTCGAGCGCGAGCGCTCGCGCAACCGCACGGCGCGGCCGCAGCGCGATCCGGCGAAAGTCGCGGCGCTCGAGTCGCTGAGGCTGGCGCGCATCGAACTCGACCGGCAGCTGGCCGCGACCACCCACGAACGGCGGCGCGCGCAGATCGCGCAGGCGATCGAGGAAATCAACCGGCGCATGGAGGCGACTGAACACGACGTCAAGTCCTGACGGCCCGATCCGGGCCGTCCTCGCCTATCACGACGGCACCAAACATCACTTCAACCGCTTCGCCCGATCGCTCGGGTATCTCGACTGGGCGTCGCAGCCCAACCCGTTTCGTGCCTTCGCCGGCGCCCCCGAGCTCGCCCTGGCGCCGCGCCCCGATGCCGGCGGCGCGTCCGCCGTGGCGCACGATCTCGGCACGCTCCTCCGGCTCTCGCTCGGCTTGTCCGCGTGGAAAGAGTTTCGTGGGTCGAGATGGTCGCTGCGCGTCAACCCGTCGAGCGGCAACCTCCATCCCACCGAAGCCTACATCGTCGCCGGCGCCATCGATGGACTGAGCGAGACGCCCGCGCTGTATCACTACGCGCCGGATCGGCATGCTCTCGAACTGCGATGCCGGTTCGCGCCGGATGCGTGGGACGCGGCCATGGCGGGAGCCCAAGACGCGTGGCTCGTGGTCCTGACATCCATCCACTGGCGCGAAGCGTGGAAGTACGGCGAGCGCGCGTTCCGCTACTGTCAGCACGATCTCGGCCACGCCATCGCGGCGGTCTCGATCGCGGGAACGCTCGTCGGCCGGCACGCGCGCATGCTGCCCGAATGGTCCGCTCGCGACATCGCCGCGCTCACCGGGATCGATCGCGACGAAGACTACGTGGATGCCGAGCGCGAAGAACCGGGCTGTGTGCTGATGGTCAGCCCGCAGCCCCCCGGCAGCAGCCACGCGACCGCTGTCGCTCGCCCGCTCATCGATGCAGTTGCTGCAGGAACGTGGACCGGCCGCGCCAGTCAGCTGAGCGAGGATCACGTTCAGTGGACGTTCATCGATGAAATCGCGGAGGCGACGCGAGGACAGGGCTTCTCCCCACCTGCCCCACCCGCCCCACCTGCCCAGCCCGCGCCGCACTATCCAGCGGCCCTCCTCCTGCAGCGCCGCAGCGCCGTCGCGCTCGATGGCCGCACGCCAATCGACGCCGATCAGTTCTTCGCGATGCTCGCGCGGCTGATGCCCGCGGCGTCGGCGCCGTTCGACGCCGTGTGGTGGGACGCGCGGATCCATCTGCTGCTGTTCGTGCATCGCGTCACCGGCGTCGATCCCGGCGCCTACGTGCTGGTGCGCGCCGCGTCGGCGCTCGACCCGCTGCGCGCCGCCTGCGGGCGCCCGTTCGAGTGGGAGCCGGCGCACCCGTCGCTGCCGCTCTTCGCGCTGGCGCGCGGCGATTGCCGCGCCGTCGCGCAGCGCGTCAGCTGCGATCAGGCAATTGCCGGCGACGGCTGTTTCAGCCTCGGGATGATCGCCGACTTCGAGGGCAGCCTCGACGCGCGTGGCGCGGCCTTCTACCGCCATCTGTTCTGGGAATCGGGCGTCGTCGGCCAGGTGCTGTATCTCGAAGCCGAAGCCGCGGGTGTTCGCGGCACCGGCATCGGCTGTTTCTATGACGATCCGGTCCACGATCTGCTCGGGCTCACGGGCCACGCATTCCAGAGCCTTTATCACTTCTCCGTGGGAACGCACGTCGACGATGCACGGCTGACGACCGAGCCAGGCTACACCTGGGAATCGGAGTCGATGAATCAGTCGCCAGTGGCCAGTCCATGAATCAGTCGCCAGTGGCCAGTCCAGGAATCAGTCGCCAGTGGCCAGTCCAGGAATCAGTCGGCAGTCGCAGTCGATGAGTCAGTCGCCAGTCGCAATCGGGGAGCCAGTTGCAGTCGAGTTGGAGCTCGTCACTCGCGCACAGGCACAGTTGAGCCGGCGTGAGGTTGCGACTGCAACTGGCGACTGCGACTGCGACTGCGACTGATTCGAGAGACTGATTCGAGGACTGGCCACTGGTGACTGACTCCACGACTGGCAACTGCCGACTGATTCGAGGGACTGGCAACTGCCGACTGGTTCCAGTGCTGTGTTAGCATGAGGGCTTGGCTTGGGAAATCGTTCACAAGCCTAGAGACGCTGATGCAGGGCTGGCTTTCGATCCTGATCATGATCGCCCTCGGCGCCGGCTTTGCGCTGGTCTCGGTCCTCCTGTCGACGGTCCTCGGCCCCAAGAAACCGACCCCCGAGAAGCTCGCCCCGTACGAGTGCGGCATGCCGCCGGTCGGCGACGCCCGCGAGCGCCAGTCGATCAAGTTCTACCTGGTGGCGATGATCTTCCTCCTCTTCGACATCGAGGTCGCGTTCCTCTATCCCTGGGCGATGGCGCTGCGCGATCTCGGCTGGAACGGCTTCGTTCAGGTGCTGCTGTTCATGGCCCTGCTGCTCGCCGGCTACATCTACGTCTGGCGCAAGGGCGCGCTCGACTGGGGAAACGAGAACGCGTAATGGGCCTCGAAGCGGACTACGAGATCCCGGTCTTGACGACGACGGTGGAGAAGATGGTGCAGTGGGCAAGGCGATCGTCCATCTGGCCGGTCACCTTCGGCCTGGCCTGCTGCGCGATCGAGATGATGGCGATGAGCTGCTCGCGCTACGACATCGCCCGCTTCGGCGCCGAGGTCTTCCGCGGCAGCCCGCGCCAGTCGGACCTGATGATTGTCGCCGGCCGCCTCTCGCGCAAGATGGCGCCGGCGCTGCGCCGCATCTACGACCAGATGCCCGAGCCCAAATGGGTGATCTCGATGGGCGCGTGCGCGTCGATTGGCGGCGTCTTCGACAACTACGCCCTCGTGCAGGGGGTCGATCAAATCGTGCCGGTCGACGTTTATGTCCCCGGCTGCCCGCCGCGCCCCGAATCGCTCATCTACGGCATCGTGCAGCTGCAACGGAAGATCGACCAGCAGAAGCTCTCGTAAATGGACGCGTCTACGCTCGTCGCCTCCCTGCAGGAAGCCGTTCCCGCCGCGCAGATCGAAAGCGTGCCGAGCGTCGACCTGCACGCGACCCTCTTCGTCGGGCGCGACGAGCTGCTGGCCGTGGCGCGCGCGCTCCGCGATCGGCCCGACCTCGGCTTCGACCTCCTCGCCGACATCGTGGGCGTCGATCTGTGGCCGCGCGAGCCGCGCTTCGAGCTGGCCTACATCCTGGTCTCGACTGCCAATCGAAAACGGCTGCGGCTGAAGGTCAGGCTGGCGGGTCAGTCGGCGCACGTCGCGAGCGTCATCTCCGTGTGGCCGTCGGCCAACTGGCTCGAGCGCGAAGTCTGGGATCTGTTCGGCATCGCGTTCGACGGCCATCCCGATCCGCGGCGGCTGCTGATGCCGGAGGACTGGGACGGCTTTCCGCTGCGGAAGGATTACCCGGTGCAGATCAGGAAGAAGCCGGGTGCCGCCTCGGCGCTGCAGGTCAGCGAGGACGAGTTCCGCGCCAACGTCATGAAGGATCGGCTGACGCGCGGATGAGATGAGCGTCGCACTGCTGCGGTCGGCGCTCGACGCGGCGATTGCCCTGCACCAGCAGGTGCGCGACGCCGACGCGGCGCCGGTTGTCGCCGCGGCCGACGCCATTGCCGGCGCGCTGAAGCGCGGCGGCAAGCTGCTGATTTTCGGCAACGGCGGCAGCGCGGCCGACGCGCAGCACGTCGCCGCCGAGCTGGTCGGACGCTTTCAGCGCGAGCGGGTCGCGCTGGCGGCGGTGGCGCTGACGACGGATACGAGCGTGCTGACGAGCATTGCCAACGACTACGCGTTCGATCGCGTCTTCGCGCGCCAGGTCGAGGGACTCGGCCGCGCCGGCGACGTCGCCTTCGGCATCAGCACCAGCGGCTCGTCGCCGAACGTGGTGGCGGCGCTCGAAGCGGCGCGCGGGCTCGACATGCAGACCATCGCCCTGACCGGCGGCGACGGCGGCGCGGTTGGACGGGCGGCGGCGATTCACGTCAACGTACCGTCGAAGGCGACCGCACGCGTGCAGGAAGTACATCGGACGCTGCTGCACGTCATCTGCGCCATCGTGGAGGAAAGCGTTGTGAATGGCGCAAGCACCAAGGACACAAAAAGATGAACCTCGCCGCAGCGGAGGTAGCGTAAGTGGCGGAGCTGCGGACGGAGACGATGACCGTCAACATGGGGCCGCAGCACCCCAGCACGCACGGCGTGCTGCGCCTGGTGCTCGAGCTCGATGGCGAGACCGTGCTCTCGGTCGCGCCCACCATCGGCTACCTGCACACCGGGATCGAGAAGACGGCGGAGCAGAAGAAGTGGCAGCAGGTGATTCCGCTGGTCGAGCGGATGGACTACCTGAGCGCCCAGTCCAACAGCATGGCCTTCTGCATGTCGGTCGAGCAGCTGCTCGGCCTCGAGATCCCGCAGCGGGTCAGGGACATCCGCATCCTCATCGCCGAGCTGCAGCGGATCAACAGCCATCTCGTCTGGCTCGGCACCCACGGCATGGAAGTCGGCGCCGTGTCGGTGATGCTCTACTGCTTCCGCGAGCGCGAGCTGCTGCTGAACATCAACGAGATGCTGGCCGGCTTCCGCCTCTTCCCGAGCTACATGCGCGTCGGCGGGCTTCGCGAGGATCTGCCGCGCGGGTTTCACGACGCCGTGCGGGCGTTCCTCGACCGCTTCCTGCCGAAGCTCGACGAGTACGAGGACCTGCTGACCAAGAACGAGATCTACCTGAAGCGAACGCAGCTGGTCGGCGTGATCTCGAAGGCGAACGCGGTGGCCTACAGCCTGGTCGGGCCGATTGCGCGCGCCGCCGGCGTCGACTACGACGTGCGCAAGTCGTTCCCATATCTCGGCTACGAGACCTACGACTTCGCCGTGCCGACGCGGACCGCCGGCGATGTCTACGCGCGCTATCAGGTGCGCGTCGCCGAGATGCGCGAAAGCGTCAAGATCTGCCGGCAGGCGCTGGAGCGGATTTCACCGGCCGGCGCCTTCGCTGTGGACGATCCGCGGATCACGCCGCCGCCCAAGGATCGCGTCTACACCGAGATGGAGGCGCTGATTCAGCACTTCCTGATCTACTCGCAGGGCTTCACGGTACCGGCGGGCGAAGCCTACGTGCCGGTGGAAGGGCCGCGCGGCGAGCAGGGCTTCTACGTCGTCTCGGACGGGACCAACCGGCCGTGGCGGGTGAAGTCGCGGTCGCCGTCGCTGCTGGCGTGTCAGGCGCTCGAGCAGATGGTCGTCGGCGGGCTGATTGCCGACGTCATCGCCGTGATCGGATCGATTGACGTGGTGATGGGAGACGTGGACCGGTGAGCTTTCATCCGAAGATGGCCTACGACGCCACCTTCCACAAGTCCTCGCGCGAGCTCGAGGAGGAAGGGCCGGAGTTCGCCTATACAGCGCAGAATCGCGCGCGCTTCGACGACATCATCACGCGCTATCCGCCGGATCGCCGCCGCTCCGCGGTGCTGCCCGCGCTGTATCTGGTGCAGTACCAGCAGGGCTACATCACCGCCAATGCGATTCGCTACGTCGCCGGGCTGCTCGGCATCACCCGCGCCGACGTCGAGGACGTGGTCTCGTACTACACGATGTTCTACACGCGGCCGGTCGGCAAGTACGTGATCAACGTCTGCCGCACGTTGTCGTGCGCGATCAACGGCGCCGAGCGGGTCACCGAGGAGCTGAGCGCGAAGTTGGGCATCAAGCCGGGAGAGACCGATGCCAGCGGCACGTTCACGCTGATGGAAGTGGAGTGCCTCGGCGCGTGCGATCGCGCGCCGGCGGTGATGGTCAACGATGCGTGGCACGAGTGCCTCATGCCGGAGGACGTGCCGCGATTGGTCGACGACCTTCGCGCCCGCGGCGAGACGGCGCTGTCCGGCTGCTTCCACGTCGTCGAGCGGAAGGCGAGGGGCTGACGCATGGACCCGGTGCTGACCAAGTACGTGCGCGAGCCGAACTCGTTCACCCTCGACTTCTATCTGAAGCACGAAGGCTACGAGGCGCTGAAGAAGGCGCTGACCAAGAAGCCGGACGAGATCATCGAGCTGGTCAAGGCGTCGGGCCTGCGCGGACGCGGCGGCGCCGGCTTCCCGACCGGCATGAAATGGCAGTTCGTCGACAAAAAAACTGAGCCGCGCTACATCGTCTGCAACGCCGACGAGAGCGAGCCGGGCACCTTCAAGGATCACCTGCTGATGGAGCGCAACCCGCACCTGCTCATCGAGGGGTGCGCCATTGGCTGCTACGCGATCGGCGCGAAGGTCGCCTATATCTACATCCGCGGCGAATTCCTCCACGTGCAGCACGTGCTCGAGAAGGCGATCGAGGAGGCCTACGCCCGCGGGATGCTCGGCAGGAACCTCTTCGGCTCGGGCTTCGACTGCGATGTCTACGTCCACCGCGGCGCCGGCGCCTATGAAGCGGGCGAGGAGACGGCGCTCCTCGAATCGCTGGAAGGGAAGCGCGCGCAGCCGCGGAACAAGCCGCCGTTCCCGGCGGTCGTCGGCGTCTACGGCAAACCGACCGCGGTCAACAACGTCGAGACGCTGTGCAACGTGCCGTCGATCGTGTCGAAGGGCGCGGAATGGTACGCGGCGCTGGGCCCCGAGAAGAACGGCGGGCCGAAGCTGTACTGCGTCAGCGGCCACGTGAAGAAGCCGGGCGTGTTCGAGGCGTCGATGAACATCACGCTGCGCGAGCTGATCGAGGACCGCGCCGGCGGCGTGCGCGACGGGCGCACGCTCAAGGCCGTGATCCCTGGCGGCTCGTCGGTGCCGATCCTGCTGCCCGATCAGCTCGACACCCAGGCGAGCTTCGATGCGATTCAGAAGGCCGGGTCGCTGCTCGGGTCGGCGGCGATCGTCGTCCTCGACGACACCACCTGCATGGTGTGGCTGGCGGAGAACCTGCTGCATTTCTACCGCCACGAGTCGTGCGGCAAGTGCACGCCGTGCCGCGAGGGGACCGACTGGCTCTACAAGATCCTGCGCCGCATCGAGCGCGGCGAGGGGCAGATGCGCGACCTCGACATGCTCCAGAGCATCTCGAACAACATCGCCGGCAAGACGCTGTGCGCATTCGGCGACGCGGCGGTGACGCCGGTGCTGACGACGCTGAAGCATTTCCGGCACGAGTACGAGGCGCACATCAAGGAAGGTCGCTGCACGCTGCCGGCGGACTGGCGGGCACGGCAGCCGGTAGGGGCGCATTAAGTGACGACGCTGCTCGTCGCCCAGATCGTCCTGACGCTCTTCGTCTTCATCGCCCTGCTGCACTCGGCGGCGGCGATGGTGTGGGTGGAGCGGCGGCTTGCGGCGCTGCTGCAGCAGCGGCTCGGGCCGATCCGCGTCGGCTGGCAGGGGCTGCTGCAGCCGTTCGCCGACGTCATCAAGCTGATGTTCAAGGAGGAGCTGCGCCCGGGCGCCGCCGATCCGATTCTCTTCGCGCTGGCGCCGATCATCTCGGCAACGGCGGCGTTCTCGGCGTTCGCCGTGGTGCCGTTCGGCGCCGAGACCACCTTCTTCGGGCTGCTCGACGAGCCGATGCGGTTGCAGGTGGCCGACGTCAACGTCGCGGTTCTCGTGATCTTCGCCATCGCCTCGATGAGCGTCTACGGCATCGTCCTCGCCGGCTGGAGCTCGAACAGCAAGTATTCGCTGCTCGGCGGCCTGCGCTCGTCAGCGCAGATGATCAGCTACGAGCTCTCCTACGGGCTGGCCCTCGCCAGCGTGCTGCTGCTCGGCAACTCGTTGTCGTTGACCACGCTGGTGGATGCGCAGTCGGGAACATGGCTCGGGTTCATCCCGCGCTGGTTCATCTTCATCCAGCCGCTCGGATTCCTGATCTTCATGACCGCCGGCGTCGCCGAAACCAACCGGGCGCCGTTCGATTTCCCGGAGGCGGAGCAGGAACTGGTCGCCGGCTACCACACCGAGTACAGCAGCATGAGCTTCGCGATGTTCTTTCTCGCGGAGTACATCAACATGGTCACGGTATCGGCGGTGGCGACCGATCTCTTCCTCGGCGGCTGGCACGGGCCGTTCCTGCCCGAGTCGCTCGGCTGGATCTGGTTCCTGCTCAAGGTCGGCGCGCTGCTGTTCTTCTACGTGTGGATGCGCTGGACGCTGCCGCGCTATCGCTACGATCAGCTGATGGCGTTCGGCTGGAAGATCCTGCTGCCGCTGTCGGTGATCAACCTGCTGGTGACCGCGGCGGGCGTGCTGTATTTCGGAGCGTGATCAGGACTGCGACTGGCTACTGACGACTGGCTACTGACGACTGGCTACTGGCTACTGGTTACTGCGACTGATGACTGATACGGCGTTTTACCTCTTCGGCGCGATTGCGATCGGGGCCTCGCTGCTGGTGATCGCGCAGCGCAATCCGGTCTACAGCGTCCTGCTGCTGATTGCCTCGTTCGGCGCCCTGTCGGGCCTCTACGTGCTGCTCGATGCGCCGTTCGTCGCCGTGATTCAGATCATCGTCTACGCCGGCGCGATCATGGTGCTCTTCCTCTTCGTCGTCATGCTGCTGAACGCGCCGCAGGAGGATACCGAGCACGACGTCCGCATGCACCCGTTCCGCGGGCCGGGGCCGATGCGGTTCGGCGCCGTGCTCGCGCTGGGCCTCGCCGCCGAGCTGGGTTGGGCGCTGACGCGCACGCCGGGAGACTCCGCCCCGTTCGGCGGCACGCCGGTGTCGTCGGTGTCGGCGATCGGCCGCACGCTGTTCACCGAGTATGCGTTCGCGTTCGAGGTGACCTCGATCCTGATCCTGGTGGCGATGGTCGGCGCCGTCGTGCTGGCGCGCCGCGAGGAGCCTCGCTGATGGTCGCGCTCGATCACTACCTCGTGCTGTCCGGCATCCTCTTCTCGATCGGCACCGCCGGCGTGTTCATGCGGCGCAACCTCATCACCATCCTGCTGTCGATCGAGATCATGCTCAACGCGGTCAACCTGACCTTCGTCGCCTTCGGCAGAGCGCTCGGGTCGGCGGATGGGCAGATCATCGTGTTCTTCGTGATGACGGTGGCGGCCGCCGAGGCGGCCGTGGGCCTGGCGATCATCATCGCCCTGTTCCGCCATCACGAGACGCTCAACCCCGAATCGTTCGCGAGCTTGAAGTGGTAGCGACGCCTGTCTTAACCGCGGAGCCCGCAGAGACCGCAGGACTCTTGGTGTCTTCCTTTCGGAATTCCTCGACTTTGCGTTCTGAGGTGAAAACCGATTCTGCGTGCTCTGCGTGCTCTGCGGTTTCGCAGGCGGTCGACTAGGAAATGCTGCTGCTAATCCCTCTGCTGCCGTTTCTCGGCTTCCTGGTCAACGCCAGCTTCGGACGACGGTTGTCCAAGGCGGCATCGGGTGCAATCGCGTGCGGCGCGATGGCGGGCTCGTTCGCGATCTCGCTCTTCGAGGTGATCAGCCTGCTTCGCAGGCCCGAGGATGGCCGGGTCTTCACCGCAGCCGTGTTCTCGTGGATCCGGTCCGGCGATTTCAACGCCTCGTTCACGCTGCGCCTGGATCCGCTGTCGGCGGTGATGATCCTCGTCATCACCGGCATCGGCCTGCTGATTCATATCTACTCGACCGCTTACATGCACGAGGAGAGCGACTCCGAGTTCGCTCGCTACTTCTCCTACCTGAACCTCTTCGCCGCGTTCATGCTCGTGCTCGTGCTCGGCGCCAACTTCCTGGTGCTGTTCGTTGGCTGGGAAGGGGTCGGGTTGTGCTCGTACCTCCTCATCGGCTTCTGGTATCAGAAGAAATCCGCCTCCGACGCGGGCAAGAAAGCGTTCATCGTCAACCGCATTGGCGACTTCGGCTTCGTCCTCGGCGTGCTGCTGCTCTTCACGCGCTTCGGCACGGTCGATTTCCAGGAGGTCGCGCGCGCTTCCGCCGAGCTTGCGCCGGAGACCAGCTTCGGCACGATCTCGCTGATCACGCTGCTGCTGTTCGTCGGCGCCACCGGGAAGTCGGCGCAGATCCCGCTCTACGTCTGGCTGCCCGACGCGATGGAAGGGCCGACGCCGGTCTCGGCGCTGATCCACGCGGCGACGATGGTGACGGCGGGCGTGTACATGATCGGGCGCAACGCGGTGCTCTTCAGCCATGCGCCGGAGACGCTGACGATTGTCGCCGTCATCGGCGTCCTCACCGCGCTGATGGCCGGCACCATCGGGCTGGTGCAGAACGACATCAAGCGCGTGCTCGCGTATTCGACGGTGTCGCAGCTCGGCTACATGTTCCTGGCGATGGGGGTCGGCGCCTACTCGGCCGGTATCTTCCACCTCTACACGCATGCGTTCTTCAAGGCGCTGCTGTTCCTCGGATCCGGGGCCGTGATCCACGCGCTCGCCGGCGAGCAGGATCTGCGGCGGATGGGTGGGCTGAAGCGCGATCTGCCGATCACCTACTGGACGTTCCTCATCGGCGCGCTGGCCATTGCCGGTGTCCCCGGCCTCGCCGGCTTTTTCAGCAAAGACGAGATCCTCTATCGCACGTTCGCCAGCGGTCATGTGCTGCTGTGGGTCGTGGGGCTCGTCACCTCGCTCCTGACCGCGATCTACATGTTCCGCCTCGTCTTCCTGGCGTTTCATGGGCCTTCGCGTTCCGCTTCGGCCCCACAGGCCGGGCCTTCGCATGCGGCGGTCGGGCCCCATGTCGATCACCATCACGGCGGCCATTTACACGATGCGCCGCCGGCAATGGCGCTCGCGTTGGTGGTGCTCGCCGCGGGATCGATCCTCGCCGGCTATGTCGGCCTGCCGGCGATTCTCGGCGGCGGCAACTGGTTCGAGCATTTCCTCGCGCCGAGCTTTGGCGTTCACGAGGCGGAGGCGGCGGCCGATCACGGATCGGAGGGGCTGTTGATGATGGTGTCGATCGCGGTCGCGGCGATCGGCATCGCCGTCGCGGTGTACTTCTTCCTCAAGAACCGCGCCGCCGCGGATCGCGCCGCCGCAAGCGCGGCCGGCGTCCACCGGCTGCTCGAGCACAAGTACTACGTCGACGAGATCTACGACGCCGCCATCGTCCAGCCGATCCGGATCGCCTCAGAGGATGGGCTGTGGAAGGTGATCGACGTGCGCCTGATCGACGGCGCCGTCAACGGCGTCGCGGAAACGGTCGGCGGCAGCGGCGAGCTGTTCCGCCGCCTGCAGAGCGGTTCGGTGCGCACCTACGCGGCCTCGCTGCTGCTCGGCGTCGTCTTCATCCTGGGGTATTACCTGTGGCGTTAACGCCTCCGTGCCTCGGTGCCTCCGTGCTCCGTGTCTCAGTGACCTCTGAGTCTCTGTGATGCACTTTCCGATTCTGACTTCGATCGTCGCGCTGCCGCTCGTTGGCGCCCTCGTACTGCTCTTCGTCCCCGGCGACGAAGAGGAGAGCGCGCCGGTCGCCCGCAAGGTCGCCCTCACGGTCTCGCTGCTGGTCTTTGCCGAGACGCTGCTGTTGTGGAGCCGCTTCAACCCGGCCTCGGGCGACTTCCAGTTCGTCGAGCGCTACGCGTGGATTCCGGCGTTCGGCATCGACTATTTCGTCGGCGTCGACGGCATCAGCCTGCTGCTGCTCGTCCTCACCGGGTTCCTCACCCCGCTGGCGCTCCTGAGCTCGTGGGGATCGGTGCACAAGAAGACCAGGGCGTTCAGCATCTTCGTGCTGCTGCTCGAAAGCGCGATGATGGGCGTCTTCGTGTCGCTCGACCTCTTTCTTTTCTACGTGTTCTGGGACGCCATGCTGGTGCCGATGTATTTCCTGATCGGCATCTGGGGCTACGAGCGGCGCATCTACGCGGCGGTCAAGTTCATCCTCTACACCATGACCGCCAGCGTGCTGATGCTGCTGGCGATTCTCGGCATGGCCGCGCTGTACGCATCCGGCCACGGAGGCCAGTACAGCTTCGACCTGCTCAAGCTCTACGCCATCAACGTCGACTCGCACCTGCAGTTCTGGTTCTTCCTCGCCTTTGCCGTCGCGTTCGCCGTGAAGGTGCCGCTCTTCCCGTTCCACACCTGGCTGCCGGACGCGCACGTCGAAGCGCCCACCGCCGGATCGGTGATCCTCGCGGGGGTGATGCTGAAGATGGGCACCTACGGCCTGGTGCGGTTCGCGTTTCCGCTGTTTCCGCTGGCGGCGGCGTTCTTCGCGCCCTACATCGCCACGCTCGCCGTCATCGGCATCATCTACGGCGCGCTGGTCGCGATGGTGCAGCCCGACATGAAGAAGCTGGTGGCCTACTCGAGCGTCAGCCATCTCGGCTTCGTCGTGCTCGGCATCTGTGCGATGAACACGCAGGGCGTGCAGGGCGCGGTCTACCAGATGCTCAACCACGGCGTCAGCACCGGCGGCCTGTTCCTCATCGTCGGCATGCTGTCGGACCGGCGGCACACGCGCGTCATCGCCGAATTCGGCGGCTTGAAGAAGGTGATGCCGCGCCTGGTCGCGGCCTTCCTGATCGTGACGCTGTCGTCGATCGGCCTGCCGGGCCTGAACGGCTTCGTCGGCGAGTTCCTGATCCTGCTGGGCGCGTTCCGCTGGGATCCGCGGATGGCCGCGTTCGCGGCGACCGGCGTCATCCTGTCGGCCGCCTACATGCTGTGGATGTTCCAGCGCGTGAACTACGGGCCGGTCGACAACGAGAAGAACGCGGGGCTGGCCGACCTCGGTGCGCGCGAGTGGGCGGTGATCGTGCCGATCATCGCGATCGCCGTGGCGATGGGCGTTGTCCCCAACCTCTTCCTGCGGCCGATTGAGCCGTCGGTCGACCGGATGCTGAACCAGGTGAGCCGCGGCGCGCCCTCGCGCGTCACCGCGCAGGCGGCGCCGGCGGCCGAACCGACGACGGGCGCGCGCCGATGATGTCGTCGTTCAACGCGATCGTGCCGATGGCGTGCGTCACCGCGGCGGGGCTGGCGGCGATGGTGGCGGAGGCGTTCAGGGATCCGGGCGAGCGGATGCCGATTGCCGGCCTCGGCATCGTCGGGCTCGTCGGCGCCGCGATCGCGTCGTGGCTGCTGTGGGATCGCAACGCGGTCAGCTTCGGCGTCGTCTCGGCCGACAACTTCGGGCTGTTCGTCACCCTCATCCTCGTCGTCGTCGGCATGCTGTCGCTGGCGATCTCGGGCCCGACGATCGAGCGCGAGCGCCTGCCGCGCGGCGAGTACTACGCGCTGATGCTCTTCGGCCTCGCCGGCATGATGCTGATGGCGACGGCGACCGATCTGCTGTTGATTTTCCTCGCGCTCGAGGTGCTGTCGCTGGCCGTGTACGTCCTGACCGGCATCCGGCGCGACTCGGCGCGATCGACCGAGGCCGCGCTGAAGTACTTCCTGCTGGGGGCGCTCGCCAGCGCCTTCTTCCTCTACGGCATCGCCTTCACCTACGGCATCACCGGCAGCACGCGGCTCGATCGGATCGGCGGCCTGATGGCCGCCCAGTCGATCTCGCCGACGCCGATGCAGTTGCTCGCTCTCGGCCTGGTGCTCGTCGGCTTCGCGTTCAAGGTGTCGGCCGTGCCGTTCCACATGTGGACGCCCGACGCCTACGAGGGCGCGCCGCCGGCGGTCACCGCGTTCATGTCGACCGGCGTGAAGGCGGCCGCGTTCGCGGCCTTCACCCGCGTGTTTCTCTCCGCGTTCGAGCCGTTGCGCGGCAGCTGGAGCGACGTCGTCTGGGTCGTCGCGGCGGCGACGATGATCCTGGGGACGGTGGTCGGCGTGGCGCAGACCAACGTCAAGCGGATGCTCGCGTATTCGAGCATCGCCCACGGCGGCTACCTGCTGGTCGCGCTGGTGTCGGCGAGCGACGTCGCGAAGCAGTCGGTGCTCTTCTACCTGCTGACCTATGCGATCACCAACATCGGCGCCTTCGGGGTGATCGCGGTGCTCGACAACGCCGACCAGCCGAACGACCAGATCCGCGACTACGCCGGCCTGTGGTATCAGCATCCGGCGCTGGCGACGCTGATGACGATCTTCCTGCTCTCGCTCGGCGGTTTCCCGCCGCTCGCCGGGTTCGTGGCGAAATGGTACGTGTTCACCGCCGCGATCAGCGCCGGCTACACGCGCCTCGCCATCATCGGCGTGCTGACCAGCGTCGTCTCCGTCTTCTTCTACCTGCGCATCATCGTCATGATGTACATGACGTCGAACGAGGCGCAGGCGCGGTTCCCGCCGGTGCCGCGCGCCGCCGGCATGGCGCTGATCGTCTCGGCGATTCTTCTCTTCTATCTCGGCATCCTGCCGACGCGCGTCATCGACTGGGCGGCGAGGTCGGTTTCGACAATCCTGTAATTCCGCGCTAATCCGCCGAGCTGTCCTGCCGGCGCACGTCGTTCGCCGCCTCGCGCGCGGCGCGGTCGAACTCGTCCCCGCCGACGCTGTCGCCCGGGTTGGGCGGGATGCCGACGTCGCTCTTCGGCACGCCCTTACCTCCGCGCGCCGCTTCGTCATAGCCGGCGTTCTGCCGTTCGGTCGCCCGATCCTGGTCGCGGTCCTTCTGCTGAGCCATGTACAGTCCTCCGGCGTTCACGTATGCATAGGCCGATCTCTCAGGCGTTTCGGACGGCTGGCTGGGGGAACTTTAGTCGCCGCCCAGGGAGAATTCCGCTGAGGGTTGTGGCCCGTCGACCACGATGACGTCGTCGTCGATCCAGCGCTCGGAGCGGGGCCCGCGTCGGTCCGGGATGCCTGGATGAACCGTTTCGACGCGATCCGAGGCGGTTTGGCGGCGCCGATCGACGATGACCTCGTCGCCGTTCGCGATGGCGGTCATGGTGAGAAAACCGTAATACTCCGGGCGCATCCCACGGCGGACGATGAGTTTAGCCATCGCGTGAGAGGCTTTCCAAGCGGCGTGCCACGGCACCGATCCGGTTTCTTGTTGATCGGTCGGTCTTGCGCACCTCCCGGCGCTTCCACTCGTCCGTTTTCCTTGACACGACCCCGGCACAGGAGTATTCACGACGACACATAGGACCGCCTTCGCTCTAAGCGGAAACGCGCCCTACGCGCCTCTCGACTAGCCGTTGTCACAACTCCCGCCTTCGGGCGGTCGGCAGTCTCCCCTCGGGATTGGAGGAGAAGATCATGCGTAGACTCGTAGTTGCCGTGTTCGCCGGGCTCCTCGCGTTCGCACCGGTTCCCGCCCTCGCTCAAGGTCAGAACTCCGCCGTGCAAGGCCACGTCGTCGACGAATCGGGCGGCGCGCTGCCGGGCGTCACGGTGACCGTCACGCACCAGGGCAGCGGGATGTTCCGCCAGGTCGTCAGCAACGCCGACGGCTCTTACTTCGTCACCGGCATCATCCCGGGCCCCTACAAGATCACCGCGGACCTGAGCGGGTTCAAGAAGTACGAGCAGCCGGACATCGTGCTGACGATCGGCAACACCGCGACGCTCGACATCAAGCTCGCGGTCGGCGGCATCGAGGAGAGCGTCACCGTCTCCGGCACCTCGCCGCTGGTCGACATCACCTCGAAGCAGATTGGCGCCAACATCGGCCAGCAGGAGATCGCGGCGCTGCCGATCATGAACAAGAACTGGATGTTCGCGGTCGGCCTGACGCCGGGCATCCAGGTGGCGTCGTCGACGGCGTCGTTTGCGTGCGAGTCGCTGATTGTCGGCGGCGGCAGCAACCGCAGCGGCAACTTCTCGATCGACGGCGGCGGCAACAACGACGACTATCTCGGCAGCTCGTGCGGCAGCCAGGTGCGTCCCGCGCTGGAAACGGTGCAGGAGTTCCAGGTGTTGACCAACCAGTACGACGCCGAGTTCGGACGCACCGCCGGTGCGATCGTCAACGCGATCACGAAGCAGGGCGGCAACATCTTCCACGGATCGCTGTTCGGCAGCTATACCAACGACAAGATGACCGAGCGCGACTTCTTCGTCGCCCAGAGCAACCTGAACAAGCCGCATACCGAGCAGAAGGACTGGGGCGGCACGCTCGGCGGGCCGATCAAGAAGGACAAGGCGCACTTCTTCTACAGCCTCGATCGCCTGGTCTACGCGGAAGGGCGCAGCAACACGTTCGCGGCGCGCCCCGAGCTGAACTACTCGAATACCCAGACGATGTACCTCTGGAACCACATGATCCGGTTCGACCACCAGTTGAACAAGAACAACACGTGGACCGGCCGGTTCCTGCAGGAAGTGTCGCCGACCTACGACCGCGTCGCCGGGCGCTGGACGCTGGCGTCGAGGGATCAGGAATACGACGTCGATCGCCTCGCCGGCGGCCGCTGGAACACCGTGCTCGGCAACACGCGGGTCAACGAACTGCGGGTCGGCTACACGCACGAGAAGAACGGCTTCACCGCCAAAGAGGTGCAGGCCGGCGTGCCGATGACAGAGCTGCCGCCGACGCTCTCGCTCCTGACCTTCACCGACGGCACCCGCAACGGCGCCCAGTTCCGGATCGACAACGCCTACGAGGTCAGCGACGCGTTCTCGTGGTTCCTGCCGCAGAAGATGGGCGGCGACCACGACTTGAAGCTCGGCGGGCAGTTCATCTACTCGACGATCAACCTGCCGGACCAGACCGACATGAACGGGCGCTTCTCGTTCTCGACCGACCGCGCCTTCAACCGCGCCGATCCGGCAACCTATCCGGAGCGGCTCTTCATCAGGGTGCCGGCGGCCAGCGACATCCTGATGCCGACCGACGTCGGCGTGCTGTTCGTGCAGGACAAGTGGCACCGCGGCGACCTGACGCTGAACCTCGGCGTCCGCTACGACATCGAGATCACGCCGATCACCAACGCGTTCAACCCGATGTTCAGCGGCGGCGCCCACGCCGTCGACAAGAACAACATCGCGCCGCGGCTCGGGTTCGCCTGGAAGCCGGGTGGCAGCACGTCGTCGCTGATTCGCGGCGGCTACGGCATCTTCTACGACAAGGTGACGCTGCAGACGACGACGCCGTTCGTCTCGACCGGCGTCTACAGCTCGTCGTTCACCGCGCAGTTCCCGCAGAGCAGCGTCGACCCGGGACCGAGCCGCGGCCAGTTCCCGACCGATCCGATGCTGGTCAACGGGCCGGTCGTCAACCGGGCGGTGATCAACGCGCTGTTCCCGCCGGGATCGATGGGGCGCAACACCGGCCTGACCTACATCGACAACCCGGATCGCGTCGTGCCCGAAGTGCACCAGATCTCGCTCGGCTACGAGAAGCAGGTCGGCGGCTCGATGGCGGTGACCGCCGACTTCATCCACAGCTGGAATCGCAACCAGCTGATCACGTTCGACCTCAACCCGGGACTGCGGGTCGATACCACCCGTGCGGGACGGATCAACTACACCGATCTGAACGGCATCGCCGGCCAGCTCGGCATCTCGCCGTTCCTCAACCAGCTGCTGACCCGCACCAACGACGGCTCGTCACAGTTCGACGGCCTCAACTTCTCGCTCGAGAAGCGGTACAGCAACCACTGGGCGGGCCGGATCTCCTATGCGACCGGATCTGCGCGCGGCAATTCGGAAGCCGACCAGACCCACCAGAACATGACGCAGCTGCTCGGCGACCCGCGGCTCGACCTGAACTACGGGCCGCTCAACGCCGATCGCCGCCACAACATCGTCTTCAACGGGCGGTATGAGATTCCGCACACCGCCGGCCTGACGGTCAGCGGAATCTTCCGCTACATGACCGGGTCGCCCCTGACGCTGATCAACTCGGCGGTGGATGCGGACCGGAACGGGCTGTTCTTCGATCGGCTGCCGGCCGGCCACTACTGCGGCGCGGGCGTCAACGCCTTCTGTGCCGACTTCGACGGCCGCCGCAACGGCGCGTTCGGCCCGTCGTTCAAGCAGGCCGACCTGAAGTTCGCGTACCGGCTGAAGCCGCTCCGGCAGGACACGATCGACATCAACGTCGAGCTGTTCAACCTGATGAACACCGCGAACTTCGCCAACCCGGGCGCGGGCGCGGCGAACTACGGGCAGGTTACCGATCAGCGGCTGTCGGACTTCATGACCCTGACCGCGCTCAACGGCGGCAACGGTCAGCCGCGCGCGCTGCAGTTCAGCGTGAGGTTCGGCTTCTAACGACTCGCGAGGTGCTGGTTGCTCGTTACGTGAGCAACCAGCACCTACTCAATCGCAAAGACGAAGATCGCGTGCCCGCCGGCGACGACGACGTGCTGCTTGTCGCCGGCGAGGTACGACATCGGGCCCGATCGGATCTGACCGCCGGTCTGGAACTGCCACAGCGGCTTCCCGCTCTTCGCATCGAGCGCGAAGAAATTCCCCTCGTTCGAGCCGCCGAACACCAGCCCGCCCGCGGTGGACATGACGCCCGCCCACGGCGGCGACGGCAGCCTGAAATCCCACGCCGTCTTCCCGCTCTTGACGTCGATCGCGCGCACCGCGCCCCATGATTCCTCGTCCAGCCGTTTCTCGCTGCCGCCGGTGTAGTAGGTGCCGGGCCGGTACTCGACGCCGGTCTTGAAGTAGATCGAGCCCATCTCGCGCACCGGCACGTAGAGCAGGCTGGTGTCGGGGCTGTACGACGGGCTCGACCAGTTGGTCGATCCCTGCAGGCTCGGGTAGACCAGTGTTCCTTTCTCCGACGGCGCCATGCCGGCGATTTCAATCGGCCGGCCGCGCTCGTCGAGCCCCTTTGCCCAGGTCTGCTTCGCGTACGGCGCGCCGACGAGAAACTCGCCGGTCGCGCGATCGAGCGCGTAGTAGAAGCCGTTGCGGTTCGCGGTAACGACCAGCTGCCGCATGCGGCCGCCGATCTCCGCGTCGACCAGCACCGGGATCTGGTTGGCGTCCCAGTCGTGCACGTCGTGCGGCGTGAACTGGAAATGCCAGCGCGCCTTGCCGGTCTCGAGGTCGATCGCGACCAGCGACGAGGTATAGAGGTTGTCGCCCTTGCGCGAGTCGCCGTTCCAGTCCGGTCCCGGGTTGCCGGTGCCCCAGTAGAGCAGCTTCAGCGCCGGGTCGTAAGACCCGGTGAGCCAGGTCGCGCCGCCGCCGTGCACCCAGCTGTCGGCGGGCCATGTGTCGCTGCCCGGCTCGCCGGGCGACGGCACGGTCCAGAAGCGCCACAGCTGCTTGCCGCTCTTCGCATCGTAGGCGTCCAGGAACCCGCGGATACCGGCTTCGCCGCCGCTGATGCCGACAATCACCTTGTCGCCGACGACGAGCGGCGCGGCGGTGATCGCGTGGCCGGTCGGGTTGTCGCCGACGTGCACTGCCCACCGCTCGATCCCGGCCCGCGCGTCGAGCGCGACGAGGTAGCCGTCGAGCGTGCCGACGTAGACCGTGTTGTCCTGGATGGCGACGCCGCGGTTGACGCGCGGGAAGCCGAGGTTCAGCACGCTCGCGGCAATCGGCCGGTTCCATTCCCAGATTGGCTTGCCGCTGGTGAGGTCGAGGGCGCTCACCGACGTCGGTCCCGACGTGACGTACATCACGCCGTTGACCACCACCGGCGTGCACTCGACCGAGCCGGTGCCCGGCGGTTGATACACCCACCGCGGCCGCAGCCGGCCGACGTTCTCCGGCGTGATCTGCCGCAGCGGCGAGAAGCGGTGCGAGTGGTAGGCGCCGGAATACATCGGCCAGTCGCCGTTCTGCTGCGCGGCCAGGCTCGTCATCGCTAGCGCCGCGACGCTCGTAGCGAGGCCCCTTAGGGCTGCCCTCGGCATGCTTGTCATTTCGCCCCTCGCAGCGTCGCCAGCCAGGCGACCACGTCGTCGATCTCGGCGGCGGAGAGACGCGACTCGTACGACGGCATCAGCGTGCCGTCCAGCTCGCGATCGAGCCGCGCGAGCTGCGCCTTGTCGATCGTGTGCAGCGTCCCGCCGGCATCGCGGATGTGCACGTAGAAGACGTCTTCGTTGACGCGGATGCCGCGCACCTCGGCGCCGCTTGCGGGAACGGCGCGCACCACCATGTAGCCGGGCGGATGCGCGGCCGCCGGCTTGACGAGCGCGTCGCGCAGGTACGGCGCGCCGCGCTGCGCGCCGATGCTGGTCAGCTCGGGGCCGAGCACGCCGCCGCGGCCGCCGACCACGTGGCAGCCGCCGCAGCCCGACGACTCGTAGAGCCGCGCGCCACGCGCGGCGTCGCCGGCCACCGGCACGCTTCGCGTGCGACCCAGCGAGCGGACGTAGGCCGCCGTCTGCCACGCCATCGTGTCGGTGAGGGCGGCCGTGAACGACGGCATCTCGGTGCCGGGGATGCCGTTGCGGACGATGGTGGTGAGGGAGGCGTCGGTGGTTGCGTGCCGCAGCGTCGGGCGCCGCAGATCCGGCCCGGTGCCGCCCGTGCCGCCGGCGCCGTGGCACCAGGCGCACTGGGCATCGAAGATTTGCTGGCCGGCCGCGACATCGCGCGAAGTCGCAGCGCCAAGGGACCTGGTCTGTGCGGCGAGTTGCGAGGCCAGGGCCAGCGCGCCGAGCGCCGCGAAGCCGATAATCCGTCGCGTCATGCGGCGGATTATGTCGGCTTCACGAACCGCTGGCTAGATCGAAACAGACGACCGGCCCTCAGCGGATGCGGAACGGCGCACGCAGCGCGCCGAGCGCCGGGTCGACGACCGTCGTCACCGGACCGACGACCCTGGCCGACTCGTACGCGACGCAGGTGCCGGGCAGCGTGGCGTCCTGTCCTGCGTCGACGATCTCGGCCGACGCAAGCTCCGTCGTGTTGTAGACGTCGAGTGACTTCGTGTAGAAGAGCGCGTTGCCGTGCACGAGCGCGGAGTAGGCGAGTCCCTGGCCACCGCCCGTCATCATCAGGCGCGGGCCGCCGCAGTTCGGTTCGGCGTGGAAGAAGATCGACATCGTCGGCGCGAAGCCTGACTTCGGCGCGATGAAGATCACCATGTCGTCGCCCGCGGGACGCACCACATATCCTTCGAGCACGCTGACGAGCACGCCGACCTCGCGTCCGTCTGCGTCCTCGACCAGCAGGCCGCCCTTCGGACCGGTCTTGCCGTCAGCGCCCTGCGGACCCTGCGGTCCCTGCGGTCCGGTCTCACCCTTGGCGCCCTGCGCGCCCGTTTCTCCGGTCAGCCCGCGGTCGCCGGTGGCACCCTGAGGTCCCTGCGGACCCTGAGGTCCCTGCGGACCCTGCGGACCCTGAGGTCCGGTCTCACCCTTGGCGCCCTGCGCTCCCGTCTCTCCGGTCAGCCCGCGGTCGCCTTTGGCGCCCTGCGCACCCTGCGTGCCCTGCGAACCTTGCAGTCCCTGCGGACCCTGCGGGCCCTGAGGACCGGCTGGACCCTGCGGGCCTTCCGGGCCGACCTGGCCGCGGAGATTCCATTCGATCGCCTGCTCCCGGTCCCCGCACCCTTCGGCCGGCATCGGCCGCACCTTGCCGTTGACGAGCGACACGCAAAGGCCGCCCGTCTGGCCCGCCGCAGTGCCTGTCGAAGAAATGAACATCAGGCTCCCGAACGCCATCCCGATGATTGCAGGTCGCATGGATCCTCCTTGAAGGCTGCGCATTCTCATGCCAGAAGCTCTGCAATTTCGGAGTCGTAGGGGGGACACGCAAAATAATTCAGGAAATGGAGGCTTTCGCCAGCGGGCGAAATTACGGTCCTTGCACGATTCGCACGAATCTGATCGACGATCGAAAACGAAATCGCAGGTGGGATGACGCGTTAGACGATCGCGAGCAGCGAGGCGAGCGAAGTGTCCTCGTCCGGACACACTGTTCGAAGATCGAGCAGTACGCGATCGTTCTCGATTCGCGCGACGATCGGCGGTGACAACGTGCGCAACCGCGCGCTGAGCGCCGCGGGCGTGAAGCCGTTTTTGTGTACCGCGACGAGGCATGTGGGCAGCTCGATGCCCGGTCCTGAACCACCGCCGATCGCGGACGCACCGGCGACGATCTCTGCGCCCCAGCCAGCGATGCTCGTGATTGCACCGGCCAGCCTCTCCGCTCGTTGCGCGAGCTCGTCGACGGTCGCCGAGAGCATGCGCTGCACCGGCACCGTCGACGTGGCGCGGCCGGCGGCGTACTCGGCAAGCGTCGCTTCGAGCGCGGCGAACGTCATCTTGTCGACCCGCAGCGCGCGCATCAACGGATGCCGGCGGATCCGATCGATCGCGGCGGCGCGGCCGGCGATGATCCCCGCCTGCGGGCCGCCGAGCAGCTTGTCGCCGCTGAAGCAGCAGACATCGACGCCGGCCGCGATCGACGCCGGCACCGGCGGCTCGTCGTGTGCGGCAGACACGTCGGGCAGCGGCAGGTAGCCGCTTCCAAGATCTTCGGCGACCGGGATGTTGAACTGTCTCCCAAGCGCAACCAGTTCGTCGAGCGCCGGTCTCGCGGTAAAGCCCTCGATGCGGAAGTTGGACGGGTGGACGCGCAGCAGCAGTGCCGTTCGGTCGTTGATCGCGGCCGCGTAATCCGACGCGCGGGTCTTGTTGGTCGTTCCGACTTCGCGTAAGTGAGCGCCCGACTGCGCCATCACATCAGGCACGCGAAAGCCGCCGCCGATCTCCACCAGCTCGCCGCGCGACACGATCACTTCGCGCCCCGCGGCCAGCGCCGCCAGCACCAGCAGCGTGGCGGCCGCGTTGTTGTTGACCACGACCGCCGCTTCGGCGCCAGTCAACCGGCGCAGCAGCGCCTCGGCATGGACGTCGCGGCGGCCTCTCGCGCCGCCTGCCAGGTCGTATTCGAGCGAAGAGTAGCCGCGCGCAACCTCGACGACGCGATCGAGCGCCGGCCGCGCGAGCGGCGCGCGCCCGAGGTTGGTGTGGACGATGACGCCGGTGGCGTTGATGACGCGCTCGAGCGATGGCCGGAACGCATCTGCGAGCCTGACCGTTGCGGCCGCCTCGATCTGCGCACTGGCCGCGTTCTCGTCGGCGATCGCTGCGCGGCCGCCGGCGATGGCGTTGCGAACGGCCGACGCCGCCTCGCGCAGCGCGGCCACGGTCGCGTCGGCACCGAACTCCGCCTCGAGCGCGCGCACTGCTGCACGCTTTCGCAGCTCGTCGATCGACGGAATCACCCTGAAGTCGGACATGCCGATGAAGATGCGCGCGGATTGCAGAATTGTCGCGTCCGTCGGGCGCTCCGGCGGCGCGGTAATTCTGCAATACTATGTCATCACCTCCATGGCCGCGGATCCTCCCCGGTATCGTCCGCTCGAGCGCTTCTGGCCGTACGCCGAGCTGCCGGAGCAGCCGACCAACGAGGAACTGGCGGCGCTCGATCCGGATCTGCGCGAGGCGCTGTTCGGGCAGGAGGCGCGCCCGTTTTCGATCACCCTCGTGTTTCCGCCACTCGATGTTCCCGACTTCGCGCGTGCGCTCGAACTGGCGCGCGCCTCGGCCGAGTTCCGCGAGGTCGGCCACGGCGCCGCGCGCCGCTACCGCGCCCGCTTCTGGTCGAGCGACGCGATCAAGCTGCGCGATCTGTTCCAGATTGTCGGCGGCTCCGACGCCACCGACGTGCTCATCGACGATCGGCCGGTGCCGTACGCGCGCGAGCTGTGGCTGCCGCTCGTCTGGTTCCTGATCCCACGGTAGAGTGTCGTGCCCCCGTCGAGTATCGAACGCGATCTCCAGCGGCTCGAAGCGGACCTGAAGCAGCTCGAGGCCGAATACAACATGTTCTTCTCGGGCCGGCTGCCCAAGCCGCCGTGGGAGACGCGCGCGCGCGTCGAGGCGCTGGTCAAGCAGTACGATCGCGCCCATATCGTCAACACCGGCGATCGCTTCCGCTTCACGACGCTGCAGTCGCGGTTCGCGACCTTCATCGACTTGTGGGACCGGGGTCTGCGCGCGCGCGAGGAGGGACGGCCGGGCCCGTTCGGGCAGCAGCGCGCGTCAAAGGAGCCGGACAAGAAGGGGCCGGAGGATCGCATCCTCCACGTCTCGGCGTTCCGCGATCCGGTGCGCGAGATCGACAAGCTGACCGAGCTCTACGAGTCGCTGGCCGAAGCGCGGCGCGACGTCGGCGAAGCGGCGCCGCCATTCCACAAGTTCGCCGACCTGGTGAAGAACCAGGTGAAGAAGCTGAAACAGGCCGGCACCGCCGAAGTCGCGTTTCGAGTGGCGGTGAAGGACGGAAAAGTGAGCTTTACGGCGAGGGCGTTGAAGGGGGCGGGCGAGAACGATTAGGGCAGAGGGCTCAGGACCGTGCGGCCCTTCGCCCTCTGCCTGCATAGTTGGCTAGATCTTAGTGACGTTGCCGGCTTGCGGGCCCTTGGGGCCGTCGACGATCTCGAACTCCACTGCCTGACCTTCTTCGAGCGAGCGGAAGCCGTCGCCCTGGATGGCCGAGTAGTGCACGAAGACGTCGCTGCCGCCGTCGCGCTCGATGAACCCGTAGCCCTTGGCGTTGTTGAACCACTTGACCTTGCCTGTGATACGCATCGTTCTTTCCCTACTTGCTGGACGCGATCTCGCGTCGATGAACATAAAAAAAGCCGCTGTATGCGGCCTTTTCCTTACGGCGCCAGGCCCGCCCGGCGTCGGGAGAGATGATACTGAATATTGCGACTTATGCCAAGGGCTCTCATCAGCGTTTCTGACAAGACTGGCGTCGTCGATCTGGCGCGCGCACTTTCGTCACGCGATTACGAACTCGTCTCGACCGGCGGCACCGCGCGTGCGCTGACCGACGCGGGTCTTCCCGTGATTGCAGTGTCGGATCTCACCGGCTTCCCTGAGATGATGGACGGCCGCGTCAAGACGCTGCATCCCGCGGTGCACGGCGGCATCCTCGCCCGCCGCGATCGTCCCGACGATCTCGCCGCGCTCGACGCGCTCGGCATCGGCCTGGTCGATCTGGTCGTCGTCAATCTCTATCCGTTCGCGAAGGCCGCAGCAAATCCGGACACGCCGTTCGACGCGCTCGTCGAGGAGATCGACATCGGCGGGCCCTCGCTCGTGCGCGCGGCCGCGAAGAATTTCCAGGCGGTGCTCGTCGTCGTCGACCCGCTCGATTACGCGCGCCTGCTCCGCCAGATCGACGCGACGCCGACCACCGAATTCCGCTTCGAGTTGATGCGCAAGGCGTTCGAGCACACGGCGGCCTATGACGCGACGATCGCCAGAGCACTCGCGGCGGTCGACGTCCAGGAACAGCGATTCCTGCGATCGATCGGGCCATTTTCAAGGGACGCGACGCTCGAGTTCTCGCTGCTGCCGGTGCGCGATCTGCGCTACGGGGAAAACCCGCATCAGAAGGCCGGGTGGTACGTCACGGGAACCCGGTCGCCGGGCCAGTCCACCGGGCTCGGCGCCGTCCAGATTCTTCAGGGGAAGGAGCTGTCGTACACGAATCTGCTCGACCTCGATGCTGCCGCCCGAATCGTCCTCGAGTTCGACGAGCCCGCCGCGGTCGTGATCAAGCATACGAACCCGTGCGGCGCCGCCACCGGCGAGACGGGCGCGGACGCCTACATCCGCGCGCGCGACGCCGACAGCCTCGCCGCCTTCGGCGGCATCGTCGGCCTGAACCGGCCGATCGACGTCGCCACTGCAGAGGCCATCGTGTCGACCTTCATCGAGGCGGTGATCGCACCGGCGGTGGAGCCTGCCGCGCGCGATGTGCTCGCACGCAAGGCCAACATGCGCGTCCTGACCACCGACCTCGGCGTGCTGCGGCTGGCGCGGCGCGAAGCGCTCGACCTCGAGTTCCGGTCGATTCTCGGTGCGATGGTGTCGCAGCAGCGCGATCAGGTCAGCGAGGCAGACCGTCCGTGGTCGGCAGGATCGCTGCCGGAGGGGGTCCGGGTGGTGACCAGGCGTCAGCCGACCGAGGAGCAGTGGGAAGCGCTTCGCTTTGCCTGGCGCGTCTGCGCCCACGTCAAGTCCAACGCCGTCATCTTCACCGAAGCGCGGCGAACGCTGGCGATTGGCGCCGGGCAGATGAGCCGCGTCGACGCCGTCAAGGTGGCGGTGATGAAGGCGGCCGCAGCGAACCGGCCGCTCGCCGGATCGGTGGCGGCGTCGGACGCGTTCTTTCCGTTCCGCGACGGTCTCGACGAGGTGGCCCGTGCCGGCGCCGTGGCGGTTGTGCAGCCGGGCGGCTCGGTGCGCGACGCCGAGGTGATTGCCGCCGCGGACGAACACGGGTTGGCGATGGTCTTCACCGGTCGGCGGCACTTCAGGCATTGACGAGGAGATATGACGCAAAGAGATGCGTGGTGGTGGGCGTTTCTCGGCGTGCTGGTCGCGGCAATCTTCGCCTACAGGCTGCTGCCGCGATACGACTGGAAGGAAGTGCGCGACCCGAACTCGGTCAGCGTCCTGGTCTACGACAAATGGACCGGCCGCATGCAGCGCGCGATCTACGACGACAAGGGGCAGCTCAGCGTGCTCAACGTCTACGTGCCGTTCTGACGTCTGCTAGAGGAGTTCACTTAGTTCGCCGGCGGTGACGGTCGCCGGTCCGAACTTCCCGACCACGATGCCGGCTGCGTGATTGGCGAGCATCGCCGCCTCGGCCATCGTCGCGCCGGCGGCCAGCGCCAGCGCCAGCGTCGCGACGACCGTGTCGCCGGCGCCGGTCACGTCCGAGACCTCGCGGGCGACCGCAGGGATCGAGCCCTCGGTGTCGGAGGCCGACAGCCACATGCCTTGATCGCCGCGCGTGATCAATACCGCGTCGCAGCTGGCGCGGCGCCGGAACTCGCGCGCCGCCTGCTGTGCGTCGCCGTCGGTGCGGACGCGAAGGTGCGTGGCCACCTCGGCCTCGTGATGGTTCGGGGTGATCAGCGTCGCGCCCGCGTACGCCGCCAGGTGGGGAATCTTCGGATCGACGATCAGCGGGATGCGGCCGCCGCGGTGATCACGCTCTCGAGTTCTGCCGGCGGCTGCGATCGGCGCCGCCGAGGCCACGGCGAGCAGCGCCTCGAACACCGGCCGTGTGACCGCTCCCTTGAGATAGTCGGACACGAGAAGCACGCTCGCTTCGCTGCCGAACCCCTCGACGCGATCGACGAGCGCCTGCTGAACCTCGCCGGCGGCGTCGGCGTCCTGCTCGTAATCGAGCCTCGCCACCTGCTGGTTGCGCTCGGTGACGATCCGCACCTTCTCGGTGGTCGGCCGCGACCGATCCTCGACCAGCCCGCTGACGTTGACGCCTGCGGCTTCGAGCTGCTCGCGAAGACGGGCCGCGGCGGCGTCGGCGCCGACCATCGCCACCAGCGACGGCTTGCCGCCCAGCGCCGCGATGTTGTGGGCAACGTTTGCCGCGCCGCCGAGGCGGACATGCTCCGATTGAAAGCGAACGACGGGCACCGGCGCTTCCGGCGAGATGCGCGTGACCTGCCCGACGATGAAGCGGTCGAGCATCGCGTCGCCGACAACGAGCACGCGCTGACCGGCGAAGCGGCCGACCAGCTCGCGGGCGCGGCTGGCGTCGAGCCGGGGGAGCGTCATGCCGCGGCGGACCGTTCGGCCGATGCCGGCAGCGTGACGACGGTCAGGAAGAGCATCAGCACTTCGGAATCACCGAAGTTGTATTCGAACAGGCCGGCAGCCAGGACGGCGCCGACGACGGCGAGCGCCGCGGCAGCCAGCTCGCGCTGGCCTCCGCTGGAGAAGCGGCGCCACAGGTCGCGAATCAACGCGACGAGGAACCAGAGCCAGAGGACCAGCGCCGGCAGGCCGCGCTCCGCCGCAATCTGCAGCGGGTTGTTGTGCAGGTGCGGGTTGACCGGCTTGACGGCGTCGGCTCCGCGGTACTCGGCGTATCGGCGCTGTACCATGTTCGGGCCGACGCCGGTGAGCGGATGGGCCGCGACCATCCGCTCGCCGATGTGCAGCATCGCCACGCGGTCGCGCACCGTCGGATCGTTCATGTTGAACATCGAGGCGTAGCGCCTGGCGATCTGCCCCGGCGCCATCGCGATGAAGATCGCCGCGATGACCGGCAGCACCGCGAACAGCCGGAAATCCTTCAACGCGAACAGCAGCGCCGCGGCGACGCAGACGCCAACCGCGGTATTGCGCGAGAAGGTCAGCGCGACCGCCACGGCCAGCGCGGGCAGCACCATCGCCGCCCAGGTGCGATCGCTCCGGCCGAACAGCACCCGCGCCACCGCCAGGGCAATGACGATCATCAGCAGGCCCGAGTAGGTCATGTAATGGCCCAGCGTGCCCTGCGGCCGCTGCCCGAGCTGGTCGTAATGGAGGATGCCGTACTGGATGATGCCGAATGCCGCGCTCGCGGCCGCGCAGCTGAGCACGACGGTGATCAGCGTCTTGCCGCGATCGCCCCGCGCGAACCGGTACGCGACCGGCACGATCAGAAACAGCACCAGCTGCTTGGAATCGATCAGGCTGGCGCGCGGATCGATGGAGAAGAGCGCCGAGACCAGCGTCATCGCCGCGTAGGCGGTGAGCGGCCAGAAGAACGGCGGCGCCTCGAATCGCTCCCGGCGGGCGGCGAGCAGCGCGAGATAGCAGACGACGGCGATGGTCAGCAGGATCTGCGCGATGGCGATCGAGAACTGGAGCGCGCCGGCGAGGGCAATGACTGCGATCGCTCCGGCCTGCTCGAGGGGATTGCTGTCGACCCGCGGCCGCGCGTCGAGCGCGAGGGCGTCGCTCACGTCTGACATCTTAACTCTTAGTGATCCGGCGTCGAGCGCCCCGTCACCTCTGGCGTGGCCGGGCGCGAGAGCGCCCGCTGTGCCGCCTCGACCACCTGCCGTGGCCGGATAGCGATGAGGCAGCGGAAGTCGCCGGGGGCGCACACGCGCTGCTCGCACGGCCGGCAGGGCAGCGGCCCCGCGTCGACCGATTCAGTTGCGTAGACGGCACTGCGCCAGGGCGCAGAGCGCTCGGGCAGCGTCGGGCCGTACAGCCCGACGATCGGAACCCCGGTCGTCGAGGCGACGTGCAGCGGCCCGCTGTCACCCCCTATATATAAGGTCGCGCGACCGAGCAGCGCCCGCAGCTCCGCCAGCGAGAACTCGCCGCACGACAGCACTCGCGCCCCTGCCTCCGGTCCGAGCCGCTCGCGCGCCGACGCGATCACTCGCGCCGCCGCCTCCTCGTCCGACGGTCCGGAGGTGATGACGACCCGGCGCGCCGCGTCTTCTCCAGCCAGCGCCGTCGTCAACTCGACGAAGTGATCGGGCGGCCAGCGGCGAAACGGGTTTCCCGCACTGACGTGGACCACGACGATCCGATCGGCGGCGCCGACCCCGGCGCGAGCGAGCCGCTCGTCGACGGCCGCAGCCGCGCGGCGGTCGACCGCCATCTCGGTTGGCGCGGTCTCGGGATCGGGCGGCGGCACGCCGAGCGCGGCGAGGAGATCCCACTGGTTCACGACCGAATGACGCGGCCGCAGTTCGCGCGGGCGGCCGACGCGCGTGGTGTACATCCAGCCGCGGCCGTTGACCTCGTAGCCGACGCGTTCGGGCGCGCCGCTCAACCAGGTGAGCAGCGACGCGCGCGGGCCGCCGTGGAAGTCGATGGCGAGATCGAACCACTCGGCGCGCAGCCGCCGGCCGAGCGCGAGGTCGTCGATCACGCCGCGCACACCGCGCGATCGCGGCGCGATGATCACCTCGTCGAGGTGCGGGTTGTGGGCGACGATCGGCGCCGCCGCCGGCTCGACCAGATAGGTGAGGTGGGCAGCGGGAAAATTCCGGCGCAGCGCGTGAATCGCAGGCGTGGTGAAGACGACGTCGCCGATTTGTCTGAGTCGAACGAGGAGGATCTTCGAGACCATCACTCCTTTTCGATGGTGGCCTCGTCGACGAGCATCACCGGAATGTCATCCTTGATCGGATACACACGCTTGCACGTCGCGCATTTCAGTGCAGTGCCGTTCTTGACCAGCGCGACCGGTGTCTTGCAGTTGGGACAGGCGAGAATTTCGAGCAATTCCGGGTCGACCGGCATGCCGGGACTATATGACACCTCCCGCCTTTTATGGAACAATTCAGATGTATGAAGATCGCAGTCCTCGCCGCGCTGTTCAGCATGCCGCTGCCGCTCGCGGCCGCGCCGGATCAATCCAGAGCACAGCAGCCGGCGCCGAGCGCCGCTGCCGACCGCGTCGGCGAAGCGTACCTGCACTTCATGCTCGGCCATCGGCTCGAGGAAGCCGACGACACCAACGGCGCCATCGCTGAATACAAGCGCGCCATCGAGCTCGACCCGACGGCGGCCGACATTCCCGGCGAGCTCGCCGGTCTCTATCTGCGCGAGAACAAGATCCAGGAGGCGATGGCCGCTGCGGAGCAGGCGCTGAAGATCGCGCCGGCGAACCGCGAAGCCAATCGGGTGCTCGGCACCATTTACGCCGCGCTCTCAGAGAGCGCGAGCACGCGCGGACGAAGCGGCAGCGCCGACGAGAACGTCGCCAAGGCGATTCGTTATCTCGAAGCGGCGACCGAGCGCTCCGCCGGCCAGCCCGATCCGAACATCCGCGCCACGTTGGCGCGGCTCTATGTGCGCAGCGGCGCCTACGACAAGGCGATTCCAGTCCTCACCGATCTGGTGAACCAGGAGCCGGGCTGGCAGGACGGCCCGTTGATGCTCGCCGAAGCCTACGCCGGCGCCGGCCGCACCAAGGACGCGATTGCCTGGCTCGAAGAGCGCACCGCCGACGACCCGCGGCTGTTGCCGGCGCTCGCCGACTTCTACGAGCGCGAACGGCGCTGGCCCGATGCGGTCGGCGCTTACGCGCGCGCGGTTCAGCGCATGCCGCGCAACACCGAGCTGAAATCGCGCTACGCCTCAGCGCTCTTGAACCTGGGCGGCCGCGACAACGCCGCGAAAGCGCGCGACGTTCTCACCGAGGTTGTGGCGGCGCGATCGGGCACGCCTGACGCGCGGGCGTTGTACATGCTGTCGCAGGCACAGCGGCGCCTCGGCGACTATCCGGCGGCGGAAGCGACCGCGCGCCGCGTCATCGCCCAGAACAGCAAGAGCCCGTGGGGCTTCTACGCGCTGGCCGAGTCGCTCGAGGAGCGCCGCCAGTATCAGGCGATTGTCGACGAGCTCGCACCGGTGGTCGCCGAGTTCCGCGGCAAGGGCGCCGACGCGTCGTTCGACATCGGCATCCTGCTGCCGCATCTCGGCTTCGCCTACCAGGAGCTCGGCCAGTACGACAAGGCGATCAACGCGTTCGAGGAGGCGCGCAAGCTGGCGCCCGACGATCCGTCGGTCGCCGGATACCTGGTCGATGCCCACCTCGCCGCCAAGAAGTACGGCGCCGCGTCGGAGGTGGCGAAAGCGGCGCTGGCGCAGCATCCGAACGACCTGCGCCTGACGCGGCTGCAGGCGCGCGCCCTGCGCCTGAGCGGCAAGACCGATCAGGGCATCGCCGTACTGGAAGAAGCGGTCAAGAACCACAGCGGCGAGCCGATGGCCTACATCTCCCTCGCCCAGCTGTACTCGGACGCCGACCGCGGCGCGCAGGCGGTGCGCGTGCTGCAGGACGCGCAGGCGAAGTTCCCGACGGTCGACGCGATTGCCTTCGAGCTCGGCGCCGCCTACGACAAGCAGAAGAAGTTTGCCGAGGCGGAGTCGGCCTTCAAGGACGCGCTGTCGCGGAATCCCGAGAACGCGACCGCGCTGAACTATCTCGGTTACATGCTCGCCGAGCGCGGCGAGCGGCTCGACGAGTCGGTCGGCTACTTGAAGAAGGCGCTGGCGATCGAGCCCGAAAACGGGTCGTTCCTCGACAGCCTGGGCTGGGCCTACTTCAAGGCCGACAAGCTCGATCTCGCCGAAGAGAACCTGCGGCGCGCCGCCAACCAGCTGAAGATGAACTCGGTCATCCAGGAACACTACGGGCAGGTCCTCTTCAAGCTCGGTCGCTACGACGAGGCGATCGCCGCCTGGAACCGCGCGTTGAACGGCGACGGCGACTCGATCGACAAGGGCGACATCGACAAGAAGATCCGCGCCGCGAAGCAGAAGCTGCCGAAGAAATGACGCCGGCCTCCGCTCGTCCTGAGCCGGCTGCAGGATGAGCGTTCTGCCGCGGGCGAGCGTCGTCGCCCTCGCGATCGTCGCGTCGTCGTGCGGCGCCCCGCTGATGAACCTGCCGTCGGGCCCGGGGGAGCCGGCCGCCGACGCCGCCGAAGCCCTCACCCAGGCCACCGCAGAGTGCCGCGGCGTCCGCACGCTGACCGCCGAGATCGCGGCGAGCGGCAAAGCCGCGGGCAGCCGCTTCCGCGGCCGCTTGTTGACCGGCGTCGCGGCCCCCGCCTCCGCGCGCATCGAAGCGGTCGCCCCATTCGGACCGCCCGTCTTCATCTTCGTCGCGACCGGCGATGAAGCCACGCTGCTGCTCCCGCGCGACGAGCGCGTGCTCGAGCACGGAAGGCCGGCCGACGTCCTCGGCGCGATTGCCGGCGTGCCGCTTGGCGCCGGCGACCTCTACGTCACGCTGACCGGCTGCGCGCCCGCATCGGCATCCCAGGGCGGCAATCAACGCGGTCCCGACTGGCGCGTCGTCGGCGCCGGCGAGAACGCCGAGATGTATCTTCATCGCGCCGCTGCCGGACAACCGTGGCGCCTGATGGCGGTCGTCCGCCGGCCCGCGAGCGGCGCGGCGTGGCGCGCCGAGTATCGCGAGCATCAGGGCGGCTTGCCGCGTGCGATCCGGCTGGTGAGCGTCGACGCGCCGGGCAGCGCGGGGTTCGACGTGACGCTGCAGCTCAGCCAGGTCGAGACCAACGTGGCGCTCGATGCGCCGGCCTTTCGAGTCGACGTCCCGCGCTCGGCGTCGCCTATCACTCTCGACGAGTTGCGCCATGCGCGTCCGGGCGTTCGCGAAGATTAACCTGTCGCTGCGCGTCCTCGGCCGGCGCGGCGACGGCTATCACGAGCTGCGGACGATCTTTCAGTCGATCGCGCTGCACGACACGCTGACGATTGGCCGCCGCCGTGGAGCATTTCGCCTCACCTGCGACGATCCCGCCTGTCCAAGCGACGAATCCAACCTGGTATGGCGGGCCGCCGATCGTATGTGGCGTGCCGCCGGCCGTCGCGGCGGCGTGCGCGACGTCTCAGTTCACGTGACCAAGCGCATCCCGCTGCAGGCCGGACTTGGCGGCGGCAGCAGCGATGCCGCGGCGGCGCTGCGCGCCTTCGCCCGGCTGTGGCGCGTCGACGAGAGCGCGGTGAGGCAGGCGGCGAGGGATCTCGGCGCCGACGTTCCGTACTTTCTCGAAGGCGGAACGGTGCTCGGCCTCGAGCGCGGCGATCTGCTGTTTCCGCTGATCGACCACCCGCCTGCGTGGGTCGTGATCGCGCTGCCGGCGTTTGGTGTCAGCACGAAGGAGGCGTTCGGCTGGTGGACGGCGCCGAGGGCGGGTGGGTCGGGTGGGTCGGGTTTCACGAGTCGGGTGGGGTCGGGAGATCTGCTGGTCAACGATCTCCAGGGGCCTGTCGCGGCTCATCACCCGGAGATCGGGCGCATCGTTCGGGCGCTTCGCGCCGAAGGCGCGGGCCACGCGGCCATGTCGGGCAGCGGCTCGGCCGTATTCGCGCTCTTCGAGCGGCGTCGCGACGCCGGCCGGGCCGCGGCCGCGCTTGCGTCGCGGGCCCCTAGATCTAAGGTGTCCGCGATCGTCACTCGAACCGTCAACCGGTCGACATACCAGAGACTTGCCGCCAAATGAGCCCATCGGCTACACTTACCGTTTGCGCCCCATCGGTTCGGCCACATCTGGAGTGAGCTGAAGGCGGGGCGGTCGTTTCGGCCGCTGCAGATTTTCAGCGTGAACTCCTGGAAGCCACCAGTTTCAGTTGATTGGCGTCAAAGCGGGCCGGGCGGGCGTGACGATGGATGACCGGATAGGCGGGGCAATCCAGGGCGAGACGCTTCAGAACGCGACGATCCGCGGACACGGTGAGACGAGGAACCAACAAGGTGGGGCGTCGCCAAGTGGTAAGGCGCGGGTCTTTGGATCCCGTATTCGAAGGTTCGAATCCTTCCGCCCCAGCCAACTCACGAAGGCTGCAGGTTGA
>Ga0207675_100000151_pt1 | contig 60922 bp, 43 predicted proteins | sample KBSSwiS42_FD_184305 | JGI IMG/M metagenome (GOLD analysis project Ga0207675, IMG submission 184305) | Switchgrass rhizosphere microbial communities from Kellogg Biological Station, Michigan, USA - KBS Switchgrass S4-2 (SPAdes) (version 2) | ecosystem: Host-associated > Plants > Roots >...
CGAGGCCGTGCAGGTCGACGGGACGGCTCGCGCACGCGTGGTGTCCGGCGCAACGGTGCAGCGCGGGACACTACCGGGCGCGATCGTCGGAGCGCTCAACCGGTATTTGCTGTGGGAGGAAATGCGGTATTATCGCGAAGGCGGCGTTGGCCATTTCGACCTCGGCGGGATCACGTTGGACGAAACCTCGCCGCTGTTCTCGATCACGCGATTCAAAATGTCATTTGGCGGCGATGTGGTAGAGGAGCACATCGTGCATTTGGCACGCAGTCCCACGCTGCGGCTCGCCTTACGCGCCATGGCGCGTGCGAGAGCCGCCGCGGGCCAAGCGCGACACGCGTGGGCGCGGACGACTGGCGTTCGTCCCGGCAAGCGTGATAACGGTTCCGCCGCGCGAGACGAGAAATCGCGCGCGGAGCGAAGGGTCCTGTCAAAGCCTGAGCCGTCGCGGGGATCGTTCGAGTGATAGCCGAGCGCAACATGGAAGCACGGCCGCGTTCGCGTAGGCGACGCACGCCATTGTGAGCAACGTCGCGACAGCGCCTATTGGAGAATTCTTTGTTCGGGGCATACTCAGACCTAGGTCGCAATGGCGGAACTCGATTTGGGTGGCGACTCACGCCCAGCGGGCTCCTCTGTCGTGCGGGTGTGCTTCGGAGGGTACATCTTGCCGGCGAATGTCACGTAGCGCGACCTGAGTCGGGCTCGCACAGTCCCAGCTTCCGACGCCTCCGATATAATCGGAACCGTCGACCAGTTTCGCGGTACGAGTTGGTCCGCCCACGGTTACTGCGCGGGGCTTGTTGTGGTCTTACTGTCTCTAACGCTGTGCCTTGTACGGCTTCAAAGTAGCCGGGCACGCCTAACGAGCGGTCGTTTGCCAACTCTGGACAAGGCGCGCGTGGCAGTTATTGATAGTGGCCGAACGAGCATTGAGCGCCGCGTTCGTTCAACCGAGTGACCTCGAGCGTTTCAGATTATCGAACGTCAAGCGGGGCGGCCCAGCCAAACGCAGAGACGCGAGGCCGCAAACGGATCTCGTCGCTCAAGCGACGGTGGCGGCTCGATCGACGCACAGTTGCTCGCGATGAGACATTCACTGCTCGCCGGTGTCACGCACCAACCGGCGCCGACCCCCGGGCAGGGGCGCCTAACGCGCGCGATGTACGTCAAGCCGTCCTCTGAGTCGAAAGCGTAAGGAGGATTGGGGCTTTACCGACGGCGTGACAACGCCAACGCCAGTCAAGCCGCGATCTGGTTCCAGTTGAGGAGGTATTGGTATGCTCGCCAGATTCGCCTTCCCCCGCCCAAGCGCGCGTGTCCGCTTACTCCTCGCTACCGTGATGTTGGGAATCGGGTTGGTAGCGCTCACTTGCTTCGGCGTTCTTGGCCTAACCCTCGGCCCAACCAGCCTGGACTTCGCGCTGTTATACTCTGGTGGGCGTGGTTGGCTCGCGGGTCAGGACACGTACCCGATCGCCATCCGACTCTCCCCACAGGACTATCCGACCCACTTTTCATACCCGCCCCAGTCAGCGTTCATACTCGTCCCGCTGGCATTCCTCGACCTAAAGACCGCAACAGTCGTTTGGCTGTTCCTGAACCTCGCATCGATCGCTGTAATCGTCGTGCTGACGCTCCAGCGAATTCGCACGGGCGCGCCGCCGCCAACGCGTGCCGAACTGCTCGTAATCGCCGCGTTGATCGTTGGGAACTCGTTCACGACGAAGACCGTATGGCAAGGCCAGACGTCGCTTTTCGTACTCGCCGCGATCCTCGCGACGTGGGAACTGCTTCCCCGTAGATGGCTGGCGGCGGGGGTTTGCCTTGCGGTCGCCGGTTTCAAACCGCAAGGTGCCGTGCTGTTCGGACTATGGCTATTGCTCGAGCGACAATGGCGCGTGCTCGCAGTCGCCACCGTCACAACGCTATTAATGAGCGCCTACCCTTTCGTCACTCAGGGCGCCGTTAGCACCTTGCGGTCGTGGTTGACAGTCCTTCACTGGTACAGCAGCGAGGCACCGAAGGCCCCTGGCTTTCGATACGCCGTCACGTTGCAGTCGCTTCTCCGCACGTTAGGCACCGACATGCCGAGTCTGGCCGTTGTGTCAATCGCTCTGACCATTGTGCTGTGGGCATACAGAAACCGGATCCTCGGAGACGCTGTGCCGAGTCTACTCTTGGGCCTCAGTCTTACGTTCATCTCGGGATACGATCAGGACTACGTCTGGCTGATTCCGCTCGCCACTACGCTATGGCTCCGAGCCAGAACCGACCCGTCTCGTGCTGCCCTGCTGGGTTCTCTCCTCGTACTCGTGCTGGTGCCCTTGCGTCTACTCCGCCTGTTTGATCTCGGGGCGCTGTATCCGTGGAGGGCGGTGCCCGTTCTCGTGCTGATGGGATTGGCGATAAGATGGTCGTGGCAAACCGCAGCATCGAACGATGACCTGCGGCCCGCACTGGGGCCGGCATGAGCGGCTGGCGGAGTCGCATTAGCGCTCATCGACTGACCTGACGCCCGCTAGTCACAATCGCACCGAACTGTCCTCGCGCTAGGTGTGTCGCCACCGAGCGTTGCTCGGCTATTCGTCTGTGGACCGACCGTGCTAGTACCGGTAGTGCTCCGGCTTGTATGGCCCTTCCGGCTTCACGCCGATGTAGGCCGCCTGCTCCGGCGTTAGGCGCGTGAGCTTCACGCCGAGCTTCTCGAGGTGCAGCCGTGCGACCTTCTCATCCAGGTGCTTCGGGAGCACGTACACCTTCTTCTCGTAGCGGCTCGTGTTGTTGAACAGCTCGATCTGCGCCATCACCTGGTTGGTGAAGCTCGCCGACATGACGAAGCTCGGGTGGCCCGTCGCGCAGCCGAGGTTGAGCAGCCGACCCTCGGCCAGGATCATGACGGAGTGGCCATCGGGGAAGCGCCACTCATCGTACTGCGGCTTGATGTTGATGCGCTCAATCCCCTTCACCTTCTTGAGGCCGGCCATGTCGATCTCGTTGTCGAAATGGCCGATATTGCCGACGATGGCTTTGTCCTTCATCCGGGCCATGTGGTCGGCTGTGATGATGTTGAAGTTGCCCGTCGCGGTGATGAACACGTCCGCTGTCTCGAGCACATCCTCGAGCGTCGCAACCTGGTAACCCTCCATCGCCGCCTGCAGCGCACAGATCGGATCGATTTCGGTAACGACCACGCGCGCGCCCTGCCCCTTCAGCGCCTGCGCGCACCCTTTCCCGACTTCACCGTAACCGAAGACGACCGCCACCTTGCCCGCGAGCATCACGTCCGTGGCGCGATTGAGACCGTCGATCACCGAGTGGCGGCAGCCGTAGATATTGTCGAACTTCGACTTCGTCACCGAGTCGTTGACGTTGATCGCCGGGAACAGGAGCGTCCCTGCCTTCGACATCTCATACAGGCGATGCACGCCCGTCGTCGTCTCCTCGGTGACCCCCTTGATGTCCGTGGCGACCTTCGTCCATCGGCCGGGGTTTTTCGTCGACTCGGCACGGAGCAGTTGGAGGATGACGCCCCATTCTTCAGGGTCGTTGTCCGGATTGAACGCCGGAATGGCACCGGCCTTCTCGAACTCGGCGCCCTTATGGACGAGGAGTGTCGCGTCACCGCCGTCATCGAGGAGCATGTTCGGTCCCGAGCCGTCGGGCCACATGAGGGCCTGCTCGGTGCACCACCAGTACTCCTCGAGCGTCTCCCCCTTCCACGCGAACACCGGCACGCCACGAGGGTTGTCCATGGTGCCGTTAGGCCCGACGACGACGGCTGCGGCGGCATGGTCTTGCGTCGAGAAAATGTTGCACGATACCCATCGGACGTCGGCGCCGAGCTCGACGAGTGTCTCGATCAGGACGGCGGTCTGCACAGTCATGTGCAACGAGCCCATGATCTTGGCGCCCTTGAGCGGATGCTTGCCACGATACTCGGCGCGAATGGCCATGAGGCCGGGCATCTCCTGCTCGGCGAGGCGGATTTCCTTGCGCCCGAAATCAGCGAGCTCGAGGTCCCGCACCTTGAACGCCGGGCGGTCGAGGGCGGTGCTGCGAGCGGTAGTGGGCTTGGCGGTGGTGCTCATGAAACCTCTCCGAGTGAAAGCAGGGTACGACTGGCTACGACTTGCGAATTGCCGAGGCGACGAAAAGGGCCGGGCCTTTCGCCTCTGGGTCCACGGGGAGCGGACGGTAGCGTGGACGCCTGAATCCTGCCGCGCGAGTCCAGCTGTCGAGCTCTTCGCGCGAGAACCCGAGCCAGAGGTGGCCCATCTGCTGCCGATACTCTTCACGCTGGTGCGGCATCATATCGATGATCAGTATCCGTCCATCCGGCTTGAGGGCGCGATAAGCCTCTGCAAGAGCAGTCGCCGGGACCGCCACGTACGGGAGGACGAGCGCGACGACCGCGAGGTCGAGCGCTTCGTCCTCGATCGGAAGCTTCTCGAGCTCGCCGGCACGAACATCTACGTTGGAGACGGACTCGAGCCGTTTGCCTGCGGACTCGAGCATCTCTGGCGATGAATCCACGGCGATGACGCGTCGCACGAACGGCGCGACGGATGCGGTGAGCCAGCCAGTCCCGCAGCCGAGGTCGCCGACGATCCAGCGGTCATCGAGCAAACCGAGAAAGGCTTGGTCTGCGCTTCGCCCGAACAACTCAGCACGGAGCGCGTCCCAGCTTCCGGCCGCGCTGGAAAAGAAGGCTCGCGAGCGCGTATGGCGTTGAGCCAGCACGCTTTCGAGACGCCGCGCGTCCTGCGCCGTTACTGCCGTGCGGTCGAGTTCCTCGCGAACGAGGAACCAAAGCTTGGCCGCTCCGTCGTCGAGTCGACTCTCGATTCGGTACAGGCGGCTGGTGCCCTCCGCCCGCGACGTCACCCAGCCATCGTCCATCAATACCTTGAGATGCCGGGAGACCGTGCTCTGCGGCAGCTGGAGGATGGCGCACAACTCCGAAACCGTGAGCTCGTGGCGTTCGAGTAGTGCCACGAGTCGGCTGCGCGTTGCATCCGCCAGAGCGGTGAGGCGGTCGAAAACCGAGGGAGGAGCGGTCATTATCATCCGTATATCCGGATGGAACGATGACGATATCCGTGCGCCTTGTCAAGCCATTGGCCCCACGCGGCATTGGTTCGTCCGCACGCCGCCATGGCGCCGGTGCTTCGACCAACCCTATAGTTCCCGCCAGCCGGCTCGGCCTCACACAAGCGAACGGCTCCGCTTCCCACGCCTCCGAGATACGATAGGAATTGCCATGGGGAAATTCTTCCGAGCGCTTCGCGCACAGCTGAACAAGATCGCCAACATCTTCTTCGAGGCTGACCCGATCGCGGTCATGCAGCTCGAGGTGGACCAGGCAACCGAGCGGCTCAAGGAAGGGCGAAAGGGACTGGAGATGTATCGTGGTCTGGTGGAGACCGTCGCGCGTCAGGTCGCGACGGGTAAATCGAACATCTCACAGCTCGAGTCCCAGATCAAAGCCCATCTCAAAGCCGGCAATCGCGAAGTGGCCGGCCAACTCGCGATTCAGCTGCAGAAAGCGCAGAGCGAGCTCTCCAACAACGAGCAGCAGGTCCTGATGCATGAGCAGGCCTACCAGAACAATCTGCTCAAGATTCAGAAGGCCAACAAAGACATCGTGAAGGTGAAGGACAAGATCCGGCAATACAACGCGGAGCTGAAGATGAGCGCCGCCGAAGCCGAGATCGCGCAGATCTCCGAGTCGTTCGACATGAACGTGACGACAAACTTCGGCGAGATCGAGCACGTAATTCAGCAGAAGATCGACAACAACCGCGGCCGCGCACGAGTGGCCGCCGACATGTCATCGAAGGGCATCGAACAGATCAAGGCGGAAGAGGCGGCGGAGAAGGCGATGGCCGAGGATCTTCTCTCGAAGTACGAGGTCCAGCTCGGTCTCAAGTCGCCCGAGACGACGCCGGTGGCAGACACCGTCAAGAGTCTCGGTCCGGCGGTGGAAAACAAATAGGGACTCGGGACATCGGGACTGGGGACTCGGCCGGGATGCCATTAGCGGCGAGGAGATTCTCCTCGGCGGCAGAAGGCTCCCAGCCGAGTCCCGAGTCCCCAGTCCCTAGTCCCGTGTACAGTCCTTAAGCCCCACACCAAGCCATGGCAAACGGCAGACCGAAACCGGCGTTCTTCCTCGTGATGTTCCTGGTCGTCGCGGGGCTGATCTATTACGGGGTGTCGCGCTTCGGCGGCACGAAGTCCGGGCCCGGCGGCGGTGGCGCGATCAGCCCACAGGACCTCGCGAACCAGAAGGGTGGGGCCGAGGCGCCCGACGCGAGCAGCCTAACGACCGTCAAGGAATACAGCTACGTCGCGAGCTCGAAGCTACCCGAGGTCAAAGGGACATCGGCGTACGAGCCCATGGCCGACAACACCGTGCGAATGGCGCTCAACGTGTGGGCCGGGTGGGCGCCGGTGATCTACGCCAACAACGGGTTCAAGGCTGGCAAGGTCTGGAAGTCACCAAGTGGAAAGACGTTCAAGTTGGAGCTGGTGCTCATCGACGATCCCATCGCGATGCGCGACGCGTACGCATCGGGGAAGGTACATCTCGGGTGGGCCACGCTCGACATGGTGCCGCTGTTCGTCGAACAGTTGCGGAAGGACTCGCGGACGATGCCGCGCATCTACCAGCAGATCGACTGGTCGAATGGCGGCGACGGCATCGTGTGTCGACAGACGATCAAGTCGGTGTCCGATCTCCGCGGCAAGACCGTCGTGCTCGCGCAAAATTCGCCGTCGCACTTCTTCCTGCTCAACACGCTGATCAGCGGCGGGCTGCAGCCGGCGGACGTACAGTACAAGTTCACGCAGGACGCCTTTCAGGCTGCTGCGGCATTCAACGCGGACAAGTCGGTGGCGTGTGCCGTGAGCTGGGCGCCCGACATCTACAACCTCGCGGACGCGAGCGGCAACAAGATGCTGGTGAACACGCAGACGGCGAACAAGCTCATTGCCGACGTGTGGTTCTCGCGCGCCGACTTCGCGAAGGACAACGCGACCATCATCGAGGGAATCGTCCGCGGGATCTTCGAGGCAATGGAGGCCCTGAAGAAGCAGGACGCGAAGGCGCAGGTCGCGAAGCTCATGGCGGCGGGCTATTCGATCCCCGAGAAGGACGCCCTCTCGATGCTCGGCGACGCGCACTCGACGAACTACGCCGAGAACCGCGAGTTCTTCCTCAACCAGAACAACCCGACCAATTTCGAGCGGACCTGGAACACGGCGTACTTCCTCTACCGGAAGATCGGCAGCGTGTCGGGGAGCCCCGTGCCGTTCGACCAGGTCATGGACTTTTCGGTCATCCAGAAGCTCGCCGGTGAACCGTTCTACGCGAACCAGAAGAACGAGTACCAGGTCCAGTTCGTTCCGACGTCTGCGTCGGCAGTCCAGGCCGAAAGCAACGAGATTCTCACGAAGAGCATCGTCATCCAGTTCTACCCGAACTCGGACGACATCGAGAAGACGATCGAGAAGACTGTGGACGGAAAGACGGTGCAGGAGCGCTACGATCCGAACGCGCCGTTCGTGGTCGAGGAGGCGGGCAAGCTCGCGGGGCAGTTCGGTGCGGCGCGCATCGTGATCGAGGGTCATACCGACGCGTCCATGAAGAACTCGGGCACCGTCACGTCCGCCGACGTGCAGCAGCTCTCGCAGCGGAGGGCGGACGCCGTGAAGCAGGCCCTCCTTCGGAAGTTCCCGTCGCTGCAGCCCAACCAGTTCACGACCGCGGGTCGCGGCTGGGACCGTCCCGCCGATCCGAACGACCCGACCAACAACGCGAAGAACCGGCGCGTCGAGATCAAGGTGTATCCGCTGGAACAGAAGTAGGCGGATCGGCGGTGAGCGAATCGGTGACGACTCAGCCGACGACGCCGGCCCCTGCCTCCGCGCCGGGGCCGGTAGCGCAAGCGTCGTTGCTGCGGCGCATGTTCACGCTACGCGAGCCCCCACCGCCCCTCGTGAAACGGGCGGTGGGCATGGTCGGAGTCGGCCTGGCGGTGCTCGTGTGGTTCCTCATCACGTTAGGCTCGATGCCTGAGACGCGGATGGTATCGCCAGTGGTGCTGCCGAGCCCGGGGGAGGTCCTCCGCAGCATCCCGACGCTGTTCACCGAGCGCGCGCTCGTGGCGAGCACCGCGGCCACGCTCCGGCGCGTCATCACCGGCTTCGGGCTGGCGATCGTCGTGGGAGTGCCGCTAGGGATCCTCGCCGGGGCATACCGCATCTTCGATGCGTTCACCGGCCCGATTTCGGTGTTTCTGCGCAACATCCCGGTTGCCGTGCTGATCCCCTTGACCATTCTCTGGTTCGGGATCGACGAGACCCAGAAGGTGATGTTCATCTTCATCGCCACCGCGCCGTTCGTGTTCTTCGACGCAACGCGCGCCGTCGCCGGCGTCCACGACCGCTACATCGAGACGGCACAGACGTTAGGCGCCTCCCCGGCGCAGGTCGTCATGAAGGTGCTCATCCCGCTGGCGATGCCGGATATCTACAACAGCCTACGCAGTCTGTTCGGTCTCGCGTTCGGCTACATCATGCTCGCCGAGCTCGTGAACGCGGAGCATGGGCTGGGCTACCTGCTCATGTCGAGCCAGCGCCGCGGCCTCACAGAGCACATCTTCGCGATCCTGATCGTGATCGGGCTCCTCGCGTACGGGATCGATCGGTTGCTGTACTGGTTCCAGCGCGGTCTGTTTCCGCATCGGACCGAAGAGGACTGACCACGACCGTGTCGCACGAAACCACAGCCCAAGGCGCGAGCGTCGCGGCACCATCGCCGGCCATGGCACCATCGGCTCCGCCGGTCGTTCTGTTCGACCGGGTCACGAAGACGTACGACAACGGCTTCACGGCCATCAAGAACGTGTCGTTCGTCGTCGAGGACATCCCGAACAAGATGGAATTCGTCACGATCCTCGGGCCATCCGGATGCGGAAAGTCGACTGTGCTGCGACTCATTGCCGGGCTGACGCCGCAGCACCCGGCGACCTCCGGGACCGTGCTCGTCCAGGGGAAGCCGGTGGTCGCGCCGGGTGCCGACCGCGGAATGGTCTTCCAGGACTACTCATCGTTCGACAATCGGACGGTCCAAGACAACGTCGCCTTCGGCCTCGAGTGCCGTGGTGTCGCCGCCGACGAGCGTCGCGAGCGGGCGCGTGAGTGGATCAGGAAAGTGGGACTCGATGTGGATCGCGATGCGGGGAAGTACCCGCATCAGCTCTCGGGCGGAATGCGCCAGCGCGTAGCCATCGCGCGAACACTCATTCTGAACCCGCGCATCATCCTGATGGATGAGCCGTTCGGCGCGCTCGATCCGGCAACTCGGCTCCGGATGCAGGATCTGCTCGTGTCGTTGTCGCGTGAGGCACAGGCTACCGTCTTCTTCGTCACGCACTCGATCGAGGAAGCCGTCTACCTCGGCGATCGGACGTACGTGTTCTCGTCGTGTCCGGGGACGATCCTCAAAGAGATGGCCGTGCCTAAACCGGATTTTCCGGCGAAGGAGATGCAGCGCCAGCCAGAGTTCATGGCGATTGTATTCCAGATTCGGGACATGATCGAATCGCTCGAATCGTCAACGCGCGCAGGGGATGAGTAACGCGCGCGTGGCATACCAGCCCCGGGAGCTCCTCGCCGATGGCACCTAACGATTCGCCTAGCTCGGGGCTCCGCGATTACGTCAAGCACGCGTTCCTCTACCCCTGGAACCTGCTGTTCTTTCTCGGAGGTGCCGCGCTGGCGGCCCTGTCACCGCATCCCGACGCATTCCTGCCTATCATTGGCGGGCTCGAGCTCGCATACCTCACCGGTCTGTCGTCGATTCCCCGCTTTCGCACGGCGATCGATGCGAAAATCGCGGCGAAAGCGCGAGCGGGGCGCGCGAGCGCCGGTGCGTCGAGCTCGAGCCAGCAGTCTCTCGAGCGCATCCTGGAGTCGCTGCCGGCACCGGCGCTGCGACGGTTCCTGCTGCTTCGGCAGCGCTGCTTCGAGATGCGCTCCATCGCGTCGGGCATCCGCGGTCAGGCAGACGCCAGCCCCGATTCGGCCGAGTCGATTCGCACACCCGCTTTGGATCGGCTGCTCTACCTCTTTCTTCGCCTTCTCGTGTCGCAGAACGGACTCGATCGGTTTCTTCGGAGCACGAGCGAGAAAGACCTCGCGGCCAAGCTCGCGGATGTGCGCACCCGGTTCGAAGCGGCGAAGACTACCGGCGACGAACGCGTGACGAACTCGCTGCAGGACAGCGTCGCGGATGCAGAGCTGCGGTTGGAGAACTATCGGAAAGCGGCAAAAGACGCGGAGTTCGTCGCGATCGAGCTCGATCGCATCGAGACGAAGATTCAGGCGCTCATCGAGATGGGTGTCAGCCGTCAGGATCCGGACTACCTGAGCCATCAGGTCACAGCGGCTGCCGAGAGTATGCAGCACACGGAGGCGGCGGTGGACCAGCTGCAGCATCTGACCGGACTCGCCGATCAGATCGAGGAGCCGCCGGCCATCCTCGAATCGACCATTGCCGGGCTGGTGGCGCGTGACCGCTAGCACAGGGGCTACCGGGACCACCGCGAGTGGCAGCGCCGCCGACGTGCTTCATGCCGAGCGAGCCAGTGCGGAGTTGCCGAAGTGGTACCCGAGCTGGGCTCGATCCCTGGCCGAGCAGTATTTCTCCGGCACGGCGTCGGTGTTCGTGCTGCATGGCAACGTCTACGATCTGGTTCCGCTTGTCGACCCAGACGATGACGGCGCCGCAGACTACGGAACCGTTCCGGATTTTCTGGCGGAGCAGCTGTTCGGCCGCTGGGATCTCGTCCTCCACTACGACCTCGGACGCGGCCTGCGCTCGTTCACCGGGCGCAGCGAGAAACGCCTCAAGGAGATGGTTGCACTGGCGACGCGCCGTATCGGCGACCTCTCGACGGTGAAGAACGATCCGGCGATTGTCATCGGGCTGCTGGACCTGCTGGTTCGCGAAAACGTCATGGCGGCGCCGGAGAAGCGCCTCAAGATCGCGATCCTCATCAACCAGGCTTCGTTCCTCTTTCCCGCGGGCGAGCCCGGTCGAACCAACTTCGCCGCGGCCGGCATGCTCGTGACGCTGCTCAACTGGGCGACGAGCACACACGTGAAGCACCTCGAGATGGCATGCGTGCTGATCGACGAGCGAAGGAGCGACGTGAGCGATCGTGTCACGGGCAACCCGCATGTCGCGACGGTGGAGGTGCCCTTGCCGTCAGAAGCCGAACGCCTCGCGTTTCTTCGCGACGTCGCCTCACGCGGCGCGAACGGATCCGGCAGCGGCGACTGGTCACGCGTATCGGATTACACGGTGGAGCAGCTCGCGACGCTCAGCGCCGGGATGTCACTCAACGATCTCGGAACCGTTGTGCGCGCGGCGACGCGCGGAGGTCCACGGCTCGATTCCCGGGTGTTCCGTGACCTCAAGAAGCGCCTCCTGGAACGTCAGGGGCAAGGGCTGCTGGAGTTCATCGAGCCAAAGTGGAAGCTCGACACCGTGATCGGCCACGAAGCTGCGAAGCAGCGGCTGCGCGATGATGCGGCGTTGCTCGCGCGCGGCGCGCTGGATTGCGTTCCGATGGGCTATCTGCTCTGCGGCCCGGTTGGAACGGGCAAGTCGTTCCTTGCCATGTGCGCCGCCGGCGAGATCGGCATCCCGTGCGTGATGCTCAAGAACTTCCGCTCGAAATACGTCGGCGAGACGGAGGGTAATCTGGAGCGCGTGCTCTCGGTGCTCCGGGCGATGGGGCCGGTGATGGTGGTCATCGACGAAGCCGATGCGGCGTTAGGCGATCGGGATACGGAGGGCGATTCCGGGACATCGAGCCGCGTCTTCGGGATGATCGCCACGCAAATGGGCGACACGCGGTATCGCGGAAAGATCCTGTGGATGCTTCTCACCGCGCGGCCGGATCTCCTGCCGATCGACATCAAGCGCCAGGGTCGGGCCGAGGTGCACATTCCGCTGTTCTATCCGTTCGAGGACGACGAGCTGCGAAAGATGTTCGTCATGCTGGCGAAGAAGCTGGGAACGACGCTGCGTGAGGAGGATGTGCCGCCGGTCCCCACGGAGCACAAAGGCCTGCTGTCAGGCGCTGACATCGAAGGGATCGTGGCGCGTGCGTGGCGGCGATCGCTCCTGTCGGGGGCGAAGGTCGTGACGCCGGAATCGCTGGCCGACGTCATGGCGCAGTTCCTTCCATCCACGCAGGGGATGGAGAAGGAGCTGCAGGAGGTCGCGGCGATCATCGAGTGCACCGATCGCGAGTTCCTGCCGAAACCGATCGCCGACGAAGTCGGGCGCGCCGGCGGGCGCGGACCACTGCAACAACGCCTAACGTCGCTCAAAGAGATGGTCGCGCAGCTCTAGCCGCTCGTGCTCGTATCGATGCTTCGCCGATTCGATATCGCGGAACGAGGCTCGACGCCGGCGGCCGAGGTTCGCGGCGCGGTCGCCACGTTTCTGACGATGTCGTACATCCTGTTCGCGAACCCGTCCATCCTTGCGACGGCGGGCGTTCCGTTCGCGCCCGCCGTGGCGGCGACGGCAGCGGCAGCCGCGATCTGTTCCATCCTGATGGGAGTGGTCGCGAACTTTCCGATCGCACTCGCCTCGGGCATGGGGCTCAACGCGGTCATCGCCTATCAGGTGGCGCCGGCGGCCGGCAGTTGGCAGGTCGCGATGGGCATCGTCGTGCTCGATGGCATCGTGGCGTTCGCCCTCGTGGTGTTGGGGCTGCGCGAGGCAGTCATGACCGCGATTCCACGCGATCTTCGGCGCGCGATTAGCGTCGGGATCGGGCTCTTCATCGCGTTCATCGGACTAGTGAACGCGAAGCTCGTCATCGTTCCGGCGGGGACGCTGGCGGCGCTCGCGAAAAATCCACTCGTGGTGATGCCGCCGGTCGTGCACGGGTCCCTTCGAACGCCGGAAGCGCTGGTTGCTCTCATCGGTCTGCTCATCACGTCCGTGCTGATCGCGCGCAGGGTTTCGGGCGCGATCGTCATCGGGATCGTGGCAAGCACGGCGCTCGCGCTGGTAATCGGAGTGGCCGCGCTTCCCACAACGTCATGGGTATCGTTGCCGAGCTTTGCAACGGTAGGGCAGGCAGATGTGATGGGGGCGATCAGATCGAGCGCGCTTCCCATGCTACTTCCGGTGCTGCTCGTTGACTTCTTCGATACCATCGGCACGGCGACGGCCGTCGCCGATGCGGCAGGGCTTGCCGAGCGACGAGGTGGAATTCCTGGTATTCGAAACGTGCTTGCGGTCGACTCGTTGAGCGCGGCGGTTGGCGGCTTTTTCGGTGCGAGCTCGGTGACGAGCTATATCGAATCCGCCGCCGGCGTCGCGGAGGGAGCCCGGACAGGGCTGCATTCCGTCGTGGTGGGATTGCTCTTCGGAACCGCGCTCTTCCTGACACCGGTGTTCTCGATCGTTCCGGCAGCGGCGACGGCGCCGGCGCTCATCGCGGTCGGGTTTCTCATGTGCGAGCAGATCACGCGGATCGACTTCCAGGATTTGGAGATTGCGCTGCCGGCCTTCGTGCTGATGGTCACGGTCCCGTTCACGTACTCCATCTCCCACGGTATAGGCTACGGGTTCATCACCTTCGTGGTCATCAAGGTGTTCTCGGCCAAGTGGCAGAGCGTGCATCCGCTGATGTACGCCACGGCGACAGGATTCGCGGCGTACTTCATTTTCGGATGACAGCGTTGCATCGCCCTCCCGGTCCAGAGTTGAAAGTGACCGTTCAATCGGCGCGGAGCGCGACGATGGGATCCACGCGCGTCGCGCGGCGCATGGGCACGATTGCCGCCAATAGCGACACTGTGAAGAGCACTGTCGCCGAGACCAGAAACGCCGAAGGGTCGCGCGACGACGTTTGAAACAAAAGCGACGCGACCGTTGGCCCGGCGGCGATCACGATCGCGAAGCCAACGAGCGCTCCAACGACAGCCACCTGGATGGCGCGGCCAACCACCATCCGCCGCAGGTCGCTGCTTCCCGCCCCCAGCGCGACACGAATGCCGAGTTCGCGGAGGCGGCGAGACACGTCGTAGGCGAGGACACTGTAGAGGCCTAACGCCGCGACGACGACGGCCAGCAGCCCGAACACGCCGAAGGCGGTCGCACCGAGCCGCCACGCGCGCATCTGCGGGTTCACGAGATCGTCGAGTCGACTCACATCGATGAACGGCGCGTCGGGCACTCGCGTTTGCAGCTCGCGCCGTAGCGACTCGATGGACTGGGCGGCGTCGCCCCGCGGCCTGGCCACCAGCACACCGGTGTGCGACCACCGCGGCGCCTGCTCACGCGGCACATAGAAATGCACGGCGGGATCCTCGATCAGCCGGAACCGTCGAGTATTCTCCACCACGCCGACCACCTGTGCACAGGGCATCGTGTCACCGCCTACCTTCATGCAATGGCCGACGGCATCCTCGTTAGGCCACCAGAGGTCTGCAAGCGTCTTGTTCACGATGACCGTGCGCGACGATGTGCCGCGATCGGCTTCCGTGAAGCCGCGCCCGCGCAGGACGCGGATTCCCATTGTGCGGAAGAAGTCGCTCGATACGGCGTTGAAGTATGGCCCACCCGCTTGCGTCAGCGGCACCGAGTCACGACCGGGTACTTTCACTTCTTCGGCCCACAATGTCGAGAACGGGAGCCCGCCGGCGACAGCCGCGCTCTCGATGCCCGGTGCGGCGCGCGCCACGTCGAGCAACCGGGCGTACAGTGCATCGACATCACCTTCGGCCATTCGCATCCCGGACGTCCGTGCTTTGACGACCAGAACCCGGTCGGGCTCGAGGCCTAACGGCAAGGACTGGATGCGTCGAAGGCTTCGCACGAAGAGCACCGCACCCACCAGGAATACGACGGTCAGTGCCGTCTGCGTCACGAGGAGCGCAGTGCGCGTGCGCGAACGCACGGGACCGCCGGCCCTCGGCCCAGCGCGCAATGCGTCCGAAACCGCGGGGCGACTCGATTGCAGCGCTGGAAGGAGACCACTCACGACTCCAGCGAGGACGGCGGCGAGGGCCGTGTAACCGACGAGGCGCAGATCGACCGTTGCTACGCCAGCAAGGTCGGACGTGAACAGAACCCGCCGGACGAGGCCGCCCCCCCAGATCGTGACGAGAATCGCGGCGACACCGGCCGCCAGCGCGAGCAGCACCGTCTCGCAAACGAGCTGTCTGACGAGCCTCGCGCGGTCGATCCCGAGCGCGATTCTCACGGCGACCTCGCGCTGCCGAGCGACGCCGCGCGCCAGCTGGAGATTCGCCACGTTCGCGCACGTGATGAGCAGCACGAGGAGCGAGACCGCGCCAAGCAGGACGGCGACTTTCGCCTCGGTGCTGTCGGCGCGAGCCTCGCGCGGCAGGACAGACGCGAGGTGCACGCTCGGACTCGACGACTCGACCTCCTTCGGCGACTCGCCATCGCGAATTGAGCCAGAGCGGAGCGCGGCGGTCGCGATCGCCGATGCCCGGTCTGGCGTCAGGCCACCACGGACACGCGCCACGAGGTGAAGCCAGTATGCCTGACGACTGCGGAGCCATCCGGCATACTCCTGTGTCGTGACACCGGCGGTCAGCGGCGCCCAGGCGTCGACGACATCGTCCGTGACGCCGGTAAATCCCTGAGGCGCCACGCCGACGATGGTGTACCCGTCGTCGCCGATCGTGATCGTGCGTCCGATCGCCGACGGGTTACCTTCGAACTGGCGCTGCCAGAAGCCGTAGCCAAGGACGAGGACGCGCGGCGCCGTCGGGTTGCCATCCTCTTCGGGGAGGAAGAATCGGCCGACTGCGGGGCGAACTCCGAGCGCCGCGAAATAATTCGCGGACACTCGCATGCCGCGCAGCGCGTGGGCCTCGCGGCCTCGGCCGAACGCCATGTCGTCAGAGGAATACGCCGCCACCTGCTCGAAGGCCTGGGTGGCGGATCGCATGTCGCGGTAGATCGGATACGACAGGATTCGCTGCAGACGATCGCCGCCGTCGACTTTCTGTCCCGTCGCGATGGTCACGACGCGCTGCGGATCCGTGACGTGTGACGGGGCACGGAGCAGCAGCCGGTCAACGATGCCGAACATCGTGACGTTGGCGCCAATGCCTAACGCCAGAACGAGGACGACGACCGCGGCGAAGGCGGGCTGCGATCGGAGCGACCGCGCAGAGTATGTGACATCCTGACCGAAGGTCTCCCACCACGACTGGCGGCGCTCGCGCGTCAGACGGCGACGGTCCACGCGCGCGATCTCCGACCGTGCCTCGGCGACGTCGCCGAACTCGCGCGCCGCGATGTCGCGGGCGACGTTGGCCGCGGTGCCTTGCGCGATGAGCTCCGCGATCCGGCTTTCGAGATGGAAACGGATCTCGTCGTCGACGTCGTGCTGCACGCGGCGGCCGGACTCCGGGAGGCTGAACAGACGGCGAATGCCGGTCACCCGTTTCTCGCGGCTCATGCTGGTGCCCTTCCTTCGGCCGACTCGAGGATACGAAACACCGCCTCGACGTAGCGCGTCCAGCTCGCGGCCTTGTTCTGGAGTTGACGCTTGCCCGACGTCGTCAGCTGATAGTAGCGCGCGCGCCGGTTGTTCTCCGAGAGGCCCCACTCGCTCTCGATGAGGCCATTCTCCTCGAGGCGATGGAGGGCGAGGTAGAGCGCGCGATCTTCGACGAGGATGACATCATCGCTCGTCTCGCGGATCCAGCGGGCCACGGCGTAGCCGTGACGCGGACCCCAAGCGAGGGTGCGCAGGACAAGCAGGTCCAGCGTCCCCTGCAGGAGCATCGGTTCGGTAGGGCCAGTCGTTCCCATAAGCTTCCCCGGAGTAGCTCCGGGGAAGCTCACATCGGGAACTCGGATAGGCAAGGCCCTTGTTGGCGACTGGCGACTGGCGACGGGCGACGGGCGAAAAAAGCGGGGTCGGATTCGTATCCGACCCCGTCTCCCGCAGCTAGCAGCAACTGGCCATCCGCATGATCATGACACGGACTCGACGGCCTTTCGCAGCAGAGGAAGACCGCGCTCGATATCAGCCATGGACACGGCGCCGACAGAGAGTCTGACCCAGCCCGTGTCTTCCTTCACACCGAACGCCTGGAATGGCACGACGGCGAAGCCGGCAGCCTTGAGGAGGTAGCGGCGGATGTCGTCGTTGGTGCGCAGCAGTTGGCCATCCGGGGTGCGCTTGCCGTTCAGTGCGACGCGCGCACTCAGATAGATGGCGCCCATGGGAGCCGTTGCGTCGACGGGGAGGCCCGCCGCGCGCATCGCCACGATCCCGTCGTGCAGCGCATTGAGGCGTTGCTGTAGCCCCGCCGTGATCTGCCTCCGATACGCGCTCACCTCGTCAGGCGCGTCCAGCAGGCGTGCGGTCGCGATCTGCTCCGCGCGGGGCGCCCACGTGCCGACGTGCCCCATGAAGTTGTTCATCGACTCGATGATGTCGCGCGGTCCGACGACCCAGCCCACCCGCACGCCCGTCGCGGCGAAGGCCTTCGACACGCCGTCGACATAGATCGTATAGGGCGCTAGCTCCGGACGCAGCGACACCGGGTCGACATGACGCGTGTCGCCGAATGTGAGCATCCAGTAGACCTGGTCGTACATGAGGTACAGCGGCCGTTCCCCGTTGCGGCGCCGGGCGTTCTCCTCGAGTACCAGGTCGCAGATCTCGCCTAACGCTTCCGGCGTGAAGGCCGTGCCGGTCGGGTTGAGCGGCGAATTGAGCGAGAGGAGTCGCGCTCCACGAATCACTGGCGCGAGCAGCTCGCGGGTGGGCAGGAACGTCGTGTCGCGGGTCGTCGCGACCGGCACGGGGACCGCACCGGTCAGGTAGCAGTAGTGGTTGTTATTCCACGACGGCACCGGGAACACGACGCGATCGCCCGGATCGACGACCGTGCGGAACGTGCCGTAGATCCCCGGTCGGGATCCGGACGTCACGAGTACCGAGCTCGCCTCGTATTTGAGACCCAACGCACGCTCGTAGAACCGGCGCACGGATTCGCGAAGCGGAGCAACGCCGTTGGACGGCGGGTAATTCGTCTCTCCGCGCCGCAGGGCCTCCGCAATCTCGTTCTCGAGGAACGTCGGAATTCGAAACTCCGCCGGCGAGAAATCTCCGACGGTCAGGTTGCACACACGTTGGCCGCCCTCGGTCATCGCGCGAATCTCGGCCGCGATCCGGAGAATCTCGGAGCCGGACATGCCTTCCGACATTGTCGAGATCCGGCGTGCTTCTTCGGTGCTGCTGGCGGTGTCGAGCGTGCCTGTGGCAGACCCTGGTTCGAACATGTCGCAGCCTCGGGTGTGAGTGACGGCGCGCGAACGCGTCGCCGCGAAAAAAAAAAATGGGGTCGGGTTCCCGGAAACTTATAGACCAGGAGGCGCGCCGAGAACGGCCAACATCACCATAGATCACATGCCCGCAATGTATGTGGTCACGCTTGCGGGATTCCGAACCGTGCTGCTGGAGGTGACCCGGCCATGCGTTCCGTGGAGCGGGACCGGCCGTGAGGGTCGGTCGTCTCCTACGCGACGGCTCTGCCGTCATGTCCATGGCACGCGCTCAAGCCCATCGCTATCCAGCGACGAACTCGCTCCTCACGTTTGGCTGAACCACTCTCTCGCCATCTCATTCCGGCCGACGGCGTCGAAGTCGCCGTTGGCCCCGGCACACCACGCGCCGAGACTGGATCACGCCTCGCAACAGCGTTGCTGGCGTACGTTGCGGCGATCACGGCGGTCGTCACGCTGCTCCCGTTTCAATTCGCCATCCCGACGCAACCGCGCGTAATGCTCAGCGGCGGGCTGGTCGACGTGCTGGCGAACGTCGCGCTTTTCGTTCCGCTCGGCTTTCTCTACGCGGTCGCTCGGCAGGACGCGACCGTGTCGCCACACAAGATTGCTCTCGTGGGACTCGCGGTAAGCGCGTCGATCGAATCCATCCAGATATTCGAAGTCACGCGGTACGCGTGTTTATCGGACGTCGTGGCCAACGGCTCCGGGGCGTACATCGGGGCCGGGCTCCAGCGGCTGCTTTCACGCCGCATCGCCATGGACGCCAAGACGGTCGGGCGTCTGTCGCTCGAGCTACCGCTGATGGGACTCGTCTACCTTTTGATCCCCTTGCTCTGGGTAGACGGGCTCGCCGGTGCGGACTCCCCGACGCTTCTCTGGCCATTGCTCGCGCTCGGGTTGTTCGGCGCGAGTCTGCTTGCTTCGATGCAACGACATCACTTCGGACCTCACCATCGGGTGTCGCGTGAGATGATGGCTGGGGCCGCGTGCGCGTGGTTTCTGCTCGGCGCGTTCCCAGGGCTGGCGCCGCGCGCGTCGATCGTGCTCCTCGTGATGCTCGGGGCAATCGGCGCGTTCGTGTGGGTACGGTCGGCCGACCAGACGCGATCGCGGCCGATCAACCGGCGCTTCGAGTCGAGGGCACTGTGGGAGGGCGCTCCGTTCTACGCTGCTTATCTGCTGTTACTGGTCGCACCGACGACGGAAGGGCTGGCGCCCTCGTGGCACTGGTCGTTCGGTTTTGGGACGCCAGGTTTGGATTCCCGAACGGTGCTCCATATTGTCGAGACGGTCGCCGCGTTTACTCTGCTCGGATATATCCTCGCAGAGTTCCGCGGACGATTGGAAGCGCGATTCCGGAACAGCGCGCCGCACATTGCGTGCTGGAGTGGTGTGATTGCGCTCGTGGCGGAGGCCATGGAGGGCTTCAGGGTGGACGGCTGGGCGAGCGCGGCCCGATGCGTCGTACTCGTCGGGGCGTCGGTGTACGGCGCGTGGATCTATCATCTCCAGCGGGCTCACGTTAGGCGGCTGCTGGGCCGGGGGTAGCCCCTGGTCATCCCGAGCGAAGCGAGGGATCGCGGTGGTCCTGAGAGAGGGCGCCCTCTACCGGGAGGATCGCGATTCCTCGCTGCGCTCGGAATGACAACGGAGCTCGGAATGACAACGGAGCTCAGGGCTGACAGACGGCGCTCAGGGCTGACAGACGGCGCTCAACGACTCGCGGGCGCGTGGCGTAGACGAGGAAGCACCCTAATTCGATCCGACCGAGTCATGCTCCGTCTTCGCGCCGCCGCGTTCATCCTGGTCCTTAGCCCTTCGATTGTCGTCGGTCAAACGCCGTTTCGACCCGCCAGCCCGTCCGGGCCGACGAAGGTCGGACCGCCGAAGGGTACCGTCATCGTCGTCGGCGGCGGGGCCATGGGGCCGGAGATTTACGCCAAGTTCATGGAGGCAGCGGGCGGGTCGGACGCGCTGATCATCGACGTCCCGAACGCCGGTGGCGCCGACTCGTATGGCCAGGACGGGCCGGGTACGCGAGGGTGGAAGACCGCTGGTGCAACAAACGTCCACGTCCTATTCACAAAGGACCGGAAGGTCGCCGATTCCGATTCGTTCGTCGCCGTGATCAAAAAGGCGAACGGCGTGTGGTTCGAGGGCGGGCGGCAGTACCATCTCGTGGAGGACTACGGCGGCACCAAGGCGGAGAAAGCCTTTCGCGAAGTCCTCGAGCGAGGTGGAGTGGTCGGTGGGTCCTCGGCCGGCGCCTCGATTCTCGGGGACTTTCTCGTACGCGGAGCGCCGTCCCAAAACAACCGGATCATGGATTATCCGGGGTACGAGAAGGGCTTCGCCTATCTCCGGAACGTCGGCATCGATCAGCATGTCGTAGCGCGCGAGCGCTTGCCGGATCTCGCTGACTCCATCATGACGAAGTACCCGAAGCTGCTCGGGATCTCGGAAGACGAGGGGACCGCGTGGGTCGTGCGCGGCGACACCGCGATGATCATTGGGCGAAACAAGGCGTTCGTGTACGGCGGCAACGACCCCAACGATCCGGGCGTCCCGTTCCTCACGCTTCGTCCCGGCGACACCTATAACCTGGCGACGCGACGGGTCGTTCGCCGGGCGATCGCCGAGTCACCGCTCACGCACGCATTCATCGACTCGACATTCGCGAAGTACGCGGATCCAGCTGCTGGTGGAGCAACGGTGCTCGTGGCACAAGATGGGAAGGTGCTCGTGAACAAGTCCTGGGGGATTCCGGTGCAGCCGCGCTACATGCCGACAACCACGGTGCCGCAATTCGCGCTGAGGGGAATGTCCGGTGTGTTCGCGGCGTTGTGTGCGCAGCTCCCGGAAGCTCCCGCGGGCCGTGGGGCTGGAGGCACTCGCGACAGCACGCAGGCAGAAACCGCGTCGACCGCCGCCGTAATGACGCCACTTCAGCGGTGTGTTGCGCGGCAGGTGAGCACGCCGATCGGAATGCATAAGACGACGGCGACGTCGGATGGGCAGGTGCAGTCCAGCGTCGACGAGCTCTATCGTCTCGCGCTCGGGCTCGAGAATCCGAACACGTGGCACGACATCGATGCGGCGACGGGGTGGGAGACGGAAACCGCCAGCGGCCTAACGCGCCTCGCCGCGTACGGTGCTGATGGTGGTCTGCGCAGCGCGTTCATCAGGGTTCCGGACAGGCGGGCGGTGGTCATCGTGCTGACCAATGATGACCAGGCGGATGCGAAGGGGATGGCGAATCGCATCCTCGATCGGTTGACGAGTCGATAGTCGTTAGTCGTTAGTCGTTAGCTCCGATTCGTCGATTCTCGATCCCCGATCCTCGATTCCCGATTCCCGATCCCTCTCTCGATACCAATACGCCACGGCCAACAGGAATACGCCCGCGAGGAGGTAGCTGCCGACCCTGAGGCCGATCGCGAGCGACGATGCTTCGGCGATTGCCTTGAGCGCGGCGAAGATTGCCAGACCCAGTCCGACGTGACGGAGCACTCGGATCTCACGCGCGCGGCCAACGAAGATCGAAGCGACGCCGACCCCTGCGTAATACAGGATCAGCAGAAAGGTCGCTATGTCGGTCGAATAGGCGTGCGATAGCTCGGTGTTTCCCCAGAGAAATGTCACGGCGGAGCCGGCGAGCCTGACGGCGGTTCGCGTCTGGGTCGCTTCCAGGCCGGTGTCCGCCAGCTCGACGTGGTACGCGTTCCACGATACGATCAGCCACGCCACCGACATGGCCAGCGCCGCGAGCGATGGTGCGGTGAAGAATGGCGTGTAGCGATATGGCAGCCGGTCGATCAACAGTTGGAACGTCCAAATCGTCAGAATCGCGAGGCCTAACGCGATCGGAACACCGAGCAGACGTCTTCGCACCCGGCGCAGCAGCAGTGACATCGCGGCGGCGTGTGCGGACAGCGCGACACAGGACTCGACAACTCTGTCCTCGAGCGCGAACAGGAGCGTTGCTCCACTCGCGATTCCGCCGACCATGAAATGGGTAGATCGCGCCGCTGGCTGCAGGGAGGCCGCCACCACAGCGGCCACCGTCCATCCGAGCGCCACGATGGTTCTCGCCAGCACGGTGTCCGGGGCGCTGGCGATCGCGACGCCGCCTAACGCCAGCGGAATGAGCGCCCCCGTGAAGATCGGCTGTTGCGGCACCCGTTCGTCGGCGGACTCGCCAAGCGCGGTGTAGACCGTCACGTACGCGGTTACGGTCCCGAGCGCGGCAAGGACGAGCAGGTCCATCGCGGGCGATCGGTCGGGCGCCTGTGCCATGAGTGTCCCGAACAACGCGATCAGCGCCGACCTGGAAACCCGCGCGCCCCAAGCACCGCGTGTCGCCACGATCGCCGTCCATGCGACGGCAATGGCGAACACCGCCGGATAGTCCCGCGCGTTCGACTGACCGGTGGTCAGCGACGCGGAAGCCACGCCGACGTAGAGCCAGCATCCCGCGGTGGCGACGAATATCGCCGTCCGCCACGAGCGTTCCCGAAGCGCGGCGAGTCCGGTCGCGAGAGCGACATAGCCGTAGATGAGGAGAGCGACGACGTTACCGGAGTCGCTCGACGTCACGAAGGGCGCGACGAGCGCCCCGCCAACGCCGACGCTGAACAGCGCCTCTTCGTCGTTCACCCAGGCGAGGACGGCCAACGCGGTGGAAGCAGCTGCCGCTATGCTGAGGGCGACGGGCGCTGCAACGAGGTGCAGATACGGTCCGGCGCCCCACGCGTCGACGTGGACCAGGGCGAGCGCGAGGGCGAGGAGCGTGCTGCCGAATCGTACGGAGCCGCGGGTACGGAGTCGCCACCCAACGACGGCGACGGCCGCGGCACCTAACGCGCCAAGGGACACGCGCAGGCCAGGGCCGATCTTTCCGTGTGCGATTGCCCAGCTCAGAAACGCACCGGCACCGAGCAGAATCGTGAGGGACGCGAGTGCCAATGTGCCGTACCGGCCGATCAGCGACTCGAGGTCGAGGGCACGCCGCTCGGTGCCGCGCAAACGCTCGCTGCCCACCGGCCGCTCGGTGCCGGTCAGTTGCTCGCTGCCGACCGAACGCGCCGAGCCTATCTGGCGTTCCGCAAATCGCCGGTCCTCCGGTTCCGGGGCGACGGGGACAGGAACACTTTCCGGCTGAATGGGAGGCGCCTTTGCCCCGTCGCGCTGGTCGAGGCGCTCGACAACGGTCCGAAGCGCGCGCAGGTCGCGCGCGAGATTCGCGACCGTTTTCTCGAGCGAGTCGAGGCGGTCCTGGAATGGATCGGGGATCGAGGTCGGCACGGATGAGAGTACGGGCAGCCTGACGTGTCCGCACCAACCTACGCCATGGGCGCGATCGCGGTAGGCGGACGAACGATTTCGGTGTTTGGCTTGTCCCACCGTACGCTGTGTCCCCAACCTCGAGGTATGCATGGACACGCTGCTCCGCGATCTGCGGTATCTCGTTCGCTCGCTCCGCTCCAACCCGGGATTCTCCTCGGTCGTGATTCTCACGATCGCCGTCGCGGTCGCAGCGAGCACTGCGTTGTTCAGCGTGGTCAACCCGTTGTTGATTCGCGCCGAACCGTACGCCGAGCCTGAGCGCCTGGTCGCGCTGTGGGAATCGCCACCGCGGGCGGATGGCGGCGTGGCTCCGGGTAAGAACGAGGTATCGGCCGGCACGTACGCCGATTGGATCGCGGAGGGAGCCGTATTCGATGGCGTTGCGGCAGTGGCGACGTGGCGACCGAACCTCACCGGCGGGGATGAGCCAATTCGCGTACGCGGCATGGCCGTCTCGCGCGACTTCTTCCAGACGCTGGGGACTCGACCGATGCTGGGGCGGGTGTTCGTACCGGAGGAAGCGACGACGGGCAAGAACTCGGTCGTCGTGCTTTCGTACGCATTCTGGCAAAGACGATTCGGTGGGGATTCGTCGATCGTTGGCCGTGAGCTCTCGCTCAACGGGCGGAAGTACATGGTCGTCGGTGTGATGCCCGAGCGGTTCCAGCTCCGATATCCGTTACCGGAGGCGTCCGATCTCTGGCGGCCCATGATTCTCGAGGGCGAGACGCTGGCGAACCGCCGAGCGCATTACCTGTATGTATTCGGCCGACTGCGACGCGACGTATCGATCGAGCGGGCGCAGTCAGCGCTTGCGTCGCTGGCCGCGCAGCGAGCGGTCGACTTCCCTGCCACCAACCGCGGCTGGGGCGCGCGGGTCATCCCGCTGCGCGAGGACATCGCGAGCGACGTGCGCCCATTGCTCGTGATCGGCTCGGCAGCGGTCGCACTGGTGCTGCTCATCGCCTGCGCCAATGTTGCCAACCTGTTGCTGGCACGGGGCGCCGCCCGCGCGCGCGAGGTGGCGCTTCGCACCGCCCTGGGAGCGACACGCGAGCGGATCGTTCGCCAGCTCGCGACCGAGAGTGTTGCGCTCGCAGTCATTGGTGCGGTCATCGGGCTGCCGCTCGCACGCGGGATCGTCGCGATCCTCGTTCGTTTCGGACCGCCCGCATTCCAGTCGAACAGCGACATTGCGCTGGATTGGCGCGCTGTGACGTTTGCGGCCGCGCTTGCGGTGCTCACGGGCGTCGTGTTCGGGCTGGCACCCGCACTGTACGCGGCACGCACGCCAGCGGGCGACGCGCTACGTGAAGCCGGTCGCCGCATGTCGAGCGGTCGAGCCGGTGCGCGCACACGCGACGCGCTCGTCGCACTCGAGGTCGCACTTGCCGTGATGCTGCTGATCGGGTCGGGCCTGACGATCCTGAGCTTTTCGCGGCTGCTACGGGTGGATCCGGGTTTTGACATGCGTAATGCGCTAACGTTCGAGCTCGGACTCCCCGCCGCGAGTTATCGTACGAACGACGAGATCACGCAGGCGCATCATCGACTGGTGGCGATGCTGCGTGCGCTTCCCGGCGTCACGGAGGCTGGTGCGTCGACGCACGTACCGCTCGCCGGCGGCAACATGACGACGGGTCTGGAGATCGAAGGCCGCCCGGTGGTGCCTCCGGACCGACCCGCCGAGGTGGCGTACCGCCTAACGACCGACGGCTTCACCGCCGCGGCCGGCATGTCCATGCGCCGCGGCCGGGCAATCGCCGCGAGCGACGCCGGAGACGGGTGGCGCGTCGTGACAATCAGCGAGACGGCCGCCCGCACGCTGTTCCCCGGCAGCGACCCCATCGGGCATCGCGTGCGAATCACTGGCGACTCGGCCTGGCTCACGATCGTCGGCATCGTGGGTGACGTCAGGCACACATCGCTCGAGAGTCCCCCCGGCGTCGACATCTACGTGCCGCAGGAGCGCGAGCCGGCGAACTACATGCGCTACGTCGTGCGCACCAGTGGGTCGACCGCCGCGCTGGCGCCGTCGGTGCGACGAGTGGTTCGGACGTTCGACCCGACACTGCCGATCGTGGGTCTCGAGAGCCTGGAGAGTGTCGTGTCGCGGGCAAGCGTACCGCGTCGGTTCTCGATGCTGCTCCTCGGCGCGTTCGCGGCCATTGCCCTCATCCTCGCGGTGGGGGGCGTGTATGCCATGGTCGCTTATGCCGTGAATCAGCGCACGCACGAGCTGGCGGTCCGTGTGGCGCTCGGTGCTCGGCCAGTGCAGGTGGTGCGCACGGTGATGGCTCACGGGCTCGGGGCGGTCGGCATCGGGCTCATGGCCGGCGTGGCGCTCGCGTTAGGCCTGGGCCGCGTTATCTCGGCGCTGCTCTACGGCGTGAGCGCGCACGACCCCGCGATCTACGTCGCAGCGCCCGCGATTCTGGGTGTGGTCGCGGGGCTCTCCGCGCTCGTTCCCGCGCTGAGGGCGTCGCGGGTAGACCCGATCATCGCGTTGCGCGATTCGTAAGGCCGACGAGGAGCAGCCGAGCTCAGCTCGTGACGCCCAGCCGTCGTTCCAGCTCTTCGCGACGCGAGCGGCTGACGCGCAGGCGCGCGCCGCCCTTGAGCTGGACCTCGTAATCGCCTCCGGCACCGCGATGAAAGGTGTCGATGAGATCCACCCGTACGATGATCGAACGATGGATGCGGAGGAAGCGATTGGGGTCGAGCTTCTCCTCGAGCGTGTGAATCGCTTCGCGAATGAGATACGCGCGCTCGCTGGTGTGCAGCTCGACGTACGGGCCGCTCGCGGTGATGTATTCGATCTGCGAGACCGGAACCACGCGGACCTTGCCACGCATCTCGACCGCGATGCGCTCGAGATAGGGCGATCCTGATGGTGGCGCAGCGGGTGCGCTCGATGAGCCGCCGCGCGAACCGCCATCGAGCACCGCGAGCAGTCGCTCGCGAAGCTCTCCCATCTCCTCCAGCTCGACGTATCGGCGGGCGCGCTGGAATGCCTGCTCGAAGCGCTCGTCGTCGAACGGCTTCACGAGATAGTCGACCGCGGCGAGGTCGAACGCTTGCAGCGCATAGCGGTCGTAGGCCGTCACGAAGATCGTGAGCGGCATCGCCTCGGGGCCGACCTCTCGTACGACGTCGATCCCGGTCTTGCCGGGCATCTGCACGTCGAGAAACGCGATGTCGGGGTGGAGTGATCGAACCGCGTCGACCGCGGCCTCGCCATTGTCGACGCTGGCCACGATCTCCACGCCGGCTTCGGCGCGGAGCAGGTCCTCGAGCCGCTGGCGCGCCAGCGGCTCATCGTCCACGATCAGCACGCGGATGGGCGGTCGGTCAGCCATGGACGACGTTAGGCGCTCGCCGGCACCGCTTCGGCGTGGAGGTCCGCCGCTGTGTGGAACGGCAACACGACCTCGGCTACCGTGCCCACGTTTCCGGCCCGGCGGAGCGACAGGCGCTGATCCGGACCGTAGAGCTGCTCGAGCCGCGCTCGTGTGTTGCTGAGTCCCACGCCGCCCGTGCCGCCAGTCTCCGCGCGCGGCCGCGTGAGGCTCCCGTTGCTGTCGGTGCCAATCGCGGCGTCGATTCCCGGCCCGTTGTCCCGAACGGTGATCACCAGATCGTCAACGACGCGTTGCGCGCGCAGCTCGATCCGGCCACTGCCCTCGACCTTCGCCACGCCATGCATCACGGCGTTCTCGACCAGTGGTTGCAGAACGAAGTTCGGTACGAGCGCTTCCATGACGTCGTTGTCGACCTGGACATCCACATCCAGGCGCCCCTGGAAGCGGACCTGCATGATATCAAGGTAGAGGCGGAGCAGCTCGAGCTCGCGGGATAGCGGAATCTCCTGCTCGCTCGTGCCCTCGAGCGTCACGCGAAGGAGCTCGCTCAAGCGTGCGATCATCCGACGCACGCCACGCGGATCGCGTTCGACGAGTGACGACACCGCGTGGAGCGTATTAAAAAGGAAGTGCGGATTGAGCTGCGCGCTCAACACGGCGAGCCGTGCTTCGGCGAGCTGCGCCTGCAGTTGTGCAGCCTGTGCCGTCAGCCGAACCGTCTCATCATGTCGGGCCCGATAGCGCGAGAAGATGTCGCGCGCGATGCCCGCCGCGAGCACAGCGAAATAGACCGTGAGATCATCGAGGAACCACAGTCGCTCGATGCCTGTGAGCCAGGTGATCGGCGGACCGCGGCGCGGTCGCGGCGGAATGTCGAGCAGCGAGACGCGCATGAAGTGGATGGCGATGTCCACGAACATCGCCGTCACGACTCCCACGCCAAGGAACAACAGGACTCGTCCGAGTCGGTTGCCGCGCGGCTCGAGGCTAACGCGGCTCGCAAGCCAGAAGATCGGGACGGTGAGCACCGCCCAGAGGTAGTACTCGGCGAAGGCGAGCGTGATAGGCGTCGACGCCGGGAACGGCTGCTGAAATGCGGGGCCACGCGGGTCGAGCAGCCGGCTCGCGGCGTTGAGCACGGCGAGCACGGTCCAGAACGCGAAGATGAGCAGCAGCTCCGTGCGTCGCAGCGGGAAGCTGATGCTGCCTCGCTCGCTCGGGGCGAGCGGATCGTTCAGTGGAAGGGACGCGGTGGCCACGTTCAAAGGATACGACCGACCGCAGGCACCCGTCAGGGCAGCCTAAACGAACGGCACTCCGACGTACACGAGATGCACGACAGGAAACTGCGCGCCGGCGGCTGTTCGAGTTCCGGGCCAGCGGTCGACGCCGCCAGCCTCCGGCAGTCCGTTCAGGCGTTCGTGCAGTTCGTTACGCCCCAGTGCACTTGGCGAATTCGGCATGCACGGAATGCCCCTTGATTCGTATTCCTCACGATAGGAAACGGGTGAATCCCGTTAGGCTCGGTCTCGAAATCGAGCCGATCACTTGTGAGGAACACATGACCAAGAACACGCGTTTCGCCGTAGGGGCCATCGTAGTCGCCGCGGGCGCTCTGGGGCTGTGGATCTACCGGAACGCCGAGGCGCACGAAGCGCCGTCATATCGGTTCGCGACCGTAACTCGCGGGAACCTCGAATCCACCGTGTCGGCGACGGGCCAGCTCAGCGCCGTGACCACGGTTCAGGTTGGCACTCAGGTGTCGGGTCAGGTCGCCCAGATACTGGTCGACTTCAATGACCGTGTGAAGAAGGGCCAGTTGTTGGCTCGCATCGACCCCACGCTGGCGCAGCAGGCCGTGCTCGACGCCCAGGCAGGGGTCGTCCGTGCGCAAGCGGACCTCGATCGGTCGAAAGCCGAGTACGATCGCAACAAGACGTTGTATGACCAGAAAGTCCTGACGGCGACCGAGTTCACGACCGCGCAGTACAACTACACGGTTGCGCAGGCGAGCGTGAAGTCGGCGCAGGTCGCCCTGAGCCGCGCAAACCAGAATCTCGCCTACACCCGGATCTACGCCCCCATCGATGGCGTGGTCGTTCAGCGCAACGTCGACGTGGGGCAAACCGTCGCGGCGAGTCTCTCGGCGCCACAGCTGTTCCTGATCGCGAATGATCTGTCCCAGATGCAGATCCTGGCGAACGTCGATGAGAGCGACATCGGATCGATCCACGAAGACCAGGACGTGCGCTTCACGGTCCAGGCGTATCCGAACCAGACGTTCAACGGGAAGGTACGGCAGGTTCGACTGCAGTCGACGACGACCGAGAACGTGGTGAACTACACGGTTGTCGTGACCGTCGGCAACCCGAAGGGCACGCTGCTGCCGGGCATGACGGCGACGGTCGCTTTCCTGACCGGCTCGGCCGACAACGCCCTGATCGTGCCTAACGCCGCGCTGCGATTCCGGGCGACGCCCGACATGATGGCGGCAGCCGGTGTCACCAATGCGAACGGAGCGCCGCGCACCGCGGCGGACTCCGCGGCGTTTGCCGCACGGCGTGACAGCATCCGCAAGGCGCGCGCGGCTGCTGGTGGGAACGCTGGCGGTGGTCAGGTTGGCGGCGGGGCGGGCGGCCAAGGCGGCAGCGCACCGGGCGCAGCCGGAGCGACGCGTTCGCGATCGTCCTCCGGCGGCCGTGGCAGCTTTGCGCAGCTCTGGTACGTCGGCGCCAATGGCACGCCGGCCATGATGCGCGTGCGCACCGGCCTCTCGGACGGTCAGAACACGCAGGTCATCGGACCGGACGTGAAGGAAGGCATGCAGGTGATCATCGGCACGAACGCGTCGACGACCGCCGCCGCCTCACCGTCGGCCACCACGAGCCCGTTCCAGCAGCAGCGTCGCCCAGGGCCCGGAGGGTTCTAACCATGCCTAACGTCATCACGAACGACGTGACGCCGCCGGTCATCCGGATCGAAGGCGTTCGGAAGGACTATACGATGGGCGACAACATCGTCCACGCGTTGCGTGGCGTCGACCTCAGCGCCAATCGCGGCGAGATGCTCGCAATCATGGGGGCGTCGGGGTCGGGGAAGTCCACGCTCATGAACATGCTTGGCTGCCTCGACACGCCGACGTCAGGGTCGTACTGGCTGGACGGCATTCGCGTCGACGGGCTGAACCGCAATCAGCTAGCGGACCTCCGGAATGAGAAGCTCGGCTTCGTATTTCAGGGGTTCAACCTTCTGGCACGGACCTCGGCGTTGGACAACGTGGAGCTGCCGTTGCTCTACGATCGCGCCGGCCGCTGGAAGAACACGAAGGAGCTCGCCGCGGAGGCGCTGCGACGCGTCGGTCTCGGCGACCGCCTGGATCACCAGCCGAGCGAGCTGTCAGGTGGCCAGCAGCAGCGCGTGGCGATCGCGCGTGCGCTCGTCACGGAGCCGACGCTGCTCCTCGCTGACGAGCCGACGGGTAATCTCGACAGCCACATGACGGTCGAGATCATGTCGCTCTTTCAGGAATTGAACGATCAGGGGATCACCATCGTGATGGTGACGCACGAGCCCGACGTCGCGCAGTACTGCAAGCGCATGGTCGAGGTGCGAGATGGGCGCATCAAACGTGACCATCCGGTGGAGGAGCGACACAACGCCGCGGCCGACCTGCGACAGCTCCTGGCAACGGAGCCCGAGGAGGAGGAAGACCCGGGCCTCATGGTCGAGGAGGTTGTATGAAGAGCTCAGTGTTGATCCGGGTTGCTGGAGAAAGCATCAAGAAGAACAAGATGCGGACGCTACTAACAATGTTAGGCATTGTTATCGGCGTTGGTGCGGTGATCATCATGGTGGCGGTGGGTCAGGGTGCCCAGCGCGGCATTGCCAACCAGATCAACGCGTTAGGCACGAACCTGCTCGTCATCACCGCCGGCGCGAGCAACACGTCTGGGGTCAGTCAGGGTGCGCAGGCGTTCAACCGCCTGACGATCGACGACGCCGAGAAGCTCAAGCGCGAGGGGACGCTTTTCGCCGGCGTAACGCCGGTGGTCATGACGCGCGTTCAGGTGCTCGCCGGCGGGACGAATTGGCGGACGACGATCAACGGCGTGAGCACGGACTGGCAGACGGTGCGCGACTGGCAGACAAGCTCGGGCGACTTCTTCACGGAGAATGACCTGCGCGGGATGCGCAAGGTCGCGCTCATTGGGCAGACGGTGGCCGACAATCTGTTCCCCGGGGTCGACCCGGTGGGGTCTCAGATCCAGATCCGCAACGAGCCCTTCGACATCGTCGGTGTGCTCGCGAAGAAGGGACAGAACGCGGTCGGGCAGGATCAGGATGACGTGGTGATCATGCCCTACACGACGGCGCAAACTCGGCTTTCCGGCAACACGAGGATCTGGCAGATCCTCGTCAGTGCGACGTCGCAGCAGGACATCACGGCGGCGCAGCAGGAGGCCACGGAGATCATGCGCGAGTCGCACAAGATCGGCGACGGCGACGACGACTTCACGGTGCGCAACCAGACCGAGATCGCGAACGCCGCGCAGGGCACCACGAAGATCATGACGTGGCTGCTCGCTTCGATCGCGTCGGTGTCGTTGATCGTGGGCGGCATCGGGATCATGAACATCATGCTTGTGTCGGTGACTGAGCGGACGCGCGAGATCGGGATTCGCATGGCGATCGGCGCGCGAGGGTCCGACGTGCTCACGCAGTTCCTCGTCGAGAGCATTGTGATGAGTGTGCTCGGCGGGGCGGTAGGGTTGGTGGTGGGTATTGGTGGGGCGTCGCTCGTCGCGCGTTTCACCGGCTGGAGCACGGAAGTCCCGGTCGCGGCCGTCGCTCTCGCCATTGGATTCTCCGCAGCGGTGGGGGTGTTCTTCGGGTTTTACCCGGCGAGGAAGGCAGCCGCGCTCGATCCGATTCAGGCGTTGCGGTACGAGTGATGAACACGAAGCACGTTAGGCAGGCTCTGAACCCTGAAGGTATAGATCAATGACCACTCGACATTTTGCCACACTCATGGCGTTGGTGGCGGCGCCGCTCTGGGCGCAGAATACGCCACCGCAAACGTCCCCGCGCGCGGTCCTGCAGCCTTCTGGGCCGACGCAGACCATCACGTTCGACGAGGCGATCACCATCGCGCTGCGGCAAAACACAACGCTCAAGCAGGCGAACAACGTCTCTGCGGTCAACTCGGCCACCGTCAGGCAGGAGCGCCTGTCACTCTTGCCCGATCTCCGGTTCAACACCACGACGGGGCAGAACTACGGGCGCAGTTTCAGCCAGGACGAAGGCCGGATCATCGACCAAACGACCCAGTCGGTGAACGCCGGCGTCTCGTCGACCGTCACGCTGTTCAACGGAATGAGCAACATCGCGAGTCTGCGGAGTGCGAAGCTCTCCGAGGACGCGGGTGAACGCAACGTGCAGCGCGCCGAGCAGACGGTCGCGTTCACCGTCGCATCGAACTTCCTGGCGCTCGTGCAGCAGCAGGAGCAGGTCGGCGTCCAGCAGGAAAACCTCGAAGCCCAACAGGCACAGGAAAAGCAGATCGAGGCATACGTCAAGGCCGGGTCGCGCGCGATCTCGGACCTGTATCAGCAGCAGGCGACCGTCGCATCCGCGCTCTCGCAACTCGTGAACGCCAAGCGCGCGCTCGAGCTGGCGAAGGTCGACATCATCCAGGCGCTGAACCTGGATCCGCGCGGCAATTATACATTCACGCCGCCGGCGCTGGACACGACGACAGCCAACATCAACTCGGTCAGCTTCAGCCTCGACAGCTTGTTGACGCACGCGTACACGCAGCGTTCGGATCTGTTTGCGCAGCAGGCGGCTGTGAGTGCCGCGCAGCAGGACGTGAAGGCCGCCAAGGGCGGCCGCTGGCCCGCGCTGTCGCTCACCGCGGGGTATAACTCGGCGTACAACAGTGCGACGACAGTCGGGTTTTATGATCAGCTCGACCAGCGACGCGGGGGTGCGATCGCGCTCGGATTTTCCGTTCCGCTGTTCGACCGCGGCACTGTCGATCTCGCGACGCAGAAGGCGGAGATCGCCGAGGACAACGCGCGACTCGATCTCAAGGATCGGCAACAGCAGATCGGGCTCGAGGTGCGTCGAGCGTACCTCGACTATGTGGCCGACAAACAGCAGCTGGACGCGGCCGGAGCTCAGCTTCGAGCAGCGCAGTTAGCGCTGGAGACATCGCAGCAGCGGTACAACGTGGGCGCCGCCACTCTGCTCGAGGTGACACAGGCGCGAGCGACTCAGCTACAAGCCCAGAGCGCGCTCGTCACAGCGCGGTATGCGTTGCTGTTCCAGCGGACGCTCATCGGGTACTACACGGGAGACCTGAATCCGCGGGCGGTATCGATCCAGTAGCCTGCCGGGGGCGGGGGCGGGGGATGGGCGACGGGCGACGGGAACTGCCGGGAAGCGGGAGTCGGGAGACGAAGAACCGTCAGGAGGCTCATCTCGCTGCGAGATGCCTCCCGAGGGTTTTCCGCTGTCAACCCGTCGCCCGTCGCCCGTCCGCCGTCCCCGGTAGTTTCGACGACTCCGACCCCAATTATCATTTACAAATGGCCGACGAACCCATCATCTCGCGCGGATTCCGCGGGCGGCGCGTCGCGGCCGACCGCCAGAATCGCATCCCGCCCGGGCAATACGAGGAACGCGATTTCCCGGTGCTGTCTGCAGGGCCGACGCCGCGCACTCCGCTGGCGAAATGGGATTTCACGCTGCGCGGAGTGGACGGCGCGACGGCGAAATGGACGTGGGACGAGCTCCAGGCGCTGCCTCACGAGACCATCACGCGGGATATCCACTGCGTGACCAAGTGGACGAAGCTCGACACCACGTGGGAGGGCATCTCGGTCGACACGCTGATCGCCGCCGCTGCGGCGCGCGGCGTGAAGACGGCGCCATTCATCGTTGCGTACTCCGACGGGGGATACACGACGAACCTCCCGCTGGACGACGTCACCGGCGGGAAGGCGTGGATTGCGTTCGGCTACGGTGGGACGCCGCTGCATCCCGAGCACGGCGGCCCCGCGCGCCTGCTCGTGCCGCATCTCTACTTCTGGAAGAGCGCCAAGTGGGTGCGCGGGATTCAATTCACCGCGCATAACGAGCCGGGATTCTGGGAGGTGAACGGGTACCACGATCGCGGCGATCCGTGGCGTGAACAGCGCTACACGGGAGATCCGTGACCGACGGCTCCGATGTCGCGCCGTCGGTCGCCAGACCACGGCGCATCGAGTGGCGGGCCGCGACAGTCAGGGAAGTCATACGGGAGACCGCGCACGCCAAGACCCTCGTGATGGATGTCGCAGATTGGCCGGGTCACACCGCCGGCCAGCATGTCGACGTCAGGCTCACGGCCGAGGACGGCTACCAGGCGCAGCGGAGCTACTCGATCGCGTCGGCCCCAGCACGCTCGAGCCTTGCGATCACCATTGAGCGGCTGGACGACGGCGAGGTGTCACCGTATCTGACCGACGCGTTAGGCGTCGGCGATCGACTCGAGCTGCGCGGGCCGATCGGCGGGTATTTCGTCTGGGAACCGGCGATGGGCGGTCCGCTCTTTCTCGTCGCGGGCGGATCGGGGATCGTGCCGCTCATGGCGATGCTGCGGACGCGCGCCACGTCACCGGCGGCGGCTCGGGCGTCCACGCCGGCCACCCTGCTCTACTCCTCCCGGAGCTGGGAGGACGTCATCTATCGCGACGAGGTCATGGGGCTCGCCGATCCTGGCGTGAAGGTCGTCCAGACCCTAACGAGGTCGCAGCCTCCTGGATGGACGGGCTTCACGCGGCGGATCGACGCGGACATGCTCGCCGAGGTCGCGCCTGCCCCATCGCTCGAGCCGCATATCTACATCTGTGGCCCGACCCCGCTCGTCGAAACGGCCGCTCGGATACTGGTGGAGCTTGGCCACGAGCCGGCGCGGGTCAAAACCGAGCGCTTCGGCCCCACCGGGTAGACGACGCGCGCGCGGGGCGCCGTCGCTTGCCGATCGGCGATGCCCTGGCGAGCTTTCAGCCGGCGAATGGATCGCCTCCGGTCCGCGGAAAGGGCTGCGCCCATCCCTGCGTGATATGCGCTGACAAACGCCCTCTTCGGGCCGATCGTGCGGACGCCGGCTATAACGAAGGAGGCGCACGTGTCATCGCCATTCCGCCGTTCGCTCCCGGCTCGCCCGAACCTCGAGCAGCAGAAACACCAAGCGAAGGAGCTGCTGGAGTCGTTCACCGCGGGTGAGGCAGAGTCCCACGCGCGCGTACGCTCTGAGCTACCGGACAAGCAGCGCATCGCACTCGCCGACGCGCAGTTCGTCCTCGCGCGGGAATACGGCTTCGCCAGTTGGGCGGCGCTCAAGGAACACATCGAGTCTCAGACGGAGGATCGAGCCAGCGTCATCGAGCGCGTGCACGATGCATTTCGCCGACGGGATGCGGGTGCGTTGCGCCGTCTGTTCCGGCAGCACGCCGAACTGCGCGCACGAATCAACGATCCGATTTTCAGCTTCAATTCCCCGGCGATTGTCGCGTACGCCAACGATCTTCCGATCGTGGAGGTCCTGCTCGAATTCGGTGCCGACCCGAACCGGCGGAGCGAGTGGTGGGCGGGCGGGTTTCACGCGCTATACAGCGCGACCGGCGCGGCCGCGGAACGCCTGATCGCTGCCGGTGCGGTTCCCGATGCGTGCGCGGCCGCGCATCTCGACCGCCGGGACGTTCTCGTTAGGCTCCTCGCCGAAGACCCCGGCCGCGTGCACGAGCGTGGCGGTGATGGGCAGACACCACTGCACTTCGCCCGATCGGGCGTCGTGGCCGATCTGCTGCTCGACGCGGGCGCGGACATCGACGCACGCGACGTCGATCATCGCGCCACCCCCGCGCAGTGGATGCTCGATCGGTCGCGGGGCGCGGGGCGGTTCGAGCTTGCGCGTGACCTCGTGCACCGCGGTGCGTCCGCCGACATCTTTCTTGCCGCGGCGTTAGGCCTGACCGATACGGCTCGCGGGATGCTCGAGGGGAACCCTGGGCTGCTCGATCTGCGCACCGGTCAGGGCGACTATGGCGAGCAGCCGCCGAGCAGTTATCACATCTACTTCTGGACGATCGGCGCCAACCGTTCACCGCTCGACGTCGCGGCGCAGTTCGAGCAGCGGGACACGCTGGACGCGATGCTGACGTTTGCCTCGCCGCTGCATCGACTGCAGCTCGCCGCGCGGCGGGGCGATGCGGAGTACGCGAGGGAGGTCGTGCGGCAGCATCCCGGGATTGTCGCGTCCATGGCACCACAGGACCATCGCGCGATCAGCGATGCGGCGTGGGCCGGCGACGCCCGCGCCGTGGCGCTCATGGTCGAGTTGGGGTTCGACCCACGCACGCCGGGACATGACTCGGGGACCGCCCTGCACTGCGCGGCGTGGGACGGCTCGCCACCAACGGTTGCGGCACTGCTGCGGCACCCCGAGGCCAACGCGCTCGTTTCGATCAAGGACGCGCACTATGGCGCAACGCCGCTCGGCTGGTGCTGCCACGGCTCGCTGCACGGTAGCCGGGATCACGACCACGCCGGCGTCGCGCGATTGCTGCTCGGCGCAGGCGCGCAGCCGGGACCGGACACGACCAACGCGTCGCCGGCGGTGCGGGCGGTCATCGATGCTGGATCTACTGGCGTGGCACGTTAGGCCGCCACGCGATGTCTACTCCTGGCGAAGCGCCTCGATCGGGTCCACCCGGGCCGCGCGCCTCGCCGGGACGTAGCTCGCCAGTAACGCGATCGCGCTCAGCAGGAGGGTCACCGCGACGAAGCTCATCGGATCGAACGGCGAGACGCCGTACAGCATTGCGCGGAGGAATCGCGTGACGCCAAAAGCGCCCGCGAGTCCAATGCCAATCCCGGCGCCGGCCAGCACGGCACCATGACCGAGCACCAACCCCAGCACGTTCGACCGCTGGGCGCCTAACGCAACGCGGACTCCGATCTCCCGCGTTCGCTGGGCGACCGAGTAGGCAATCACCCCGTAGACGCCCACTGCCGCGAGGACGAGCGCGATCGCGGCAAACGCCGTGAACATCTTGCTGTAAAGCGCCTGCTGCCAATACGAGCGCTGGATCGTCTCGTCCATGCTCAGCACCCGGTATGCTGGGAGGTATGGGTCGGCCGTCTTGAGGGCCGCCAGCACCGTTCCGGTGGCGCGCGTGGGATCGCCCAGTGTGCGCACGATGATCGCCGCCGAGCTCCAACCACCCTGGCGATAGGGCATGTAGCCCTGAAAATCCGGGTCGGACGTGAGCTGCCTATGCTTGATGTCCGCCGCCACGCCGACGATCGTGATCCATCGGTTGAGCGTGTCAGTGGCGTTGCCGAACTTGAAGCGCTTGCCTAACGCCTCATCAGCCGTTTTCCAGAAGCGCTTCGCCATGTACTCGTTGATCACGGCAACCCGTCCTGCCACACCGCTGTCCGCCCACTCCTGTTCCGTGAACATGCGACCGCGACGGATCGGTATGCGGAGCGTCTCGAGGTAACGGGGCGACACCCACCGGATCTCGAGCAGCGGCTCCGAGCCGAGCTGCGTCGGCTGGCCTTCGGGGACGAAGAAGCTGTTGTTGTTGCTTCCCCCAAGCGGGATGTTGTTCGTGACGCCGGCGGACACGATGCCGGGACGTGCGTACACCTGCGTGAGGAATCGATCCAGGAACGCCGCGCGCTTGTATGTCGAATCGTACTGCGGGCCGCTCATCGTCACGCGCAGTGTCAGCAGACGGCTCGGGTCGAACCCGGGGTTCACGCTCTGGAGACCGAGAAAGCTACGGACGAGGAGCGTCGCGCCGACGAGCAGGATCACCGACAGCGCAACCTCGGCCACCACCAGCCCGCTGCGCAGGCGCTGGCGTCCCTTCCCCGCACTGGAGCCGCGCGCGCCGGCGTCGCGCAGGGTCTCGATGAGGTTGGGGCGCGCCGCCTGGACCGCCGGGGCCAGGCCAAACAGGAACGCGGTCGCGACGGCGACGATAACCGTGAACGCCAGCACCTGACCGTCGATCCGGAACTGCATCCAGAACGGAACGCCGTTGAGCAGGCTCGCCTTGACCCACTGAAGAAAACCGTACGCGAATCCGACGCCTAACGTGGCTCCGGCCAGCGCGATGATGAGACTCTCGGTCAGCATCTGACGAATGACGTGCCATCCGTTCGCTCCCATGGCGACGCGCACCGCCATCTCCTTCGATCGCACGGCGGCACGCGCGAGCATGAGGTTCGCGACGTTGGCGCACGCAATCAGGAGAACGAACGCGACCGATGCCATCATGAGCAGGAGCACGGGCCGGATGTCGCCGGACATGTACTCTCGAAGCGACTGCACGTCGACGCCCCAGCCGAGATTCGAGGTCGGGAACTGCGTCTCCAGTGATGCGGCAACGCGGGCGAGATCGAGGCGCGCCTGGTCGCTGGTGATGCCAGGTTTCAACCGGCCCATCACCTGCCAGGAATGATTCCCCCGTTCTTGCAGGGGATCGGTTTGCATGGTCCTCCACGCCCCGGCATTACCGGGAAACTCGAAGCCGCGCGGCATCACGCCGATGATCGTGTGCGGGACGCCGTTGACCATGATCGAGCGACCAATCGCGTCCGGTCGCGCCTCGAATCGGTCGCGCCACACGCGGTCGCTCAGGATGAGGACTTTGGGAGCCCCGACGCGGTCTTCGTCTTCCCGAAAGTCGCGGCCTAACGCGGGCGAGATTCCGAGCACGTGGAACATGGTCCACGAGACGATGCCGCCCTGGACGTAGTCGGCGCCGTCGCCCGTCGCGAGGTTGAATGACGCACCACTGTAGATCCCGACGCTCTCGAGGGTGCGATTCTCCGCCTGCCACGTCCGGAAGTTCGGGTAGGACACCGGGTTCATGTGCCACCCGCGCGGCCGGTTGGACTCGCCGAGGGCCACGATCTCGTCCGGCGCGCGGAATGGAAACGGCCGTAAGAGGATGGCGCGAACGCAGCTGAAGATCGTCGCATTGACGCCGATCCCCAGAGTCAGACAGAGGACGGCGGCTATCGAGAACGCCGGGCTCCTGGCCAGCGTGCGAAAGGCGAAGCGGAATTCCGAGAGCATGATCCGGTGGAAGGGGCCACCGGTTCGGACATTTGGTCGGTTACCGTGGTTGGAACGGACAGGCGGCTGGCGCAGGCGGCAGGCGGGAGGCGGCAGGCGGCTGGCGGCAGGAAAACGGGGCTCGGGGCTTGACAGAATCGTTGTTCTGTTGAATTTTCAGCACGGTTGAAAAATCAGCACCGGCACTAATCCGCGACACGACATGTCAAAGACCTTACCGATAGACGATCTCTCCAGGCGGGAACGCCAGGTCATGGAGATCCTCCACCGCCGCGGCGAGTCGACGGTGGCCGAGATCATGGCGGAGCTTCCCGATCCGCCGACGTACTCGGCAGTCCGCTCGATCCTTCGGATTCTGAGCGAGAAGAAGCTGATCGAGTACAAGGAAGACGGCCCGCGGTACGTGTATTATCCCGCCGCGCCGACCGAAATAACGCGCGACGATGCGCTCGAGCACGTCGTGCGGACGTATTTCGGCGGTTCGACCGAGCAGGCCGTCACGGCACTTCTCCGGATGTCGGACGCCGACATGAGTGATGGCGAAGTCAACCAACTCCGCGAGCGGATCCGCCGCGCGCGTCTCAGCGGGAGGTAAGAGACAATGCCCGCCATATTCTCCGCATTCTCCGGCGAGACCGCTTCGTCCGGTCTCTCGGTGCTCATGATTCTCGCCAAGGCAACCGTGGTGCTGCTCGCCGCGCTCGGCGTGACGCGCGTCATGGAGCGTGGCTCCGCAGTCTCGCGACACCTCGTGTGGTTCGTGTCGCTTGGCGCGCTCCTGCTCATTCCGCTGCTGGCGTCGTGGAGCCCGATCCGTCTGGCGGTTCTCCCGTCGGACGTAGCCGCTCCCTCGCTCGGCGCTCCGACATCGGCTGGGCCTACCGCCGCGAGCGTGCCGTCCGTGGCGCCGATGGGCGCGCCGGCCATCGCGGTCCCTGGGTCACCCGTTTCCACGCCCCGCGGCGAGACCGCGGCTAACACGGTTCGGGAGATTGTCTCACCTGATACGCCGTTGTTCGGGATTCTGAGCGACCCGAAGCTCCTGTTCGGAATCTGGGCTACTGTCGCTCTACTGTTTGCTAGCTGGCTAGCGTTTGGCGCGTTGTCTGTTCGTCGTATCATTCATCGCTCGCGTCCGCTCGAATCCCCGGACTGGATGAATCCTCTCTGGGAAGTGGCCGATCGGCTCGAGCTCGACAGGGCACCGCGCCTCGTTCGCAGCGATGACGCGAAGATGCCGTTCGCGTGCGGACTCCTCCGACCCACGATCGTCCTGCCGGCCGAGTCAGACAGCTGGACGCTCGACCGGCGGCGGGCCGTTCTGCTTCACGAGCTCGCGCACGTACGTCGCCGCGATCTCGTGGGCCACACGGTCGGCCGGTTCGCGTGTGCGCTGTACTGGTTCCACCCGCTCGTGTGGACGGCGGCCAAGCGGCTCCGCTCCGAGAGCGAGCGCGCTTGCGACGATCTGGCACTCAACTGCGGGGCTCGCGCGAGCGACTACGCCGAGCACCTGCTGGACATCGTCACGGGCGTTCGGCACCACGCGACGCCGGCTGTGGCTCTGGCCATGGCGCGGCGGAAAGAGTTCGAGGGACGCATGCTGGCCATCCTCGACCCGGAGCTCCGCCGTGGCGCGCCGAGTCGGCGGCAGACGGTCGGGTTGGTCGGCGGACTGGCGGTGTTGTCGCTCGTCGTTGGAGCGGCCGTGCCGGTTGCGCGTGCCGCTGACGCGTCGGTTCGTCCGAACCGCGGCGCGTTTGTGGCGGCGGGCGCGGCGGCCGATACGCCTTCGTTCCTCGATGAGGAAATGTCACAGGCGGTTCGCACGGTGGAGCGCAAGGAGACCCGCCAGCAGACGTTGCGGCGAACCGACACGGTGCACGTACAAACAGACCTCGGGACAGCGATCGGCACCGCAGTGGGCACCGCCGTCGGTACCAGTGTGAGCAAGAGCGTCGGAAAGTCCGTGGGTGAAATCGTCTCGAGCACGGTGCAGGAGGTGGTGCCGGCGGCCATCAACGCGGCGGTCCCGTCGGTCGAGGCGCTGACCGCGGCCATCAACTCACCTAACGCGAAGCAGGGTCGGAACGACGACCGGCCGGCGCTGCTCGCCAACGTGCTCAAGACCGACAGCAGCGCGACACTGCGCCGCGTGGCGGCCTGGGGGCTCGCGCAATTCGGCGAGTCGCAGGTTGGGGTCGACGCGCTGACCCAGGCGGTTCGGCGCGACAAGGACGCGACGGTGCGCGAGACCGCGGCCTGGGCCTTGGCGGATGCCCGCTCGAGCAGGTCGGTCGTCGACGCGCTGTCGGCCGCGCTGAAGAGCGACACCGACGCGAAGGTGCGTGCGACGGCGGCATGGGCGTTAGGCAGCCTCGGCGACGATGACGGCGTGCCCGCGTTGACGGCCGCCCTGAGCGACACGAGCCGCACCATCCGCCTTCGGAGCGTGTGGGCGATCGGCAGCATCTCGCCCAAGCAGGCTCCGAAGCCGCTCGTCGCGCTCCTGTCGGACAAGGACGAGGAGATGCGGCAGATGGTCGCGTGGGCGCTGTTCACGATCCAGGACCCCGATGCCGTTCCGGCGCTGACGACGGCCATGCGGTCGGAGACGGACAAGGACACCCAGCGCGCGCTGATCCGAGCGCTGGCGGCGACCGGCGAGCAGTCGGTCGATGCGATCAAGGCGCTGATCGACTCGAAGGATCCCGAGGTGCGCGAGGCAGCGATTCGCGCACTGGCCGGCGGGCGCGCCAGTGGCCCGTGGCCGAAGCCCTGGCCGCAGCCGCGGCCGCACCCGTACTGATCGACCCCGACACGGGCGCTGCCTAACGATTCGTCGGCCTGGCGCGCCCGTTCCTCGGTGTGGAAGTGCTGAAAATTCAACAGCAAGACACGCGCTCTGCCCTATCCCGTGCTCAAAATGGCCCGAGCCCGAGGCTTTTTCGGAGGAATCATGTATCGCACGTGCGGACTCATTCTCGCCGGTGTGTTCGTTGCCTTCTCGTCGGAGTCCCGGCGCACGCCCATCGTGGTCTCGATGCTTTCCGCCGAGCCACGAGTGCCGTCGGCGTTCGGGCAAGTGACGACCGCAGGCGGCGGGCTGGCGGAGGCGCAGGATATCACGGCGCTGCTGAGCGCAGCGCGCGGCGTGCCGCCGCTCATCTGCGCGTTCGCCGCGCAGTCGGTCGGGAACGGCGGGTGGGGATGGTACGACGCGCCGGCGTCGCCAGTCGCATCGGAGGTGACGAGTCGCCTTCGCGATTTCGGTCGCGAGAAGCTCGCCCCCGGCGATGTCCGGCTGCTGCTGGATAGCCTGTCGAGCACCGACGCGTGCGTCCGCGAGCTGTCCGTCCGCCTGCTCGGGCGGCAGCGTGACACTACGATCGTGTCCGGGCTCGTGGAGCGTCTCGGGTCGCGTACTCCAGAGACTCGCGAGGTCGCGGCGCTTGGGCTCGGAGCCGTCGGAGCGAAGAGCGCCGTCGATCCGTTGATGCGCACGCTTCGCGACGCGACGCCTGGCGTACGCGCGAACTCGGCGTGGGCGCTCGGGCACATTCAGGACGGGCGTGCGCTCCGTCCGATCATGGACCTTCTGCGCGACGAAGACGCGCGCGTGCGCGAGTCGGCGGCGGTTGCCATCGGCCGGATCGATTCCTCGACTGCCGTGGAGGCGCTCATTCGCGTCGTACGCGAAGACACGAGCCCCGCGGTGCGGCGTTCCGCCGCGTGGGCCTTGGGCCAGCTCGAAGCACGGAGCGCGGTGGACGTGCTGATCGCGGTACTCCGGCAGGATGCAGACGCCCGAGTGCGCGAAATGGCGGCTTGGGCGTTAGGCACCATGGACACGCGTTCCGCGGCGCCGGGGCTGATCGGCGCGCTTCGCCGCGACTCGAGCGAGGCTGTGCGTGAGACGGCGGCGTGGGCGCTGGGCAACGTCGGGGACCGGACCGCAGTGGATATCCTTGGCGAGGCCGTCAAAAGCGACAAGAGCACGCGTGTTCGCGGTACGGCGGCGTGGGCGTTAGGCCAGCTGGACCCGAAGGAGGCACCGCGCGGACTCATCGACGCCCTCACCGACGATGACGACGACGTGCGACTCAAGTCAGCATGGGCGCTCGGCCAGATCGGCGATTCGGCGGCGGTGAACGCGATCCGATCGGCTCTGCGCGTCGAGAAGACGGACCGCGCACGGAAGGCACAGATTCGTGCGCTGCTGCGCTCGGGTGGGCGGTCGGAGGCGATCCTGACGGATCTGCTGAAGTCGCCCGAGCCGGAGGTTCGGGAAGCGGCCGTCCGTGGGCTCGCGGGGAGCAACGGGTTCAATCCGTGGCCATGGCCGTGGCCGAGGCCGAGACCTATTCCGTAGGGAATCGGCGGCGCGCCGAAGGCGCGCCGGAGGGAACAGGGAACCGGGAACCGAGGCTCTACGGAGCTTCTGTTCCCGGTTCCCCGTTCCCGTCATAATGTGCGGTCTGTCTATCGTATGACTCATTCCGGACCACCATTATGTCGTCCTTCCGCGTCATCGCTGCCGCGTGTGTCGCGGCAATCGCCTTCGATGGCGTCGCCAGTGCGCAGGCTCCGCGGTTCGAAGTCACCGTCGATCCGGCAGCGCGAGCGAAGCCGCTAACCGGTCGGCTCGTCGTCGTCGTCTCGAAGACCGCGCAGCCCGAGCCCCGGATGATCATCGCGCCCCAGGGCCCGGCGGTGTTCGCGATCGATCTCGACCAACTCCCTGCCGGGCGAACGGCGGTCGTCGACACAAAGACGTCTCTCGGATATCCGATGCCGCTCGCGCAGCTTGCGGCCGGCGAGTACTACGCACAGGCGATCGTGAACGTCTACGAGCCGATCAAGCGCGCCGACGGCAAGACGATCTGGGTGCACTTCAACGACGGGACGCAGGAGGTCATGCAGATCGCTGCGGGGAACGTCTACAGCGACGTGCAGAAGATTCAGGTCGGACGCGGCGGCACCGTGAAGCTGCGCATCGACAAGGTGATCGCGGCCTCACCACGGCCCCAGGACACCGAGTGGGTGAAGCACGTACGCATCCAGAGCCAGAAGCTCTCGGCGTTCTGGGGGCGCCCGGTCTATGTCCACGCGACCGTGCTCCTACCCAAGGGCTACACCGAGCACCCTAACGCGAATTACCCGACCGTCTACACGTTCGGTCACGACGTGCCGTTCAGTTTCACGCCCGACTCGACGCGCGTTCGCGGAATCGGGAAGATCAGCCCGGTGACGGGACTCGAGACGGGGTACGACTTCTACAAGGCGTGGATCGCGGATGGCTTCCCGCGCGTCATCGCGGTGAGCTTCGAGCAGGCGACGCCGTTCTTCCTGGACTCCTACTCGGTGAACTCGGCGTCGAATGGACCGTACGGCGACGCCATGGAGGAGGAGATAATCCCGGAGCTCGAGAGGGAGTTCCGTATGATCGGGAAGCCGTATGCGCGTCTCGCGGAGGGCGCATCGACCGGCGGATGGCAAACGCTCGCCCTGCAGCTCAAGCATCCGGACTTCTTCGGCGGCGCGTGGGTGCTGCAGCCCGACCCGATCGATTTTCGGCGGTACCAGCTCGTGGACATCTACTCGGACACGAACGCGTTCGTCTTGCCGAACACCCAACTCACGACGACTGAGCGGCCGTTTCGGCGGACGGTCGAGGGCCAGGTGGCGTGGACGCTGCGTCAGCTCAGCCTGTTCGAGGAGGTGCTCGGTACCCGAGGCCGGTCCAACTACCAGCTCGAGGGGTGGGAGGCGGTGTACGGGCCACTCGACGCGGACGGGTACCCGAAGCCGCTGTGGAACAAGCTCACCGGCACGATCGACCGGAGCGTCGCTTATTCCATGCGCGACAACGGCTATGACCTTCGCGACTACGCGCAGAAGAACTGGGACACGTTAGGCCCCAAGGTCGCCGGCAAACTCCACTTCTTCGCCGGCGACATGGACGACTTCTATCTCAACCTGGCGGTGTACCGGTTCGACGAGTTCCTCAAGGGCACCGAGCTCGGGAAGAACGTGCCCTTCACGTACGGCCGACCGATGAAGGGACACAGCTGGCACGTCATGCCGTGGGCGGAGCTTGTTCGCCAGATGGGCGCGCACGTGAAGAAGAATGCGCCGGCTGGGGAGGACACGTCGTCGTGGTGGTACTAGACTGGTTGCTGCGGACTCGAAAGCGCGAGCTGTAACCGCAGAGGGTCATCGTGAGCACGACACGACCGATAACGACGATCATCAGCCCCGGCTGGCGCGAGCAGCATGTTGACGCGAACGGCGTTAGGCAGCACATCTGGCGTACGGGTGGCGGCGAGACACCTCTCGTTGCGCTGCCGGGGTTTCAGGAAATTGGGCTCACGTGGGCGCGCGTGGCGAAGCGGCTGGAGCGTGACTTCGACATCATCATGGTCGACTTCCGCGGGCAGGGGCGAACCGAGCGTGGAACGGCGACGTACTCGCAGGCGCTCCTCGTTCAGGACGTCGTCGCGCTACTCAGCGAGCTCGACCTGGACCGCGTGAGCGTGATCGGTTTCTCAAATGGCGCCGGCGTGGCTGCGGAGCTCGCGGCTACGCACCCGTCGCTCATTGCGCGCGCCGTGCTCGAGGATCCCCCGCGAGACCCGGCACGGACTGCGGGCTTGGCCGACTCGCCGCAGTACCAGGCGTGGCATGTGCGGTGGCTCGAGTGGCTCGAGCGCTTTCAGGGCGCCGACCCGGTCGAACAGGTCGCCATGATCGGCTCACAGATTCCGCACGGCGGTGCGCGGTGGCCTAACGAAGAGCTCATCGCGTTCGCCGAGTCGTATGCGCAGCTCGATATCGACTTCGTGCGAGATCCGGCGGCGTTGTGGAGGGTCGTGAACCGCCCTGTCGACTCACTACTGGGGGAGATTCGCTGTCCAACGTTGCTACTCGAGTCGACGGTGCGGATGCCAGGCGTGCCGCCCGTACCCGGCCCGAGTGAGCGGCCACCCATTCCGCCGAACGTGACGCACGTCGAGTTCGACACGGGTCACTTCATCCGGCGCGAGCAGTTCGACCGCTACATGGCTCTGGTCGACACGTTCCTCCGTGCGCCTTGACCATGGAGTCCAATGCTCGGCGAAGCGAATCCGCTTCGGCCACGGTCCGCTCGACTGGCACGCCGTTCGCGCCGCTTTTCGCGCTCATCCCACGATCGTCGTGTGGATTCTCGCAAAGGAGGAGCGATGGCGGGCGGAACTGCAGTCAAGACGGGACCGGCTATCTGGCACCTGGACCCGACTCACTCGAGTGTCGAGTTCTCGGTAAAGCACATGATGATGACCACGGTGCGCGGCCGCTTCAAAGACGTGAAGGCGCGGCTCACCGGGGACAGGGATCACCCCGACGACGCCGGTGTCGAGGTCACCATCGAGGTAAAGAGCGTGGACACCGGGGTCGTTGACCGCGACGGCCATCTGCGTGGGCCCGACTTCTTCGACGCCGAGCGCTTCCCGCAGATCACCTTCCGCAGTAAACGGTTCGACGGCCCGGCGCCGAAGCAGGAGGGCGACCGCTTCCGCCTCGTCGGCGACCTGGTCGTCCGGGACACCACGATGGAAGTGGTGCTCGAGTGCGAGTACGAAGGGCGCGGGGCGGACCCGTGGGGGAAAACGCGCGCCGGCTTCAGCTTCCGCACGGAGCTCGACCGGCGCGAATGGGGCCTCAAGTGGAACCAGGCGCTAGAAACCGGCGGCGTGCTGGTCGCGAACAAGGTCCGCGTCGAGGGAGAAGTGCAATTCGTGCGGGAGTAGCGCGCGCGTCATCCCACGGGTTCCGGTCGCTATTTCTCGGGAAGCCGCGAGGTCACGTTGCCCGCGGCGTCGAGAAACTCGAGGCTCGGGGTACCTAACGAATCGACCGTGAGACGCAGGCGAGGCTTCCCGGTCCGATCCGAAAGGTTGAGGACGGCCGCCTTGCTGGCGTCGCGCCCGACGTACACGCGCGGCGCGGCCAGCGGGACGCCGTTGCGCGGTTGCGCCCATTTCTGCAGCGCGGCCGTGCGCGCCGGACCTTCGGGAATGGCTTTGGTGATCGAGTCACGCTCGGCGACCAGATCGTAGATGTCGACGTCGGCCCGATCGGCGATTGTCAGCCCCATGTTGCGGTGGCCGTTGTTGTCGTTGTACTGGAAGTAGAGGACCTGGTCCTGGTTGAACTGGTCGAACGAGAAGCCGCTCTGCGCCCTGAACGTCCCATCGGGCTGGCGCTTTCCCTCGAAGGTGAGGCCGCCGTTTTCCGTTCCTTCGTCGTTGAAGAAGATGATCCCGGGCCGCGAGCCGCCCGCATATCCGAACGGCTTGCCCTTGTAGATCGGACCGATCGACCGCGGGCGATTCGAGATGACCATGCGGAGCTTTCCGTCGGGCTCGACGACGTTGATGCGCTCGACGTCGATCTCCGTGAACCGCTGCTTGTGCGACGCCTCGCGGAACGCGGCGAGTGACACCGTGCCGAGCAGCGCGGTGATGACCGTCGCGTAGACCTTGAGCAGGCGGAGCTCGCGGCGAATCTCGTTGTCCATAGTCGGTACTCCGAGGGGGTTACCAGGGTTATCGAGTGCCCGCCGCGGCTGCGTTCAGCTGCGCGAAGCCCTGCTCGAGATCGGCGATGAGGTCACTGGGATCCTCGAGGCCGACGTGAATGCGGATGAATCGATTGTCGGCCGAGCCGGTGAGATGGCGGAGACGGGTCGAGTCCATGGGGATCGCGAGGCTCTCGAAGCCGCCGAAGCTCGCACCCATGCCGAACAGTCGCAGGGCGTTGAGCATCGCGTCGACCGCCGCCTTGGGGACGGGATGCAACACGACGCCGAACAGCCCGCTCGCGCCGGTGAAGTCGCGCTTCCAGATGACATGGCCCGGATCGGTCGGCAGGGCCGGGTGCATCACCTGCTTCACTTCCTGCCGGCCCTGCAACCATTGGGCAACCTGCAGCGCGCTCGTCTGGTGACGCTCCAGCCGCACGCCTAACGTGCGAAGGCCGCGCAGCGCGAGGAACGCGTCATCGGGACTGACGCTGTACCCAAGCTCCGCGACCATCGACCGCACGCGCTCGTATAACGGCTCTGTCGTGGTAACGGTGCCGAGCAGGACGTCGGAGTGTCCGCCAATGTATTTCGTCGCCGCGATGATCGACACGTCGGCTCCGAGCTGCATCGCGGGCAGGAAGTACGGCGTCGCCCAGGTGTTGTCGATCGCGATCAATGCGCCGTGCGCGTGCGCTACGCTGGCGATGGCTGGCAGGTCCTGCACATCGAACGTGATCGATCCGGGCGACTCGAGGAAGATGACCCGCGTCTCCGGCCGCATGAGCGATTCGATGCCGGCTCCGATGCACGGGTCGTAGAACGTCGTGGTAATGCCGTAGCGCGCGAGAATCACCTTCGCGAAGTGGCGAGTCGGCTGGTAGGCGGAGTCGGTCATGAGCAGGTGGTCGCCGCTCTTGAGCAGTGCGAGCAGCACCGTGGTCGCGGCGGCGAGCCCGGACGGCAGCAGCATGGCGCGATACCCACCTTCCAGCGCCGCGATCGCTTCCTCGAGAGCGAAGGTCGTCGGCGTGCCGAGCTGCCCATAGCGGAGGACTTTGAAGCGATTCGCGTGTACGCGCGACGCCTCCCATTCCGCGACCGTGGGGAACAGGATCGTCGATGCGCGATAGACCGGCGGGTTGACAGCGCCGTGCCGGTCGGTCGGGCTGCCGCCGACGTGGGTGAGCAGCGTGTCGCGGCGGAACGGAGGGTTGTCGTTAGGCGTCACGGTCGAACGAGACTCGTGACGTACGTGAATCGCTCTCCCGGATGGATCGTATTGGAGAGCTCGATGAGCCGCCCGGTGTGGTCGTAATAGCGGCGAACCGCACGCAGCGCCGGCGCGCCATCGAGCGCGCGGAGTAGCTTCGCCTGGCGCTTGCCGAGCCGCACCGCCTGGAGGCTCTGCTCGATCCGCGCGATACGAACCCCGTACTCGCGCTCCAGCATCGCCGAGATCGTGCCGCTCAGATCCTCGACATGCTTCGCGAGGTCCGGAAAGCGAAGGTCGATGTACGTCGTGGTCATGCACACCGGCCGGGGATCACCCGGCACCGCGCGCAAGGTGTTGACGCGCAACCATCGCGTCCCCTCCCGACACGCGAGCAGCTCGGCCAGCGGCGCATCGCAGGCGATCTCCTTCGCCTCGAGCACGGAGAGCTGCGTCTGGTGGGCGTACTGCAGGAGATCGTCGACGGTCGTTGTCCGCTGCCGATACGACGGACGGGGGGTACGTGCAACGACTTCGGTGCCGACCCGACGACGTCGTGAGATGAGACCCGCGTCGCGCAGTTGGCGGAGTGCCTCACGCACCGTATGTCGACTGATCCGGTATTGCTCGCACAGTTCCATCTCCGTCGGAAGGTTCCCGCCTACCGGATACCGTCCGCTCCCGATCCGCTTCGTGAGATCGTCGGCGACGCGTTGATACCGCGGCCTGAGCGCCTGATGGCGCGAGGAACCGTTCTTGGACGCCATTCTCGACGTGGTGCAGAAGCCTCGGGCCGGAGGTCCTCGCGCGCGCGTTGTGCGGCTGGATGACGAATGCGTCCGTCTCCGCGCGTGGAGGCGAGTCGCTGCGGAGACGGACGCGGAATAGCTTCCGCCGCGCGGCATCGCGTGTCAAGGTGACAGATGGGCGCAGGCGAGGCGGCGCCTCAAGGCGCCCCCGTGGCCGCGCACGCGAGTGGCCGAGAACGACCCGCGCCGCGCGTCTGGCTGGTGCGCGGTCCGTCGCGCGGCGGTGGCCTAACGAGTAGTCGCCGACGTCGGTCGGCCCGACGCGGCTCAGCGGTGGCTTCGCTGACTCTGTTTCACCCAGTCACGCCACGCCGCGTCGAGCGCCGCGACGTCGTGCGGGAGGGTCGTGCTGGACGCGAGGACGTCGGGAATCGACCCGCCACGCGCGAGCTCGTCCGCGAGCTTCGGCACGATTCCGGGATCGCGGTCATGGAGAAAGGCCAATACCGAAACCGACTGGGAGATGAAAAGCGGCGACGCGCCTGGCGCGGCGTCGCGCCGTTCTGGTGCACGCGCCGCCGCGCCGTGTTGCCGGCCTTGTGCGCCAAGGCCGAAGCGGTTCGCTCCGGCACGCACGATTTCAATCGCGTTAGGCCGCGCCGATGCCGCCGTCGCGAAGAGCGAGGCGAGTGACACGACATGCTTCGGATCGGCGCGGAGCTCTTCGTTCGCGCGTTCTTCAGCGCCGCTGCCGCCGAGGATCGCCAATGCCCCGGTTTCGATCCACGTCGGCAGAGTCGCCGTGGCCTGCGACGTTCTGACAGGCCCGCCAGGCTGGCTGTCGGACACATGTGACGCGTCGAGCATCCGTGCCCGCAGCCATGTATCTGCCGCGGTCGCCGCGAGCATTGGCCTCGCGAGCATTCGCACGCGCGCCGAGTCATCGACCTCGGCACGACCGTGGCTCGCGCTCTGTGCGCCCGGCGCGGTTTCCGTGTGTCGTCGGAGGGCAATCCGCGCGAAAGGGACACCGCGCCACGTGGTGCTCGAGTCGGACACGGCCGCGGAATCCAGTCGGATCGCGATGAGCAACGGCGCGTCGCCGAAAAGCTCATGGTACCGCCACGCGACATCATCCAACACTTCGCGATTCCACAAGGCATCGCGCTGACTCGAGAGCAAATAGTACGACGGCGCCTTCAGTACGAACGTGGTATCGCCGCCTGCGACGAGCGTCTCGCTCGCCGGGGCTGGATCCGGCGTGAAGGGCTCCTCGTGAAAGACGAAGCGGGAGCAGGCAAGCCCGGCCTGGGTCGCTACAACCAGCGCTGCGCAGCGGGCTATCGTGTTGGTGATCATAGGCGTTAGGCTCGAAATTCGATCTGGTTCGTGGAACCGTCACCACCCCGGCTGCAGCAGGAAGCCCCACACGCCGCCGCGCCCGGCCCGCTCGAACGGATGCGCGTAGTACACCTGGAACACGGCGAACCCGAACAGGTTGATCCGCGACGCGATCCCCGTGCTCACTACCGGCGTGCGATCGCCCGACGTGGACGAGAAGTTCAACACCGGCGCGCTCTCCTTCGTCCACGCAGCGCCCGCATCGACGAACGGCGCGATCTCGATCGGCGGCAGCGGACTCGGAATCAACCCAAAGCCGCTCGTGCCGAACAGCGGAATGCGGAGCTCCATGTTCGCGACGGCGAGCCTGCTGCCAACCAGACGATCGAACTGGGGGCACGAGCTGGTGGCCAGCGAGCCGCTCCCGGCTGTCACGCAGTCGTTGTTCGTGAACGAATTGTACGAGTAACCGCGCACGAGCGAGCCGTCGCCGAGAAAGAGCGCCCCCACCTGATTGCTCTCGGAATCCCTGCCGTATAGCCCATAGTGCATGCCGCGCATCGCGAGCGTGAACGGCTTCATGAAGAAGTATTTCCGGTAGTCGAGCAGCACCGTGTTGTAATCCAGCGTGCCGAGCGTCGGCGTCACCTCGAAGCGAAAACGCGAACCGGAGATCGGCGACGTGAAACCCATCGACGACGCGTCACCAACGAGCGCGACCGTGGCCGACGTGAGGCCTAACGGCTGTGGCGCGGCGAGATCGGTGAGTCCGCTGGTGGCGCCGAAGTAGCTCTGTGTCGCCGATTGCACACTGTACCCGTAATGCGTGTAGCCTGCCGAGAGCTCGAGACGACGCGTCTGCGAGAACGGGTACTGCAGGATCGCCGACACGTTGTTGATCGCGAGATGCTCGTACACGTACTGCACGCCCGTATTGGTGTATGCGCCATAGGCGTACACGTAGGGCGTGCGTGATACGTTCACGCCCCAGTTCCAGTGGCTGCCGGTGTTGAGGTACAGCAGTTGTCCGCCGATGTCCCGCAGCTGACCGTTCGCCTGGATCCCCACCCCGACGTTCTGGTCACCAAGCATGTCGCTGAAGAGAGCGGACATGCCGCCCGAGAACTGAGTGCCGAACACACTGCTTGTTCCAATGCCCACTGACGGTTGTCCCAGCGCGGCGAGACGGAATGCCGTGCGGTACGGCCGCTCGGTGATCACCGAGTCAGACGGAAGCCCGTCATCGGCGTTGTGGAGGTACGCAATCACCGCGCTCTTCCGACCCTGGCCATCCGACGGCAGCATGGCGGCCGACTTCGTCGTCCGCGGCGCCGAAGTAGTGTCCCGTGTGCTCCGAGCTGGGGTAGTGTCGGGCGCACTCCCGTCCGATCCCTCGACAACGCGGCGAGCGTCGTCCACCGAGACGGGCTCGCCCTGTGCCCGTTCCGCCGGCAGCGCGGCGATGCGGAAGCCGGCCTTGTCGAACACGGAGAACACGAGCCTGCCGTTGCCACGGGCGACGGAGATCGCCGGCGATGATGCCGTCACGCCGCTCACGCCCGTCGCGGCGCGCGTCACGCGGAATGTCTCGCCAGTCTCGATGACCACGCGATAGATGTCCGTGAAACCGCCGCGATCGGACACGTAGTAGAGCGACTTGCCATCCGCCGAATACTGCGGGTCGATGTGCTTGGCGTTAGGCTCGCCGGCAAGGACATGGATCCGCCCGCTCGCGACGTCGAGGATCGCGACGCGCAACTGCGAGTAACTGAGACGCTGAAAGTCGGAGCCATACCCGGCCGAGTCGGGTCCCGCAGCGCGATCCGTCGCGAACGCTATCGAGCGGCCGTCCGGCGACCACGCCGGCTGGAGATCGGCGAACCGATCGTTCGTCAACTGACGCAACGAACCACTAGACAGATCCCACAGATACAGATCGCTCAGGCCTCCGTTCTGCCCGGAGAACACGATCTGCCGGCCGTCGGGAGACCAGGCGAGCGTCGACACGGCGCCAATATTCTTCGGCTTGAACTGTCTCCTGATGTTGTGCGATCGGACATCGATCACGTCGATCGCATTGTTGCCGTTGGCGTACGTCACGAACGCGAGCTGTTTCGCGTCAGGTGACCACGTGCCGGCAGAGTAGAGGAAGCTCAGCGCGTCGAACTTGGAGAGGACGCCGGGCGACGCGATCTTCGACTTCACCTTGCCCGTCACGGCATCGGCGACATACAAGCTGATCCCCGTCAGATCGCGAGACGAGAAGAATGCGACCAGCCGTCCATCGGGACTGATTGCCGGGGCGATATTGTAGTCGCCGTACTGGCCGGAACCCGGGATGATCTGATCGCCCGTCTCCGCGGGACGCGACCGCCCCTGCACGAGCGGCGCATATTGCCTGCGGATCGCCGCGCGCCATCGATCCGAGAGCGAATCCGCCGACATGCCGAGCGTGCTTCGGATGGCGTTGTCGAAACCTGACGAGAGCGCAGCGCGGAACAGTCGAGGAACGGTCTCGTCGCCCCACGTTCCACCGATGTATGCCCACAACGCCTCGCCGTACCGGTACGGGAAGTACTTCCCGCCGTCGGTGAGCTGCTTGATGGTCGGGAGGTCGTTGCGCAGCACGGCGTCGCGCAGCCACATCGCAGTATGCGAGTCCTCGCCGCCTAACGACAGATACTCGGCCATGCCTTCGACGAGCCACTGCGGGAGCCGATCCAGCGACGCACCGACCGACGCTTTGCTCTGAGCGATGTCGTACTGGAACACGTGAACCATCTCGTGCCCGAGCACGTGGTCGCTCTCGGCGTAGGAACCCGCCAAGGGCAGTACCATGCGGTCGAGCATGGACTCGGTGACGCCGCCCGTGCCTTCGTCGAGCTGCTCGGAGACGACGTTGGTCTGCTGGAAGTCCGGCTGATCCGCGTAGAGGATGATCGGCTTGCGTGCGGAGAGCGGATGGTTGAAGAGATCGGAGTACCTGGCGTTCCAGCGTTCCAGCATCCGCGCTGCGTCCTCCGCCGCCGGCTTCTCAGCGGCGTAGTAGTGGACGTCGAAATGCGGCGTGTGCAGGATCTCGAACTTGAAGTGCTCGTACTGCACCTTGTTGCGTCCGAAGTACTGGGCGCCAGCTCGTGAAGTACACGCGGTGAGCGCGACCGCGATGGCCGCGAGAATGAGAAGAATCCGAACGGCATCGCCAACGAGGGCGTTGCGCGACGAGGGAGATCGTGAAACGGTGCGCATGGCAAAGAGGACTGGCCGCTTGCGGCGACTACCGCGTGCGGACGAGAGTGAGCTGTACGTTCGACGGCAGAGTGCTGAACTGGACGGTCGCGGTCTGACCGGCCGAAACGGCAAAGCGGAGATACGCCGCGCTTCCGCCGTCCACGCTCATCGTCATCGGTGACGCGCCGAGCGCGACGGTCGAGAGCGGATAGGCGCCGGTGCTCTCCAGCGCGGCGAAGATCGATCGCAGGTTCCAGCTCGGTTGCTGATAGCGCGCGTCGGTGGACGCGACGTCGTCGGCGAACACCGACGTCGCCCAATCACGCGCGAGCGCCGTCAGATCGGTGCCGAACACCCGCTGGAGGTTTGCGACTCCGGTCGTCGTCGAGTTCACGAGTTGGTACCACGTCGTCCCGTCGTCGCTCCCGGTGTGGTCCGCGGCGTAGCGGAGGAACGACCACGTGGCGCCGCGGGTCGCGAGATCATCGTTGTCGGCGAAGGGTGAGTTCGACGATGGCGCGCCCAGATAGCTTTCGAGGCGGCTGAAGTTCGAGATGGCGTCTTCGTTGAACGCGTCCACATACGCGCTCGACGACCGCAGCGTCGTCGCGTCGATGTTCGCGCGTGGCGCGAGGCCGGTCTCGGCGTAGAACAGCAGCTCCTCGGCGACGTGCGAGAGCCCTTCATCGAGCCACGTCACCTCGAAGTCGGTCGCGTCCGTGTTCACGTACATGCGTCGCGACGCGTTGATGAGATGCTGGTACTCGTGACCCAGCGTCGCGATCACGACACGTGTGACGTTGTCCTTCGTGAACTTGTTGCCGTTCACGACGCCGTTCGGGTCGGGGACGAGGAGGTAGAACATCTCGCCGCCGTTGCTCCCCGCGCACGCGTCGAAGTCCGGGCTCGGTGTCGAGGGGAACAGATCGCGGGCGTAGAAGAAGCCCGCGACGTACGACGTGCTTTTGGCCGGCGTGAGCTCGTTCACGGCGCGCGTGAAGAACAGCACGACGTGGCCATTGCCATCGATATCCGTCGGTGACCCGAAGGCCTTCGTGTCCGTGGGGTCGACGAGGTTATCGAACGTGGACGCCATCGACGCGTAGTCGGCGTCGGTGTAGCCGGACGCGGGGTTGCTCGTGTCCGCGACGATGATGGCCTTTTTGCTCACCGCGGCGACGCGACCGGTGCGCAGATCCGGCGACGAGCATGCCGATTCTGTATTCGCGTTGAGCGTGACGAATTGGCCGACCTGCGCCGTGGACGGGACGACGCTCAGTGAGAGGCCGGGCACTGAACCCGACGTCGTCCGCTGGCGCGACCGCATCCACGCACGCGCCCCGGCGATACGCGCTGTGAGGTCGCGTGCCTCACTCGCACGCAGCTTCGTGTCGAGGGCCCGGGTGAGCGCGAGCGACGACAACGTCGCGGACGTGCGCGACGCCCCGGCAAGCACGTTGAATGTCCCTTCGGTCGGCAGCCGGCTCGCGACGGCCGTCGCGGTCACGCCGCTCGCCTGCACCGTGAAGGATGTGCCGGCGGATCCGTCCAACGCCGTGTTGAATGGAACGAGCGCGAACTCACCGCCGCTGGTTCCCCCGGCGACACAAAGCGATGTGGCACCAAGCCCCGTGAGGACCTGGCCGGGGGAAAGCGATGTCACGGCAGTCGAACAATCGGCGTTGGCGACGTCTGTTGCCGTGGCTGTGGTGGATGGGGCTGTCGTGTCGGTGCACGCGACTGCGACGGTCAGGATCAGCGTGCACACTATGGTTCTGCGGCCAGTGGCCGCGATTCGCGAGAACATCAGGCTCTACACTTTCTCGGTGTTTCTCGGTGTTGCTCGTGCCGTGAACGACTGCACGACTGTCATTTCCTACAACACGCGAGACTCGCGATACCCTCACGAGACACTCGTTAGGTGCCGGCGTGGAACTCGGGCATCACAGTGGGGTAGACGCCCCTGGCGGTTGTGTCCCCGCGAGTCGTAGGGGTACCGTCGGGGTGCGGTGTTGTTCATCATGGGCCGTGGCCGTGATGCCCGTGTGTCCAGGACCTCTCGTCGCTGACCCCCAGGGGATGACTCGTTCCATCCGCCTCGCATTGCTGCTCCTGCCGCTTGCCTGCGCCGCGTTGCCGTCACTGGCCCGTGCTCAAACGAGCTGCCCAGGCGCGGCGAGTGGTGCGGTGACGACTACCGCTCGCCAGTGGCCCGCACCGCTCGACCGGCTCGTCACGCTGCACGAGCGCGAGGTGTCGCTCCGTGATGCGCTCGACCGTCTCGCGGCAGCTGCACGCGTACGGCTCGCCTACTCGGCGGATCTTCTGCCGCTCGACCGCCGGGTGTGTGCGGTTTACCGGTCCGTCGCCGTCGGCACGGCACTGACGGAGCTTCTGGAAGGTGTGGCAGTCGAACCCGTCGTTGCGGACAGCGACCGCGTGGTACTGGCCCCCGCGTCCGCGCTGCAGGCGGCCGCGGCTCCCGGTCCTACACTGACGCGACGAACCGACGTTCTCGAGCGCGTGGTCGTCACCGGCACGGTCAACGGCTCGGCGCAGCGCGCGGTTCCCGTTGCACTCGACGTCATTGACGGCCGCGAGCTGCAGCGACGCGACGCGCGCTCACTATCCAACGTGCTCAACGGCGCCGTCCCCGGAGTCTGGGTCTGGGAGCAGTCACCGACCAGCCTGCTCGCGAGCTACGCAAGCATCCGCGGCGCCAGCTCGTTCGGCTTGAGCTATCCAAAGGTCTACATCGACGGCATCGAGGTCGCGAACTCACTTCTCATCACGGCGCTCGATGTCGAGTCGGTAGACCATGTGGAGGTCATCCGAGGACCACAGGGCGCAGCATTGTACGGCGCCGACGCGATCAGTGGCGTGGTCAACATCGTGACACGTCACGACGGGGTCGATGGTGGCGCGCCACACGCCGAGTTGCAGACCGGCGCCGGTATGGCCGGCAGCATTTACGCACCGAGCGGGGTGCTCACCCAGCGTCATTCAATGATGCTGAGGACCGGCTCCGGTGTGGGGTCTGCTTCGCTCGGGCTCTCGGCATCCACGCTGGGCGATTTCATTCCCGATGCGTTCGACCACCGGTTCACGATCAACGGGACGGGCAGACGCGTGGCCCGCTCCACCATCATATCCGGCATCGTGCGATTCCTGGCCGAGGATGCCGCATCGCCTCCAAGTCCTCTGCTGGCGACCGTCGCGGGCGACGACTCACTCGCCGCACCGCCCGCGGGCGACTCCGCGGTCCACCAGTCTGTGCGCCAGTACACGTTAGGCGGCACAGCGACGGTGCGCCAGGGCGACGGATGGACGCACACGGCAGTGATCGGCGTCGACGGGTACAGTCTCAACGACGCATCGGCATTCGGAACGCCGTTCACCTCCGCCGCGGATTCCGCCCTTCGCGCGGCACGCGGGAGCGCCGTGCGCGGAACCGCTCGTCTCAGCACTGTGGCGCAGCTGCGGACGTGGAATCGTCTCGCCGGGGCGGTCACGCTCGCGCTCGAGCATTCCGCGGTTCGCGAGGCCAATCGCCTACCCACGACGTTCGGGCCGGAATCGCCGCCTGGCGAGTATGGGGTAACGGAGCGCACCGAACGCTCGCGAAGCAATACAGGCCTCATTGGCCAGCTGAACGGGTCGTTCCGGGACATCGTGTTCCTGAGCGGCGGCGTTAGGTTCGAACACAGCGCCGGCACGGCCGATGTCGACCGCAACTCGACGCTACCGATGTTCGGCGCCGCGTTCGTGCAGGACCTCGGCCGCGCCGCGTTGAAGCTCCGCGTCGCGTACGGGAAAGGGATTCGCCCAGCCGAGACAACCATCCGCACGACGTCGTGGATGGGAATGCGTGGATCCGAGGCGGCATCGAACCTCTCGCCCGAGGAGCAGTCGGGTGTCGAGGCCGGGGTGGATCTCCTGGTCGGCCGGACGCTCGGCTTCCACCTCACGAGGTTCGATCAGCTTGCGTCGGGACTCATCCAGCCGGTCGCGGTGAGCAGCTCCGGGGCGGGGCCCGGCGGCGGTGGCGGGAGTGGCGGCAGCGGCCCAGGTGGCGGCGGCGGGGGGCCTAACGATGGCGGCCGCATCGCCTACGAGCTGCAGAACGTCGGCGAGATCACGAATCGCGGCTGGGAGATCTCCGGCTCCGTTGGGGCGCACGGCTTGTCCGTTTCCACGGCGTATGCAATCGTCGACAGTCGCGTTCGTCGTCTTGCGGATCGTTATACCGGAGACCTCCGGCCGGGGGATCGCATGCTCGAAGTGCCGGAGCGCACGTTGAGTGCGACGGCCACCTACGCGCGAGGACCGTGGTCGGCGTCGGTGACTGGCTCTCGCGCCTTCGACTGGGTGAATTACGACCGGCTGGCGCTCGCCGATGCCGTGGAAAGCGGCGATCGACCCCCACGAGACCTCATCGGCGCCCAGCTGCGAAACTTCTGGCGCCTGTATCCGGGTGTGAACCGCCTGCGCGCAAACCTTTCCTACGAGCTGCGGCGCGCGTTGTCACTAGTGGCCACAGCCGACAATCTTTTGGATCACCAGTTCGGCGAACCCGACAACGTCACAGTCCTTCCGGGCCGGACGATCGCCGGTGGGTTGCGCGCGAGGTTCTGATCTTGCCGAGCAGGGCGGACGACCGACAAAAACGCCAAGCAACGGCAGTTGCATTGAGGAAGTACGCGATGTCAGCAGATCTACCATTCACGCCCGCGCACGTGTCGTCGATCGCCATGCGCGCCGCAGAGCTCGAGCGAATTGGCGAGGAGACACAGGACCCCGAGGCGCTGGTCCGTGCCGCTCGGCTCTATGCGCTCGCCGTACGCATCGTCGACGACATCGAACACCGCGAAGCGCTGCCGTTCATGCACAGCGACCTCGCGCGCGTACGGGACGAGCTGCGCACATTGGCCTCGGAAAGGATTGCCAATCGCACGGTGGACGACCACGCCGCGGGACCGCAAAGCGCGAGCGATTCGGCCGGGACGATCACCCGATCGTTTCGCGAGATCGCGGTTCGGATCGAGCAGCGCCTCGCGCGGCGCGACGAGCCGGCTCAACGCACCTAACGACGCGGGACGGGGTAGCGAAGCGCACCTGGCTGGTCGCACGGTGCAAACCAGCACATCGCCGGGATCGCCCCGCGCATAGGGGTACGCGCAGGTTCGCGTGTTCCTGTTGCGTCAATCGCTTCCAACGCCTGCGCCCCCCTGCGAACAGCTCGCGGGACCCGCAGGCCCGATACCCGGAGCAAAGCAATGAGGCGCAGCAACATCCGCGCGTGGTACCGCCGCGCCGCTTTTGTCACGCCACTCCTCGGCATCGCTGCATGCGCCGAGCTCAATTCACCTCGTTCGTCGACGCTGTCGGCCGCGGCGCTGACTGCTGCCTTCTCCACCGTCCCGGTTGGATTCGGGGACGTTTCCACTAGCTTCGTGGGCACCTCCGCCGCAAGTGTTCGGTCAGCTGGCTTCTGGCTTGGCGGTGGCCGGGAGGGACGCATGGACCGTGGCTCGCTCATGGGAGGCGGCCTTGCCGCGAACTACAGCGGCGAGGGCGAAGGGTTTGGCCGCGGGTTTGGTAATCGCGGTCCGTTCGGCGGCGGAGTTAGCTGTGATGGCACGTTCGACTCCGGCCTGGGTCGCGTGATCTGTGCAGCTCAGACTCGAAACGGCCTCACGATCAGCCGGTCGGCACAATACAAGGATGTATCCGGCGCGATTCAGCAGGCCTTCGACTCGACGACCACGAACTCGGTCAACACGCAGACCAGCGTGACAGGCACGGTGACGTACGAGCCGGAGGACGAAAACGAGGCGGGGGACGATCGTGGTGGTAACCGAGGGTCCGGAGGCAATCGCGGACCTGGTGGCGGGCGGGCGTGTTGGGGTGACGGTCGCGGTGTCGGTGGTCTGCTCCTCGGAGACACGGCAACGATCGTGAGCGCTACGACGAGCGTGAACGACGTCAGCGATCGCACGGTGTCCGGCCTGGCGAAGGGCAGCACCGAGCGCACGGTGAACGGAAGCTCGATGGGCCAGGAGTCGACCACCGGTGAGTCGAGCCGAGGCAAGTTCACGGCAACGCGCGTGGTGGGTGACACGACGAGTGGGCTGGTGATCCCTATCGCGACCGACAACAACCAGACCTACCCGACTGCCGGCACCGTGATTCGCGCGATCCGGGCGAGCCTAACGTACGAGGGCCAGTCGGCGATTACGGTGACGCGCCGTGAGGTCGTGACTTACGACGGCAGTGCAACGGCGAAGGTCGTGATCACCGAGAACGACTCGACCCGAAACTGCACGCGCCCCCTGCCGCGCGGGCCGTTGAGCTGCAGCTGATTTTCGAGGACGATCAAAGGGGTCGGAGTCGTTTGAATTCTGGGAACCCGGCCGTTCCGTGATCTCGCATTCAAACGACTCTGACCCCTTTGATCCTTCACCCGCTCTCGTCGGGTAGCCACGCCGCAAGGCGTTCGCGAAGGGTCCTGAGCGCCTTTCCCATCTGCGCCTCGACCGTCTTTACCGAGATACCGAGCGCGTGTGCGATCTCAGCGTACTTGAGCCCATGGA
>Ga0207675_100000152_pt1 | contig 60845 bp, 59 predicted proteins | sample KBSSwiS42_FD_184305 | JGI IMG/M metagenome (GOLD analysis project Ga0207675, IMG submission 184305) | Switchgrass rhizosphere microbial communities from Kellogg Biological Station, Michigan, USA - KBS Switchgrass S4-2 (SPAdes) (version 2) | ecosystem: Host-associated > Plants > Roots >...
CAGGTCGCCGTGCCTCCCAGGCACGGCTGAAACTGTGCGGGGCACAGTTTCACCTGATCATTTTGGCGCATGGCGTCGTTGCTCGTCGGGTACGATACGCACGGCATCGCCCCCTCCTCGCGCCTAGCCCTGCGCCAAAATCCGCTCCGTCTCGGCCGTTGCCGGGGATGAGTTTCGACCCCAAAAATTATAGTTGATGACCGGTGCGGTCGCGTTTGGTCGCAAGATAGCGTTCGTTATGCGGATTGGGCGGGAGCTGGTGCGGTACGCGTTCGACAACCTCCACACCCTCTTGTTCGAGCGCCGAAACCTTCCCGGGGTTGTTGGTGAGCAAACGGATACGAACCTGCCCGAGCAGTACGAGCATTTGCGCCGCGACTGCGAAATTACGGGCATCGATTGCGAAACCGAGCCGTGTATTGGCGTCGACGGTATCGAACCCCTGATCCTGCAACGCATAGGCGCGCAGCTTGTTGATCAGCCCGATCCCACGCCCTTCCTGGCGCAGATAGAGCAATATGCCCCAGCCGCTCGCGGCGATCTCGGCGATCGCCGCGTGGAGTTGCGGGCCGCAATCGCATTTGAGGCTGCCGAGCACGTCGCCGGTGAGGCATTCGCTGTGCAGTCGAACCAGCGGCGGCTCGCCGTTCGGACTGCCGATCAGCAGCGCGACATGTTCCTCCGCGCTTTCGGGGGTACGAAACGCGACGATTTCGGCTTGTTCGGCACCCTCGATCGGCAGCCGCGCGCGCGCGACCAGCGCCAGCCGCGCGGCGTCCTCATGGGAATCGATGTCGGCGAGCGTGACGGGATCTTCGCCGCCTTCGAGCAGAAAAAAGGCCGGAAGTAATCCGGCGACGCGCGCCAATCGCAGCGCGCCGGCGGCAGCGCGCGGCGCGGGCACTGGAATCGCTGCGAACGGCCCTTTGAGCGGTGTCTGCAAATCGAGTTGCGGATCGGCGAGCGCAGTCGCCGCGTCGAAGTCGAGCCACGGCACGCGTCCAACCAGTACCGGCGCGTCGGGCACCGCCGCGTCGCGTTGGTTGGCGAGCTTGAGTGTCGCTGCGCGACCCGACGATAGCAGCACTCCGGCGCGGGCATCGCCGTCGAACGCGGTCAGGCGCACGGCGTCGGCGGTCTCGATCGGCAACAGCGAAAGCGTTCCGTCGCCGCCGTCGATCGCAACCGGCCAGCCGCGGCGCAACGCATCGATCGCGCGGGCGGCGGCGCGGGCGTCGGTCAAAAGTCGAACTCGGTGACGATCGGGACATGGTCCGAGGGCTTGAGCCAGCTGCGGCACGGCTCGTGCACCTGGTGAGCGCTTGCCGTCGCGGCAACGTCAGGGCTGGCCCACATATGATCGAGCCGGCGCCCGCGATCGCTCGCCGCCCAATCCTTGGCGCGATAGCTCCACCAGGTGAACAGCCGCTCAGGCGCCGGAACGAAGCGCCGGCCAAGATCGACCCAGTCGTGCGCCGCCTGGAGCCGGCCCATCGCTTCGACTTCGATCGGCGTATGGCTGACGACGTCGAGCAGCGCCTTATGGCTCCACACGTCGCATTCGAGCGGGGCGATGTTGAGATCGCCGGTCAGGATCGTCGGGACGCGCAATTGCTCGGACCAGCGCGTCATGCGCTCGACGAAATCGAGCTTCTGGCCGAATTTCGGGTTGAGATCGCGGTTGGGGATGTCGCCGCCCGCGGGCACATAGACATTCTCGAGCCGCACGCCGCCCGGCAGCCGCACGCCCAGATGGCGTGCTTCGCCATTGGCCTGCCAGTCGAAACGGTCGTCCGCGACAATCGGCACCTTGCTCAGAATCGCCACGCCGTGGTGCATGCGCTGGCCGTTCTTGACGATATGGTCATAGCCGAGCGCGCGCAGCGGCGCCTCGGGAAAATCTCCGTCGATGACCTTGGTCTCCTGCAGGCACAGGATGTCGGGCGCTTCCTCGGTCAGGAAGCGCTGGACGATATCGATGCGGAAACGGACCGAGTTGATGTTCCAGGAGGCGATTTTCACGCGGTTCATGTAGCGCTTTTGCCAGTCGGTGCCAGCCCGGTGCAGCATCGACGAAAACGGAAAGGCCCCCGCTCCGGGGGCAGTGGAGCGAGGGCCGACCTAGCGTTCGTCACGCAGGCAGGATCCGGCTTTGCCAGGCAACAGGGGGAAAATCCCAGCGCATCCGTATCCGCGAAGACTTCTCTAGGACTGTGAAGCTGTCGCCAGGATGAATGAGTCAGCGCCCCGGCCGGGAGATCGCGCGCGGGTCGTTCCAGCGGAACGCCTTGTCTGAAATCGGCACGTTGAACTGCTGATGGCTGAGCCGGATCGTCGTGCGGTTGTTCTGCGAATCGAGCGCGACCCAACCCTGGAGCATCAGTCCCGCAGGCGCAGTTTCACTGCGCGCGAACACCAGCGAGAGCCGACCATATTCGGGATGCTTGGGGTCATGCGCCTCGACCATCACGATCCGCGGATCGGGCGCCGGCATCAGCTTGGCGACGCCGGAAATATCGGCGCCGGGGTTCAGGAGCAACGCGAGAGGCGAATTGCCGACCGGCCAGCGCGAGACCTGGCGCACCTGATAGTCGATGAACCACAGTGCCTTGCCGTCGCCGACGATCAGCTGCGACACGCCCTTCTGATATTGGAACCGCACCTTGCCCGGCCGTTTGAGCGTCAGCGACCCGGTGAGCACACCGCCATTGCGGTCGGTCTGAGTGAAATCCGCGGTCATGCTCTCGACCGCACGGAGATGCTGCTGCACCGACGCGAGGTCGCCGGATGGCGCCGCGGCGATCAGGAGGGGCGCGGCGAGCAGGGCGGCAAGAGCGAAAGGCCGGGAACGCACGTTGGTCTCCAGGAATTGGTCACGCGCGAAGTGGCGCGGCGGCGTTGAACCCGGGCTGAACCCACCACCAGGCGGGTTCGATCCATTCATTTGAGCCTTAGGCCGGCATCGCCGATTTGCGCAATCGAGAGCCGGCGTTGGCGCTGACGGCTCGACGGAACCTCACAGCGGCCGCCCGTCGGTATCCATCAGTACTTCGCGGCGACCGACATGGTCGGGCTTCGACACCAGCCCCTCGCGCTCCATTCGCTCGATCAGCCGCGCGGCGCTGTTGTAGCCGACACGCAATTGGCGCTGCAGCCAGCTGGTTGACGCCTTCTGGCTCTCGGCGACGAGTTGCGTCGCCTTGCGGAACAACTGGTCCTCGGGGCTATCGTCGCCGACCGGCGCACCCTCCATGCTGAAGCCGGCATCGCCGTCGGGGTCGTTGGTGACGGCGTCGATATAGTCGGGTTCTCCCTGGCCGCGCCAGAAGTCCGCCACTGCCTGGACTTCCTCGTCGCTTACGAACGGCCCGTGCACGCGCGCGATCTGCTTGCCGCCGGGCATGTAGAGCATGTCGCCCTTGCCTAGCAGTTGCTCGGCGCCCTGCTCGCCGAGGATCGTGCGCGAATCGATCTTCGACGTGACATGGAAGCTGATTCGCGTCGGCAAATTGGCCTTGATCACGCCGGTGATCACGTCGACCGACGGCCGCTGCGTCGCCATGATCAAGTGGATACCCGCCGCGCGCGCCTTTTGTGCGAGCCGCTGGATCAGGAACTCGACTTCCTTGCCCGCGGTCATCATCAGGTCGGCGAGCTCGTCGACGATCACTACGATCTGCGGGAGCGCAGAGAGATCGAGCGTCTCTTCCTCGTACATCGGCCGGCCGCTATCGTCGTAGCCGCATTGCACTTTCCGCCCGAGCTTCTGGCCCTTCGCCTTGGCCTGGCGCACCTTGTCGTTGAAGCTCGCGAGGCTGCGCACATTGACCGAGGCCATCATGCGATAGCGCTCCTCCATCTGCTCGACTGCCCATTTGAGCGCCCGCACCGCTTTGGGTGGATCGGTGACCACGTCGGCGAGCAGGTGTGGAATCCCCTTGTAGGTCGACAGCTCGAGCATCTTGGGGTCGATCATGATCATCCGGCACTGCTCGGGCGTGAGCCGATAGAGCAGCGACAATATCATGCAATTCAGCCCGACCGACTTGCCCGAGCCGGTGGTGCCGGCGACGAGCAGGTGCGGCATCGGCGCGAGATCGGCGACGACCGGATCGCCCGCGATATTCTTGCCGAGCACGATCGGCAGCGACGCGCCCTGGTGGAGGAAGGCTTCGGAGGCGACGAGCTCGTGCAGGCTCACTGTCTCGCGCCGCGCGTTGGGCAGTTCGATGCCGATCACGCTGCGTCCGGGGATCGTCGCGACGCGCGCGGAGATCGCCGACATGTTGCGCGCGATGTCGTCGGCGAGCTGGATCACGCGGCTCGCCTTGATCCCCGATTCGGGCTCGAGCTCGTACATGGTGACGACCGGACCGGGTCGGACCTCGACGATCTGACCCTTGACCTTGAAGTCGTCGAGCACGCTCTCGAGCAGACGCGCGTTGCGTTCGAGCGCGGCCTTGTCGATCGTGCCGCCCTTGCTCGGTGGCGGCGCCTTGAGCAAGTCGATCGGCGGGAGCTTGTAGCTGTCCTTGAAGTCGAGCGATGCCTGCGCCGGCGCCTTTTCGCGTTTGGGAGCGGCGGGTGTCGGCGGCTGGATGCGCTCGGCAATTACCGGACCCGGGCGCGTTTCGGGCACCGCGACCTTGCGTGGTGCGGGCTTGCCCACTGCCGGCGCCAGCGCCTGTTCATCCGGCGGCGACAGCAGCGCGGGCTTTTCGCGCTTCGCCAGTCCGGGCAGGCTCAACCGTGGCGCACGGATCGCACCGAGCTCGAGCGCGCGCCAGTAGATCCAGGTGCCGGCAGCCAATGTGACGAGCGCAACCGCGCGTCCGACCCAGAGCTCGACCATCTGCTGGCCGATGAAACCCGTCGCCCATTGCACGAGCCGTTCGACGAGCAGGCCGATCAGCCCCCCCATGCTGCTCGGTGTCGCCCAATATTGCGGCAGGAACGCAAGCGCGGTCCCGATCAGCGCCATCGCGAGTATTGTGCGCCATAGCACGCCCGTCCAGCCGATGACCGGCTCCTGCCGCCACAGCTTGAGCGCGACGACGAGCGCGAGCGGCGCGAGTAGCACGATCGGGAAGCCGAACAGCGCCAGCCCCAGGTCGGCGATCCATGCCCCGAACGGCCCCAGCAAATTCTCGGCCGGCCCGCCCGCAGCGGTGTCGAACGATGGATCCTGCGCATGATAGCTGAACACCGCGAGCAGCAGCGCGATGCTCGCCAGCACCAGCGCCACGGCGCCGGCGATGGCGGCACTGCGCCGCGCGCCAGCCCGAATCGTGTCTCGCAACAGCCGCGGCTGCGCGCGCGTCGCCATGACGCATCTCCCAATGTGCGGAACGAACAGGGAATCATCCCCCAGCCGGAGTCCGGCGTCAAGGTGTGGAAGCTTCGGCTGGCCGCGCTTTGCAGCTTTGACGCGTTGTTCTACAGCCGCGCGCATGGATCGCGCGGACGTGCTCATTCTCGGTGGCGGGCTGGTCGGCAGCGCGCTTGCGGTGGCGCTCGAGGCGCACGGCCTTACGTCGATCGTCGTCGACATCGCCGACCCGCAAGTGATCCTGGCCGCCGGATTCGACGGGCGCTGCTCGGCGATCGCGAGCGCTCCCTATCGCATGCTCCAGGCGATTGGCGTGGCCGATCGGCTCGCCGGCCTTGGCTGCCCGATCCAGGGTATTCGTGTCGCCGACGGGCTCGAGCCCGGCGCGCTCGATTTCGAGCCGGACGAGGACCAGGAAGCGCTGGGCTGGATGTTCGAGAACCGGCAGTTGCGCGCCGCGCTCCTCGCGGCCGCCGAAGCGGCGGCGGGAATCGACTTGCGCATGCAGACGCGCGCTGTCTCCGTCGAACGCGGGCCGCATGGCGTCACTGCGGCGCTCGATTCGGGCGCAGTGGTTCAGGCCGCGTTGCTGATCGCGGCCGAAGGGCGCAATTCGCCGACGCGCGATGCCGCCCGTCTCCGTGTCGCGCGCTGGACCTACGACCATGTGGCGATGGTCTCGTCGTTCAACCATGCCGAACCGCACGACAATATCGCCTACGAAATCTTCTATCCGCAGGGACCGTTCGCGCTGCTCCCGCTCAACGACAACGAATACGGCCATCGCTCGGCAATCGTATGGAGCGTGCGCCGCGACCAGGGTTCCGGCATGCTGAAGCTGTCCGAGCGCGGATGGCTCGCGGAGGCCGAAAAGCGAATGGGCGGATTTCTCGGCCCGCTCAGCCATCTGACCGCGCGCTCTTCCTATCCGCTCGGCTTCCATCACGCGGCGACGATCATCGGCGAACGGCTCGCGCTGGTCGGCGATGCCGCGCACGGCATTCATCCGATCGCCGGCCAGGGCGTCAATGTCGGCTTCCGCGACGTCGCGACTCTGGTCGAAGTGCTGGTCGAGGGACGGCGGCTCGGAATGGATCTGGGCGACGCGCAATTGCTGGCGCGCTACGGACGCTGGCGCAGCCTCGATACGTTCATGGTCGCTGCCGCCACCGACGGGCTGACGCGGCTGTTCGGCATTCCTGGCCGCACTGCGTCGGCCGTGCGCCGCTTCGGATTGGCCGCGGTCCAGAAGCTCGGCCCGCTCAAGGCCGGATTCATGTCGGAGGCGCGCGGCGAAAGCGGCGACGTGCCCAGACTGCTCCAGGGTGAGACGGTCTAGGCGACGGTTTGGAAAGGCGCGAACACGCGTAGCCACGATCGCATTGCAAGGGTCGTCTCTCGCGCTACGGTGGCGTCAAAGCATAAGCGGGGAGGAACCATGGCAACCTATGTGCTCGTGCACGGCGCCTGGGGCGGCGGCTGGATCTACAAGGACACGGCGCGGGCGCTCCGTGAAGCCGGTCACGACGTCTACGTCCCGACGCTGACCGGGCTCGGCGAGCGCGTGCACCTGGCGTCGCCCGCGATCACGCTCTCGACACATATCGCCGATGTCGTGGGCGTGCTCGAGCGCGAGAGACTCGAAGACGTGATCCTGGTCGGCCATAGCTATGGTGGCATGGTGGTAACTGGCGTTGCGTCCGCCGCCGGATCACGCATCCGCACCATCGTCTATCTCGATGCCTTCCTCCCGCAAGACGGCGAGAACCTGTGGGATATCGCCGACGACAATGGGCGGAAGCATTATATCGACGCTCAACGCGACACGCCGGGATTGGTCGCGCCCTTCCCGGGAAGCGGGCCCGCGCTTGACCCGCACCCGTTGCTCACGCTGCTCGAGCCGGTGCGCTTCACCGGCGCCGAACGCGGGGTGCGCAACCGCAGCTACATCTACGCGACGCGCGGGATTCCGACGGTGTTCACCAAATTCTACGATCGCGTGAAGGCCGATCCGGCGTGGCGGGTGTACGAAGTCGATGCCGGCCATGTCGTCATGGCCGACGCGCCCGGAGATCTGGTGCGGATGCTGCTCGACGAAGCCACGCGCTGATCAACCGCGACGACTGGCCGCGCGAGGTCCAACAAGCGAGATAATCACCGTGGGCCGGCGACCGCGGCGTTCGCCTTCTTCTTCTTCGGTGCCTCGGTCATGATCTTGGCGATTCCCGGGAAGCGCCGGTCTTCGATCGCATAGTCGCGCGCGCTCTTGCCGGCGAGCGTGTCGGTCTTGTCGGGGTCGGCGCCGGCGTCAAGCAGCTTGCGGATGATGTCGACATTGTGGACCTGCACGGCGCGGATCAGTGGTGTCTCGCCGCTCGAATTGGCGAGGTTCACGCTCGCGCCGTACCGGATCATGATGTCGACGCCCTCGCCGAAGCCCTTGCCGACGGCGGACATCAGCGGCGAGTTGCCGTCTTTGTCGGTGATGTTGGGGTTTGCGCCCTTCTGCAGCAGGAAGCGCATGTAAGTGGGATCCTCGCGCTCCGTCACGATGTGCAGCGCGCTCTGCCCCGAATCGCGGTCCTTGGTATTGACGATCGAGCTCCCGGGCTTGCCGAGGATCTCGTTGACCTTGTTGCCATCGGCCTTCTTGACTGCCTCGAGGAACTGATAGCCTTCGGAAAAATTCTGCGCGCTCGCTACAGTCGGGGCGGCCAGCGCAACCAGGGCGGCGGCGAAGGAAACTCGAAACATACTCTGCGCGAACCCCTAATGCTTGAAAGCGCGGCTCTATCAGATCAAGGCTGGCTTCGCCATGAATAGGATAGCGCGCTTTTCGACGGATTGCGGCACCGGCCCGCTCCCCCACCCGGCCACCCATTTAGAATACGCTGTGGGTGGCCGGGTGGGGGAGCGGGCCGGTGCCGCTTGGAAACGCGCCCTTTCGCGCGTTTTCAAATGCACGCTTAGCGTGCCGATTGCCGCGGTGTTTCTCAGCGCATGCGGTAGCGCGGTGCAGTCCGAACCACCGCTCGCGGGCGCCGCGATCGGCGGGCCATACACGCTCACCGACCAAAACGGACGCACCGTTCGCGACAGCGATTTCAAGGGCAAGTGGCAGATCGTCTATTTCGGTTACAGCTTCTGCCCCGACGTGTGCCCGACCGATTTGCAGCACATCGGCCAGGCGCTGCGGCTGCTCGAGAAGAAGAATCCGCCGCTCGCCGCCAAGGTCACGCCGATCTTCATCACGGTCGATCCCGAGCGCGACACGCCAGCGGCTCTCAAGCAATATGTCGCGAATTTCCATCCGCGCATGCTCGGGCTCACCGGCGGCGTGGACGCGATTGCGAAGGTGGCGAAGGAATTTGCGATCTATTATCAGAAGGAGCCGATCAAGGACGGCACCTATGCTGTAAACCACAGCCGCCAGTCCTATCTGATGGATCCCGAGGGCAAACCGGTCGCATTGCTGCCCTCGGAGCAATCCGGCGAGGCAGTGGCGAGCGAAATCGAGAAATGGGTGAAGTGACGCGCTTCTGGGAAGACCTGCCGCTGGACAAGCTCGATCGCGGTCAATGGGAAGCCTTGTGCGACGGCTGCGGCAAATGCTGCCTGCACAAGCTCGAGGACGAGGAGACCGGCGAACTGTTTCCGACCAACGTCGCGTGTCGGCTGCTCGACCGGCACAACGGGCGGTGCACGGATTATCGCAACCGCCGTGTCTATGTCAGCGAATGCGTGCGGCTCAACGCGCACAATGTCCACGAGATGGATTGGCTCCCGTCGACCTGCGCCTATCGGTTGCGCGCACTCGGCGAGCCGCTGCCCGAATGGCATTATCTCGTATGCGGTGACCCCGAGGCCGTGCACCGCGCCGGCGAATCGACGCGTGGCTGGACGATCTCCGAAGTTGACGCCGGTGAGTTCGAGCACCACCTCGTGGATCGCGCGCTTTGAATGACATCGAGGTCGTGCGGCACCCGCGCGCACGCGGTTGGAAGCTCAAGCTCGACCCCGCCACCGGCCGCGCGACGCTCACCATATCGCCGCGCGCCCGCGCCGCCGATGCACTGGCTTGGGCACATGGTCAGCAGGGTTGGCTCGCGGCTCAGCGCGCGCAATTGCCCGAGGCGCGGCCGTTGCTTCCCGGCGCCGTGATATCGGTCGCCGACGACAGGCTGACGCTGGAATGGCGTGCCGACGCCTCGCGTACGCCGCGCCGCGAAGGCGATGCCTTGATCTGCGGCGGCGCTGCCGACGGATTTGGCCGCCGCGTCGAACGCTGGCTCAGGCGTGAGTCGCTGCGCGTGCTGAGTGCCGAGACCGGCGAATTCGCGGACCTGGCGGACGTGAGCATTGCACGCGTGAGCATCGGTGATCCAAAGGGCCGCTGGGGCAGTTGTGCCTCCACTGGCGCGATCCGCTACAGCTGGCGGCTGATCCTCGCGCCCGCGTTCGTGCGACGCGCTACGGTCGCGCACGAAGTCGCGCACCGCGTGCACATGAACCACAGTCCACGCTTCCACGCGCTGGTCCGGCAGCTGTTGGGAGAAGACCCCGCACCGGCGCGCGCCTGGCTACGCCGCCATGGTGCCGAATTACATTGGGTTGGTCGTCACTGATCGACGTGCGGGGGGGCGTTCCGCGGTGGTGGGGCGTCGGGGTTCGGCGGGCGACTGGGTTGGCGCGTCGGCGGGCGGCCGAGCACGCGGTCCATGAACTGCTGGTCGATGCGGTCGTCCTGCGCCGGCGCGGGCTGGGGCCCTCCCGGCAGCGGCGGCTGCTCCGGCGGTGGCGCCGGGCGTTGATCGCCCGTCACCGGCAGCGGATTGCCGTCGGCGTCGACCGTCGTGCCATTGTCGGGCTCGCCGAAATAGGCCTCCTGATCGGGCTCGAGCTGCATGTCGGGGAGAGTCACCTGCGTGTCGAAATTTTCGACCGGGCGATTGGCGACTGCGCGCTTCATGAATGCCGAGAAGGCACGCGCCGGTGCGGTGCCGCCCTGGAGCCCAGGTATCGGCTTGGCGTCGTCACGGCCCATCCACACGCCGGTGGTGAGACCTGACGAGAAACCGAGAAACCAACCGTCCTTGTTCGACGTGGTCGTACCGGTCTTGCCCGCGACGGGGCGGCCGATCTGCGCAGCCCGGCCGGTGCCGGTGTTGACTGCGGTTTGCAGCAGGTCGGTCATTTCGGCGGCGACGAATGGGGCGACCAACACATGGCTGGTATCTACTTCGTGCTGGTAGATCACTGTGCCGTTGGCGGTCACGCGCGTGATGCCATAGGGAGTCACTGCCACTCCCTTCTGTCCGACCGATGCGAACGCCCGCGTCATGTCGAGCAAGCGGACATTGTTGGTGCCGAGCACCATTGCCGGGTTGGTGTCGATCGGCGTCGAGATGCCGAACCGCCGCGCCATATCGGCAACCGTCGGGAATCCCACTTCCTGGCCGAGCTTCGCAGCGACGGTATTGACCGAATAGGCGAAGGCAGTGCGCAGGGTCATCTCGCCGTTGAACCGTCCCGACGAATTGCGCGGGCTCCAGCCGCCGATCGTCACCGGCTCGTCGACGATCGTGTCGTCGGGCTTATGCCCCGCTTCCATCGCCGCGAGATAGACGAACAGCTTCCATGCCGATCCGGGCTGGCGCGTCGCCTGGGTGCCGCGATTGTAGATCGACGTGACATAATCGGTGCCGCCGACCATCGCGCGCACGCCGCCATCGCGATCGAGGCTGATCAGCGCGCCCTGCGCATTCTTGGGCGTGGCGCCGCGGATCGCATCGTCGGCGGCGCGCTGCATGTTGAGATCGAGCGTCGTCCACACTTCGAGCGGTGCATCGGTCTCGTCGATCAGCACGTCGAGCTGCGGCAGCGCCCAGTCGGTGAAATAGCGTACGCTGTTCTGCACCGGCTCGGGCGCGAGCCGGACCGTGCGCGGGTCGGTCGCGGCCGCCTGCTGCGACGTGATCGCGCCAGTTTCCTGCATCACCTTGAGCACGGTAGTCGCGCGATCGACTGCTGCCTGCGCGTCGGCGGTCGGCGAATAGCGCGACGGCGCCTTGGCCATGCCCGCGATCACCGCCGATTCGGCGAGCGACAGCGTATGCGCGTCATGGCCGAAGAATTTCCGCGACGCGGCGTCGATGCCATAGGCGCCGCCGCCGAAATAGACCTTGTTGAGATAGAGCTCGAGGATCTGGTCCTTGCTGAACTTGTGCTCGAGCGCGAGCGCCAGGATCGCCTCGCGCGCTTTGCGGCGAACGTCATATTTGTTGTTGAGGAAGATCGTCCGCGCGACCTGCTGGGTGATCGTCGACGCCCCCTGGATGCGCCGATTGGTGCCGCGCGACAGCACCAGCTTGGCCGAGCGCAGCAAGCCGCGCAGGTCGATTCCGAAGTGCGAATAAAAGCGCCGGTCCTCGATCGAGACCATCGCTTCGCGCATCGTCTTGGGCGTCTGGTCGAACGTGATCCATTCGCCATAGCTCGGCCCGAGCGAAACGATCACCGTGCCGTCGGCGGCATGGACGCGGATCATCTGCCCATTGGGCGAGGATTTCAGGCTCTGGAAGCTCGGCAGCTGCGCGGCGGTGGTATAGACTGCGATCACCAGCGCGACGAGTGCCACCAGCCCGACCCCGCCGATCGCGCCACCCGTCCATAGCGCGTAGCTTCGCCAGCGGTTCGGCAATTTGGGAGAAGTGCGCTTCGCCATGGGCTGTGGGGGAACTACGCGCTTATCGCCGGGCTCTCAAGCCGGCGACCTGCCCTAATCCCCATTGCCACCGCGTGAACGGAATTCGAGCGACACCGAATTCATGCAATAGCGCAGTCCCGTGGGGGGCGGGCCATCGGGAAAAACATGGCCGAGATGGCCGTCGCAGCGTGCGCAACGCACCTCGGTGCGCGTCATGCCATGGCTCACGTCGCTGTGCTCGGTCACGCGTTCGGGCGCGATCGGCTGGGTGAAACTGGGCCACCCTGATCCCGAATCATATTTGTCGGCGCTGTCGAACAGTTCGAGCTGGCATCCCGCGCAGCGATATATGCCGTCGGCCTTGTTGTTGTTGTAGCGCCCCGAGAAGGCCCGCTCGGTCCCGGCTTCGCGAAGCACATGGAATTGCTCCGGAGTGAGGCGCTTGCGCCACTCGGACTCGGACAGGTTGAGCTGATCCATGCGCTCCCAGATGTTGGAAGAGCGCGCGTCCGTCAACGGCGGATCGATCAACTATCGATTGAATCGGGCTCGGCGGCGGCCGCCTTGCGTGCCCAATAGAGCTGAGTGGGAGGCAGATTGCGCCATTCCACGCTGTGCTCGATCACCGGCAGATAGGGCGCGAAGAAGCTGCGGCACTTGGGGCGATATTGATAGACCAGGAAGGTGCCGTCGTCGCCGAGCACCTGCGCGGTCGCCCTGGCGATCGCGTCGCCCACGCCGGGCGGCAGGGTCGAGAACGGCAGCCCGGACAGCACATAGTCGGCGCCGTCATGCCCGCGCTCGGCCAGGATCTGCGCGACATCGGCCGCCGAACCCAGCACCGCCTCGAAGCGCGAATCGCGGATGGTGTCGTTGAGATAAGCGATGAAATCCGGATTGGTGTCGATCGCGATCAACTGGCCATCGGCCGGCAACCGGTCGAGCACCGGCTGGCAGAAGGTGCCGATGCCGGGACCATATTCGACGAAGACCTTGGCGCGGTGCCAGTCGACTCGCGCCAACATGCTGCGGATGACGTGCGACGACGACGGCAGCACCGCCCCCACCATCACCGGATGTTTAAGAAATCCCTGGAAAAAAATACCCCAGGGCGAGGGTTTGGCCGGGGGGCGACGAGCGCCCGCGATGATCGTGCTGTTGTCCATGGTTTTCCCGAACGGTTCTGCGCAGCAAGATATCCGTAACGCAACCGTCATTTTGGCTTTTCGCCGACGTGAGGTACCGGTTGGGCATGGCCGGGGAACGTACAGGACAGGTCGCGGTGATTTTCGTCTCGCAGCGTACGGCGGACGACGAGCCCGGCTATGCCGCCGCAGCATCGGAAATGGAGGCAGCCGCCGCCGGGCAGCCCGGTTATCGGGGAATCGAGAGCGCTCGCGGCGCCGACGGCCTGGGGATCACAGTCAGCTATTGGGCGGATGAGGCAAGCGCCATCGCCTGGCGCGCCAACGCCGAACATGCCCGAATCCGCGATCTTGGCCGCGCGCGCTGGTATCAATGGTACCGGCTGCTGGTGACCGAAGTCGGCCGCGATTACAGCTGGTCGCGCGATTGAGAGGTTAGAAGCTGATCGGGAAAGCGTGGAAAAGCGCTCCAAACAGACTCTCAGATCGCCGCCCACTCCAGGCCATAGGGAAGCCCATCGGCCGAATAGTCGATTTGCAGCACCCGTCGCCGCCCTGGGCAGCGGCTCGCGGCGGATGCATGGAGGATCGGCGTCGAATAGATCCACACGTCGCCAGCTTCCGCCAGACAAGTGAAGCTTCCCCATCGCGCGACGGCGGCTTCGATCTCGGCGTCTGCGACCAGCGCCTTGTGCGACCCGGGCGCGATCAGCAAGGGTGCGTTGTCGACTGGCACCGCATCGAGATGGACGCGCAGCGTGACCATGCGTTCGAGCAGCGCGAACGGCGGCGTGACATGGATGCGGCCAGCCTTGACCGACCACGGCCCAAATCCCGGCGCGGCGACCCGTTCCCGGACGCAGATCGTGCGATCCTGGTGCCAGCCGAGCGCCCAATTGGTCGTCGGGGTCTTGTCGAACAGGATCGCGCGCACCGGCCGAACGCTCGCGCCGAGCGCGTGCGCTGCGACGCTGCCGATCGGCCCTTCTGTCGCGAGCAGCGGACGGAGCAACGTAACGTCATGCAATCGCGTGCCGGGCCTGTCGCGAGGAACGGCGTTCAGTGCCGCTTCGAGCTCGGTCAGCGCGCCGCGCGAGGCACCGGCGAACAGCGCAGCGCCATCGCGTGCAAGGCTAAGCGTCATCCCGGCTTTACGTGGAGTGCCTCGAGCATGCCTGGCGAGACGAAGCCAATCGGCTGGATAGCACTCGCCTGCTGCTTGAGCCGCCCCGACATTGCCTCATACTCACGTTCCATCTCTGGCGTCACGGTTGCGCGCGATTCGGTCAGCGCTTCCTCGAAATGCGCCATCGTCACTTCGCGAGTGTCGAGCGACTGGCGCAGCGCGATCAGGCCGGCGCGGCGGACGAGGTCCTCGAGGTCTGCGCCGGTGTAGCGTTCGGTGCGCGCGGCGATGTCGTCGAGCGACACGTCCGCTGCGAGCGGCATCTTGCCGGTCTGGATCGACAGGATGCGGGTGCGGCCCGGCGCATCGGGTACGCCGACATAGACCAGCTCGTCGAACCGGCCGGGTCGCAGCAAAGCAGGATCGATCAGGTTCGGACGATTGGTCGCGCCGATCACCACCACCGACTGCAGCTCTTCGAGCCCATCAAGTTCGGCGAGGATCGTGTTGACCACCCGTTCGGTCGCCTGCGGCTCGCCGAGACCGCCACCGCGCGCGGGCACGAGCGAATCGAGCTCGTCGATGAAGATCACGCACGGAGCAACTTGCCGCGCACGTGCGAACAGCCGTGCGATCTGCTGCTCGCTCTCGCCATACCATTTCGACAGCAGGTCGCTCGATTTGGTAGCGATGAAGTTCGCCTCTGCCTCGCGGGCGACAGCCTTGGCGAGCAACGTCTTGCCGGTACCCGGCGGGCCATAGAGCAGGAAGCCCTTGGCGGGCCGGATGCCGAGCCTGCGGAACGCGTCGGGATCCTTGAGCGGCAGCTCGACCCCTTCCTTGAGCCGCATCTGCGCTTCGTCGAGTCCGCCGACATCGTCCCAGCGGACCTGCGGCGCCTGGACCATCACTTCGCGCATCGCGCTCGGCTGGACGCGCTTCAATGCTTCGAGGAAATCCTCGCGCGTAACCGCCAGCGTCTCGAGCACCTCTGCGGGAATCGTGCGTTCCTGAAGGTTGAGCTTGGGCATGATCCTCCGCACCGCTTCGATCGCCGCCTCGCGCCCGAGCGCGGCGAGGTCGGCGCCAACGAACCCGTAGGTGGTGCGCGCGAGCTCGTTGAGGTCGACACGATCGCCGAGCGGCATGCCGCGCGTGTGGATCCCCAGGATTTCGCGGCGGCCGCGCTCGTCGGGGACGCCGACGACGATCTCGCGGTCGAATCGGCCCGGCCGGCGCAATGCTTCGTCGATCGCATCGGGACGATTGGTGGCCGCGATCACGACGACATTGGCGCGCGCCTCGAGCCCGTCCATCAGCGTGAGCAGCTGCGCGACGAGCCGTTTCTCCGCTTCGCCCGTCACCTGGCCGCGCTTCGGCGCGATCGAGTCGATCTCGTCGATGAACACGATCGACGGCGCCGACTTGCTCGCTTCCTCGAACACGTCGCGCAGCCTCTTCTCCGATTCGCCATAGGCCGAGCCCATGATCTCGGGTCCGTTGATCAGGAAGATATTGGCATCGCTCTCATTGGCGACCGCGCGCGCGAGTCGGGTCTTGCCGGTACCGGGCGGGCCGTGGAGCAGCACGCCTTTGGGCGGGTCGACGCCGAGCCGTTGGAACAGCTCGGGATAGCGCAGCGGCAGCTCGACCATCTCGCGCAGCTGGTCGATCGTCTGCGCCATGCCGCCGACGTCGTCATAGGTGACGTCCGCACGGCGCGCCTGCGCAGGCTCCTCATATTCGGGCCGCAGCTCGATCTCGGTATTCTCGTCGATGTGCACGACGCCGCGCGGCGTGGTCGACAGCACGGCGAGGCGGATCTCCTGCAGCGCATAGGCCGGCGCGCGCACGAGCTGCGCGATCTGCGGCGGCACGTCCTGGCGCTGTTGGCCGACCGTGGCGATCACATCACCCTGCGTCACCGGACGCGCATAGAAGGTGCGCTGGAGAGCGTTCGCCGAGCCCTGAAGCCGCAGATTGGCCTGCGCCGGCGCGAACACGATGCGGGTCGCCGGCCGCGACTCGGCCTTCCGGATCTCGGCGAAATCGCCCGAGCCGACGCCGGCGTTTGCGCGCTGGAGCCCGTCGAGCCGCAGCAGCTCCAGTCCTTCGTCCTCGGGATAGGGAAGCACTGCGCGTGCCGGCGTCGCGCGCTTGCCGACGATTTCGATCACATCGCCTTCCTGCAATCCCAGCGCCGCCATCGTCGCGCGCGGGACGTGTGCGAGTCCGCGCCCGCTGTCTTCCGACCGGGAATTGGCGACCTGCAACTTGGCGCCCTGGGATTCTTCGTCGGCCACACGCCTCTCCTCTCTTGGACCGGGCGCAGATAAGGGGTGGAGCCGCGCGATTCGAGAGGCCGCAAAAAAAAGGCCGGTCCAAGGACCGGCCATGAAAGGTTTAGGAGAGGATGCCTGAAAGGCATGCTCTATGTGCACTGCGGAAGGTTTTTGTGCAAGTGCGAAGTGAATCGCAGTGATTGCAAAGTTTGCAATCGGGAATTGCCGGAAATCCTGGCTTCCGATAGAGTGCGGTTGCAACGATTTCGCCACATTGCTGGTGCACCGCACAAGAATCATGCGCAGACTGCCTCCTCTCACCGCCGTCGAAGCCTTTGTTCAGGTAGCCCGGCTAGGTTCGATCAAGGCCGCGGCCGAAGAGCTCGCGCTGTCGTCGCCAGCGCTCAGCCGGCGTGTCCAGGCGCTCGAGCGCTTCATCGGCAAGCAGCTGTTCGAGCGCCGCCACCAGGCGCTCAAGCTCAATCCGGATGGCGAGCGGCTGCTCGGATTGATCGCGCCGACGCTCGACGCAATGACCGACGCGATCGAGGCGATGACCAGCGGCAGCGAGGTCCTGCGATTGCGTCTGAGCGTTCTTCCGCTCTATGCCACGCAGCGGCTGATGCCGCATCTCGGCGATTTGAAGCGGCGCCATCCGCAACTCCATCTCGATATCGATACCGCAGCGTACGGCATCGCGCGCCTCGGCGAGTCGCTCGACGCCGCGATCGTGTTGTCGCGCGACGTCGATCCCAGCCTCTATTCGATCAAGCTCGAGCAGAGCCATGTCGTCGCGATCGGTGCGCGGTCGCTGATCGAAGGCCCGAATCCGATCACGCGCCCCGAGCAGATCTCCGGCATGACGGCGCTGATTCATCGCGACCTCACCGAGAATTTCACGGCATGGCGCACGGCGGCCGGTATTCCGCACGTCGAGCCGGCGGCATTCGATCATTTCGATTCGGGCGCGTTGATGCTCGAGGCGGCGGCGCAGGGCTTCGGCGTTGCCTTTCTGCTCGAATCGCTACTCGAGGAAGCGCGCGACGACCGGCTGGTGCCGTTGTTCGACGTCCAGGTCGAGAGCCCGTACAGCTACTGGTTCGTGTGCCGCCCGCGCGCGCTCCAGACCAAGCCGGTCAAGCTGTTTCTCGACTGGCTGGTCCGAACGCTCGGCACCGAGAGCTAGCGCCCGCCGACGGCGGAGTTTCAGCTTTGCCGAACCGGACTCACGCCGTCCGCATCTTGACGATCTTGCCCGGGTTGCGCGGCGGCTCGCCCTTGGGGAGCGCGTCGACGTGCTCCATGCCTTCGGTTACTTCGCCCCACACCGTGTACTGGCCGTCGAGAAAGGTCGCGTCGTCGAGGCAAATGAAGAACTGCGAATTGGCGCTGTTCGGATCCGCCGTGCGCGCCATCGAGCAGACGCCACGCACGTGCGGCTCGCGGCTGAATTCCTGCTTGAGGTCGGGCTTGTCCGATCCGCGCATGCCGGTTCCGGTCGGATCACCGCCCTGTGCCATGAAGCCGTCGATCACGCGATGGAACACCACGCCGTCGTAAAAGCCTTCGTTCGCCAACGTCGAGATGCGCTCGACATGCTTGGGCGCGAGATCGGGCCGAAGCTTGATGTGCACGTCGCCGGTTTCGAGCGTCATGACCAGCGTGTTGGAATCGGACATCTATGGTTCCTGCCTTGTGGTTTCAGCGGACGATGGGCCACCTAATGACCCGCGACCGCCATGGCAAATCGCGACGCGGCCATCGGCTGTCCCGCTCCGGCGCGCAATGCCGGACCCCGGATAAACTCGGCGTTGCCGATAGTGATTGGCGGTCCTAGACGAGCGCGGGGACCGCGACGGGAGGTCGATATGGGTGAGACCGAACTTCCCGCGGAAAGGCAGGAAGCCGAAAGCGAATTCGACGAGGACGATCGACTCAAGCCTGAGTTCGTCCGATCGGTGCTCGACGCCGTGGATGCCGGCGACCCCGCGGCCGCCCATGCCAAGGTCGAGCCGCTCCATCCTGCCGACATCGCCGACCTGATCGAGCTCACGCCGACGGAGTCGCGCGCCAGGCTGGTCGCGGCGATCGCCGACCTGATCGACGGCGACGTGCTCGCCGAGATGAACGACTGGGTTCGCGACGCGCTGGTCGACGAGCTCGAGCCGCACCAGCTCGCTGATATCGCATCCGAACTCGACACCGATGACGCGGTCGCGATCATCGAGGACATGGATGTCGAGGACCAGCGCGAAGTGCTTCGCGCGCTGGACCCCGACGATCGCGCCGCGATCGAGGAAGCGCTCTCCTATCCCCAGGAATCCGCCGGCCGCCTGATGCAGCGCGAGCTGATCGCGGTGCCTGAGCATTGGACGGTCGGCGACGTGCTCGACTATCTGCGGCAGAGCGAAGACCTCACCACCGATTTCTGGGAAGTGTTCGTCGTCGATCCGGCGCACAAGCCGATCGGTACCTGCCAGCTCTCCTGGGTGCTGCGCGCCCCGCGCATGGTCGCGATGAGCGACGTCATGAAGCGCGAGCAGACGCTGATCCCGGTCGACATGGACCAGGAGGAAGTCGCGCTGCGCTTCCAGAAATATGCGCTGATCTCGGCCGCAGTGGTCGACAGCAACGGCCGGCTGGTCGGAATGATCACGGTCGACGATGTCGTCCACATCATTTCGGAAGAGGCCGGCGAGGATATCCTCCGGCTTTCGGGTGCCGGCGAGGGCGACATCAACGAGCCGGTGCTGCTCACGGTCAAGACGCGGCTGACCTGGCTGGTGGTCAATCTCGGCACCGCGATTATCGCCGCTTCGGTGGTCGGGCTGTTCCAGGGCGAAATCGCCAAGTTTGCGCTGCTCGCTGTCCTGATGCCGATCGTGTCGGGGATGGGCGGCAATGCCGGGACGCAGACGCTCGCGGTGGTGGTGCGCGCGATCGCAACCAATCAGCTCACCGAATCGAACACGGTCCGGATGATCCTGCGCGAATTGCGCATCGCCGCGGCGAACGGTGCTTCGCTCGGCGCGCTGATCGGCACCGGCACCTATCTGCTGTACGGCAATCTCACGCTCGCGCTGGTGATCGGCTCAGCGATGGTGATCAACAATCTGATCGCGGGCCTGTCGGGCGTGATGGTTCCGGTCGCGCTCGACCGCGCGCGCGTCGATCCCGCGGTGTCTTCGGCGGTGTTCGTCACCATGATGACCGACTGCATGGGCTTCTTCTCATTCCTGGGCCTCGCGACCCTGGCGGGCCTTGCCGGTTGATCCGGCGGCGCGCCGCGCCCAAATCAGCGACATGCCGCTCCATCTCACGAAGGTCGCCTATGGCTGCGACAGCGTCGACGCGCTTCGCGAACGCCTCGCACTTCGCGCCGCGCATGGGCCGACGGCGTTCCTCACCACGCGCTATCTGCCCAAGCGGCACGACGAGATCGCCGGCGGATCCTTGTTCTGGATCGTCAAGCATCAGCTCATAGGCCGCACGCCGATCCTGGCATTCGGCGCGGCGGAAAGCGGCAAGACCGCGATTCACCTCGAGCCGCGCCTGATCCTCGTCCAGCCACGCCCAAAGCGCGCGCATCAGGGCTGGCGCTATCTCGAGGGCAAGGACGCGCCGCCGGACCTCGACAGCGCGGAGGCCGGCGTGGCGGCGCTCCCGCCCGAACTCGCGGGCGTGCTCGCCGGGTTGGCGCTGTTGTAGAGGAGAGGCGTCAGCCCCCGCGTGCCAATGTCGGGAACGCTTCCTTGAACGCCGCGACCTTCGGCTTGTCCCAGCGCACGATATAGGGATGCATCGGATTCCGCTGGAAGAATTTCTGGTGATAGTCCTCCGCCGGATAGAAAGCCCCGGTCTCGATCTTGGTCACGATCGGCCGCGGATACACATGCGCTTTCTCCAGCTGCGCGATATAGGCAGCGGCGACGTGTTTCTGCTCGGCATTCTGCGGGAAGATCGCCGAGCGATAGCTCGTACCATGGTCCGGGCCCTGGTAATTGAGCGTCGTCGGATCGTGCGCGACCGAGAAATAGATGCGCAGCAGCGTGCCGTAGCTCACCTGCGCGGGATCATAGACGATCCGAACCGATTCGGCATGGCCTGTCGTCTCGCTCGAGACCTGTTCATAGTCCGCCGATCCCTTGGTGCCGCCGGCATAGCCGCTGGTCACCGATTTGACGCCTTTGACTTGTTCGAACAGTCCTTCCATTCCCCAGAAGCAGCCGCCGGCGAGCACGGCGACCTGTACTCCCTTGGCGCCCTGAACGTCGGTCGCGGGTGCCGGAATGGGGACGGCGCGCTCGGCATAGCCGTTCGCGCTCAGCAGCAGCAGCCCGGCGGCGATACCTGCGGCGGGAAGCAGAAAATTGCGCATGAACTCAAGTCTCCGATGCAGCGCACCGAAGATCGTAAGTCCCGGTGAAGTTTGCAAGCTATACCTCTTTCGGCTTTGCAGGCCGAATGGTTACAGTCAGCAAAGCCGGCGAAACTAGCGCAGCGCGGCGCACGCCGTCTGGATGCGCTGGCACGCTTCGGTGAGCAGTTCGTCCGACGTCGCATAGCTGATCCGCATCGCCGGCGAGAAGCCGAACGCCGCGCCGTGCACGGCGGCCACCCGGGCATCGTCGAGCAGATAGCCGACCATGTCCTCGTCGGTCGCGATGGTCTTTCCCTTGGGCGTGGTCTTGCCCATCAACCCCGAGAACTCGGGGTAGACATAGAAAGCCCCTTCGGGCCGTGGGCAGCTCATGCCGTTGATCTGGTTGAGCATCGATACGACCAGGTCGCGGCGTTCCTGGAAGCGTGCCGAACGCTCGCGCAGAAAGTCCTGCGGCCCCGTGAGCGCCGCGACCGAGGCGGCCTGCGCGATCGAGCACGGATTCGACGTCGACTGCGACTGCAGTTTCGACATCGCCTTGATCAGCCACGATGCGCCGCCGGCGAACCCGATGCGCCAGCCGGTCATCGCATAGGCCTTCGAGCAGCCGTTGACGGTCAGGGTGCGGTCGTACAGCGCGGGGCACACCTGCGCGATCGTCGCGAACTGGAAGTCGTCGAAAATGATATGTTCGTACATGTCGTCGGCGAAGATCCACACCTGCGGATGGCGCGCGAGCACTTCGCCGAGCGCCTTCAGCTCATCGGCCGAATAGGCGGCGCCCGTCGGGTTCGAGGGCGAATTGAGGATCAGCCACTTGGTACGCTCGGTGATCGCGGCCTCGAGCTGCTCGGGCTTGATCTTGTAATTCTGATCCGCGCCCGCCGCGATGAACACCGGCGTACCGCCGGCGAACTGCACGACATCGGGATAGCTCACCCAATAGGGCGCGGGCACGATCACTTCGTCGCCCGGATCGACCGTCGCCACCATCGCATTGAACAAGGTGTGCTTGCCGCCGACGTTCACCGTGATCTGGTCGGCCGCATAGGTCAGGCCATTGTCACGCTGGAACTTGAACGCGATCGCGTCCTTGAGCTCCGCGGTGCCGTCGACATTGGTGTATTTGGTCTTGCCGTCGCGAATCGCCTTGATCCCGGCTTCCTTGACATGCTCCGGCGTGTCGAAGTCGGGTTCGCCGACGCCCAGGCTGATCACGTCGATGCCCTGGCGCTTCAGGTCGAGCGTGCGCGACGTCATCGCGAGCGTGGCGGAAGGCTGGATGCGCTGCAGGGCGGCAGAAACTTGCATGGGATTCCTCGATGCTGGAAAGCGCGCGCGCTATAGCTGCGCGAGCGCCGGCTGCGCAATGCGCGCCGGCATCAGCCCGCGCAACGCATTTCCGAGCAGGAACCCGCCAAGCAAATCTTGCGGTTGCAATTCGCCCTCGACCGCGCGGCCGGCCTCGAGCAGCTCGGCGCGGAGCACGCCCGGCAGCAATCCGCGCGCGAGCGGCGGTGTCACCAGCCGGTCGCCGCGCTCGACGAACAGCGTGGTGAAGCTGCCTTCGGTCAGAAACCCCGCGGCATCGGTAAACAGCACCTCGTCGGTGCCGGACGCGCGGCGCGCCTCGTCGTAGAAAGCGCGGCGGCTGGTCTTGTGGGCAAGGCGAAAGTCGTCCGGCGCAACTTCGCGCCGTACAATCGCGACCGACAGCGGGCCGTCGCTGCGCGCGGGCGGCGGCGCGATCCCGATCGAGACCGCTCCGCTCGGCGCGAGCAGCAACCGGATTCGTGCCGCGTGCCGCAGTCGGAAAGTCGCCGCCTGCAGTTCGTTGCGAACGACATGGCGATCGAAGGTGAAGCCCAGCGCCGCGGCGCTTGCGCGCAGCCGCGCGAGATGGCGATCGAGCCGCGCGACCCCCTGTTCCGGATCGAACGCCATCGTCTCGATCAGGTCGAACGGCGCGCCGGAATGCACGAAGCTGCCCTTTGCCAGGCATTCGTCCCATTCGCTGTCGACGTTCGAATCGGCGACGACACCCGATCCCAACCCCAACGTGGCGCGATTTTCGCCGCTGGCGATGGCGAGCGTGCGAATTGCGACGTTGAACCCCGCGCTGCCGTCGGGATCGAGGTGCCCGATCGAGCCGGTATAGGAGTGGCGGGGGCCGTGCTCGATTTCGGCAATCACTTGCATGGCGCGGATCTTGGGCGCGCCCGTCACCGATCCGCACGGAAACAGCGCTTGCAGCGCATCGATGGCATCATGCTCGGGCGCGAGCTCCGCCGTGACCGCGGAGACCATGGCATGCACCGTCGGATAGGTTTCGACGACGAAGCGCTCGGGCACGCGTACGCTACCGGCGCGTGCGATTCGGCTCAAATCGTTGCGCATCAGGTCGAGGATCATCAGATTTTCGGCGCGCTGTTTGGGATCATCGTGCAGCGTGTGGATTTCGGTCGCGTCCTGCTCCGGCGTCGTGCCGCGCTTGACCGTTCCCTTCATCGGGCGTGCCGCAAGCCGGCCCTGAGCATCGAGCGTGAAGAACAGCTCAGGCGACAGCGAGACGAGCCACTGGCTGCCGGTGCACAGCAACGCGCCATGGCCAGCACGCGATTGATCCCGCAGCAGCGCATAGAGCGCGGCCGGATTGCCGGCGAACGGCACTTCGGCGCGAAACGTCAGGTTCGCCTGATAGATGTCGCCGGCAGCGATATAATTTGCGACGCGCGCGAACTGCTCGGCATAGTCGGACTTGGCGAGGCACGGCTGCGGCTTTCCCGCCCAGGCACCCTCGGGGTCGGGCAGCACGCCGGGCACGTCGGCGGCGGCGAGCGTCCGATAGCCGGCGAACAGACCGAACCACAGCAGCGGCCGCGCCGGCGGATCGATTGCGCCCGCGCGCGGCTCGAATATGGCGCCGACTTCGTAGGTCAGATAGCCCGCGGCGTGCAGCCCTTGGGCGCGGGCTGCCCGCAGCGCCGCAAAGGCTGCGGGCACGTCGGCCGGAGTCTCGGCAGCGATCACGCGCACCGGATCGGTGTAGAGCCGTGCGGCGCCGTCGGGCCGAGCGTCGTCGAGCAGTACAAAGGGTTCGCCGAAGCGCATCGCGCGGCCATGCAGCCGGGAACGCGTGCCCGCAACCCCGTGTTGCTCCCGGAGTTGCCTACGCCTATTTCCCCGCGATGGCTGAAACCCCGCTTCGCGCCGCGATCATTCCCGTCACGCCGCTGGCACAGAACAGCACGTTGTTATGGTGCACCGAAACGATGCGCGGCGTGTTCACCGATCCCGGCGGCGACCTGCACCGGCTCAAGGCGGCGGCGAAGCAGCATGGCGTCACGATCGAAAAGATCCTGGTGACGCACGGCCATATCGATCATTGTGGCGAAGCCGGCGTGCTGGCGCAGGAACTCGGCGTGCCGATCGAAGGCCCGCACGAGGCCGATCGCTATTGGATTTCACGCGCGCACGAGGAAGGGCGGCGCTACGGCATCCATGGCATGCCGTTCGAACCGGCGCGCTGGCTCGAACAGGGTGATCAGGTCACCATCGGCAACCTCGTGCTCGACGTCTATCATTGCCCGGGCCACACGCCCGGCCATGTCGTGTTCCATCACGCCGAATCGAAGTTGGCGATCGTCGGCGACGTGCTGTTCCAGGGCTCGATCGGCCGCACGGACTTTCCGCTGGGCAACCATCAGGAACTGCTCGATTCGATTACCGGGCGCCTGTGGCCGCTCGGCGACGATACGATATTCGTGCCCGGCCATGGCGAGCCGAGCAGCTTCGCGCACGAGCGGCGCACCAATCCATTCGTCGCAGACTCAGTCCTCTCGCGCAGCTGAGTCTCGCTTGCCGCTGTAGCTCGGGTCACCTGCGTCTGAACTAATGCCCCAGATAAATCGACGACACCGCGTACAACCCCAGAGCGGCGCTCGTCAGCATCGAGATTACGGTCGCGACCGTGCGGCAATAAGGCGCGCCGTCCATTCCGAACGGGTGCAGCAGCCGTGCGAAGATGAACAGCATCGCCACGATCCACAGCCAGAACGGAGAGCCGTGCGCGAATTCGATCAATGCGATCAGGATCAGCACGATCGGCGTATATTCGGCGAAGTTGAGCTGGGCGCGCATCCGCGCAATCAACCGCAGATTGCCGCCGTCGCCGACCGAAATCTTCTCGGCGGTCCGGATCTGACCGATCCGATAGGCCAGCCATATGTTGATCAGCGCGGCGACGCCCGCGGTGACCAGTGCGATCGGCAGGATGATCATCGCGCGCTCCCCCAGTTCAATGGCGCGACGCGTGCCACGTGGGCCGACTGCTTGCAAGCGCAGCGAAAATCGCTATAGGCGCGGGCTCGCTGCGAGACCTGCCTCTCCTAGGTCCGGCGAGCTGCCGGGGTTCCGCAGCTTGTCCGGTCGCCGGTTAGGGCGTAATCGCGACCCGTTATTTCGTTCTAGAAGGTGCCGAAATGGCAGTTCCCAAGAGAAAAACTTCGCCGTCGCGGCGTGGCATGCGTCGCGCGCACGACTCGCTGAAAGTCGAGGCGTTCCAGGAATGCCCGAACTGTGGTGAGCTCAAGCGACCGCATAATCTTTGTCCGTCCTGTGGCCATTACAACGGCCGCGAGATCGTTTCGGCTGAGGGCTGAACCACTAGCGGGGGGCTGGCCGGCAATGACGACTGCCTCGAGGATCGCCGTCGACGCCATGGGCGGCGACGAGGGTCTGGCAGTCATGCTTGCCGGTGTTGCGCGCGCGCGCCGGCGCTTCGACGGGATGGAATTCTACCTCGTCGGCGACGAAGCGCAGATTCGAGCCGGGCTCGAGAGCCATCCGAACCTCACCGCCGCATCCGAAATCGTGCACGCGCCCGGCGTAATTTCCGCCGCGGACAAGCCGAGCCAGGCATTGCGTCGCGCCAAGACCACGTCGATGGGCGTGGCGATCGACCTGGTCAAGCAAGGCAAGGCCGGCGCTGCGGTGTCGGCGGGCAACACCGGCGCGCTGATGGCCATGGCCAAGCTCGCGCTACGCACGATGCCGGGCATCGATCGTCCCGCGCTCGCCGCATTGATGCCCAGCCTGGGCGCGAACGACACGGTGATGCTCGATCTCGGTGCGAACACCGAATGCGACGCGCGCAACCTGGTGCAGTTCGCCGTGATGGGCGCGGCCTATGCGCGCACGGCTTTCGATCTCGAATCGCCGCGTGTGGCGCTGCTCAACATCGGTACCGAAGAGCTCAAGGGCACAGAAGAGATCCGCGAGGCCGCGGCGATGCTGCGCGGCGCGACGCACCTGCCGCTGCAGTTCACCGGTTTCATCGAAGGCAATCGGCTGTCGCGCGGCGACGTCGATGTGATCGTGTGCGACGGCTTCTCGGGCAATATCGCGCTCAAAACCGCTGAGGGCACTGCGCGGTTCGTCGCCGATCTGCTCCGCCGCGCGTTCCAGAGCTCGACGCGCTCGAAGATCGGCTTCCTGATCTCGCGGCCGGCCACCGAACTGTTGCGCCACCACCTCGACCCGAACAATCATAACGGCGCGGTCTTCCTGGGATTGAACGGCCTCGTCGTAAAGAGTCACGGCGGCGCTAACGAAGTGGGTATCGACAATGCGATCGGCTTCGCGGCGAAGATGGTGCGCGAGGATCTGACGCGCCGAATCACCGAAGATCTCGGGAACTTCGAGGCGAAGGCCGCCTGATGCGCCGATCCGTGATTGTCGGCACGGGCTCCGCCCTGCCCGGACGCCGCGTCTCCAATGCCGAGCTGGCCGAGCGCGTCGACACGTCCGACGAATGGATCGTCGAACGCACCGGCATCCGCTTCCGTCACATCGCCGCGCCCGGCCAGACCACCGGCACGCTGGCGACGGAGGCCGCGCGCGCCGCGCTCGCATCGGCAGGGATCGAGCCTGGTGCGATCGACCTGATCGTGCTGGCGACAGCAACGCCCGACCAGACCTTTCCCGCCACTGCCACGCGTGTGCAGGCCGCGCTCGGCATCGCCGATTGCGTCGCGTTCGATCTGGCGGCGGTCTGCTCTGGATTTCTCTACGCGCTGCAGGTCGCCGATTCGCTGCTCCGCACGGGCGCACACGCCCGCGCGCTGGTGATCGGCGCGGAAACGTTCAGCCGCATCCTCGACTGGGAAGATCGCGCGACCTGCGTGCTGTTCGGCGACGGCGCGGGCGCCGTCGTGCTCGAAGCACAGGACAGCGACGAAATGGCAGGGCGCGGCATCCTCGCGACTCGGCTCCACGCCGACGGCAGGTACAACGATCTGCTCTACGTCGACGGCGGACCGTCGACGACGGGAACGGTCGGAAAACTGCGGATGAAGGGCAAGGAAGTCTTCCGCCACGCGGTCGTCAATCTTGCGGCGGTGATGGGCGAAGCGCTCGCGGCTGCCGGCCTTGCGTCCGACGACGTCGATTGGGTAGTGCCGCACCAGGCGAACGCGCGGATTCTCGACGCGACGGCCAGGAAACTGGGGCTCGCGCCCGAGAAAGTGATCGTCACCGTCGATCGGCACGCCAACACATCGGCGGCGTCGGTGCCGCTTGCGCTTGATGCTGCAGTGCGTGACGGGCGGGTCAAGCAAGGCGATCTGATTGTCCTCGAAGCGATGGGCGGCGGCTTCACTTGGGGCGCCGCAGTCGTTCGTTTCTAGGACGTTGCAGGCCCGCAACGTTCCCATTTGCGCATCGTTGCCAATCTGATACGGTGCGATCGGGAACGCATGAAACGAGGGAAAGCCGCTGGATGTCGACTGCCGGCACGTTGACGAGAGCCGATCTGGCTGAAGCGCTGCACCGCGAGGTAGGACTTTCGCGCGCCGATGCCGCGCAACTGGTCGAACAGATATTGGGCCATATGTGCGGGGCGCTCGCCAACGGCGAAAACGTCAAGATTTCGGGCTTTGGCAGCTTCATCCTGCGCGACAAGGGTGAACGCGTCGGCCGCAATCCGAAGACGGGGGTCGAAGTACCGATTGCGCCGCGCCGCGTGCTGACGTTCCGCGCCAGCCAGATGATGCGCGATCGCATCGTCGGCGCCGGATAAACCCATTATGCCGGCGGAAAAGGCCGCTGGCGCGTTTCGCACGATCGGCGAGCTGGCCGAGGAAATCGGGCGTCCGCAACATATCCTGCGCTATTGGGAGACGCGCTTCCCGCAGCTCCGTCCGCTGACGCGCGCGGGGAATCGCCGCTATTATCGGCCTGAGGACGTCGCGCTCGTCCGCCGCATCCATCAATTGCTTGCGCACGAAGGCTATACCATCCGCGGCGTGCAGCGGCTGCTTGCCGGTGAGCGCAGTGCGAAACCGCTGCCCGCCAGGTCGAGTGCCCTGGGTGCGATTCGCGATTCGCTCGCCGATGCCCTCGAGAAATTCGGTTAGCTATCCGGGCCCAGCGCGGGATCGAGATCGCGCGGCCGCACGAAGCGCAGCAACGACCCGCTTCCCGGCGCGACATCGGCCCATTCTTCCGCAATGCCGATCTCGGCAAGCGTGGCGGTCGGGAATTTGATCTCGACCTCGTCGCGAAGCGGACACTCGGGTACCAGTAGCAGCACGAGTTCCTCCAGCCCCGGGTTGTGTCCGACGAGCAGCACATGCTCGGCGTCCGCGGGCAGTGCCTGGATCAGTTCGAGCAGCGTCGACGCCGGCGCGAGATAGATCCGGCGATCCCATTCCGGCGTCAGCGCCGCGCCATAGCCGCTGGCGACCTGGGCAAGCGTCTGCTCGACGCGTGCGGCCGGCGAAGCAAGGATATGGTCGAAGGTGAGACCGAGCGCGCGCATGTGCCGCCCCATCGTCACCGCGGCGCGCGCGCCCTTGGTGTTGAGCGGCCGATCGAAGTCGCGCAACGCCGGATCGTCCCAATCCGATTTGGCGTGGCGCAATAGCGTGAGCGTCTTCATCCGGCCCCGATTATGCGTTGTCTGGCTCGCCGCCTGCCCCATTCGTGCTTCCGCGAATGGGGCAGGCGGCTTTAGACCTTCTCGCTCGCCTCATGCCGCAAGCGCGTGGCGGAGGAAAGCCGCGTCACCGCTTCGTCGAGCGGAACGCGCAAGATCGGCGTGCCCGTCGGGAATGCGGTCAACAATCGCGACGGGCAGGCGGCGGAGAGCAGCACGAAACTGCCGCGATCGCCGGCGCGTCGGATCAGCCGGCCGAACGCCTGGGCCAACCGCGCGCGCACGATACGGTCGTCATAGGCTGAACCGCCGTTCGCCAACCGCCGCGCGGCATGGAGTACGGTGGGCTTGGGCCAGGGCACGCCTTCCATCACTACCAGACGCAGCGATTCGCCCGGCACGTCGACGCCGTCGCGCAGCGCATCGGTGCCGATCAGCGATGCGCGCGGATCGTCGCGGAAGATGTCGACCAACGTGCCGGTGTCGATCGGATCGACATGCTGCGCGAGCAACGGCAGCCCTTCGCGCGCGAGCCGGTCGGCGATCCGAGCGTGCACTGCGCGCAGCCGCCGAATTGCCGTGAACAGCCCCAGCGTACCACCGCCCGCCGCGAGCATCAGCTGCGCATAGGCATTTGCCAGCGCCGCAGTGTCGCCGCGTTTGACATCCGTGACGATCAGCACTTCGGCCTGGACTGCGTAATCGAAGGGGCTCGGGGCTTCGAAGCGCACCGGTCCGCCGAGCAGATGCGTAGCGCCGCTGCGCGCCTCGGCCACGTCCCAGTCGCCGCCAGCGCGCAAGGTCGCCGACGTGATCAGCGCACCATGCGCCGGCTCGAGCACCGTCTTGGCGAACGGCCGCGACGGATCGAGCCAATGCCGGTGCAGCCCTATGTCATATTCCCGACCCTCGACCCGATCGACGGCGAGCCAGTCGACGAACTGCGGGTCGGCCGGCCCGCCGATCCGCGCAATCAGCGCGAGCCATGCGCTCACGGTCTCGGCGCGCCAGCCGAGCGACGCGATCGCGCCTTCGATTCGGGCACGCGCCGGGCCGTCCATCCAGTCGGGATCCTCGGCGAGCACAGCTTCGAGCCGCCGGCCGAGCGCAACCAGCGGCCGCACCAGCCGATCGAGCGCGGCGCCGGCGGGACCCGCTGCTTCGACCAGCTCGGCGCCCGGTTCGGCGAGTTCGGTCTCGAGCCCATAACCGGCATCTTCGCCGGCGGTGTCGCGCGCATAGACCAACCCGCGCACTGCGGCGAGCAGCGCTTCGATCGGACCGAACGGCTGACCCTCGCCCAGGCGTTGCAGCCAGCCGTCACTCGGTAGCGCGCGCGCGGCATCGACTGCTTCTTCGATGGCGCGGCCGCCGAGCGCGTCGTAGCTCGCGACGTCGGAAAGGCGCGCGGCGAGGCCGCGCCGCCGCCCGCGCGATCCCGATTCGGGGCCGATCACCCAGCGCCGGAGTTCGATCGCCTCCTGTCCGGTGAGCGCCGCCGAGAACATCGCATCGGCGGCATCGAACAGATGATGGCCTTCGTCGAACACATAGCGCGTCGGCCGATTCGCCGATTCGCGGCCGCGTGCCGCGTTGACCATCACCAGTGCGTGATTGGCGATGACGAGATCGGCGCCGACGCTCGCGCGCGCGGCGCGTTCGATGAAGCATTTTCGATAGTGCGGGCACCCGGCGTAAATGCACTCGCCGCGCCGGTCGCTGAGCGCCGTCGAGCCGTTGCGGCGGAACAGCGTCGCCAGCCAGCCCGGCAAGTCGCCGCCGACCATGTCGCCATCGGCGCTATAGGCGGCCCAGCGCGCGACCAGCTGCGCGAGCACGGCCGCGCGCCCTCCGAACCCGCCTTGCAAAGCGTCCTCGAGGTTGAGCAGGCACAGATAATTCTCGCGACCCTTGCGCGTGACGATGCGCGCCTTGCGCTCGGCGGGATCGGCGAACAGCCGCGCGCTTTCATGGCCGAGCTGGCGCTGGAGCGCCTTGGTGAAGGTCGAGATCCACACCGCGCCACCGGCCTCGGCCGCCCATAGCGACGCCGGCGCGAGATAGCCGAGCGTCTTGCCGATGCCTGTTCCCGCCTCGGCGAGCACCAGGTGCGGCGAATCGCGCAAGTCCCTCGGCGCAAAAGCGCGCGCCGCCGCGCTGGCATAGGCGCGCTGGCCCGGGCGCTGTTCGGCGCCCTGGCCCGTCAGCCAGTCCAGCTGCTCGGCCACCTGCGCGTCATCGAGCGCAACGGTGCGTGGCGACGGGCGCGGCGGTCCATCCTCCCATTCGGCCAATCGCGAGAACAGCCAGCGCTCGGCTGTCTCGGGCCGCGTCAGCCGCTGCGTGACGAGCGGTGCCCATGGCCAGCGCAGCCGGGCGAGCGATTGCGCCGCATGCCACGCGCCTTCGCGCTCGGGCCAGTCGCCATCGAGCAGCGCAAGCAGCGCTTCGGTCGCCTCCCGCAGGAACCATGCGACATCGGCATCGCGCTCGGGCGGCGAGATGCCGGCGACGCGCGCGAGTCCCTTGGGCGTCGGCACCATGAACTGCGCGGGCCGCAGAAAGGCGAACAGCTCGAGCACGTCGAGCCCGGACAAATCGGCATAGCCCAGCCGCTGGCCGATCAAGGGCGCGTTGAGCAGGATCGTCGGCGTATCCGCGGCGAGCCGAATCGCTTCGCCACGCCCGATGGGGCGCGATTCACCGTCCGGAGTCGCGATCCACACGCCGCCATGGCTTGCGTGCAGCGCGGGATAGGGAAGCATCACGCCCACGCGCGCCTTCTCGCGCAGGTGGAACAGATTGGCAACGCTAGATCAGGCCGCGCCCGTCGATTGCTAGTTCGGGCCAAGTGACGCTGCGCAACTCGCCGTCGAGCATCACGGTGCGCATTTCGCTATAGTCGTCGCCTTCCGGTGTCCAGAACTGGTGCATGCGGCCACCCGGCAGATCGAGCACCCAATATTCGCGCAGCCCCTTGCCGGCATAAAGGCGCCGTTTGGGCCCGAGGTCGTTGGCCGAACTACTGTCGGCCACTTCGATCACGATCGCGACATGCTCGGCTCGGAAATATTCGCGTCCGCCGGGCGCCTTGGTCACCATCACATCGGGCTCCGGCAGGCTGTAGGGCGGCAGCGCGAGCGTTGGCTCAACCACCGCAGTATAGTCCGTGTCCAGGGGCTGAAGCGCCAAACGGAGTCTGAACAGCAACTCGCTCTTGATCAACGTATGCGGGCTGTATTCGGCATTCATTGCGAGGATCACTCCGTCGATCAGCTCGACCTTGGCATAGCCTTCGAAGGCGCCGCCGCGGTCGAGCAGCTCGAAATCCTCGATCCGCAATTTGAGCGGCACGGGCGCGTTGATCGGGACGGTGACGGTCATGGCGACGAACCATAGCATTTGCGCTCCGGCGTCCAAAGCGTCAGATGCACCCGCCATGACTGAGACCGACCTCCGCACCGCCGCATTCCAATCCAAGGCCTGGCCGTACGAAGAGGCCCGCAAGCTGCTCAAGCGCTATCCGGACGGTGCGCCGGCCAAGGGCCATGTGTTGTTCGAGACCGGCTATGGTCCCTCGGGGCTGCCGCACATCGGCACGTTCAACGAAGTACTGCGGACCACCATGGTGCGCCACGCCTTCGAGACGCTATCCGACGTGCCGACGCGGCTGATCGCGTTCAGCGACGACATGGACGGGCTGCGCAAGGTGCCCGACAATGTGCCGAACCAGGCGATGCTGCGCGACTATCTCGGCAAGCCCCTGACGCGCATCCCCGACCCGTTCGGCACGCACGAGAGCTTCGCGCATCACAACAATGCGATGCTGTGCGAATTCCTCGACCGGTTCGGTTTCGACTATGAGTTCGTGTCGTCGACGGAGATGTACGGCTCGGGCGCGTTCGACGAGGCGTTGCGCCAGGTGCTGCGTAAGTACCGCGACGTGATGGACGTGATGTTGCCGACGCTGCGCGCCGAGCGTCGCGCGACCTATTCGCCGGTGCTGCCGATCAGCCCGACGTCGGGGATCGTGCTGCAAGTGCCGGTCGAAGTCGTCGATGCCGAGGCCGGGCTGATCGCGTTCGAGGATGAGGGCCAGCGCGTGGTCCAGTCCGCGCTCGGCGGCCTTTCGAAGCTGCAATGGAAAGTCGATTGGGCGATGCGCTGGTATGCGCTCGGCGTCGATTACGAGATGTCGGGCAAGGACCTGATCGATTCGGTCACGCAGAGCTCGAAGATCTGCCGGGTGCTCGGCGCTCGCCCGCCCGAGGGCTTCAACTATGAGATGTTCCTCGACGAAAAGGGCGAGAAGATCTCCAAGTCCAAGGGCAATGGGCTCAGCCTCGAGCAGTGGCTGACCTATGGCACCGACGAGAGCCTCGCTTTCTACATCTACCGCGAGCCGAAGAAGGCAAAGGCGCTGCACATGGGCGTGATCCCGCGCGCGATCGACGATTATTGGCAGTTCCGCGCCAATTATCCGAGCCAGGAGCTCAAGGAGCGGCTCGGCAATCCGGTGCACCATATCCACAACGGCAAGGTGCCCGCGGAAGCGCTGCCGGTGACCTTCGGGCTGCTGCTCAATCTCGTCGGCGTGATGGGCGGTGACGCGACCAAGGCGCAGGTATGGGGCTATCTCGGCAATTATCTGCCCGACGCCGATCCCGCCGATTATCCGGCGCTCGACAAGCTGATCGACTATGCGCTGGCGTACAACCGCGACTTCGTCGCGCCGACGCTCCATCGCCGCGCGCCCGAGGGCGTCGAAGTCGCGGCGCTGCAGCGGCTGGACGCCGTGCTCGCCGAGATGCCTGGGGACGCGAGTGCAGAGGACATCCAGAATCAGGTGTACGAAATCGGCAAGACCGGCGGGTTCGAGCAGCTCCGCGACTGGTTCAAGGCGCTGTACGAGACGTTGCTCGGGTCGAGCCAAGGTCCGCGGATGGGGAGTTTCATTGCTCTTTATGGCATCGAGAACACGCGCAAGCTGATTTCCGAGGCGCTGGCGAAGGCGGGGTGAACGAGCGAAACATGGGAGCGCCGCGCCCGCTCACTCGGTTTGCAGCCCTTCCCGCCATCGCCGCTTTTCGATGTTCCGGACGTTCGGTACGTCCTTCAGCGCGGCGAGATAGCGCATGAGAAGACGAAGTTCGCTATCGTCCTCTTCTCCCGTCCATGGCCTTGGATAAATGGCATTCCCGTAGTTCCGGAAGCACTTCTCTGGCGTGTCGTCGACGATGAGCACACGCCCGAGATTCCAACCCGCGCGACGGACTTTGGTGAGTGGTTTCACGTAATGAAGATGATCCCACGGGTCGTAGAAGCGAGTGTCATCGGGCCCTACGCGGCGGAGCGATGCGCGGCTCCGGCCCCAGACGAACTCCAGCTTTGATGGATCCGGAAAGATCCGGTCGACCACGGCGTAAACATATGCGTCCGAAGCTGAAGACCAGACCGCGAGATCAAAATGCTGGTCTGCCGCTGCAAGGAATTCGGCGAGATGCGGCCGGCGATAGACGTGATAGCCGTAGACGCCGAAATCCGCTGGCCGATCCAGCGCAACCTCGTCGGCATAGATCAGCGTCTCATCCAGATCGAGGATGAGGAGGATCCGATCCATCGTGCGCTTTCGCCGTTCCATTGGGGCTGGATAGCCGACGGCCGACGCAATTCCAGAGGCGCTTAGTCTGATGTTGACCGCCAGTTTGAAGGCCAATGCTCGCGTGCCGTCGCGGACGCAGTGACGATGGCAATGTTGTATTGATCCTGCTCTGTTCCAACGATGCGGGAATCGACAGACCCGAACTGCGCTTTCTCGTGGAGCGCGGCCTGCAGATGCTCCCCAGGGGCGTGCTGCGCGATCTGGCGGGAAGCGAGAACGTGCGCAGCCGTGCGCTCGAGCTGGCGACGGATATCGTCACCGAACGGCTCGACCATCTCGAATATGACGCGCCAGATCCGCTTCGGAATCATGGCGCGATTTGATGCCGTCTCGCCAGAGGCAACGCATTTTCGTATCGATGCAGCGAGATGTGCAACGAACAGCGCAATCGCATCGCCGCGGGCCTGATCCGCGATGATTTTCAGCAGTTGCGAATTCCGCTCGATTTTCCCGAGGAGATTCCGAACCTCGAACCGCGTGACAGCATTCGCATCACCGACAGCAATGCGATCATCCGCGGGTCCGAAAAGGGCGGTGCCGAGCTGGTGGTGCGTCGATGGAGTTGGCCGGGCACCAACGGCAAACCGGTTTATAATTTCCGGTCGGAGGGCAGGCGGTTTCCGAATGGCCGCTGCCTGATCGTCGCCGATGGCTTCTATGAGTTCACCGACCCGCCGACGGATGCGGCCGGCCCCGCGCGCAAGTTGAAGCAGAAATGGCTGTTCACCAAGCGCGGCGAGGCATGGTTTGCGATAGCCGGGTTGTGGCGTGCCCTTCCCGCGGTCGGGGAGGCCTATACGATGCTGACGACCGAGCCGGGTCCCGACATGGCATCCTATCATGACCGTCAGGTCGTGGTGATCGAGCGCAGCGACTGGGCGGCGTGGCTCGATCCGTCGGCATCGCCCGAACATCTGCTGCGTCCGGCGCCGGCCGGCACGTTCGACGTACAGCGCATCGATCGCTGAAATCAGTGGAAGTCGCGTGACTTGATCGGGATCGCGTCGGCTTGCGCCATGCGTTCGACATAGGGCTGGATATAGATGTCGCGTGGCTTGCGGCCGATCTCGCGGTCGTCGCGTCCGCCGGTGGTGGCCCCGTCGCCTGGCATGGTCAGGTTGGGAAGTTCGAGCTGACCCACGCTGCGCAGCATCGGTGACAGGTCGGTGATCACCTCGGCGATCACATGGATGACGATGTCTTCGCGCTGCATGCGACCGCGGATCGCGACCATCTGCGAAGCCATCACTATGCGACGGTATTTCTCGAACGTGTCCGGCCATACGATCGCATTGGCGATGCCGGTTTCGTCCTCGATCGTGACGAACACGCTCTTCGCGCTGCCCGGCTTCTGGCGCACGAGGATGATCCCGGCGACTTCGACACGCGCGCCGTCCTTGAGCGTCAGCAAGTCGGCGCACGGCCGAATGCGCCGCGCCGCCAGCGCCGGGCGCAGGAACGCGAGCGGATGGTTGCGCAGCGACAGCTGGATGCTGCGATAATCCTCAACCACTTCGCGCCCCTCGGTGAGCGGCGATAGCAATATGGGCACTTCCTGCACTTCGGGCGCATTGCGACCGGCACGCGCGTCCGCCGCCGCGATCAATGGCAGGGGCCGCTGCGCGAGTGCCTTGACGGCCCATAGGGCTTCACGCCGCGCGAGGCCGAGGCATTGGAAGGCATCGGCGCGCGCCAGCTTCTCGAGCGCGGCGGGGCCGACTTCCGAGCGGCGCCATGCATCCTCGATCGAAGTGAATGGTCCGCCGGTCTGGCGCGCATCGAGCAGCGCTTCGGCATCGGCCTTTGCCAGGCCCTGCACGACACGCATGCCGAGCCGTAGCGGCTGCAACGTCGCAGCCGTGTCAGGTTCGACTAGCGTATCCCAGTCGCTGGCATTGATGCATGGGTGCCGCACTTCGACCTGATGCGACCGCGCATCACGGACGATCTGCGCCGGCGCATAGAAGCCCATAGGCTGGGCATTGAGCAGTGCCGCGCAGAAAATATCGGGATGGTGGTGCTTCATCCAGCAAGAGGCATAGGCGATCTTGGCGAAGCTGGCGGCGTGGCTCTCGGGAAAGCCATAGCTGCCGAAGCCTTCGATCTGCTTGACCATACGTTCGGCGAATTCTTCGGTGATCCCGTTCGCGCGCATGCCCGCGACGAGCTTCTCGCGGAAATGGCCGACGCCGCCAGTGAATTTGAAGGTCGCCATCGATCGCCGGAGCGCATCGGCTTCGGCCGCTGTGAATCCGGCACCGACGATCGCGACTTTCATCGCCTGCTCCTGGAACAGCGGGACGCCGAGCGTCTTCTTCAACACGCTTTCGAGCGCGGCATTGGGATATTCGACCTTATCCTTGCCTTCGCGCCGGCGCAGATAGGGATGGACCATGTCGCCCTGGATCGGCCCCGGCCGCACGATCGCGACTTCGATGACGAGATCGTAGAATTTAGCCGGCTTGAGCCGCGGCAGCATCGACATCTGTGCGCGGCTTTCGATCTGGAACGTGCCGAGCGTGTCGGCCTTCTGGATCATGTCGAAGACGGCAGGATCATCCTCCTGCATCACGTCGCTCGCCAATCCGATTCGGATGCCCTTGTGTTCTGCGAGCAAGTCGAATGCGCGTCGCATGCAGCCAAGCATGCCTAGACCGAGCACGTCGACCTTCATCAGGCCGAGCTCCTCTATGTCTTCCTTCTCCCATTCGATCACGCGCCGGTCGATCATCGCGGCGGGCTCGATCGGAACGATCTCGTCGAGCCGAACCTGTGCAAGCACGAACCCACCGGGATGCTGCGACAGATGCCGCGGCGTACCGATCAGTTCGCGCGCGAGTTCGAGCGTGAGCGCAAGCCGTTGTTCGCTGCTGTCGAGGTTGAGCTCGCGTACGCGCGCGTCCGAAACGCCTTCGTTCGACCAGCCCCACACCTGGCTCGCCAGTGCGCCGGTCAGATCCTCGCTGAGTCCCAGCACCTTGCCGACTTCGCGCACCGCGCCACGCGCTCGGAAGCGGCTCACCACGGCGGTCAGCGCGGCATGATCATGACCATAGGTCTCGTAGATCCACTGGATCACTTCCTCGCGCCGTTCATGCTCGAAATCGACGTCGATATCGGGGGGCTCGCGGCGCTCACCCGAGACGAAACGCTCGAACAGCAGCTCGTGCTTCACAGGGTCGATCGAAGTCACGCCTAGCAGGAAGCAGATCAGCGAGTTCGCTGCCGAGCCGCGGCCCTGGCACAATATCTCCTGCGCGCGGGCGAACTGGACGATGGCATAGACCGTCAGGAAATAAGGGGCATAGCCGAGCTCGCCGACCAGCTGCAGCTCGCGTTCGAGCAGCTCGCGATAGTCTGGCGGGGCGCCATTCGGAAATTTGGCCGCGAGCGCGTCGCGCGACAGCTTGTCGAGCGCTTCCTGCGGCGTCCTGCCGTGCATCACGACTTCGTCGGGATAGCGATACAGCGATTTCAGCTCGTGCAGCGAGAAGGTGCAGCGTTCGGCGATTGCTTCGGATGCGGCGAGAGCTTCGGGATAGAGCTTGAACCGCCGCGCCATTTCCTCGGGCGGCTTCAAATGCCGATCGGCGCTGCGTTCGCGACGGAAGCCGAGTTCGTCGATCGTGCATTTCTCGCGGATTGCAGTGACGACATCCTGCAACAGCCGCTTGTCGGGATGATGGTAGAGCGCGTCACCTGTCGCGAGCGGCGTCAGCCCGAAGCGGCGCGCGGCCCGTGCGGTCTCGTGCAGCCGCAGCGCATCCCCCGGTCGGCGCTGGTGAGTCAGGCAGACATGGCCGCGCTTGGTGAACACGTCTGCCATCCAGCGCAGCGCCACATCGTCCGGCGGGCCGGCGAGCGGTGAGACCAGGCTGGCAACCAGTCCGTCTGCATGCGCCGCGACGTCTTCCCAATGCAGGAAACATTGGCCCTTCTCGCCCTTTTGTGCGTTGGCGCGTGCCTTGCCGATCGTGAGAAGTTGCGCGAGACGACTCCAGGCCGGCCGATCCTCGGGCCAGACCAGCAGCGAGGTGCCGTCGACCAGATCGAGCCGGCAGCCATTGACCGGACGGATCGCAGGGCCCTGCGCACTGATCTGTTCGGCAGCGACCAGCGCACGTACCAGCCCTCCCAGGCTGTTGCGATCGGTCACGCCCAAGGCCCTGAAACCCATCATCGCGGCGGTGGCGAACAGATCGTCCGCCGAGGACGCTCCGCGCAGGAACGAGAAGTGTGTCGTGACCTGGAGTTCGACGTAGGTCATTGGCCACACCGCATCGGATGACTATATGAAGTGACCAGGTTGGAGGCTGTGATGGGCAAGATCGTCGGAATTGCCGAATTCAAGGCGCACTGCATTCGGCTGCTGCGTGAGCTCGAACGCGATGGCCAGCCGATCACAGTGACCAAACGGGGCAAGCCCGTGGCAGTGGTTGGGCCGATGCAGGAACAACAGACTGCTCGAACCAAGATCATCGGTGCGCTGGAGAATCCGGCATATCGGTTTGATGATCCGTTCAGTCCCGCGACCGCGCCGGAGGATTGGGGTTCCGGAATTTGATCGTGCTCGATACGCACACGCTCGTCTGGGCGGTGCAGAACGATCCGCGACTGGGAAAGCAGGCGCGTCAGTTGATCCAGCAGGAAGGACAGGACAATCTGATTCCTGCCATCAGTTTGTGGGAAATTGCGATGCTCGCCGAACGACGTCGCATTTCGCTGGGGTGCGACACGCAGGGATGGATCGACGACAGCTTGGCCTTGTCCGGAATCAGGCTGGTGCCGCTCGAGCCGGAAATCGCCGTCGACAGCAATCGGCTGCCAGACTGGTCTCATAAGGACCCGTCGGACCACCTGATTGTGGCCACTGCGCGTTTCTGGCGAGCGCCGCTGCTGACGGCGGATCGTGCGATCCTCGATTACGGCGCCACAGGCCATGTTGCCGTGATCGACGCCAGTCGATAGCCGAGCGCTCATCCGAACACCCCGTGCAGGTACCAGCTCAAGTCGCCGGTCGCCGCGCGTTCGCCGTCGCCCTTGCGGAACAGCCAGAAGCGCTGGCCGCCTTCGTCTTCGACCTGGAAGTAATCGCGGATCGACAGCGTCTCGGATCGCCGTCGCCACCATTCGCCGGTAATGCGCTCGGGTCCGTCGGCGCGCACCACCTGATGCATGCGGCCACGCCAGGTGAAGCGGCGCGGCGGCTGGTCGGGCAGTTCGGCGACGACATGATCGAGCGGTTCAGGACGCGACAGCAGCCGCGTCGGACGCGGCCAATTGGGATGCCAGACCGGCGCCTCGCCGCTGCGGTCGAGCCGGCGGACGTCGTCGCGCTTGAGTGGCGCGCGCGGCCGCGTCGGAGGGTCGAGCACCGGCATTGGCGCGGACGAACGTTCGGGGATGTCGCTTTCGATCGGCTGCATCCGCCACAGCCGTTCGCTGCCGATCCGCGTCGCGAGCGTGTCGACCAACGGCGCGAGATCGGGCGCAGCCTCTTCGTCGAGCCGCTCGGTGACCGGCTGCGGTCCCAGCGGCTCGGCACGACGCAGATGCAGGTGGAGCGCATCGACGCCATAGCCGGGCTCGATGGTTTCGATCCTTCGCACCATCAGCCGCAGAAGATGTGCCTTGTCGCGGCTGGCGCGGGCCAGGCCGATGCGGATCACCTGCGGCACGCCGTCGATGCGATCGGCGATCAACTCGACGGTGCGTGCGCCTAGCCCTGCTTCGGCGAGCCGCATCGCGAGCCGAGCGACCAGTATCTCCAGCCAATGTTCGATCGCTTCGGCCGTCGCGATCGGTTCGGCGAAGCGCTGCTCGACCATGATCGGTTCGGGTGGAAGCACGGGTTGTAGCGGTTCGCGCGCATGGCCGAGCGCCTGGTCGAGCCGTAGCACTAGCCCGGCGTCGAACCGCCGCACCAGCGGCCCGCGCGGTATCTCGATCAGTTGGCCGATGCGCTCGATGCCGAGCCGATGGAGCAGCTCGACATGCGCGGGATCGAGCCGCAGTGCGGCGATCGGCAATGGGGAGAGCGCCTGGGTGTGGCCGTCCGGAGGGCAGATCCCGGGCTGATACCGACTGAGCGCCCAGGCGGCGCCCGGCGTATCGGCGACTGCGATGCGGGCCATGATGCCACGCCGCGCCAACCGCTTGACAAGGCGGCGTACCATGCGCGCCTCGCCGCCGTAGAGATGCGCGGTGCCGGTCAGGTCGAGGAAGAGCGTATCGCTGCCTTCGACGGCGACGATCGGCGTACAGCGTCGCGCCAGCCGCATCGCGAGACGGTGGAGATCGGCGTTATCCCCTTCGGGATCGGCCGGCTGGATGTCGAGCTCGGGCACCAGAACGCGGGCATGGGTGATCGTCATACCCGGCGTGAGCCCGAGCTGGCGCGCGGCAGCGTCGGCGGCGCCGACCAACACGCGATTGCCTTCGCGGAGCGCTGTGACGCGGGGTGCTAGATCCTCCCCGGAACGAGTTTCAGGTTGAATTGCCCCCGGCAATTCAAGATCGCGCGGGGCGCGATCGACCTGAGACTGGGGACCGCCGCCGAAGGCGGTGGTGGAGGGGGCCCCGGTCTTGACGACTCGCTTGTGGCCGGCCCCCTCCACCACGCCGCTGCGCGTCGCGGTCCCCCTCCCCGTTCCGGGGAGGATTGGCCCTCCCTCATCCGGCCGCATCGCCCGGAACGGCGGCGCTACCGGCTCCTCCCGACGACCTAGCTCATGCTTCGCCGGCTTGACCGGCAGCTTTGCGACGCGACCCAGCTGGTCCTCGCGCGCCCAGCGCGCACCCGGCCGCCAGCCTCCGCCGCGCGGCACGGAACAGGCATGTTCCTGCTCGGCAACCGCTGCGTCGCGCAGCGGGTCGAGATCGACCGGCAGAGTGGGCGCGGCGTTATGCTGCGCGCGCCGCTCTGCCCGCCGCAGCCGATCGATCGGCCATTGCGGCAGGTAGAGCGCAGCGACCCGTCGCATCGCATGCCTCCACGATCCATTGTCCCCCCTCGCCGCCGCGTTGGCGCACCAGTTCGAGATTCCACCGCGCACGTCCCACGCCCGCTACAGGCAGCGGTGCCGAAGGCGCAGTGCCCACGCGCCAGCGCGACACTGCCGCCGAGGGAGCGCCGAGCGGATCGCGAGCGCGGCCATGGCGGCGCAGCAGCAGTGCGATCGTACGCCCGCCTTCGGCTGCGAGCTGCAGCCGGCGTGTCGACGCCATTGCGACGCTGCGTGCCTCGCCGATCACGGCCCCTAGCCCACGATGGCGGATGCCTTCCTCCATACACGCAAGCATTTCCTCATCGTCGCGCGCTTCGGCATAGATCAGCCGTTTGGGGTCGAGCCCGACCTGCGCTAGCCCCGGCGCGAACAAGTCGCGCCGCCGCACCACCCACAGCACAGGACCCCAGGCGCGCGCGGCGATGCCGGCGAGAAACAAGGTAGCGGCGCAATCATCGGCAAGCGCGGCGCTGGCGCCGGCGACTTCGTGCAGCGCGTCGAGTCGCAGCCCACCGTTCGCCAGCCGCGAATCGATCGTGCCGATGCCCAACGGCAGTGCTGGCCGGCGCTTGAGCCCATGGCCTTCCATGGCGCTCAGCGTCGCGCGCAGCTTGGCAAGGACTGCAGGATCGGTCACTATGTTCACGACTCGTTCGACTCGAATGTTCCTATTCTGTTCCATCGGGGCGAAGAGTCAATGCAAGAGTCGGCGATCGCGTAGCGCGCAGCGACCAGCGGAATTCAGGTCAGCCTTGCTGACCTACTCGACAAAAGCTTTGAAATTTTATAACAAGATCCAAACGCGAGTCCGCCACCCGCAACAAAGCTGCGGATCGTCCGTTGGAGAGAGTATGACCGGCGAGCCGCCGCGCGCCAACCTGCCCCGCTTGTCGCTGCACGTGCCGGAGCCGCGCTTCCGGCCGGGCGACGAAGCCGATTTCTCGAACATTGAGGTGCCGCCCGCCGGCACTGCTCGACGCCCCGATCCCGGCGACAAGCCCGAGAGCTTCCACGAACTCGCTTATGGCCTGGTACGCGTACTCGACGAGGAAGGCCGCGCCATCGGGCCGTGGAATCCGCGGCTCGATCCCGAGACGCTGCGCACGATGCTCCGCAATATGGCGCTGGTGCGCGCGTTCGACGAGCGCATGTTCCGTGCGCAACGCCAGGGCAAGACCAGCTTCTATATGAAATCGACCGGCGAGGAAGCAGTGTCGGTCGCCGCCGCCGCTGCGCTCGCGTTCGACGATATGTGCTTCCCCAGCTATCGCCAGCAAGGGGTGCTGATCGCGCGCGGCTACAGCCTCGTCGAGATGATGAACCAGATCTACTCGAACAAGGGTGACAAGCTGCAGGGCAAGCAGCTGCCGATCATGTACTCGGCTAAGGACTATGGTTTCTTCTCGATTTCGGGCAATCTGACGACCCAATATCCCCAGGCGGTCGGGTGGGCGATGGCGAGCGCGGCCAAGGGCGACAGCCGGATCGCCGCCACCTGGTGCGGCGAAGGCAGCACCGCGGAAGGCGATTTCCATTCCGCCTGCACCTTCGCCAGCGTCTATCGTGCGCCCGTGATCTTCAACGTCGTCAACAACCAATGGGCGATCTCGAGCTTCTCGGGCTTCGCCGGTGCCGAGGCGACCACCTTCGCCGCGCGCGCGATCGGCTATGGCATCGCCGGCTTGCGCGTCGACGGCAACGACGCGCTCGCCGTCTATGCCGCGACGTCCTGGGCGGCCGAGCGTGCGCGCACCAACCAGGGCCCGACGCTGATCGAGCATTTCACCTATCGCGCCGAAGGCCATTCGACGTCGGACGATCCGACCGCCTATCGCTCGGCCGGCGAACCCAATGCTTGGCCGCTCGGCGATCCGATCCGACGCCTCAAGCAGCATCTCATCGCGCTCGGCGAATGGGATATGGAGCGCCACGCGGCGATGGACCTCTCGCTCGCCGAGCAGGTCAAGACCGCGCAGAAGGAAGCCGAGAAGAACGGCACGCTCGGCCACGGCCTGCACCAGCCTATGGAGACGATGTTCGAAGGCGTTTTCGAGGAAATGCCCTGGCATCTGCGCGAGCAGCAGGCGCAGATGCTCGCCGAATGGAAGGCGTCTGGACTTTGAGCATGCCCCCATCTCCCTTAATCGTCATCCCCGCGAAAGCGGGGACCCAGAGCAAGTTAGGACACTGCTCGTGGCCCTGGGCCCCCGCTTTCGCGGGGGTGACGGTGATTTGTGACTGAGCCTGCCTCCACGCGCATGAACATGATTCAGGCCATCAATTCGGCGCTCGACGTCATGATGGCACGCGATCCCGACGTGATCGTGATGGGCGAGGACGTCGGCTTTTTCGGTGGCGTGTTCCGCGCTACCGCCGGGCTCCAGGCCAAATATGGCAAGACCCGCGTGTTCGATACGCCGATCACCGAATGCGGGATCATCGGCGTCGCGATCGGCATGGGCGCTTATGGCTTGCGCCCCATTCCGGAGATTCAGTTCGCCGATTACATCTATCCCGCGCTCGACCAACTCGTGTCCGAAGCGGCGCGGCTGCGCTATCGCTCGGCGGGCGAGTTCACCGCGCCGCTGACGATCCGCTCGCCGTTCGGCGGCGGCATCTTCGGCGGCCAGACGCACAGCCAGTCGCCCGAAGGCATCTTCACCCATGTCTCGGGGATCAAGACAGTGATTCCCTCGACCCCCTATGACGCCAAAGGGCTGTTGATCGCTGCGATCGAGGACAATGATCCGGTGCTCTTCTTCGAGCCCAAGCGCATCTACAACGGCCCGTTCCACGGCCATTACGACCGCCCGGCCGCGAACTGGTCGAACCATCCCGCCGCGCAGGTACCCGAGGGCCACTATACGGTTCCGCTCGGCAAGGCGGCCAAAGTGCGCGAGGGCCAGGACGTGACGATGCTGTGCTACGGCACGATGGTCCATGTCGTCGCCAATACGATCGAGGAATTGGGCAATGTCGATGCCGAGATCATCGACCTGCGCACCCTGGTCCCGCTCGACATCGAGACGATCGTCGCGTCGGTGCAAAAGACCGGCCGCTGCGTGATCGTCCATGAAGCGACGCGCACTGGCGGATTCGGTGCCGAATTGTCGGCGCTCGTCCAGGAGCGCTGTTTCTATCACCTCGAGGCTCCGATCGAGCGCGTCACCGGCTTCGACACGCCCTATCCGCACAGCCTCGAATGGGCCTATTTCCCCGGTCCGATCCGCATCGGTGAGGCGCTCAAGAAAGTGATGAGGGACGCATGACCCGCTTTACCTTCCGCCTGCCCGACATCGGCGAAGGCATCGCCGAGGCCGAGATCGTCGCCTGGCACGTCAAGGTCGGCGACCGCATCGAGGAAGATGGCGGGCTCGCCGACATGATGACCGACAAGGCGACCGTGGAACTGGAGTCGCCGGTAGCGGGCGTGGTGGTCGAACTCGCGGGCGAAGTCGGCGATCAGGTGCCGATCGGCTCGGCGCTGGCGGTGATCGAGACGGATGGGGAAGCGACTGGGGAAGAAAACGACGCGGAAACGCCGGGCGCTGAAACTCCCTCTCCCCCGCCAGGGGGAGAGGGTCGGGGAGAGGGGGACGCCGGTAAGGCGCTTTCCCAACCGCAAGTTTCGAAACAGCCTCCCCCTCTCCCCGCGAGCGGGGAGAGGGAGCATGTCCTCGCCTCCCCCGCGGTCCGCGCCCGCGCGAAGGACCTCGGCATCGATCTCGCCGCCATCCGCCACGACGGCAACCACATCCGCCACGCCGATCTCGACGCCTATCTCCGCTACGGCACCGCGCAGGGCTATCACCCGCCGCACGCGTCGCGCGCCCGCGACGATGAAGCCATCAAGGTCATCGGCATGCGCCGCCGCATCGCCGAAAATATGGCGGCGTCGAAGCGCGCGATCCCGCATTTCGCTTATGTCGAGGAGATCGACGTCACGGCGCTCGAAGCGATGCGCGCCGATCTCAACGCCAATCGCGGCGCCCGCCCCAAGCTCACCTTGCTCCCGCTGCTGATCGTCGCGATCTGCCGTACGGTGCCCGCCTTCCCGATGATCAACGCGCGCTACGACGACGAGGCCGGCGTGGTCACGCGCCACGGCCGCGTTCAGCTCGGCATGGCGACGCAGACCGATGCCGGGCTGATGGTTCCGGTGATCCGCGACGCGCAGGACCGCAACGTCTGGCAACTCGCGACCGAAATCGCGCGCCTCGCCGAAGCGGCGCGCAGCGGCAAGGCCAAGAGTGAGGAGTTGAGCGGCTCGACGCTCACCGTCACTTCGCTCGGGCCGCTCGGCGGCATCGCGACCACGCCGGTGATCAACCGTCCGGAAGTCGCGATCATCGGCCCGAACCGCATCGTCGAACGCCCGGTCTTCCACGGCGACGACATCGTCCGCGCCAAGCTGATGAATCTCTCGATCAGCTGCGACCACCGCGTCGTCGACGGCTGGGACGCGGCGAGCTTCGTCCAGGCGCTCAAGAAGCTGCTCGAAACCCCCGTGTTGCTGTTTGCCGACTGATGCGATGGATCAATCGCTAGAGGCGTCCATGATCGCCTGCTGGTGCTGATCGCTGAGGTGGTGCAATTCGCGTACGATTTCCTGAAATTCCGCGAGTTCATCGGTGCTGAAGAAACCGAAGCTGCCGTCCTGGATTTCCCAGTTCCGGCGCGCGAGCAATCGGCATAGCCGGCCTGTGGTTGCGAGTTGACGCTTGGTCAGATCGGCGCACCTTGGCAGGAAGATGGCATATCGAGCCTGCCGACCGGCAAGACCTTCTGCTATTGCCCGCTTCAGTTCTTCGTCGACTGGAGCGCTCGATATGTCCCGCTCGAATCTCGCGAAGCGTTCCTCGATGGCGCGGCGCCATTCGTCGGCCAGCGGGGCGGCACGATCAAAACGATCGCAATCTTCGAGGAGCGATGGATCCTTCGCCACGCTCGCCGGCGTAAGCCGATTGAAGCCGAGCGCTTTCATTTCGGTGATGAGGCGAAGTTCGATCGTGTCGACATCGCGTTCATAGCGCCGCAGGAGTTGCATTCGGGGATTGGCCAACTCCGCGGCACGCTCCTTATGGAGCCGCCAGCTTCGGGCCGCCAATCCCACCACCAGGAAAAAGGCAGCTATAGCCGATAGGATATGCATGGCTCAGGCCGCCTGCTCGATCGCCGGGTGGCAAGCGACTGCCAAGCGATACTTGGACGTCCACTCCGATGTGCGTCGAGCTGTCATAGATACCCCCGCATCGAAGGGTTACTCAGCCCGCTGCGGGTCGCAAGATCAATTGTATCCGATCCGGCCCAGGTTTTCGCTTGCACTGGGCGGTGCGACGACGGCAGCACGCGGCAGCAGCTGATATCGAGAGAGCAGATGGGCGACGTGATCAACCTTCGCCAGGCGCGCAAAGCCAAGGCGCGGCGCGACAAGGAAGCGCAGGCGGCATCCAACCGCGCGCTCCACGGCCGCACCGAGGCCGAGCGCGCCGCCGGCGCCGTCGAGCGCGCCCGCGCCGAGCAGCTGCTCGACGGCGCCAAGCGGGACGACTGAACACCGTTCCGTCGCCGAACTGTCGCGCGAACGCTTGCGCAATTCTGCTGCACCCGCGAAGGCGCTGCCATGGCACGCGCGCATCTCCCCGATCGGTCAGGGCTGGCGATGGGTTTCGCCGCCTATGCGTTATGGGGTCTGCTCCCGCTCTACATCCATGCGCTCCGCGCGGTACCGCCGCTGCAGTTCCTCGCGCACCGCGTGCTATGGTCGCTCGTGCTGGTTGGAGCGATCGTGTTGCTGCTTCGCCGCGGACGCGCGCTGCTTGCCGCCGCGCGCGGGCGCACGCTGGCTCTTCTTGCCGCATCGGCGATGCTGATCGCCTTCAATTGGGCGATCTATATCTGGTCGGTCGAGACGGGCCATGTGATCGAGGCGAGTCTCGGCTATTTCATCAATCCGCTGGTCAATGTTGCGCTCGGCGTCGCAGTGCTCGGCGAGCGATTGCGCATGCCACAGCTCGCCGCGATCCTGGTCGCGGCCGCAGGCGTGGCCGCGCTGGCGGTAACCGGCGGCGGCGCGCTATGGATCTCGCTCGCGCTCGCCGTAACGTTCGCGCTGTACGGGCTGGTACGCAAAGTCGCGGCGATCGACGCGCTCGGCGGACTGACGGTCGAGACCGTGTTGCTCGCGCCGCCCGCCGCGGTGCTGCTTGTCCATGCGTCGACTCACGGCAACAGCGCCTTCGGGCACGACACCAGCACCGATCTGATGCTCGCCTTCGCCGGCGTCGTGACGGCCGTGCCGCTGCTGCTGTTCGCGGCGGCTGCACGGCGCCTGCCGCTCGTGACGGTCGGGCTGCTGCAATATGTCGCGCCGACGATCCAATTCCTGCTCGCGGTGCTCGTGTTCGGCGAACGCGTCGCACCGGTCGACTGGATTGCCTTCCCGCTGATTTGGGCAGGGTGCCTGATCTATGCCTATGACGGCATCCGCGCCGCGCGCACGGCGCTGGTCGCACCATTGGAGTGAGCGATGGCGCATTTTCTGCTCTTCTACGATCTCGCGCCCGACTATCTCGCGCGCCGCGGCGACTATCGTGCGCTGCACCTGCAATTGGCATGGGACGCAGCCGAGCGCGGCGAGCTCGTGCTCGCGGGCCCGCTTGCCGATCCCGCCGACCAGGCTGTCCTGCTGTTCAGCGATGCCGCCGCTGCCGAGCGCTTCGCGAACAGCGATCCCTATGTCCGTGAAGGACTCGTCACGGCCTGGCGGGTGCGAAGCTGGACCACGGTGGTCGGCGACGATGCCGCGACACCGGTGCGGCCGGCCTGACAACGCCACCCACCGCCTAACGCGTGACGATCTTCGCGCGCATGGGCCTCTCGACCACCGGTGCGGCGGCGATCTGGTGGGTATGTCTGCATTGGCTAGCCCGAGCCGCTGCCGGGGCGGCTTGAGCTGATGGCCTAGGCGCTCAAACGCACAGCCCAATGCCGAAGCACAGGCTCTCGCCACCGCCCAGGCTCGGGGGCTTGGCGAAGCGACCGAGCAACCTGCCGCCATTGGCCAGGATCACTTTGTGCGAGGCGGCGTTGGCCGGGCTGGCGGTGATGGTCAGCTGGTCGAGACCGATCGTCCGCGCTTCGTCAAGCAGCAGTGCGAGCGCCCGCGTCGCATAGCCGCGCCGCTGCTTCCATGGCACGACCGAATAGCCGATGTGCCCCAACACGTGCGGCGGCAGTGCTCTGGTGCCCGGTTGCCAGCGCAGGCCGATCGATCCGGCGAACTCGCCGTCCCACATCCAGCGCACCACGCCGGGCAGCCGCGGCGCCAGCGAGCCGTCGGGCAGCCGTATCGGCGGGCCGCGCCCTTCGGGATCGTCCATCTCCGCGACAAAGGCTTCGGCATCGGCGGCGATGCGCGAGAGTTGCTCCTCCGCCGCGGCGCGGCCGCGCAGATTGTCGGGCGAATAGCCAGTCGAAAGCGCGGCGATATAGCTCGGCAGCATCGCCAGCGTCGGCCGCATCAGCGTGAAATTGTCGTCGGGCACGTATCGTCTCCAGCTGGGCTATTGCCGCTGTCGGAGACGGATCGACCCTGCCGAACAGCGGCGGGGTCGGGGAAAGTTCAGCTTATGCGCGCAAACCTTCACCTGCCCCGATGGGAGCATGTGCTTGGGTTCGGTACGAGGCGCGGAAGCCGGACATGGCGGCGCCCCTATCACGGTGCGCGGCGGATCGCCAGTGGGACTATCATTCAACTGACCGGTTGACTGTTTCGAGCCGATTCTTATATTCAACCTTATGGTTGAACAACGACTCGACACCACCTTCCGCGCGCTCGCCGACCCCACGCGGCGCGGCATGCTCGCCGCCCTTGCGCTCGGCGAGAAACCAATTGGCGAACTCGCGCGTCCTTATGCGATCAGTTTCGCTGCGGCGGCCAAACACGTCCATGTGCTCGAGAGCGCCGGGCTGGTCGCGCGGCGCAAGGCCGGGCGGCAGCAGTTGTGCAGCCTGCGCGCCGATCCGCTCGCCGAGGCCGATGCCTGGCTGAAGCAATGGGAAAAATTCTGGACTCTGCGCCTCGACAAGCTCGAAGCGCTCGTCACGCAAAAGGAGAGGTCATGACTCAGGCGACCACTTTCCTGATGTTCCAGGGCGGCAAGGCCGAAGCCGCGCTCAATTTCTACGCCGAGACCGTGCCCGATTCGCGCATCGTCTCGCTCGAGCGCTTCGGACCCGAAGGTCCCGGACCCGAAGGCACCGTGTTGCGCGCGACCGCGGAGATCGCCGGCATGCCGGTGATGGCGCACGACAGCTTCGTCACGCACGCTTTCGACTTCACGCCGTCGATCTCGCTGTTCGTCGAATGCGACGACGAGGCGCAGATCGACGCGCTTGCCGAAAAGCTGCTCGATGGCGGCCAGGCGCTGATGCCGCTCGGCAGCTATGGCTGGAGCCGCAAGTTCGGCTGGGTGAGCGATCGCTTCGGCGTCTCGTGGCAGTTGAACCTGCAATGAGCGCGCCGGTGATCCTGACAGTGACGCGCGATTTCGCCGCGCCACCCGAGACCGTGTTCGACGCGTGGCTCGATCCCGCGGTCGCCCGCCAGTTCCTGTTCACGACGCCGAACAGCGAAATCGCCACCTGCGAAATCGACCCGCAGGTCGGGGGTCGCTTCTTCATCGTCGACCGGCGCGGCGACGAGCTGCCCGAGCATCATGGCCGCTATCTCGAGATCGACCGGCCGCACCGGCTCGCCTTTTTGTTCCGCGGTCCGGGGACCAGCGAGGACGAGTGGACGCGAGTAAGCCTCGACATCGTGAGGACAGCGGCGGGCTGCACGCTCACGCTGACACACGAGATCGGACCCAAATGGGCCGAGTGGAAGGATCAGGTCCGCCACGGCTGGACGATGATCCTCGATCGCGAAGCCGAAATCCTGGAGCACGCGCATGGTTGATATCGAACGCGTCGGGGCCGACGCCATCCGCATCGTCCGGCTGCTCGATGCGCCGGTCGATACGGTGTGGCGCTACCTCACCGACCCCGAGCTGCGCGGCCAATGGTTCGCCGCGGGGCCCGTCGAGCCGCATACCGGCGGGAGTCTCGACTTGTGTTTCGACCACGACGATCTGTCGGAGGACGATGTCCCCTATCCAGAGCAATATGCGCCATACAAGGGGATCGTCTCGCACGAGAAAGTGGTGCGCTTTGAGCCGCCGCATGTGTTCGCCTTCACCTTCGAAGGTCAGGGCGACAGCGTCGTCACTTTCGAGCTGTTCCCGGAGGGCGAGAAGACGCGGCTGGTGCTGACGCACAGCGGTATCAAACACGCCGTCAACTTCGTCAATTTCGGCGGCGGCTGGCATGCGCATCTGGCGGTGCTCCAGGCGCGGCTCGCCGGCGGCGGCGTGCGCGACTTCTGGAAGCTGCACGCGGAATCGGAAGCCGCGGTGGCGAAGGCGCTCGGCTAGCGGCGGCGCTGGATGGCGCCGGCGACGCGCCGCACCAGCCAGCGCGGGCCGAGCATCGGCGACCACGCCATCATGCGATTGAGCAAGCCGGAGACGCACACCGCGCGATTGGCGTCGAGCGCGGCCAACCCGTCGCGCACGACGCGTTCGGGCGGCGAAGCAAGGCGCCGGAGCAGCAAGTCGCCCCCCATGCCGGCCGCGTCGAAGAATTCGGTCTGTGTCGGACCCGGGCAGATCGCAGCGATATGCACGCCTTGCCCGCGCACTTCCTCGTGCAGCGCCTCGGAGAAGCTGAGCAGAAAGGCCTTGGTCGCATAATAGACTGCCATCCAGGGCCCCGGCTGGAAGGCCGCGGTCGACACGACGTTGAGGATCCCGCCGCCGCGCATCTGGATCATGCCCGGCAGCACTGCGCGCGCGAGTGCCATCGGCGCGCGGCAATTGACGTCGATCATGTGCGCCTGGGCCGCTGCGTCGAGCTCGGCGAAGGGACCGTGCAGTCCAAAGCCCGCGTTGTTGATCAGCCAGTTGACCGCCAGCCCACGCCGGCCGATCTCCGCCATCAGCGCGTCCGGCGCGCTCGGATCGGCGAGATCGGCCACGATCACGGCCACTGCGACGCCGTGGCGGGCTCGCAGCTCGGACGCGAGCGTCTCGAGCCGCTCGCTTCGCCGAGCCGTCAGGATCAGTTCGTGCCCGCGCGCGGCGAGCGCTTCGGCGAAATGCACCCCAAGCCCCGCCGAGGCGCCGGTGACCAGGGCAGTGCCGGGGGGCGAAGGCACTTTTCTGCGGCTTATTTCGGCGTGAGCCGGATCAGTGCCGCCCCGGCGCCGTCTTCGATCAACCAGATCGATCCGTCGGGCGCCTGCGCCACGTCGCGGATGCGCTTGTCCCATGACCAGAGATCGGCCTTGACGGCCTTGTCGCCGCTGATCTTGGCGTGGATCAGCGACATGCCCGAAAGCGCGCCGAGGAAGGCGTCGCCTTTCCACTGCGGGAACATCGCGCCGGTGTAGATGATCAATCCCGACGGCGAGATCGACGGCACCCAGAACAGCTTGGCGGGCTCATAGCCGTCGCCCGGCTTGGGCTTGGGGATCGGCACCCCATCATAATTCTCGCCTTCGGAGACGTTCGGCCAGCCATAATTCTTGCCGGGAAGAATCAGGTTGAGCTCGTCGCCGCCGCGGGGGCCGAACTCGATTTCCCACAGCCTGCCGTCAGGCGCGAAGGCGAGCCCATAGGGATTGCGATGCCCGCTCGACCAGGTCTCGGCCGGCGCGGTGTTCGGGCCCTGCACCATCTCGGGATGGCCCTGCGCGCTCTTGGCGGCTTCGGTATCGCGAGGCGGGTCGGTGACGGTGATCGTCGGCGTACCGGTCTTGCCCGCCATCGGGTTCTCTGGCGCAGGCTTGCCGTCGAGCGTCAGGTGCAGGATCTTGCCGAGCTTCTGGTTGACATCCTGCGCGGGAGTGAAGCGCATCCGCTCGCCCGACGAAAGAAACAGGGATTTGCCGTCGGGCGCGAAAGCGATCACTGCGCCGAACTGGCCGCCCTTGCCGTCGGCCCCCTGGCGCCACAGCACGGTGAGGCCCTTGAGCGCAGTGCCTTCGAGCGTGGCCTTGGCGAGCGCCAGGCTCGCGCCACCCGGCCGCGGTTCGGAATAGGTCAGATAGAGCGTCTTGCTCTTGGCAAAGTCGGGCGCGATCGCGACGTCGAGCAATCCTCCCTGGGTGATCTGCTGCACCGCGGGCACGCCGCTGATCTCGGTCTTGGTGGACGCGTGCCACCATATCAGATGGCCGGGCTTTTCAGTGACGAGCAGGCTGCCGTCGGGCAGAAAGACGATGCTGAAAGGATTATCGAAGGCACCCATCCGCTCCATCTTGAACGGGAGATCGGCCTCAGCCGTAGGCGAATTCTGGGCATTTCCGATGCTCGGGGCCGACCCGCACGCGGCGACCAGCAAGATGCCGGGGATGAGTGATTTGGCTTTCACGCAACGATCCTCATCGATAGGCGGGTCAACAACCGCTCGGACGGCCAGGCGGAACCCGCTTCGCCGCATCCGCTACACCGCCCATCGAAGCTTGTCGATTGTCGCTTGCTGCAGCGCGCAACGCTCTACAATGAGAAGGTAATTCGACCGGGGGCGGGCGAGTCCGTGAAAACGCGTTGGTTGGCGCTGCTGGGCGCAGTCAGTTCTTGTTGGTTCCATGCGGCGCGCGCAGCCGAGCCGCCGCAATTGTCGGCAGCGCCGACGGTCGCCGAGCTGGCCGCGGATCCGGTGATTCTCGATCCCTCGATGGCGCCGAATGGCCATTGGATCGCAGCGCGGATCGTGCGTGGCGGGCAGCGCAGCCTTGCGCTGATCGATGCCGACGGCACGGACTTTCCAACGCGGATGGTGAGCTTGGCCGGTGGCGAAAGCGTCGACTGGTTCCAATGGGCGGGTGCGCAGCGGCTCGTGGTGAGCGTCAGTGGACCCAAGACCGCGCGGCTACTCGCGTTCGACGCCGCGACGCTCAAGCCGGTCGAGCTCGGCCAGAGCGCCGAAGGGTTTGCCGATCGAGATCTCGTCCATGTCGATCCCGCGGGGCGCTATCTTTTGCTGAGCCTCGCCTCCGGGCGCAGCCATCTGCCGTCCATCTATCGCATCGACTTGGCGACCGGCGCGCGAATCTTGACGGTCAAGGCGCAAGACGGCGTCGGCTCGTGGCTTGCCGACGGCGCGGGCGTGGTGCGCGCGGGCGTCGCCACGCACGGGCACCGTCGCTGGCTGGTCTATCGCTCGCTCGAAAACGAGCGGTTCCGCCGCGCAGTGCATCGCGGCGCAGACGCGCAGGACATCGAGCAGATGATGCCCGCGACCGGCAGCGACCAGGGCTATGCGATGGCGCCGAGCAACGGCCGGATGTCGCTGTATCGCTATGATTTCCGGACCGATACGCTCGGCGCGCTGGTTTACGCCCACCCGCGGTACGACATCGATGGCTTCTCGCTGGCCCGCGACGGCAGGCTGCTCAGCGTCGCCTACACCGCCGACCGCGACGAAACACATTGGTTCGATGCCGGCGCCGCGGCGATCCAGCGGCGCATCGACGCGCGGCTGCCGGGGCTGTCGAACCAGCTACTCTCGATCAGCGAGGATCGCCGGCGCGTGTTCCTGCTGAGCAGTGCGGGCGACGATCCCGGAAAATTCTACTTGTTCGACACGGCCGGGGACTCGCTGCGCCTCGTCGCCGAACCCTTCCCGCGGCTCCATGGCAAGCTGCTGCCGGCGGTGCGGCCAGTGCAATATACCGCGCGTGACGGGCTTTCGATCTCGGGCTATCTCACGCTGCCGCTCGGCAAGCCGGCCAAAGACCTGCCGCTGGTCGTGCTGCCGCACGGCGGCCCCTTCGCGCGCGACATTGCCGCCTATGACCCCTGGGTCGCCTATCTCGCCGGCAGGGGCTATGCCGTGCTTCAACCCAATTTCCGCGGCTCGACCGGGTTCGGCGAAGGCTTTGTCGAAAAGGGCGACGGCCAATGGGGCCGCGGCATGCAGGACGATATCGACGACGCGGTGCATTGGGCTGCGTCGCAGGGCGTGATCGACCCCAAGCGCGTGTGCATCATGGGCGCGTCGTTCGGCGGCTATGCCGCGCTATGGGCGGCCGTGCGCAACCCCGATCGCTATCGCTGCGCGATCAGCTTCGCCGGGGTGTCCGATATCGCCGGCCAGCTCCAGTCCGATCGCCCGACCTTCGGCAACGCCCGCGAATTCAAGGATTGGCGGCAGCGAATCCAGGGCAGCAGCCCCGGGCTCGACCAGCTGTCGCCGCTGCATTTCGCCGATCGCTTCGGCGTGCCGGTACTGATCGCGCATGGGGAAGCCGATGACAATGTGCCGGTCGCGCAGTCGATCGCGCTCGACAAGGCGCTGACCCGCGCCGGCCGGCCGCACGAACTGGTGGTCTATCCGCACGAAGGCCATGGCCTGAGCGATCCGCGACATACTGAGGATTTCCTTAACCGCGTCGGGGCATTCCTCGCGAAATACAATCCGATCTGAAGCAAGTCTTCGACGAACCACTTGCTCGTCGCGTTGCGGATGATAATTTGTCTCCGGGGCAATATATCGGGGGCAAGAGGATGAAATGGCAGGCGTTTGCTGCGCTCGCGCTCGCGGCGGTGGTTCCGCACGCGGCATGGACCAAGCCGGATAGCGCGCCGCCGGCACCCACCGCGGCGGATTTTGGCGCAGTGCCTTTCATGAACTCTCCCAAATTGTCGCCCGACGGCATGCACTTTGCCGCGCGCGCAGTGTTGGCGGGAAAGGTCAGCGTCGTCGTTGCGCAACCCGGCACGCTCGAGAGTCTGAAGAAGTTCAACCTTCCCGATGGTCAGCAACTCGAATGGTATCGCTGGGCCGGCAATAACTGGCTGCTGCTGAGCGTCAGCCAAAGCCAAGCTTTTTACGGATACGAAATCCGCGTCGGGCGCCTGATCGCGGTCGATACGCAGAGCGGTGCGATGCATCTCGTCGGTCCCAGGGAGATGGGGCTGAGGTGGGGCGGACAGCTGACATTCGTTGACCCCGACGGCAAATTCCTGCTGCTCTCCACTCAGCGCGATTTGCACGAATTTCCGTCGGTGCTGCGCGTGGACCTCGCGAGCAACGCAGTTACAACCGTGGTCAAGCCACATGAGGATGTCTTCAACTGGTTCGCGGATTCGACCGGGACCATTCGTGTTGGTCTCGCCGTTCAGGACAAGCGCTGGTGGGTTTATTATCGCGCCGACGGCACGTCCGATTTCGTGCGAAGTTCAGTGCGGACCTTTGCTGACAAGGACGACAAGGACGACAAGGACGACGTCCAAACCTTTACGCCCGTGTTCGCCAGCGACGAAGGCTATGCCGTCGCTCTCGGCAAGAGCGGGCGGTTCGGCCTCTACCATTACGACTTCAAGACCGGTAAGACCGGTGCCCCGATCTGGGAGAACGCCAAATACGACCTCGACGATTTCGATCTCGAGGAGAGCGGCGCCGTCCGTTCGATCGAATTCACCGACGATCGCGCGCGGATCGAATGGTTCGATCCTGAAATGAAGAAGATCCAGGCCGCGCTCGACAAGGCGATGCCCGATGCAACCAACCGCGTGATTTCGCGTAGCCGTGACGGGCAGCGGATGGTCGTCTCGACCGAATCGGCCGAGAACCCGCCCGGCTATATGCTGTTTGATCGCCAGACCAACCATCTCGACGAACTGGTCGAACCCTATGAGAAAATCGTGGGCAAGTCGCTCGCGACAATGACGTCGGTCTCCTATGCCGCGCGCGATGGCCTTGAGATTCCTGCCTATCTCACGCTTCCGCTGGGAAAGGATCCCAAGAATCTGCCGCTCGTGGTGATGCCGCACGGCGGGCCGTTCGTGCGCGACAGCTGGGGATATGAACCCTGGGTGCAGTTCCTGGCGAGCAAGGGCTATGCCGTGCTCCAGCCCAACTACCGCGGCTCGACCGGTTTCGGCCGCGACTATGTCGAGAAAGGCTATGGCCAATGGGGTCGCGCGATGCAGGACGACATCGACGACGGCGTCAAATGGCTGACCTCCAAGGGCACAGTCGATTCCAAGCGCGTGTGCATCATGGGCGCCTCGTTCGGTGGCTATGCCGCAATGTGGGCGGCGGTACGCGACAAGGACATCTATCGCTGCGCGATCAGCTTCGCCGGCATTTCCGATGTCGGTGCGATACTCCGCTACGACAGCGATAGATTCGCCGCCCAACGCTATTTTCGCGATTGGCGCGATCGCGTACGTGGCGACAAGGCGTTCGATCTCGCCTCGGTGTCGGCGCTGCCGCATGCTGACGCGCTCACGGTGCCGATACTGATCGCGCATGGCGACAAGGACAGCACCGTTCCGTATTCGCAGTCGCGCAAGCTCCACGAAGCACTGCTCAAGCTCAACCGCGAACACGAATATGTGATTTATCCCGGCGAAGGACACGGCTTCGACGACCCCGCGCACGCGACCGATTTCCTCGAGCGGGTGAGCAAGTTTCTGGCCAAATACAACCCAAGCTGAGCCCGAACCGGCCCCGCAAACACGCGCCTTTCCGAGTCCTCTTGTCGACACGGGGACAACCGCGTATATCGCGCCTGCTTCTCGACATCGTCAAACATGCCGAGGCCGGCGCCGCAAGGTTCCGGCTGCACCGGTGCTTTGCATTTTCGAAGGATTCGCATGGCGGATATCGCCGCTTTGACGCAGTTGATCGAACCCGAGGCCAAGGCGCTCGGCTTCGATCTCGTGCGCGTGGCGATGTACGGTGGCAAATCCGACCCGACGCTGCAAGTGATGGCCGAACGCCCTGAAACGCGGCAGCTGACGATCGACGATTGCTCCGAACTGTCGCGCCGCATTTCTGACCGGCTCGACGAGCTCGAGGCGCAGGGTCGCGATCCGATCGAACATGCCTATCGGCTCGAAGTCAGCTCGCCGGGGATCGATCGTCCGCTGACGCGGCTCAAGGATTTCGCCGATTGGCAAGGCCATGAGGCGCGGCTCACGCTGCGCGAGCAGATCGAGGGCCGCAAACAGCTGACCGGCGACCTGATCGGAGTCGAGGGCGACCAGATCTCGATCGACGTGCGGAAATTCAAGCCGATGACCGTGGCGTTCGCCGACATCGCCGATGCCAAGCTGTTGCTGACCGACAAATTGATTGCCGCCACCGCCCCGCTCTCGTCGGCTGGAGCCGACGAGATTCTGTATCAAAAAGCGCCGTCAGAGGGCGCCGAAGAAGTTGTGACAGAGGAAAATTAAGAATGGCCACCGCCGTTTCCGCCAACAAGGCCGAACTGATCGCGATCGCCGATGCCGTTGCGCGCGAGAAGCTGATCGACAGAGGTATCGTGATCGAGGCGATGGAAGACGCGATCCAGCGCGCCGCGCGCGCGCGCTACGGCGCCGAGAACGACATCCGCGCCAAGCTCGATCCGAACACCGGCGACCTGCGGCTGTGGCGCGTCGTCGAAGTGGTCGAGGCAGTCGACGATTATTTCAAGCAGGTTTCGGTCAAGGAAGCGCAGAAGCTGCAGAAGGGCGCGGTCGTCGGCGACTATATCGTCGATCCGCTGCCGCCGATCGAGTTCGGCCGCATCGCCGCGCAGGCCGCGAAGCAAGTGATCTTTCAGAAGGTCCGCGACGCCGAGCGCGAGCGCCAATATGAAGAATTCAAGGACCGGATGGGCGAGATCATCACCGGCGTGGTCAAGCGCGTCGAGTTCGGCCATGTCGTGGTCGATCTCGGCCGCGCCGAAGGCGTGATCCGCCGCGACCAGCAGATCCCGCGCGAAGTGGTGCGCGTCGGCGATCGCGTGCGCTCGCTGATCCTCAACGTTCGCCGCGAGAACCGCGGCCCGCAGATCTTCCTCAGCCGCGCGCATCCCGACTTCATGAAGAAGCTGTTCGCGCAGGAAGTGCCCGAGATCTACGACGGCATCATCGAGATCAAGGCGGCCGCGCGCGATCCGGGCAGCCGCGCCAAGATCGGCGTGATCAGCCACGACAGCTCGATCGATCCGGTCGGTGCGTGCGTCGGCATGAAGGGCAGCCGCGTCCAGGCGGTCGTCCAGGAAATGCAGGGCGAGAAGATCGACATCATCCCCTGGTCGCCCGACACCGCGACCTTCGTCGTCAACGCGCTGCAGCCGGCGAACGTCAGCCGCGTCGTGATCGACGAAGAGGACGACCGCATCGAAGTGGTGGTGCCCGACGACCAGCTCAGCCTCGCGATCGGCCGCCGCGGCCAGAACGTGCGGCTCGCGTCGCAGCTCACCGGCAAGGCGATCGACATCCTCACCGAGACCGACGCGAGCGAGAAGCGCCAAAACGAGTTCATCCAGAACAGCGAGATGTTCCAGAACGAGCTCGATGTCGACGAGACGCTCGCACAGCTGCTGGTGGCCGAAGGCTTCAGCGCGCTCGAGGAAGTCGCTTATGTCGAGCTCGATGAGATCGCCTCGATCGAAGGCTTCGACGAGGAACTCGGCCAGGAACTGCAGAGCCGTGCGCAGGAAGCGCTCGACCGCCGCGAGGAGGCCAATCGCCAAGCGCGCCGTGCGCTCGGCGTGTCGGACGATCTCGCGACAATCCCGTATCTCACCGAAGCGATGCTCGTCACGCTCGGCAAGGCGGGGATCAAGACGCTCGACGATCTCGCCGATCTTGCGACCGACGAACTGATCCAGAAGAAGCGCGTCGAACCGCGCCGCCGCAACGAGGATGCTCCGAAGCGCCCCGAGGACAAGGGCGGCGTGCTCGCCGAGTATGGCCTGAGCGAAGAGCAGGGCAACGAGATCATCATGGCCGCCCGCGCGCACTGGTTCGCGGACGAAGAACCCGCCGAGGAGGACGCTGTTGCGGACTCCGAGCAATGATACGCGCCGGCTGAGATATTTCAGTCGTCACCCCGGCCTTGGGCCGGGGTCCACTGACCCGCTGGATCCCGATCTTGCGGAGCTGCGGTTCCGTCGCAGCACCGTTGACCCGGTGTCCGCGACACGGTGGATGCCGCAACAAGTCCGGCATGACGATCATAGGCGGAGGGCCCGCGCATGAGCGATGCCGTTCGCACCTGCATTCTCGCGCGCGAGGAAGCTCCCAGGGATGGCCTGATCCGGCTCGCGCTCTCGCCCGACGGCGAGGTGCTGCCCGATGTCCGTGCCAAAGCGCCCGGGCGCGGCGCATGGATCGGAGTCAATCGCGCGGAGCTCGAAGCATCCTATGCAAAGGGTCGGTTCAAGGGCGCATTGGCGCGCGCGTTCAAGACCGGCGAGCTGCGCATTCCCGACGATTTGCCCGCGCGGATCGCCGCGCAGCTCGAGCGTGCCGCGCTCGACCGCCTGGGGCTCGAAGCGCGCGCGGGGCTGCTGCTCACCGGTACCGAGCGGATCGAGACCGCCGCGCGCCAGGGCCAGCTGCGTCTGCTGCTGCACGCCAGCGACGCCAGCGAGGACGGTGTGCGCAAGTTGGCCCAGGCGTGGCGAGTCGGCTCGGAACGCGAGGGTAGCGACCTCAAGGGGCTGACATTGCCGGTGCCGCGCACCATATTGTCCTTGGCGCTGGGCCGCGAAAATGTGGTACACATAGGTCTGGCCGATGCCCGGGCTGCCTGGCGTGTCAGCGAATCGCTGACGCGCTGGTTGTGTTTTATCGGAGCCGAACCCTTGTCCGCGCCTTGCGAAAGCGGTTCGCAGGGCGCATCGGCATTCCGCCCGAGTGCGGAAGAACAGTTTGAGGAATTTGAGTAAGCGGATGAGCGATACCGAAAACGAAAAGCCGAAACTGGGCATGCGCGCGCCGCTGGGGCTCAAGCGCACGGTCGAGACGGGCAAGGTGAAGCAAAGCTTCAGCCATGGCCGCTCGAATACCGTGGTGGTCGAAGTCAAGCGCCGCCGCGTGCTGGGCCCGCACGGGGCGGTCGAAGAAGCATCGCCGCCGCCGGCTCCCGCTGCCGCGGCACCCGCGCCGGTCGCGCCCGCGCCGCGCCCTGCCGCGCCGCCGCCGCGCGCACCCGCTGGCGAGACGCCGCAGGAGCGCCAGGCCCGGCTGCTGCGCGAAGCCGACGAGCAGCGCATGAATTCGCTCGAGGAGCAGCGCCGGCGCGAAGAGCGCGAGCGCCAGCAGGCGACCGAGGAAGAGCGCCGCCGTGCCGAAGAGGCGCAGGCGCGTCGCGAGGAGGAAGCGCGCGCCGCCGCCCAGCCCGAACCCGAGCAGGAATCGGCTCCTGAGCCGGTGGCG
>Ga0207675_100000153_pt1 | contig 60593 bp, 46 predicted proteins | sample KBSSwiS42_FD_184305 | JGI IMG/M metagenome (GOLD analysis project Ga0207675, IMG submission 184305) | Switchgrass rhizosphere microbial communities from Kellogg Biological Station, Michigan, USA - KBS Switchgrass S4-2 (SPAdes) (version 2) | ecosystem: Host-associated > Plants > Roots >...
CATACGAAGTAAAAGATTGTATGATTCCGGGTACCCTTTGCTTTCTGCGTCAATACATGATCCTAACTGGTGGTTTTTCTGACGATCATAAATCTCATTGAGACAACGGGCAATGGAGTACACAGCCATAGGCGTGTTTTCTCCTGACTGGAGTAGTAATAAACTGTAATATAAGTTCCTGCCGAGATTTTTGTCACGATAACTTTGCTCGGTCATTTCAATAAAGAAATCTTTTTTAAGTTGCTTAAATACCGCTTCATCTACCAGGAATCCCTTTCCCCCTGTGGCAGCATTAGTAATGGAATCGTGCAGGATCGAAATTCTTTTAGCACAATCAGGATGTGTTTTTAGCGAATCCCTTTCGTTGACTGAAGAGACATCCGAATCCTTTACCTGGCTAAAGATTGACGATTCTTTCTGTATCCATTTACTTTTGAATGGATAGTGTGGGAAATTAAACACCTGTCTTATGTCCGCCGGCTGATACAATAGCGAATCATCGACTTTGTCGAGCAACTCTAAACAGGTTTTGATCGCGTTGCAATCATAACCGGTTTTTTTCATGAAATGGAAAGCAAGCTTATCGGCCGCCGCTTCGTTCTCGCGGCTGTGCCTTCGACTGCTGAATGTAAAGGAGCGGGTTAGCTCTTCCAGCTGTTTATTGACGCCATATTCCGATTTTGAAATACGCTTTAACTCATTTTGAAATTCAGCGCTGTTTACTTTCTCAACATATTGTTTAATGGCCTTATTGGTGTGGTCAAGGTAATAATGAGCTAATTCATGACTGACAACAAATGCGAGCTCAGCCTCATTGCTCAAGAAAATAAACAGGCCTGCATTGATAGCGATAGTCCCATCTCCCATGCTATAGGCATTGGGCCACCAGTCGCGGGAAAACACAACTCTTGCATCTGACTTTGCAAGTTCAGCATTAACTGAAGTAATCTTTTGAACGATCGATTGGAGGTAGCCGTGCGCGATTGGCGATGTAACGGAACGATCACTTTGCCATATTTGTCCAATCTCTTTAAATTGTTCTTCGTATATTTTTTTGTAATCAGCCGCATTTTTCTTCTCAAGGGAAGTAAGGAGCATCTTTTTTTTCCTTGCTGACTGGTCAAAGTAAACCTTCTTTAAAACGCTATCGTCTTTTTGAAATGAATATAGTGGCTGAACCTGCGCAGCACTTAAAAGGGCAATGAATAAAAACGGCAGAAAAAGGAGTGCATTCTTAAATGCGCGGGTAGTGGCTACTGTCATAGGGTACTGGAGCAAAAATCAAAAATATATTGCAGGAAGCAATAATACAAGGCTTTGGTATCCAAAAAATTTATTGCGGAACCAAATAAATATGAAATTATTATAATGCCTGCTGATGGATCTGATGATATGTCCGGCAGTTTCTTTCAAAGATTCTTTATATGACAGAAAAACATGAGCACGACCATAGTGCTCAATTACTTAACTTGTAGCCAATTATACACAATTATGAAACACCTTTCTTTCGCTTGCCTTTTGGTTCTGATCGTTTCCGTTTTGGCGGGTCAGCAGCCTGCAACGGGTCAAATCGCCCTTATCCCGCAACCTGCTTCCATTTCTGTGGGATCTGGTGCATTTACGCTGCCAGACAATATTGTTATCATCGTTCCCAACAATGAAGAAGTAAGGAAAATAGCTGATCTTTTTTCTAAAAGGCTCGCCGTTACTTCGAAAAGAATAAACATAGAACAGGGCAATGCTGCGGCTGCCAACTCAATATTCTTTTCACTCGCGCCCGCCAGCAAGTTGCCCAAAGAAGGATACAACCTTAAGGTTACCAACTCAGGCATCTCATTAACTGCAACGGAACCGGCAGGTTTGTTTTACGGCGTGCAAACTTTAATTCAGCTGTTACCAAAACAAATTGAAGCAAAAGAAGCGCAGAAGAATGGCGGCACGTGGTCCATTCCCGAAGTTACTATTGAAGATTCGCCGCGCTTTGGATGGAGGGGCCTTATGCTTGATGTATCGCGGCACTTTTTTACCAAGGAGCAGGTAAAGGAATATATCGATGAGATGGTGAAATATAAGTTCAATGTCCTTCATTGGCACCTTACTGATGACCAGGGCTGGCGTATTGAGATAAAAAGTTATCCAAAACTCACCTCTGTTGGCGCATGGCGGGTTAACAAAACCGGGACTTTTAATACGTTTTCAAATCCTGGACCCGACGAGCCGCGCGACTACGGTGGATTTTATACCCAGGAAGACATAAAAGAAGTTGTACAGTATGCAAAGGAGCGCTATGTGAACATACTTCCTGAGATCGACGTGCCCGGACACAGTCTTGCAGCTATTGCCGCATATCCCGAGCTGACCTGCACTCCGGGAACCTACGCTGTAAATTCCGGAGAACCTTTTATGGTATGGCCGCCGGGTGGACACTTCTATGGCTTGATTGATAACGCGCTTTGTCCTGCAAAAGAAAATGTCTATGAGTTCATGGATAAAGTAATTGGAGAAGTAGCGAAGTTGTTTCCATTTGATTACATACACATGGGGGGCGACGAAACTGCCCGGAATTTTTGGGAAAAAAGTGATGCGATAAAAGCGCTGATGAAAAAAGAAAAATTGAACAATCTCGATGAAGTCCAAAGCTATTTCGTAAAACGAATGGGAAAGATCATCGAATCAAAGGGGAAGAAAATGATTGGATGGGATGAGATTCTGCAAGGCGGTCTTGCACCTGGTGCAGCAGTCATGAGCTGGCGCGGAATGAAGGGAGGGATTGAAGCTGCCAAGATGGGGCACGAAGTTGTGATGACACCAACTGATTTTGTATATCTGGATTATATGCAGGGCGATCGGGCGCTTGAACCACCGGTCTATGCAACGTTACGACTGAAAAAAACTTACCAGTTTGAGCCGGTACCTGAGGGAGTAAATGCATCGTTGATAAAAGGTGGCCAGGGCAATCTATGGACAGAGCAGGTTTATAACATGCGACATGCACAATACATGACCTGGCCCCGCGCATTTGCGATAGCGGAAGCCTTGTGGTCGCCCAAGGAAAAAAGAAACTGGACCGATTTTGTCGCAAGGATGGAAAATCATTTTGAACGCCTCGATATGGCACAGGTAAAATATGCGCCAAGCGTATACGACCCCTCATTTGAATTAACTAAGAAAGATTCAACGATAACAGTAAAAATGACAACCGAGATCGATGGACTCGACATTCATTACAGCTTTGACAATTCATTTCCCGATAATTACTATCCCAAATACAAAGAGCCTGTTACCGTTCCCAAAGACGCCGTAACAATGAAAGTAATCACCTACCGAAATGGAAAGCCGATCGGCAGGTTGATTGTGATCCCAAGGTCGGAGATGAACAGGAGGGTTGGGATTAAATAGATGTAATTGGGAATTAGTTATTGGGAATTCGGTCCAGATAGCTATCGGATCGGATTTCGGATTTCGGACCTGCCCGCCGGCACGCAGGTTTTTGAATTTCGGATTTAATTACTAATTCGTATTGAAAGGCACCCTAATCAATATCTTTTCCCATAACATCGTTATCTCGCCTGAAGTACTGTTCGTCGCATTGACGTTGAATGTCAATCGTTGTGTAAGGCTATGATCTTCCGGTTTGACATCTAAGCCAACCACATCTTCTTTTTCATTGTAGTCGTCTGCCATGTGCTGGTCGTAACGCGAATTCAATATTACTTTCCATTTTTCTTTACCAGGTATAGTGAAGAATGCATAATGCCCGGCCGGAATTTTCTTGTTGTTGATAGTAACATCTTTGCTGAATTGTACGCTTGAAGCAGTGTGTGCCCCGGTTGCCCAAACCTTATCAAACGGAACTAGCCCTCCCCAGATTTCCCTGCCCTTCACACCAGGAGAGTTGTATTCAATGTGTACGTGGTTCCCGTTAACGATAGCCATAGCCATGCGATGCGGGCTTCCCTTTAGGGTGTCTTCTGTAATGACGCCATTGTTGACGCTGTCACAATAATCATTACTTGCAACAGTGGCATGCCCCCTATGTTCATCAGCGGATTTATTTTCAACTGGCTCTGTTTTCTTTTCATCGTTGTTGCAGGCAAGCATAAAAGCAAGGATCAGCAGGTATGAAGCTTGTTTTATCATAATCAATAAATTGGATCTTTGAAAGACGTAAAATTAGTGTGATGATAGTTACTTATCATAAATTAAAAGACCCTCCTGTTCCGATAATAACGGGTTCTTTAGAAACTCCCGGTCCGTCAATGTTTTCAGAAAGGCGATCACTTTCAATTTCTCTTCATCGGTAAGCGGAATTCCGTGTCCGCCCTTTTGCTCGAGCAACGGATCGAGGTTCGGCGTATGTTGCACTCCAGACCTGTAATGATCCAAAACCTGCCCCAGGCCATAAAATCTTCCGTCATGCATATACGGAGCGGTAACTTCAATGTTTCGAAGAGTGGGCACCTTGAATTTATATGAGTCGTTTGAATCGAGTGTAATCACGAACCTTCCCCTGTCGTCGTTGCGATTGGGCTGAACTCCATTATTGCGAAAAGAGTAATCTGTAAATAATGGCTCGGCATGACAGGTGTTGCATTTTTGTTTGAACAACTGGTAGCCTTCTTCTTCCTCTGGTGTAAACGTCTCTCCTTCCTTGCGCATTACCTTGTCATATTTACTATTGCTGCTAATGCACATCAGCATGAATTGCGACAAAGCTTTCATCGTTTTGGCTGATGTGATTTCTTCGCTGCCGAATGCTTTTTTAAATAAACCGGGGTAATCGGGTTGCTGACGAAGCTTTTCCAATACAACAGACATTTTTTCATCCATTTCACTGAATGTAGTAATTGGCACCAACGGCTGCAGATCGAGGTGAAAAACGCCTCCATCCCAAAAAAAAGCGTTTGCCCATGCCAGGTTCATGATAGGTGGAGAGTTCCGGCTTCCGAGACGGTCATCAATTCCGTGACTGACATCGTGGCCATGGTGCGTGAAAGCCGCTCCCTGGATATGGCAGCTGCCACATCCGATCGTATTATTTCTCGACAAGCGCGGATCATAAAACAATTTGCGGCCGAGCTCAAATCCATCTTTCGTAACCGGGTTTTTAGAAAAATCATATACGGGCTGGGGAAAATTAACTGGCTTCTGAAAGCCGGTAAACTCGTTCAGTATAGTGCCGGCGGAGGTCAGCAAGACCAATAACCCAATAATAATAAAATAGTATCGCCGGTTCATAGAGAGAATTAGTTAACGGTGCGGTCGTGGTAAAACATCTTGCTATAATTATTGGCAACGTTTACGCTATACTCGCTGAACATAACACTCGGGTGAGCTGCAATACTGAGTTTGGTCACCCCATTAAATGTTTTTAAGATATCTGCCTTAATGTAAATGGTTGCATTTCTCCCTTTCTTTGCCTTCACAGCGCCTTGTTTTGAAAGATCAAGCGTAACTGACTTGATATTATTGATGGTTGGGGCGGAATATCCTCCAAACCCTCCGATGTGAAAACGAAATCTTCGGTTACCCGTAGGGTCCTCGGGAGCAGCATCCGATGTCCCCTCCATCTTGAAGAAGATGTAACCGCTGTTCCAGCTCCAGTACATGCCATTATCCATCGAGCTGGAAGGGTCCAGGACTCCTTTTCTCTTATCAATAGGCATGGTATTTCTCAGGCTGTCCACACCCAACACAAATGTCACCTTGTTATACTCACCGGGTGGCACCTTTAGTTTTATCGTTTGAGTACCCGCTTCGTGCTCCTGTATTAAAAAATAACTGTCATCTTGTTTGACCGAAAACAACTTTCCGTTGCGACCAGTAAACTTTATGTTGCTGACAAAATACTGTAATTGGGAAACATTCAATGATTCGCCGGAAGAATTGGTGTAATCGCCTGAATTTAACAACAGGTCCTTACTGCCTGCTACATTATCAAATTCAAGTGTCAAATCAACCAGTTCATTTCGAATTCCAGGATGATCTTCCTTTTTTGCGCTGCCTAAAACCACAACTGTCAACATTGACAACATGGTCATTTTAAAAAAAATTTTCATAGCAGCTTGATTGTTTTTGGAGACGGTGTTCGGAGCTATTTCAGGCTGATTTTTACGAAAACAAATATAAACTATAAAAAGAGGGGTTGCAAGACCACCTGCTGTGATTTGGACAGTAAATCCTGTGTTTGCAGCCGCAATTGGTTGTAAATTTGCCGGATTGGAAAAATCACCCGTCTTCCAGGCAGGATACTTGCTTTTGGTCAATGACTTCAGCAGAATTGATGCACTATATAATCAAATTATTTTTCCATTTAACATTTTATTAAAAAGAGAATTTATTAAGCCAGATTCATATACGCATGTCATTTAATAAAGAAAGATTAGAAAAGAAATTTGCAGAGGAATACGACAGGCTCAATAAAGAACAGCGCAAGGCGGTGGATACGATTGAGGGTCCCGTGATGGTAATTGCCGGGCCGGGCACCGGCAAAACTCAAATACTTGCCAGCCGGATAGGAAAGATACTGCTGGAAACTGATGCTTCTCCCGAAAACATCCTTTGTCTTACGTATACTGACGCCGGGGTGGTTGCTATGAGAAGGCGGTTATTGCATTTTATCGGGCCGGACGCCTACAAGGTGAGCATCTGCACGTTCCATGCCTTTTGCAACGATGTGATCCAGGACAATCTTTCATTGTTTGAAAAAACGTCGCTTGACCCTGTGTCCGACCTTGAAAAAATTCAATTATTCAAAGAGCTTATAGATTCGTTCCCCAAAAACCATCCTTTAAAACGCTATCGGGGTGACGTTTACTTTGAGATCAACAATCTTCAATCCCTATTCAGCTCTATGAAGCGGGAAGGATGGACGCCTGTGTTTATCAATCAACGCATCAATGAATATATAGCCGATTTGCCTAACAGGGAAGAATTTATTTACAAAAGGAAGTGGGGCGATTTTCGACCGGGTGATCTGAAAAAAGATAAGATTGAAGAACAGAAGGAAAGGATGATAAAATTGCAGGCTGCCGTTGGTGAATTTGATGCATTCCAGCAATTATTACGCAAGCGCAACCGCTATGATTTTGATGACATGATCAACTGGGTGATTAATGCGTTTGAAACGAATAAAAATCTGCTGGCGAATTACCAGGAGAAATACCAGTACATCCTGGTCGATGAGTACCAGGATACCAGCGGAACACAAAACAGGATCGTTCAGCTGTTGATCAATTATTGGGACAAGCCCAATGTGTTCGTCGTGGGCGATGATGATCAAAGTATTTATCGTTTCCAGGGAGCCAGCCTGACTAACATGCTGGACTTTGCGAATAGCTACAAAGAAAGTTTGATGATGGTGGTGCTTGCCAATAATTACAGGTCCACTCAACCTATCCTCGATATTTCCGCCACACTAATCAGCAGAAATGAAGAGCGCCTCATCAATCAATTGCCCGGCCTGGCTAAACGGCTTATCTCTTCAAATCTTAAGGTGAAACATGTAACGCATCCCCCGGTGATCAGGGAATATGAGAACCAGCAGCAGGAAATGATCGGAATCACATTAGAGGTTCAGACCTTAATTGCCGGTGGAACTGCACCGGGACGAATAAGTATCATTTATAAAGAAAATAAATATGGCGAAGAGCTTTCCAAATATTTCAAGCAGCTGAATATACCGGTATACAGCAAACGCAGGATGAACATATTTGAAATTGCGCTTGCACAAAAAATCATGCTTGTGCTTCGCTGGCTGGCAGCGGAGCATGATGTGCCTTATGGTGGCGATGAAATGCTTTTTGAAATATTGCACTTTGACTGGTTTAACATACCAGCTGTTGAAATTGCCAAACTGAGCATTGAAGTTGCGGAAAAAAAATTTGGCGACAATAAAACATCAATGAGACAATTGCTTGCAGAAAAAGCAAGCGCAATTCCAAAAGACCTGTTTACCCCATCATTACAGGAAAATCTGAAGAAAGCGAGCATTGTGCTTGAGACGTTGGTTGCCGATGTTTCCAACAACACCCTTCAGACATTATTTGAAAATATAGTCCGTAAGGCCGGCGTATTGAATCACATTATGCAAAGCGCGGACAAACTTTGGCTGATGCAGGTGTTGACGGGATTGTTTGATTTTGTGAAAGAGGAAACACGACGTCAACCATTATTGACCCTGCAGCAACTGGTAAATATCTTCGATCTTATGGATAAGGAAGATATTCCGCTGCCCCTGGTACAGGTAAGTGGCAGTGATAAAGGCGTAAATCTTCTAACGGCACACGGCGCCAAGGGTCTTGAGTTTGAATGTGTTTTTTTTGCAGGATGTAATGCCACCTGGTGGGAAAAGAAACGCAAACCCGGGGGCGGTTATACATTCCCCGATACCATATTTTTAACCAATGGAAGTGGCAGGGGCGACGTTGAAGAATTGCGCAGGCTATTTTATGTCGCACTGACAAGAGCGGAGCAGCATCTTTTTATTTCTTACAGTCGTTACAGAATCGATGGCAAGGAAATGGAACCTTCCATGTTTATCGCAGAAATACAGGATTTTCATCCAAGTCTCACAACAGAACAGGCTGTAATCAGCCCCACAGATATTTGTACATTCTCCGAACTTCAATTTGTGTCGGTCTCTCCTGAGATCGAAAAAATGGAAAAAGAATTTGTAACACGTTTGCTTGAAAAGTTTTCCATGAATGTAACGGCCCTGAGTAATTATTTAAAATGTCCTCTTGAATTTTATTTCAGAAATCTTCTGCGTATTCCCTCTCCAAAAAACGAAGCAACTGAATTTGGGTCTTCTGTACATTACGCTTTGGAACAGCTATTCCGCAAGATGCAGGCCAATGATAAGCAACAATTCCAATCTAAAGAGGAGTTCATTGCCGATTTTGAATGGTATATGAAGCGACATCGTGAAAGCTTCACAAAAGAACAATTCGAAAGACGAATGGAGTATGGGCATGAGGTGTTAGCCAATTATTATGACACCTACATAAACAGCTTTAATAAAATTGTTGCCATTGAAAGAAATATTCGTAACGTGGTAGTAAAGGATGTACCGTTGAAAGGCAAGCTGGACAAACTGGAGTTTGATGGGAAATCAGTTAATGTAGTGGATTACAAAACTGGTGATCCGGACAAGTCGGCGTCCAAACTAGCTGGTCCCAGCGATAAAGATCCCAACGGTGGCGATTATTGGCGCCAGGCCGTTTTTTATAAGATTCTTGTTGACAACTTTCCCGAAAAAAACTGGAAAGTCGCCAGCACAGAGTTTGATTTTATAGAACCTGACAAAAAGAAAAACTACCGCAAACGAAAAGTAACGATTACCCCTGCTGACATAACGACCGTGACTGAACAAATTGCGGAAACATGGAAGAAAATACAGGCTCACGATTTTTATACAGGCTGTGGCAAAGAAGATTGCCATTGGTGCAATTTTGTAAAAACAAACAACCTGGCTGTCGCGCTTCATGAAATAGAGGAAGAGCAGGAGGAAGAAATTTGATTACAATGGATTTAACGGATTTTGAGGACATGTTTGACCTGAAACCGCCTAAGTTTGCGATTATAAAATGACGAAGCCAAGCCTGATAAAAATACTTTTTCCGTTATTACTTCTTATAATAATCATTCCGCAATTTCTTGTTCAGACGGGCTGCGCAAATATCATTCCGCCCGAGGGAGGCCCCAAGGACAGCCTGCCACCTATTTTGAGGAAAGCGGATCCGGCTGACTCTTCGCTGAATTTTTCAGATAATAAGATCACGTTGGTATTCGATGAATACGTAAATGCCGATAATTATTTACAGGAAATGATCGTATCTCCTGTTCCGCTGAACATGCCGACCGTGACGAGAAAGCTGAACACGGTTACGGTAAAGCTTCGCGATTCATTGGAACCAAATACAACCTACTCGATCAATTTTGGAAATACGATTAAAGATGTTAATGAAGGGAACATGATGAAGAATTTCACCTATATCTTTTCGACCGGCCGTTATCTTGATTCACTCCAGTTCACGGGCAATGTGCTGCTTGCACAAACCGGCGATATCGATACCACTTTATCAGTGCTTCTTCACAAATCGGGAATTGACTCAGCTTTGATTAAGGACAAACCCAGGTATGTTGCCAAGCTTGATGGACATGGGCATTTTCGGTTTAAAAACCTTCCACCGGGTACATTTTATCTGTATGCTTTAAAGGATGAAGGCGGAAGCTTCCGTTATATGAGTAAGTCGCAGTTATTTGCCTTTGCTGATTCAGCAGTTGTTATCGGCGATTCAACGAAGCCGGTTACTTTATATGCATTTGCAAGTGCCGAAAAACTGCCGGCTACCAGCGCTTCATCGGATCAAAAAAACAAGAAGCCCGGAGATAAACGATTAAAGTTTGTCACTAATCTTTCAGCCGATCGACAGGACCTGCTTGAAAAATTTGTAATGACGTTTGAAACCAAACTGAAAAATTTCGATTCCTCCAAAGTTCATTTCAGTATGGACACAACATTCACACCGCTTTCGGGATTCACGTGGCAACTGGACAGCACACGAAAAAAATTGTCGCTTGATTATCCATGGCAGGAGGAGGCTTTTTATAACCTCGTGTTCGAAAAAGATTTTGCTTCAGATTCACTCGGGCAACAGTTGTTAAAGCCCGATACGATTAGCTTCCGGGGAAAAAGTAAAAGGGACTATGGAAAACTGGTACTCCACTTCCGAAATCTTGATCTTTCTAAAAATCCTGTCCTCCTCTTTGTTTTGAACAATGAAGTAAAAAAATCCTATCCACTGAATGATGCGTCTTTCTTACAACAACTTTTCCCGCCCGGGGAATACCACCTTCGAATTTTACATGACGATAACAAGAATGGCATATGGGATCCGGGAGTATTTTTTGGTGAACATCATCAGCCGGAACTGGTAAAACCGCTGCAAAGGACGATCAACGTCAGGCCGAACTTTGATAACACATTTGACATAGATGTTAATGCAGTCGCGGCTCCCGGGGAAAAGCAAAAACAGCAGTCCGTTCCGGGGCAACGACCGACGCAAAGCCGGGGCCCTGGAAACAGGCAGGCTACCAGGCCAACCCGGTTTTGAGCCGGAAAATTGTGTCTTTCGCGCTTCGAATGATCCAATAAACTAATTCATTTCCAGCGAACACACCCTTCCTGATCATTGCGCCGGGCGTGGCCGTCTTTTTTGGCGGTTAGCTTATCTTTGCCGGATGCAATTTTCATCATCATTATTGGAAGATGCAGTCAACGAATTTGCCCGGCTGCCGGGCATTGGTAAAAAAACTGCTTTGCGTTTAGTGCTTCATCTCTTGAAGCAAAATGTGACGGATGTGCAGCAATTTGGAGGAGTGGTAACCAGGATGCGAAGTGAAATAAGATTTTGCCAGCGCTGCTTTAATGTTGCCGATGCAGATATCTGTTCCATTTGCGCTAACTCAATGCGTAAGCAGGAAACGATATGTGTGGTAGAATCAATACGGGACGTCATCGCCATTGAAAGTACGCAACAGTATAACGGCATCTACCACGTACTTGGCGGAATTATTTCACCATTGGATGGTGTTGGACCCGATCAGCTCAATATTGAAACGCTGGTAAGCCGCGTGCAAAAAGAACAAACGGAAGAGCTCATTTTTGCACTTAATCCGAATATCCAGGGTGATACTACCATCTATTATATTCAAAAGAAACTTCAGCCGCATAATATCCGGATCACAACCATTGCACGCGGAATCTCATTTGGCGGAGAATTGGAATATGCCGATGAACTTACCCTGGGAAGAAGCTTACAGAACAGGATGCCTTTTGATAAATATGTAAGTCATTAAAGCTCGCTGGCGTGGTCAATTGCTCACAGCCGACGGGTAAGGGTATGACCCGGTGGGACAAATTCAATACTTTTTTATTATCAATAGTTATCTTAGCTTTGCCCCTCGCAGGTGGATTTGTTTATTGTTCAGCCTGGAAAAATTGAACTAATAAACGCAAAGAAACTCTCCCATACCAGTTTCCCAACGTTTAATAGTTCAGATGGCAATAATGTTCCTGCATCAGGGATACGCTGACACCGTCTCAGCGGTTCATGTGCTTAGGACAATGAAGATTGAAATCATTTAGTTCATCATAAATGTCGAATATGAATATCCGGGAAGAATTGAAAAAACGCATACTGATCATTGATGGCGCGATGGGCACCATGATACAGCGTTACAAGCTGGCCGAAGCAGATTATCGGGGATCACGATTTAAAGACTGGCATTGTGACGTAAAAGGTAACAATGACCTTCTTAGCATCACGCAGCCGCATATCATTACGGAGATACATAAGCAATACCTCGATGCCGGCGCCGATATTATCGAAACAAACACATTCAGCAGCACGGCTGTTGCGATGGCAGATTATCAAATGCAATCGCTGGCTTATGAACTGAATGTGGCAGCGGCTAAATGTGCCCGGGAAGCCATCGTTCAATCAGGAAAAGAGGCTTGGGTAGCAGGCGCTATGGGACCACTAAACAAAACGTTATCTCTATCGCCTGATGTAAACAATCCTGGCTATCGCGCTGTAACTTTCGACGAAGTAGTGTCTGCCTATTATGACCAGGTTCGGGGACTTGTAGATGGTGGCGTTGATATTTTACTCATCGAAACCATCTTTGATACCTTAAATGCCAAAGCCGCAATATTTGCCATAAAGAAATATTTCCGCGATCATCCCCATTTTAAATCCCCCCTTGGGGGGCTGGGGGGGCTACCGGTGATGATAAGTGGCACAATAACTGACGCGTCGGGCAGGACCCTGAGCGGCCAAACACTGGAAGCTTTCTACAATTCTGTGATGCACGCAAAACCGTTAAGCATTGGTTTGAACTGCGCACTGGGTGCAAAAGAAATGCGGCCGCACATTGAGGAGCTTTCGCAAATTGCCAGTTGTTACGTTTCCGCTTATCCAAATGCAGGGCTGCCCAATGCAATGGGTGAATATGACGAAAGACCGGAAGACACGGCGCACTACCTGGAAGAATGGGCCAGGGAAGGGTTTGTAAACATTGTAGGCGGTTGTTGTGGTACTACGCCGGACCATATCAGGCATATTGCAGAAGACGTAAAAAACCTTAGGCCAAGAGCATTGCCCATTCAAGAAAAGGAGCTGATATAAATTTGAAGTCACAAATGGTGCCTTAACTTTCAGTAAGAGGTTTTAAGATCGCCGAATAGGAATTAATCATGTCAGAATCGATACATATCAAACCATACTTACGTCTTTCCGGTTTAGAACCATTGACCGTTCGGCCAGAAAGCAATTTTGTAAATGTTGGCGAGCGTACGAATGTAACAGGTTCTAAAAAATTCGCAAGGCTTGTCAGGGAGAATAAATACGAAGAAGCATTAAGCGTAGCGCGGCAACAAGTTGAAAATGGTGCCCAGGTACTGGATGTTAATATGGACGATGCCCTCCTTGACGGTGTGAAGGCCATGACCACATTCCTCAATCTTGTCCAGAGCGAGCCCGATATTGCAAAGATTCCGATCATGATTGACAGCTCTAAGTTTGAAATCATTGAAGCGGGACTGAAGTGTGTACAGGGAAAATGCATCGTGAACTCCATTTCAATGAAGGAGGGAGAAGCCAAATTTATCGAGCAGGCAATCATCTGCCAGAGCTACGGTGCTTCTGTTATCATAATGGCTTTTGATGAAAAGGGACAGGCAGATACGAAAGAGCGTAAAGTGAATATCTGCCACCGTGCCTACAAAATATTAACGGAACAGGTAGGCTACGATCCGCAGGATATTATTTTCGATCCCAACATATTTGCTATAGCAACAGGCCTTGAAGAACATAATAATTATGGTGTTGATTTTATTGAAGCAACCCGGGAAATAAAACAACTAATGCCGTTGACGAAGGTCAGTGGCGGCGTGAGCAACCTTTCTTTTTCATTTCGTGGAAATGATCATGTGCGCGAAGCAATGCATTCTGTGTTCCTTTATTATGCGATCAAAGCCGGCATGGATATGGGAATTGTGAATGCGGGGCAACTGGTGGTATACGATGAAATAGAACCTCAGCTAAAGGAATTATGTGAAGATGTAATCCTGAATCGCAATAATGAGAATAATGAGGCCACTGAAAAGCTCATAACATTTGCAGAAACTGTAAAAGCCAAAGGCAGGGAAGAAAAGAAAGATGATGCCTGGAGAAATACGCCTGTAGAAGAACGATTAAAACATGCATTGGTAAATGGCATTACTGACTACATTGATGCTGACACAGAAGAAGCTAGGCAGAATTATCCCAAACCGCTTGACGTAATTGAAGGCCCTCTGATGGACGGGATGAACGTGGTTGGTGACTTGTTTGGAGCCGGTAAAATGTTCCTTCCGCAGGTTGTAAAGAGTGCCCGGGTCATGAAAAAAAGCGTGGCGGTCCTGACTCCATATATTGAAGAGGAAAAGAAGAAGAATCCAATGGCAGGAAATGGGAATGTGCCCAGGATTTTGCTGGCGACGGTAAAAGGAGATGTTCATGATATCGGTAAGAATATTGTTGGAGTAGTGTTAGGTTGTAACGGTTACGAGGTGATCGATCTAGGGGTCATGGTACCGGCCGACAAAATATTGGAGACTGCAGAAAAAGAAGGAGCCGATATCGTCGGGCTCAGCGGACTGATCACACCTTCGCTTGATGAAATGGTGCACGTAGCTCATGAAATGAAACGGCGGGGAATGAAACAACCGCTGCTTATTGGCGGGGCCACCACTTCCAGGATGCATACTGCTGTGAAGATCGCACCTCAATATGACAACGGTGTGGTTCATGTGCTGGACGCATCAAGAAGCGTAACGGTAGCCGGATCGTTACTAAGCAAGGAACAAAAAGGAAACTTCCTTGCAACCGTTGAATCAGAATATAAAAAACTGGCTGAAGATTTTGGAAACAAAAAATCAACCAAGCAATATTTAAGTTTTGCCGAAGCGCAGGCAAATAATGCAAAGATCAACTGGACCAATTATGAACCGCCCGTTCCGGCATTTACCGGCACAAAGGTTTTTAAGGCCTATGATCTTGCCGATGTTCGAAAATATATTGACTGGCAACCCTTCTTCATCGCATGGGAAATGCATGGTAAGTTCCCGCAAATATTAAACGACAGCATCATCGGAACAGAAGCCACTAAATTATATAATGACGCAAATATTTTACTGGATCAAATTATCAAAGAAAAGTGGTTGACCGCACAGGGGGTCATCGGGTTCTGGGAAGCGAACACCACTGCACCTGATACAATTGAAGTTAAGGCTGGAAATGACGAAGTAAAACTGGAATCATTGAGGCAGCAAATTAAAAAGGCAGCCGGTCAGCCAAATCTCTCTTTATCAGATTTCATCACTCCTAAAAATACAGGAAAGAAAGATTTTATCGGTGGATTTTCAGTGACGATACAGGGAATCGAACCGCATATCAAAAAGTTTGAGACGGCACACGATGACTACAACAAAATCATACTCCAGGCACTTGCCGACCGGCTTGCAGAAGCTTTTGCCGAATTGCTTCACCAAAAAGTGAGGAAAGAGTATTGGGGTTACAACAGGGAGGAAAATCTTTCCAATGAAGAATTGATCAAAGAAAAATATTCAGGTATTCGTCCAGCACCCGGTTACCCGGCATGTCCGGATCATACTGAAAAATATAAATTATTTGAATTGTTGGGTGGCACCGATACCACGGGGATCACCCTCACCGAATCACTAGCCATGTATCCGGCCGCATCTGTTTGCGGTTGGTATTTCAGCCACCCACAAAGTCAATATTTTGGTGTGGGCAAAATTCAGCCTGATCAACTGGAAGATTATATCAGAAGGAAAAAGCTAGATAAAGATGAAATGACCAGATGGCTAAGACCGGTACTGGAATAAACTCAATTTGCCTTATCGTCCATTTCTTCCTGCCTTTCTTCTAAAGGTAACTCATCAGATTTCCCAACTTTTATTTTTGGATTTTGACCGGGGCCCGTAATATTCATCGGGATACCGACGATACCGAATGGCGGCAAACCAAGCCGGCATTTGAATTTCACCATACCGTCAAAATTTGTTTGTCCCTGTATGCGAAGGCGAAAACCGGCCACTTTCATTTTAGTTTTCTCCAGCGTGACCACGTTGTTTTTTATAGTTGTTTTGAAATTGATTTTGCTGAGATCGGGATCGTTAATTTCCGACTTACCGGTTTCTTTACTCATGCCGGAAAACAACTTGAATCCTTTCATTTTTACCTGTTTTACTGATAACACGCCACCGCCTTTAAGTGACGGCATGATGGGATACATTTCGCCATCCAACTTGCCCCCGAGGTCATAATTCAGAGAAATTATGCCTTGTGCCTTCTCGGCCGCCGGCGCCAATTCCCGGAATAATTCTACCTGTTCATACATTTTCTTTACATCAAAATCGTTCATCTCAACATGATAACTGAAGAGTGCCCTTGCCGGTGACAAACTTTTGTAACTCGCATCCATTACGGTTACCGCATCGGCTATCGTGAACCCGGTTTTGTTCATTTGAAGCATGGCATCCTTTATTACGACTTCTCCTTTCACATCCTTTACCTCCAGTTTATTATAATCAACATTCTTTACATCTGCTGCAAATCGCATATCAAGATTACCGGGAATCATGATTACGCCACTGCTTGTGGATTTCATTGAATCAGGTCGTGCAGAAGTAGAATCGGCATTGTAGGCCATCAGTTCATTTAAAAACAGGTGATCAGAGCTCAGCCGAAGGTCACCTTTAAGAGGGCCATTTTCGGCTACGTAATCAAATACATTAGAGACGGTTCCATTGAGGGTAACGGAAGACCTCCCGTACGTCGTTCGCAAGTCCTCAAACCTAAGTTGATCCTTCTGAAATCGGAACACGCCTTTGTCAACTATAAACGGTAATGGATAGAGGTCGGAATGAATGATAATTTGATTTACTTTCAAAGTGCCGCTGTTGTTGAGCCTGCTAAAACGACCAGCTGCAGCATCAGCCTGGTTGCCTTTTAGCGAAAGATCGGTTTCTATGACCCCCTTAACATCCCATCCTTCGTAGGCGAATACATGATAGATCCTGCCAAGATCAAGCTTTCCTTTCGAAGTGATATCATAAACGATATTGTCAAAATTGGTAAGATCTGCTTTTACAACAAAAGGATTGCCTTCAAATTCAAACGATATTGGCTGAGCGCTTACAACGAGGTCACTAAGCGTCCCCAATTTGTTTTTCATGGTGAGATCCACTGCTATTTTTTCTATGGGAGCCGGGTAATATTTTGTTTTGACGGAACCATTGTCGATTTTAACTGCTGCTTCCGTTTTTGGAAAAATCCCTTTTATAGGCTGATAATTCCCGGACGACCGAATTTTCATTGTTAGTGTCCCATTGAGCTCCAAACTATCCAATGGACAGAACTGCTTTATATCAGACAATCTGAAGAGGGCATCAAGACTGGCATCGATCGGAAAATTATCCGCATTCTTCACCCGGAAAAATCCTGCGATATAGTTGTTCAGAGCCTTTACATCAATATTTTCAACCGCGGCATTCAAATGGCGATAGTCGTGATCCGGACAACTGGCAAGAGCATTAAAATTGATTTGTTGAATTGGTTGCGACAGTTGGTTGAACTTCAGGTATCCATTTTTTAATGAGGAGCTGAGCGTAAATGCGGGAATGCTGGTTGTGATAATGTCTCTCCTCAGTCGTTTTGGATTTTGGCCCACTGAATATTGACCATTCGCGAGTAAGCTAAGGTCCAGTGTGCCTTTCAAGTCAACGGCGTGCAAGCCCAGTGCCAGATCAAGATTCTCCAAATCAATCGAAGCATTTGTCCTGGTAAAAATATAAGGCATACTAAATCCCTTTAACTGCAAAACTGAAGTGAAATAACCCTTGTCGACATTTAAGAAAAGAGAATCGACATTCAGTGAAAGGCTGTCGGGATTGAGTGAACGAACCTCAGATGAAAAATCCAGGTATAAATTGCTGACCGGCGTGGGCGACTTTTCATAGGCAATATAACCCTTGCGAACCTTCATATCGAATGACAGGTCGGGCATCGTGTCTGTTCCGGTTATATATCGGCCGGCAAGGCTTGCATTTATTGTAGCGTCGCCCCTAATTTTTGTTTGCTTAAGCCAACCCTGGTATGATGGGGGCAGTACTGAAAATACGTCTTCAAGATCTGTGTCTTCACTTTTGAGCCTGAAATCCATGTTGTAGCCCTTGCTCAGGAATTCGAATTTGCCTGTAAACCTGACAGGCAATTTGTTAATATGGAGGTCATTTTCTTTGAACAGTAATGCCAGCGAATTGGTATTTATACTTGTGATCAAATCAGCCTGGACCAACTTATTTAAAATATAAGGCTGATGGTTATAATAAAAATCAAATGAATCTATTTCCAACTGGCTGCCCAGATCAAAAATAGCTTTGCTCAAATCGCCACTTCCTGAATAGTCCAGTCCCTGTGCGTTAATAAGAATACCGTAAGACCTGTCATCATACCTTAAGTTGCTTTTTTCGATGACAATTCTTTCAATCTTCAGGGCAGTTGTTGTATCAGGTTCCGATGCGGAGCTATCCGGAGCGCCACCGGCTTTATATACATTATAGTTGGCATCCCCGTTTTCATTTACCTCCACGTTGATATTAGCCCTCGTTAAAAAAAATTGGTCAATCGTTATATTGCCGCCTATCAGGGCTGGAATATCAATACCAAACGCTATATCACCAGCGGAGAGCAGGGTATCGTTTTGAAAGGGTGCAGATCCTTTCATTGTGAAATCATGTAACGTCAATGTAAGAGCCGGGAAATGGTTAAAAAAAGAAAGCCTCGCCTGGGAAAAATTAACTTCTCCTTCAATTGAACGATTAACAAGGGTTTTTATCTTTTTAGAAATCGTGCCCGGCATAATATAAGGCAGGAGAAACAACAGTAGCAGCAGTGAAATAATCGTTATCACGATTATTTTTGTTATTTTCTTAATCCATTTCAACCCAACTGTCATTTGAATCGATTGAAGGAATTAATTGTGCTGTTGTATTGTTGAACCTCCTGCAAGGTAAAGCCATTTTGCACCCGATTTACAACTATCGAAATATCACATAATAAAACCTTTAGCTGTAATTTGTAATTACCTCATTCACGGTTAACAATAAAGTGGTTTAACGGCTGTACTTCAGGGATGTAATGATGAGTTCCCCAATCGGAAAAAACCTTTTACAATAGTCCCATCGCTTTTATTTCTTTCAAAAATTGTGAAGGAGTCTGAAAGTGAATGGAAGTAATTCCCAATTGCTCTGCCGCCTTCACATTTCTTATGTTATCATCTGTAAATAAAGCTTCATGTGGATTTACATTATAACGGTCAAGTAGTATTTGGTAAAATTCAGGAAAAGGTTTTCTCATTTTCTCAATGCCGCTCACCACTATTCCGTCGAACCAATGCAGGAAATTATATCGCACCAGTGCGATGTCAAAAAGGCCATCCTGCCAGTTGGTCAAAGCATAGATTTTATATTTTCCGCTTTCCTTTAGCTGCTTAAATATTTTAACCGTTTCCGGTATTTCGGATTTCAGCATATCGGTCCATCTTCCATAAAAATCCCGGATTGCAGGCTCCCACTCAGGGAATTGTTTGACCAGCATTTGAGTTGCGTCTACGATCGAACGGCCACCATCTTGTTCTTCATTCCATTCACTCGTACATATATTTTGAAAAAAATAAAGCCGCTTTTCCTCCGAGTCAAAATAATTTTCGTCATAGACATACTTCGGGTTCCAGTCAATCAACACACCTCCCAGGTCAAATATGATCGTGTTTATCTCCGCCATTATTTAAATTGAAATTTAAGAATGCACCTATTTGTATTTCTTAACTTGTTTCACCTCTTCAGCAGTTGCAGGAATCAAACTAATGGCGGTCCCTCCGCCGGGAGCTAGTCTCAATTTGAGTTTGGCCTTATTATCAACAATGAATTTTTCGATGACATACGCTTCAGGGTTATCATTCCAGCTTGCATTGTCTGCATCCCTGTAAATTGTTGCTACATATTTTTTACCGCCATCCAGGAAATCCAGGCCAGGTGTGAAGTTCCTCGCATTCTCGTCGGTGATGGCTCCCATAAACCAGGAGTCCTTACCTTTTGCTTTTCGCGCCATGATCACATAGTCGCCCGGTTCGCCATCTAAAATTTTTGTATCATCCCAATCAACTGCCACGTCGCGTATAAACTGGAATGCATCCATCCTGGCTTCATAGTTTTCGGGCAGGTCAGCTGCCATCTGTAAAGGGCTGTACATGGTAACGTATAAAGCCAATTGCTTGGTCAATGTTGTATGTACCTGTTCCTTTTTATTAGGGTCGTACGTGTTCATTTTAATTTTAAAAATACCGGGAGTATAATCCATTGGCCCACCCATCAATCTTGTAAAAGGTAAAATTGTTTCGTGGTCAGGCATGTTCCCTACACTCCACGCGTTGAATTCATTGCCCCGGGCGGCTTCACACGCGAGAAAATTCGGCCAGGTTCTATGCAATCCAGTCGGTCGAACCGGCTCATGCATATCCACCATAATTTTATATGAGGCAGTTTTCTTCATCACCCGTTCAAAGTGACGGATCATCCATTGTCCGTCATGGTGCTCCCCACGGGGAATAATACGACCGACATATCCCGTTTTTACAGCATCATAACCATAATTTTTCATAAAGCGATAAGCTGTATCCATCCATCTTTCATAATTCGTGGTTGAACCAGATGTTTCGTGATGCATGATGATCCTTACTCCTTTTGAACGGGCATAGTCCGACAGCTCCTTCACATTGAAATCAGGATATGGAGTCACAAAGTCAAACACGTCCTCCTTCCACTGTCCAAACCAGTCTTCCCAACCAGTGTTCCAGCCCTCAACCAATACACTTTCAATTCCGTTTTTGGATGCAAAATCTATATATCTTTTTACGTTGGCCGTATTAGCTCCATGCGGCACCTTAGCAGCCTGTTGCGACCCAACCTGCCCACCGCTATAATCCCAACTGGATTTTCCCACATGCATTTCCCACCACACGCCGACCATCTTTTGTGGCCTGATCCACGATGGATCCGCAATCTTTGAAGGTTCATTAAGATTCAAAATAAGTTTCGAGGCAAGAATATCAATTGCTTTATCGCTCACTATAATGGTCCGCCATGGCGTAACCGAAGGAGTCTGCAGATAAGCCCTATTTCCTTTGGCATCGGGAACAAGGTGTGACTTAAAAGTAAAGGATGATTTATCCAAAACAAGATTCATTGCCGGGTAGTTCACCAACGATGCTTCGTGCAGATTGATGTACAAGCCATCCTTGGATTTCATCATAAGCGGCGTCTGCACCGCGTTTTTGTCAAAAAATGTCTTAGCGTGTATCTCCTGCGCTTTACCTCCACCAGTGGCATCCACGTCAGCCAGGTTTGTCGTATAGTATGCAAATTCATTGGTATCATAGTCACCGGGTATCCAGAATGCTTTATGATTGCCGGTCATTGCAAATTGTGTCAACTCATCCCCGACTATAAAATGATTTAGCTTATCCTGTTTCGGAAATTCATAACGAAACCCGACACCGTCATTGAATACACGGAACACTATATTAACGGAGATTCCTGATCCTCCTTTGTCCTGCAATCGAATGAACAATTGCTTATAGTTGTTCCTTATTGAACTCTGTTCACCCCAGACAGGCTTCCATGTTTCGTCGGTGACTGATGAGTCTGCGGATAGCAATGCAAATTTCGCCAGCGAAACATCAGGCACATTGAGTTTAAAGCCGAGACCGGAAGAACCTATCACAGTTTTTCCTTTATAAGTAACAGTGTACGTAAAATCACCGTTATCACGCAAATCAACCCCCAGCCCAATCCTACCATCGGGTGAAAAGAGATTTATTGATTGATCTGCATGCGCATCGCAAACCAACAGGAAAATAAATGAGGCAGCTAAAATTCTTTTAAAGAACATAGAAAATCCATTTGTTATGAAGATAAGAAGCAGTACCATATCAAATGATCTCATCCTCTTTCAAATAACCACCACAAACGTTTTCGGGGTTTAACTTTATAATTCGTTGTGATATATGTCCTGATGTGATTGATGGCTTCATCCTCATTGTCCGTCACCAGCACAAGCGACATATCTTCTTTTGCGATCGTTCCCTCCTTAGCCATGTCTTCAATAGTTTCCATCAGGTTTTTGTAGTATTCCCTTCCAAAAATTACAATCGGAAAACTGGTAATCGTTTTTGTCTGCACCAGTGTTAGCGTTTCAAAAAACTCATCCATAGTGCCAAATCCCCCCGGCATTATGATAAACGCATAGGAATATTTTACAAGGATGGTTTTGCGTACAAAAAAGTGTTCGAAGGTTATCGACTTGTGGAGATAAGGATTCTCTTTTTGTTCAAAAGGTAGCTGGATATTGCAACCCACTGACATACCCCCACTCTCAAATGCTCCGCGATTTGCTGCTTCCATAATACCGGGGCCACCACCTGTCATAGTTGTAAATCCCATTTGAGCAATTCGCCTGCCGAGTGATCTTGCCTGCTGGTAATAAATATCATCCTCTTTAAACCTTGCTGATCCAAACACCGTAATGCATGGCCCCACGAAATGCAAGACCCTGACGCTCCTCAGAAATTGTGTGAAAACTCTCCAGGCAAACTTTAGTTCAGATCCCCTGCTTTTCGGACCATCAAGATAAACGTGTTGCTTGGGCGGTATGATGGGCGTATTCGTTTGTTTTGTTGGCGCTTTCATACTAAAATGTAAATTGCCGGACAATTTAATCATTATAATGCGCATCGTAAGCTATAACATTAATGGTATCCGTTCTGCACTGAATAAAGGACTTTTAGAATGGCTAAAAACAAATCCAGCCGATGTAGTATGCCTCCAGGAAACAAAGGCCGCGAAAGAAAATGTGGACCATACCATTTTTAATAACATAGGTTATGAAGACTATTGGTTCAGTGCGGAGAAAAAAGGATACAGTGGTGTGGTGATATTTACTAAAATAAAACCTGACCGTATAAAATATGGAACTGGTCATAAAGTAAGCGATGATGAAGGGAGGGTGATTCAAATGGATTTTGGAGATATCCGGCTTATTAATGCATATTTTCCGTCTGGCACGAGCGGCGATGAAAGGCAAGGTTTCAAATATGTATGGCTTGATGAGTTCTTTGTTTACCTCGACAAGCTAAAGAAGGAATGTCCCAACCTGGTACTTTGTGGTGATTACAATATTGCTCATAAGGAAATTGATATCCATGATCCCAAAGGAAATAAGAATTCATCCGGTTTCCTGCCTGCAGAAAGAGAATGGCTTACAAAGTTTTTCAATGAAGGCTGGATTGATACCTTTCGTGAATTTCATCCTGAGCCTCATCGTTATAGTTGGTGGAGCCAGCGATTTCCAACGGTTCGGTTGCAGAATAAAGGTTGGCGCATAGATTATATTAACGTTACTGAAAAATTAAAATCTTCTTTAAAAGACGCCGACATCTTTCCTGACATCAAACATTCTGATCATTGCCCGGTCTATTTGGAGATAAAAAATTAATGCATTGGACTTCCTGGTTCGATTATTAGTCTTAACGTAATAAAATCATATTTGATGATCGTCTACAACATTTCTAATAAAGTGGAAACGGCAATTGAAGCTGATTGGGTGCAATGGCAGCAGCAGGAGCATATTCCTGCGATTATGGCTTCGGGCCAGTTCACTGACTATAAATTTTATAAATTACTTGATGAAGATGACGATGATAGTGCAACCTACATCATACAGTACTTTGCGCCAGCAAAAGAGAATTATCACAACTACATTCGCAATTTTGCGCCGCAAAGAAGACAGGAAGCGTTTGAAAAATGGGGCGACCGGTTTATAGCTTTCCGTTCCCTCATGCAGGTAGTTACCTGAATTGTTAAACGCCAGGTATATTAACTACATCGCCGTTAATAACAGCCAATTCTTGAAAGCCAATTCCGGCGCAATCCTTATCCCATGCGGTTTTGGCGGAGCGTTAGAACAAGAATAAAATAGCAAATATTTTTTTGTCCGTATAAAAAACCGTATAAATTTGCCGTTCGTTACTAAAATTCTAAAAAATCAAATTATGAACAAAGGAGAATTAATCAACAAGGTCTCTGAAGATGCCGGGATCACAAAAACGCAGGCAAACGATGCGTTGGATTCTTTTATTGAAGCAGTCACCAAGACTTTGAAAGGTGGTGGCAAGGTGACCCTGGTTGGTTTCGGCACTTTTTCTGTTTCTAAGAGATCCGCCCGTAACGGCCGTAACCCCCAGACAGGTGCAATCATTAAGATCAAAGCACGTAAAGTAGCCAAATTTAAAGCGGGTAAAGAATTAGCTGCAAAAATGTAACCGGTGATTTGTATTACTTAAACTATCGGATGAATTATTAATTAATTGAAAGCTCTGCGTATTCCAGGTACCGGAGCTTTTACTTTATAACTAACTTCGTTCTTCAAAAAATTAATATGGGCAGAGGAGATAAAAAAACAGCAAAAGGAAAACGTTTCCAGGGATCATTTGGTAAAACACGACCGGCCAATAAAAAGAAAGCCGTAAAAAAACCAGCTGATAAAAAGAGTTAGTTAGCTTACCAGGAAGACTTGTTTCGCAGTATTGTTTGTCGTTCAACCATGCGACATTTTTGCGCCATTGCAAACCCCCGTGCCTGATTTGCGGGACAGCTACGACTATGGTGCAAGCCTTACTGCTTTCCATTCCCCATTTTCTTGTATTGAATATTCAATCCTGTCGTGTAGTCGTGATGGCCGACCCTGCCAAAACTCGATGATCACAGGTTTTACAATATAGCCGCCCCAATTTCCGGGGCGTGGAACAGCACCATTCGTAAACTGCATCTCGAAATCCTTATAGCGCGTCTCCAGCCATTCGCGACTTTCAATAACATTACTTTGGGGCGACACAGACGCTCCCAATTGGCTTCCGAAAGGCCTCGTTTTAAAATAAGCGTCGCTTTCAGGATCACTTATTTTCTGAACCATCCCGGTTATCCTGACCTGGCGCTCCAGTTCTTTCCAGAAAAAAACAAGACAGGCCTTTGGATTTTCCATTAGCTGTTTTCCCTTATAACTATCGTAGTTTGTAAAGAAGACAAATCCTTCCTGTGAATACCCTTTTAAGAGAACGACTCTTGCTGAAGGTATACCGTCTGCCGAGGCGGTTGCCAGCGTCATCGCGTTCACCTCATCGATCGATGAGGCAAGCGCTTCCTGCCACCATTTATCAAATTGCTTCAATGGATCCTTGTCAATGTCATCTTCAGACAATGTCTTTTGAGAATAGGATTTTCTTATTCCGGCAATTTCACTTTGCATAGACTTACTTTGAGCAACGAAGGTAAAGCTCGCGGGATTGTCCTAATTCAAAAGCCCATTCTGCTTATGACAGAATGGGCGTAGATATTAAATGCTTCAGGGCTTACTGACCCTTACGAACCAGGTGATCTCTTTCTTCGGACACCACGTTGAGCATGCTTTCGAGTTCTCCGACTCTTCTCAATTGGGCTTCCAGCTTTTTGTTGGCATCTGCAACGACCTGAAGATCGCTGTTCAATTCTTCCAGGTAAGCGGACCGCTTTTGTAATTGCTGTTTCTGAAAGTTTGCTTCACGCAATTTATCTTCCAGCCCGGTTGCCTGTGCCTGTAAATGCTGGTTCTCGATAGTCAGGGCGTTGAGCTTGATTTTTACTTCCTCAAAATCCCTGCTCATTTTATGATGAGTTTCCTTCAGGTCTTCGTATTCCAGGTTCATCATTTTTGAAGTAGTAAGCTGAGATTCCAGTTTTTGTATTTTGCCCTGGAGCGTATTGAATTCATTGTACGTATTATCCAGCATCGATTTCATTTCGCTGGTAAGTTGTTCCTTTTGCCGGATATTCGTAATCTCCGTATCTTTTTCGCTGAGCTGCTGCCGCATTGAATTGACCTGGCCCGACAGTTCCTCATTCGCCTTTATTACCTCCCTTTGTTTTTCTTCCCTTTGCCTGAGATTACTGATCTCGGTATCCCTTTCGAAAAGCTGTTGTCGTAACGCATTGATCTGGGACGACAATTCCTCATTTGCCCTGATGACTTCGCGCTGCTTTTCTTCCCTTTGCCGGATGCTGCCGATCTCGTTATCCTTGTCTATAAGCTGTTGTCGCAACCCGTTGATTTGCGCAGACAGTTCCTCGTTTGCTTTTGAAACTTCCCGCTGCATCTCTTCTTTTTCCTTTATCACATCAATATTGCTCAGGAGCAAATTGATCTTTTGATGGTGTTCCAACAAGCTATTCTGCGTATGCCGCAGCTGATCCAAAAAATCGCCTTCTGTTTTTATTTTTTCGACGGATACGCTAGCAACGGTCTTTTGCAGGTTTGCTATATCAGCTTCAAGTTTCCGGTTCTGACGGTTCATTTCCTCCGCCTCGGTTGAATAAATGGTCACATTTTCTTCGGCCTCCATTAATTTTTGCTTGAAAGAGGCAAGTTCTTTATCCCTCTGCTCAATATCATTGAAGTAGCGCAACTTCCACTCATCCTGCGCTTGCGTTTCTTTCTGCAGCTCTCTTGTCGTAGCTTTCAGACTCTTGTTACTTGCAATAAAAAAATGAATAGTGATGCCGAGGATAATTGCTCCTAAAAGCAGCAATACTACCTCAAGCACCGAAAGTGTAAGGGTGGCAGCTATCATATCTCCCGAATTAAAGTTGAATGAAACTAAAAAAAATTAACCAGATACAGGTCAATTGTTGTTCACAAAAGGTGGGAATGAATGCACAAGATACAGGTATATTATAAGAATTAAAAACATGTTGGCGGCCCGGGAAATTCCAAGCCCGCCCTGTCAATATTAACTCATTTCAAATTGATCGGCGCAATTGCCAAAGCCATTATGTTTTTAGAAAAAACACACAACGAAGTGCAGAAGCTAACACTACGCGGGAACGATCAGCTCCCCATTCTTATATAGTGGCAAAACCCGCCGGACCGGGCCGGATGATACAAGCGCTTTTGAAGTTGATGTGCTACCCTCTCACAAGGGTACCTACTTTCTCCCCCGTAACGACACGGCGCAGGTTACTTTCTTTATTCATGTCGAAGACGATTATAGGCAAGTCATTTTCCATGCACAGTGTAAAAGCAGTCATGTCCATAACCCGGAGATTTTTATTCAGGCATTCCCGGAAAGTGATGGTCTCGAATTTCGTGGCATTGGGATCTTTTTCGGGGTCTGCAGAATAAATTCCGTCGACCCTTGTTCCTTTCAAAATCACGTCTGCCTGGATTTCTATGGCTCTCAGCGAGCCGGCAGTATCGGTCGTAAAATATGGATTACCCGTTCCAGCACCGAAGATCACTACCCGACCCTTTTCCAGGTGTCGAATTGCCCTGCGACGAATATAAGGTTCGGCGATCTGCTCCATCTTTATGGCACTTTGCAACCGTGTATACACGCCGACTTTTTCCAGTCCTGCCTGTAATGCCATACCGTTAATTACGGTTGCCAGCATTCCCATATAATCGCCGTGCGCCCTTTCGATCCCGGATTCTGCTTCATTCAGACCCCGGTAGATATTTCCGCCCCCGATAACAACGGCCACCTGTACGCCAAGGTCAATGATAGACTTGATGTCCATAGCATACTGAGCAATGACATCACTGTCCATTCCAAAATTCTTGTTCCCCATTAAAGATTCACCGGATAGTTTTAGCAGGATGCGTTTATACTTAGGCAGCATGGACTGTTCTTTTTATTGCGTTTGATTGCTGGCCTTCCTCCGCCGACCGCGTTCGCTAAAGCTTTAGCGGTGGCGCAAGCTTTGCAAAGGCGAAGCACGCAGGTTGCGAAGATAGGGGAATTGGCTATTGTTTATCCCCCTGGAGTCTGTACAAAAACAAAAATCAAATAATTTCAGCTGACTCACATTTCCAACATTGCAGACCAGATTTTTTCATTGACGGGGATGCCGCTTGACATATTTTTTTGACGGGTCGCAAGTGTTCTTTCGCCGGGATACAAGACCGTACTCCCGGGCGCATTCATCCCTGACTTGCTATATTGAAGAATTTCTTCGATGAGCGAGCTTGAGTAACTATGCTGGTAAAGGCACAGAAAACATTGTGAGAGTCCTGTCTCGTGACCGGAGTTGGTAATTTCAGCCGTAGTTCGTCCGCCTGACAATGCCGTAAGTAATACGTCCAGCATAAAAGATAACCCTGATCCTTTCCAGAATCCAACAGGTAAGGGTCTTTGGGATTTCATTATATCTGCGGGATTGGTTGTCAGGTTTCCGCTATCGTCATATCCGCCGGGTACAGGAAGCATTTGTTTTTTGAGATCATACTCCTGCAATTTGCCATAGGAAAATTGGGTCATTGCCATATCAAGTACAATATGCCCCTGATTTCGCGGTACTGCAATCACCAAAGGATTATTTCCCAACCTGGGCTCTCTGCCTCCCCAGGGCGGCATGTTGGCTATAGTATTGCTGAAACAAATTCCAATGCACCCCGCATCGGCGGCCTGCCAGCCATAGGTTCCTCCGCGCATCCAATGATTTGTATTCTTCAATACGACACAACCTATGCCATTACTTTTCGCCAACGTGATCGCCCTGTCCATAGCAAGGGTTGCATTGTACATGCCGGGCGCCAGCTGACCGTCCCATTTTTCTATTGGTCCGTTTTGCTCCAGCAATTTAGGTTCCGCTGCGACATCAATAAAACCCTGTTTTACATAATTCACAAAAACGGGGAAGCGGTTGATGCCATGCGAATAAACGCCGTCGCGGCTATTATCGGAAAATATTTTTGCGCATATTTCAGCCCTTTCTTCAGAAAAGGACAATTTGAGTAAGATGCGTTTAAACTCGCTTTTTAAATTGTCGTAGGAAACTGTCACTGTATATGCTGTCTTTATAAAATTACCAGAATCACCTCAAAGATTTTTGAGAATTGTACCAGGCAAATATTTATTTCTCAATTTAATCGTGATGGTTAAGCAGGTATAATTTAAATTTACTTACATGGAAAAGACGATTGCTCCACAGCGATGGTACCGGCTGATACCTGTAGCTTTTATCACCTATAGTCTTGCATACCTCGACCGGGCCAATTTTGGATTTGCAACCGCGGGTGGAATGGCCCATGACCTGAAGATTGATGCAGCAATGTCGTCCCTGCTGGGTTCATTGTTTTTTTTAGGATATTTCTTTTTCCAGATTCCCGGCGCCATTTATGCGGCCCGGAAAAGCGCAAAAAAACTAATCTTCTGGTCGCTGATTCTATGGGGAGCATTTGCAACGGCAACCGGCCTGATTAAAGATGTAAATGTATTGATCGTAATCCGGTTTATGCTTGGTGTTGTGGAAAGCGCTGTGATGCCGGCAATGATCATTTTTCTCAGCAGGTGGTTCACAAAAGCGGAGCGATCGAGAGCCAACACATTCCTGATTCTTGGAAATCCTGTAACGATTTTGTGGATGTCTATTTTATCGGGCTACCTGGTAAATTCAATGGGCTGGCGCTGGATGTTTATCATTGAAGGGCTCCCGGCAATTGTATGGGCATTCTTCTGGTGGAAGCTGGTTGCCGATAATCCCAAAGACGCCGACTGGTTATCGCAAGAGGAAAAAATCGCGCTTGAAGAAAAGTTGCAACTCGAGCAACAAGGCATTAAGCCTGTTAAAAATTATGGAGAAGCATTCCGGTCGAAAGCAGTCATTTTACTATGCCTGCAATATGCCCTGTGGAGTATCGGTGTATATGGATTCGTAATGTGGCTACCTTCCATCATAAAGGCAGCTCCGGGGATGGACATTGTAAAAACAGGATGGCTGTCTGCCCTACCTTACATGTTTGCAATAATAGGAATGTTTGGTGCAGCTTATTATTCCGACAAAAGTTTAAACAGGAAGGCTTATATATGGCCATTCCTTCTAATCGGGTCGCTTGCATTTTATGGCTCTTATCTTGTGGCTGCGCAAAACTTTTGGATTTCTTATATGCTTCTTATTGCGGCCGGTACAAGCATGTACGCACCTTACGGGCCCTTCTTTGCGGCACTTACCGAGATGTTGCCGCGAAACGTTACGGCCGGAGCAATCGCGTTAATAAATAGTTTCGGAGCGTTGGGTTCATTTGCCGGATCATACCTCGTCGGTTATTTAAATGGACGTACCGGTAGTTTTGGAGCATCCTATTTATTTATGGCTGGTTCCCTTTTTCTTTCCGCCATCATAACAGTTGTGGTATTGAAAAGCGGAACTGATTTAAAATACGACAAGCCCGACGGCATCGATCAAGCCCTGTCGAAAAAAATTCTTATTGAATAAGATCGGGGCCTTATATTTTCATACCAAACAACACAACCTTTTGTTGTTTGCATAGGCTTTCAAAATCACGATAGCATCAATTTCCTGGCGCACTCGCCACCCAAAACTGGCTTCCATTTTCCCTGAACATCGAAAATTCAAAAGGATTTGTTGTGGATTCTATCACTTCCTTTACATAAAAAGAATGCTGAACGGAAAATTCATTTTCCGCGTTTTTGCCCAGGGCCAGCGTAATGTAACTTTTGAAACGAAATGGCGAGGATTCATCTGCATAGTAGACCCGCCGGAATTTGGTAATCATTCCATCTGCGGCAACTGCCTTTTGCTTTTCAATACTAAGAGGTACGCCAAGACTGTTAACATTTATTGCCTGCAGACTGGCCACAGTTTTACTTAACCCGCTTTGCGGCGGAATAAAATCAATTCCTTCCGGTACATCGAATGCGACCGAAAACTGGGAATAACCGGAAGTTTGACCGGTACCGGACCGGTAACTTTCCGTTGACATAGATCCGTTTGCGATCACACTCCTGTTAAAAAGGCTAACCATCATTCCATCCCTAATGACTGCAGATTTTCTCCAGTTTACGAATAACGGTTGATTTGATTTATTAAACACGGTAACGGTCATCTGGCCTCCTTCACCGCCGAACTGGTAAGCCACGGTGATCGTATCTGTCTCCCATAAAAAAGCCTTACTCCTGTCAAGGGGGATGTCTGGAGAATCCATCGTGATGTAGTTATAAGAGGTGCAGGAAGCAAGGGAAAGAATAAAGAGTGGGTAAAGCAGCAGTCGCATAAATTTTTGTTTAAAAATTAATGAACAACGACAACTGCCGGTGTGAAGAAAACAACAATTTCAGAAGAATTAACAGGCAGGATCTAGACGAAAGCAACAATTTGTATTCAAAACGTGGCTAGGGAAGACATTGGCTTATTGTACTTAAGATGCTACCTGAGCCTGCCCGTTGCTGACAGGGCATCTAAAATTCGGGGATCATTCCTTTTGTCCAGTTGTGCGAGCTGAACATTGTTGTCATAATTCAAATACTGCACGGTTACTGACGATTCAGTAGTAAGAGCAAATGGATCGATGGTGGCTACTCCGAATGTTAACGAGGAAAGGAATGCAGGATGAAAGACCCCGTAATAAACCGTTTCATTGTTAACGGTTACGGCAAATCCCCTGTCCCTTGAAAAATCTTTAATGAGCGGCTTAATATTTTTTCTCAACTTAAACAGGTAATGCGCCTGTTCGTAGTACTCAATATCATCGTTGGCCACGAGTGGCTTCTTTTCCAACCTGGCATCAGTGATTGATAAGGCATAAGGAGAGGCCGGGTTTAATGCCGTTGAAAATGACTCGAGCAAATAGATTTCAACTTTATTCTTTGAAAGATCGTAATTTTTATTGCACCCTGCACAAACCATCCCCAACATCAGCAACAGGCCGAGGTATTTCATCATTACTTTTTTTAGCATGACAAGTGGTGCCGGCGGAACGTTGCAGGCTCCTATTGTAAATATTAATGGCGGTGACAGGATCGCCAGCCATCCTGCTACCGCCACTTCTCGGAAGACTTGAATTTATTGTATCAATTTAGCAATCTGTTGCAAGGGCATCGTGTTAGCCATTGCAAGTATCTCTGTGTCGGTGCAATCGTCCACGGTAAACGTAATTAAGGAACTGCCCAAGGGCACCTGGAGTTCATAATCATTCTTGTCGTCGGCGCTTCCGGGCTTTTTTTCCATCCTAGCCTTGTAGCCCTGCACCTTGACTATTTTGGAGCTCCCGTCACTCATCATTCCTCCCATCAAAGGAGTATTCAGAAAAGTATTTAACATCTGCACCAGCGGTGAATTGCTGATGATTGAAAGATCAGCCTTCTTATTCATCTTTCCATAACTGCGATGAATAGTGCATCCTATCAAACCTGCGTTGGCGGTTACATTGTCGTCCTTGGTATTGACGGACATCGTATCCATTTTGGGAGGCAATAGTTTCAATACCTCTTTCCCGATAATAATATCAACTTCCTGCATCGCCTGCAATAAAGCGAAATGAGCTTCTTCAAGCTTTCCAGCACTATATGAAGATTTAGCGGTGGCCATATCTTTTGCAAAATCCTGTGCCAGCAGGCTTCCGGAAAATGCAAGAAGGCATATGGTAAGTCTAACTTTTTTCATAAATGATTTATTTTGTTTGATCACTATTGTTCACCCATCATTTTCTTGATGTTATCAATATCAAAACTGTTGGCAGCCGTCATTACTTCCTGTTCGTTGGCAAAATTGACGCACTCCCAGACGATCAGGGACGCTTGCCCCATTTGCATCATCAATGTGTAGCCTTTGCTATCATCATATTGTATTATCGCCTTATTCCCTTTTACGCGAACCTGTTTGATGTTTTGTTTTTCTGCATTCGCTTCCACATACGCGGCATTGGCAAAATACATATTGACAAATCCTGAATAAACGGAGTTGTTGCCAATTGTAATGGTTAATTGCTTATCATCCTTTCTGTACACGCGCTGAATAGTCATGTTGTTCCACCCCCACTGAGTACTCATGACCTTGTCTTTTGTTGTATCGGCATTGATTGAAACAACAACAGGGGGAAGCGATTTCAGAATCTGCCGCCCCAGCTGAATTTCTACGCCCATTAACGCTTGTTGTAACGAGTAGCGGGCATCACTGTAATTCTTGGCTCCATGTGCGGTTTCTGCCTCGGCCATCTGGGCTTTTACATCGGGCGGTTCTGTATTGGTTAAGCCACCGCCACCTTTATTTGTGGGACCGCCCGAATTACTATTACTATTTCCGCTGCTGTTCCCGCCGGACTCGTCACTGGGAATGCCGGTTTTCTCTTCCACTTTTTTGTCAAGCGATTTGTCAACCGCTTTGTTCACCTTGTCCTTGACCTTTTTCAAAAGTCCTTGTGCATCTCCCTTAGACCACAGCATCAGGCCCGCCGCCATGCAAACCAAATACAAACACTTTTTCATAACAAGCATGTTTTATTATTAATTAAAATGACGTTGCCAAATTTAAGCAGTTCTCCAGTTCCGGCAATATAACTTTCGTCATGGATTGATGATTTGTGATGATGAAAAAACAAACAACCCGCGTTGTCTAATTCATGTTTAATTTAAACATCACATATTGATAATCCGTAATATCGGTAAGTGGTGGGGAAATAAAGGATCTTACGGAGAAAAATGAAAAAGCGTCCCTGATGAGACGCCATTTTTGAAATCCTTTAGCCTGGACAACTACTCCACCGCTAGGATTCTGAACTCAATCTCTTTCATATTCCCTGATCTTTTATTACGTACCAGGTTTACAACTTAATCAGCTTAGCCACCCATCGCCGATTTCCATCGTTTAACTGTACGATATATTGGCCCGGGCTTATCCCCGTCATATCCAGTTCAATGCTTCCTTTGCCAATTATTCTCGCCGACCAGCTCCTGACCAAACTACCCCTTATGTCATAAATCTTCGTTGAGACCTTTGAAAAAGTTCCATCAAATTTCACAACACATTTATTGCTTACGGGATTTGGATAGACAGCAAGTGAACGGGTCAGAATTTCTTCACCGGGTACCGGTGATTCGGGATCCGGAGCTGGTTTAGATACTGTTACCGTTACTGTAATTTCTTCTTCATCGAAAAGTACAGGTGTGCCATTGTCGGTTACCCGCACTTTCACTTTAAACACGCCGGCGGTCGCAGGTGTCCAAGTAAACACACCGGTTGTCGCCACTATTGCAGTACCGGCCGGCGCCGCAATTAGTGAGAATGTTTTTGTCTGGCCGGCATCGATGTCTGTCGCCTTTGCAGTGAACGTTAACGGGGTTCCCACTTTAATCGTTTTATTGCCGATCGGATCAAGCACAGGCGCAAAATTGGTTGCTGCTGTTACCTTAACCGCTTCTTCGTCGAATAAGACCGGTACACCATTGTCGGTTACCCGAACGTTGACTGTAAACACACCGGCAGCCGTGGGAGTCCATTTGAACACACCGGTCGTCGCATCGATTGTAGCACCGGCTGGCACGGTCCCGGTAAGAGAAAATGTTTTCGTCTGGCCGGCATCAATATCGGTTGCCTTTGCCGTGAATGTTAACAGTGTTCCGACTTTTATTGATTTACTACGTATAGAATCCAATACAGGTGCAAAATTGGTTGCTGCTGTGACCGTAACGGTTTCTTCATCGAACAAAACAGGTGTCCCATTATCGGTTACGCGGACCTTGACTAAAAACACACCATTTGCTGCAGGAGTCCATTTAAATACTCCAGTCAGAGGATCGATCATTGCCCCTGCTGGTGGTGTCCCGGTAAGGGAAAATGTCTTTGTTTGGCCGGCATCAAAATCAGTAGCCTTAGCAGTGAACGTTAACAGGGTTCCGGTTTTAACGAATTTGCTGCGTATAGAATCCAGCACCGGTGCAAAATTTGTTGCCGCTGTTATCGTAACAACTTCTTCGTCGAATAAAACCGGTACGCCATTGTCGCTTACCCTGACTTTGACGGTAGACACTCCACTTGTTGCAGGAGTCCATTTAAATATACCGGTAACTGGATCGATACTGGCTCCCGCAGGGAATGGTGCGATCAAAGAAAACGTTTTTGTCTGGGCGGAATCGTACTCCGTTGCTTTTGCCGTAAACGTCAACAGCGTTCCGGTTTTAACTTGTTTACTGCGGATGGAATCCAATACAGGGGCATCGTTATTTACCGCGGTTACCGTTATCAAAACTTTTGCCGGTGGAGAAGAAAAACAATTAACGTTGGCAGTGAAATAAAACGAGTCCTTACCATAATAATTTGCCTTGGGTGTATATGTCCTGTTCGCTACAGTGCCGGCTGTTACCGTTCCATTTTTCGGGGGAGTTACAACGGTATAGGTAAGAGGGGTAGCGCCACTGCCACTCAGTACGACTGCTTTCGGCACGTCTTCCGTACCACCTATACTTTGCGGGTTGGCAATTAAAACAGGCGTTTTTTGAATAATCAGGCTTCCGAAAGGCGCACCGCCATCCTTAAGCAAATCAAGATGCCTGATCACAGCATACACACCTGTGCTTGAGATTCTGAAAATTGTACCTGCATTATATGTTCCACCGGCACTGGTCATTCCATAAAAATTTCCATCCGCTGCCTGTATTAAGCTTCCCCCCGGATATCCGCCATCTGTTGCAGGATTCAAATGTTTCAATACAGTGTAAGCGCCTGCAGGAGTAATCTTAAAAATGAGTCCCCTGTTGAAAGTTCCACCGCCGTAACAGGTGCCGTAAAAATTTCCGTCCTTACCCAGTACAAGGCTTCCCGATGGGCTGCTTCCCTCGGTTACCGACGAGGAAAGTGTTTTCAAAACAGTGAACACTACTCCATTCGGAGAAATCTTAAAGATGCGCGCATTAAAATATGTCATCCCATAAAAGTTAGAATCCAATCCCTTTACGAGGCCGCCTTCCGGATTTCCACCATCGGTAGTTCCCAGCAGATGCCGAATCACTTTGAACACGCCTGCAGTGGAAACTTTAAATATGGTTCCCACATTATTTGCGCCACCTTCTTTCGTCATACCATACAGGTATCCATCTGGTCCCTGGATCAAAGATCCCTGGGGAAAACTCCCATCCGTTGAATTAGCAAAATGATGTATAATAGTATAGACTCCTGTAGAAGATATTTTAAAAATAGTTCCCGCACCATTATTTCCACCTTGAGCTGCCAATCCATAAAAAAATCCGTCGGTTGCCTGTATAAGGCTTCCTTTCGGACGATTGCTTTCCGGGTTCCGGTTGAAGGAACGCAATACTGTCGCAGTTTTATCACACAATTTGAAAACAGTACCAAAATCATAAGCCCCTCCAGTGAAAGTAGTTCCATATAATAGGTAGTCTGTTCCCTGCACCAAACTTTCGAAAGGAGCCTGACCTCCTAAACCACCATTGAACCGAGTGATAACTGTATACACCCCGGTTGCCGAAATTTTAAATGCAGTGCCATATAAATTAGTTCCGCCAGCATAGGTCATACCATAATAGAGACCGTCACTTCCTTTGAATAAATTTCCTTTTGGATTCCCCCCATCGGTTTCCAGTGTAAGGTCTTTTAAACGTGTGTAAACTCCCGTTGTAGAAATTTTGAAAATAGTGCCGGCATTATACAGTCCACCAGCACTGTTAGTTCCATACAAATTACCATCTGCACCGACGGTCAATGCACTAACCGGATAAGCACCGTCGGGGTGAGCAGCCAGGCTTTTTAAAAGCGTAAACACACCGCTGGTGCTGATCTTGAAAATCGACCCATTATAATTTGCCCCGCCGCCATGGATCATTCCATATAGAAATCCATCGGGGTGCTGAACCAAACTGTTATATGATGGTCTGCCATCAGTAACAGTCAGGTTTTTTAATACAGTGTAAACGCCAGCCGGCGTGACTTTGAAGATGGTTCCATAGCTGCCGGATCCACCCTGGTATGTGATGCCGTAAAAATTACCATCGCTTGCCTTTGCGAGACTGCCATAGCAATACCCGCCATCAGTTGTTCCGTTAAGCGATTTGATTACTGTATATATCCCGGCAGGTGTGATTTTAAAAATGGTTCCATATCCCGAACTTCCCCCTATGCGGGTAATGCCATAAAAGTTTCCATCAGCTCCGAGTACCATGGTACCCGCCGGTTTTCCACCGTCAGTGGCATTGCTGAATGATCGCAAAACAGTAAAAGTTCCCGTCGGGGTAATTCTAAAAATGGTTCCAATTGAATTCGCGCCACCTGCATTGGTAAGCCCATAAAGATTTCCGTCAGTCCCCAAAGTCAGATCTCCATTCGGGTATCCTCCGTCTGTTGCATAATTTAGTTGTCGAAGAATAGTCAATTCGCCAGTTGAAGTAATTTTAAAAATGGTGCCATAATTATTATAGCTACCTCCTGCGCTGGTCATGCCGTAATAACTTCCATCAGTACCCTGGATCAGGCCACCAGTTGGATTCTTTCCCCAATCCGCAAACCCTTTGACAATTGCAAAACCTGTTCCGTCTGTTTTAATACTAAAAGCTGTTCCTTTTCCTTCAGGGCCGCCGTTAGATGTGAGGCCTACCAGCGTTTCCTGCGCCAAAGAAAATTGTGAAGCCAGTAATAAGCCAAAAGAGGCCAATAATATAAAAGTTGTTTTTAACTGACTTATTGGGATAGTTAACGCCGGTGTACGACGAAATAAAAGATAAATACTTTTATGAGATTCCATGTAATGCGCAGGAGGTAACGTATTTTTCATAATCAGCGGGTTGAAGATGACAGAATACCAAATGAGATTGATTTACAGCCTTGATTTGGTTTTGCACAGGTAATTGCAAACAGAAGGATATAGTGAGGAAGGCCTTTAAAATTCGAACTTCTTCTTCAATTAACTTTTCAACAATCGAACTTACCGAATGGCAGGTCTCTTTGAAATAGAACAAAAGTTATTTTTTTCAACAGGAATTTTGAAAATTGAAATTAGGCGAATGCCTACTCTGAATTATCCCCCGAAACAGTGATACTGGGTTTTTTTTGGTGAATCACCTTAAACAGTGAGAAAGTATATTCAACCTTAATTGACCTCTTTAATTACGATGAAAAAGGTTGACGGTAACACGTGTACCACCCGCTGCAATAAACAGAAATTAAAGGGAATACTTTTTTATTTAATCGAGTGAAACTAACGATAATCGGTCATCAAACAATAAAAGCGCCCCGGAACGAGACGCTTTTATTTTAATTTATTGAAAATGACAATTACCCTATAGCCACTCTTCTAAACTCTGTTACTTTTAGATCTCCGGACTCTTTCAGGTAATCGGCAACAGTCTTACTGCTGTCTTTTACAAATGCCTGTGCCGTCAATGTCTGCTCCTTAAAGAAAGCACCCATTTTACCTTCAGCAATCTTGGCAAGCATCTCATCTGCCTTGCCGGCCATCTTCGGATCCTGTTTCATCACATCTACAATGATTGCTTTTTCCCTGGCTATAACGTCAGCGGGCACACTCGCTGCATCAACTGCCACAGGGTTCAATGCGGCAATTTGCATAGCTACGTCCTTTCCCGCTTCCGGATTTGCTTTGTCCAGGCCAACCAGCACACCAATGCGGTTCGTGCCATGAATATAAGACGCAACATAAGGTGCTTCCACTCTTTCAAACCTGGTGATGCCGATCTTTTCTCCAATGGCTGCTAATTTATCATTGACCAGGTCGGCAACTTTAGCACCTTTAACCTGGGCTTCATTTAGCTCTTCGAGGCTCTTAATATTTTGGCCGATGGCCGCATCGGCAATGCCTTTTACAAAAGCAACGAAGTCATCATTTTTTGAAACAAAATCAGTTTCGCAGCTTACACATACAATAATGCCTGTTTTGTTATCGGGAGTCGTTGTTGCGATCACCACACCTTCCTTAGCTTCACGATCACTCCTTTTAGCCGCTACTTTCTGCCCCTGTTTGCGGAGCCAGTCAATAGCCGCTTCAAAATCGCCGTTTGTTTCCGTTAAAGCCTTTCGGCAATCCATCATACCCGCACCGGTTGCCTGGCGAAGTTTATTAATATCTGCTGCGCTAATCGTTACTGTTGACATAGTTAAATTCATTTTTTAATTTGAACTCAGTTTTTATCTTCTGCCGCCGCCAGGTCCTGTGCCGCCCCGTTGACCTCCACCGCCACCGCTTGGAATGCGGCGCCTTTGTCCACCTGCACCACGACCACGACCACCACCGCGGCCACCGCCGGCCTCAGCATGAGCTTCAGCCTCAAGCCGTGCTGCGCTCTTTTCCTTATCATCGTCCACTGATTCATCTGTTTCTTCTTCCTTGGCTGCCTGGCGCTCTGCTAATCCTTCTGCAATCGCCGCCGTGACATAATTCGTCAGAATCGCAATTGATTTTGTAGCGTCGTCATTGGCCGGCACTGCAAATTCCACTTTGTTCGGATCACAATTAGTATCAACCAGACCGAACGTTACAATACCGAGGCGTTTTGCCTCTGCCAAAGCGATATGTTCGTGTCCAATATCTACTATAAATAATGCAGCCGGTACCCTGCCCAGTTGAGCTATACCGCCAAGCACTTTTTCCATTTTTTCTTTATCGCGGCTCAATGTAAGCCTCTCTTTCTTTGTAATGTTATCAAATGAACCATCGCCCAGCATCTTCTCAATGCTTTGCATTTTCTTCACGCTCTTCCGAACTGTATTGAAGTTGGTCAGCATTCCTCCCAACCAACGTTCCGTAACATATGGCATGTTAACTCTTCTTGCACATTCGCTCACAATATCTTTAGCCTGTTTTTTTGTACCAACGAACAGGATCTTTTTACCACTGCGCGCAATCTGTTTCATTGCAGCCGCTGCTTCCTGGAGGCAATCAAGGGTCTTATTCAGGTCAATAATATGAATGCCCTTTTTTTCAGCAAAAATGTAAGGCAACATCTTGGGGTTCCACTTCTTTTTCAAGTGACCGAAGTGTACACCCGCTTCCAGGAGTTGCTGTTGTAGTGAAGTGTTATTTTCCATTTTATATGATAAATGATCGTTATTAAAAGTTGTTTGCTGCAATTAACGTTTAGAGAACTGGAAGCTCTTTCTTGCTTTTTTATGACCGAATTTTTTACGCTCCACCGAACGCGGATCGCGCTTTAGTAAACCCGCTGCCTTCAAGGCAGGACGGAAGTCAGGATTTAAATCAACCAGTACACGCGAGATACCCAGCATAGCCGCTTCAGCCTGGCCCTTGATACCGCCGCCTGTGGCGTTGATCTTGATATCAAATTTGCCGGTAGCATCGATCGCCTTCAAAGGGCGCTCTACCTGGTTTTGCAGGTATACCAATGAAAAATATTGTTTGTAGTCTTTGTCATTGACCGTGATCTTACCATCTCCTTTAGAGACGAATACTCGTGTCACAGCTTCTTTACGACGTCCCACACCATTTGTTTGCTTTTCCATATTTATTTTTTTGGCCTCCCCTGCTTGCGGGAGGTGACTTGTCAGGTTTTAAAATTTTAACTCCTTTGGTTGTTGCGCCTTGTGCGGATGCTCAGCACCGGCATAAACGAACAGTTTCTTATACATCTGCCTTCCGAGTCGATTCTTGGGAAGCATTCCTTTCACTGCCCTTTCAATGACAACTTCAGGACGGCGTTTCATCAAACTTTCCGCCGTTTCTTCCTTACGTCCACCGGGGTAACCGCTGTAGGTGTCGTAAATTTTTTGTTCCTGTTTGTTACCAGTAAATACGACCTTTTCACAGTTGATCACAATGATATAATCACCTGTATCAACATGGGGAGTGTAAGAAGCCTTGTGTTTGCCGCGAAGCATGGCGGCGATCTTTGCGCACATGCGACCTACAGTTTGATTAGTACCGTCTACAACGTGCCACTGGCGCTGTACGGTAGCTGCGTTCGCATGTTTTGTTGTAAAATGTAAATTGCTCATTATTTGTAATCTTTACCCCGGTGTACGGGGAGTTAAAAAATGCAGACCGAGCCATCCCTCGGCCTGTTCCCTTTGCAGACCGTGCTGTTTTTGGGGGTGCGAAGATAGGATTGTGGAATATCCTAACCTAAGATTTGAAGGCCTAATTTTTATCGGACCCTCATAACATATTGTTTTTCAATAAAAATTTTGACGACAATTTTTTATCGAAGTTCCCAGACTCATAAACCGGACCGGTAGGCCAATTTCATAAATTCAATCACCTCTTCATTGATGTCGTCTCTGCTCTGCATTCGAAAATGATGATTAAACTGGCTGGTTCCTGGCACCTGGGCAATTTTGTGAAAGCAAAGGTTATCAGGATATGCCTTATTAAATGGAAAGGTGATGTCGACAAAATCACGTCCGAGTCTTGTTATATAAGCTATCCGGGTCTTCGCAGCAACAGCGATCATAGACTTCGTCGGGTGTATTGTCACTTTACCAATCTCCTGGTAGCGTTGAACGAAATGCCAGAAAAGACCGACAGTTTGTGTCGTTTTTCCATTTAAGAAGTCACCCAACGTTTTGTCATTGCACGAATGTGCCTGGTTATTATTTACAAATTGCTGGCCGCAAAGGGGACATGTAAACATGAACGTAAATTAAATAATTAAGAAGGTAGTTGGAAATTGACCATTGTCCGAAGGACTCTTTCAGAGAACATTTAGAATTGTAAAATAAACCGCGAAAATGCGAATGATTAACATAGAAAATCGTACTGGCCATGAAATCTAAACAATGTGACCGGGCGAACTTACAATTGGTTATATTGCTGTCATAAATACTTCTTGTGTCGGTTCACAGGTTAAATCGCAAAGAATTCGGCGACCCAAAAAATTCAGGCAACCTGATCTCCATCGAAGAAGCCCACTCTTTATTAAATGAATGGGTTCCCAATGAAAGACTACGGCTACATATGAAACAGGTGGCTGCCGTAATGAAGGCATGGGCGATAAAAAAGGAAGGAGCAAATGAAACCACGGCGTTGAAATGGGAACTTTCCGGATTACTTCATGATGCCGATTGGGAAAAATATCCCGATGACCACTGCCGAATTATTATCGAAGAGTTGGAAAGACGCAACGTTGACCCGGATGTGATTCATTGCATTGCTTCACACGGACCAGGCTATTTTGGTGTGGAGCCGGTAAGCAATATGGATAAGATGATTTATGCCATCGATGAGCTTTCCGGGTTTGTTCATGCGGCCGCCCTCATCCGTCCTACGCGATACGAAGGCCTCGACGCAAAAAGCGTTCTAAAGAAACTTAAGACGCCCTCCTTTGCGGCCCAGGTAAACCGCGATGATATTTCAGATGCATTATCCCGTATCAATGTTACACTTGAAGAATTGGTTGACTTCATTATTGAACACCAGAAAGGAGTTCAGTAAGCTGCAAACAGGCGCAATTAAAAATTCGGTTTTGCTGCACTTTCAATTTGCTTTCTGGATTATTTTCAGATAACTTTCTTCAATCCAAACCGGTTGCTTATGGAGCCCAAAAAGCCACTGCTTTCATTTTGGCAAATCATCAATATGAATGTTGGTTTTTTCGGCATTCAGTACAGCTTTGGATTACAACAAAGCGCCGTGAACCCGATCTATGACTTTCTCGGGGCAAAACCAGAAGAAATACCAATACTAAACTTAGCGGGCCCGCTTACAGGGCTTATCATACAACCAATAATCGGAGCGTTGAGTGATAAAACATGGCACCCCCGGTTTGGAAGAAGAAAACCATATTTCTTTATAGGCGCTGTTTTATGCAGTATCGCTTTGTTCCTGTTTCCGTTTAGCTCAGAATTGTGGATGGCCGTCGGCTTGTTATGGATACTCGATGTAGGAAATAACACGGCAATGGAACCTTACCGTGCATTTATTGCAGACAAGTTAGATGCGACGCAGCAGCCGACAGGTTTCCAGGCCCAAAGTTTCTTTACGGGTTTTGGCCAAACACTGGCTAATGTGTCTTTGTTCATATTTCCTGCGATCATCATAGGATACACGGGTAAAATTCCAGACTGGGTCTTCGCCTCCTTTTTTGTGGGTGCCGTTTGTTCGGTAGGCTCAGTGTGGTGGAGCATTCGCAGTACACCCGAAATTCCACCCACAAAGGAAGAGTTGGCCGTTATTAATAAACGAAACGAAGGTTTGCCACACCCGGTTTTGCAGTTCTTTCTTTCTATGATCACAACCGTGATTGCTTATGCAACTTTGGCAATTCTCGTCATACCATCGCTTTTTTCAGGTGGGCGTATTGTCAGGAAACTTTTGCGATACGCCAGGGAACACAAATCGTTAAAGATAATTTTTGCGCAGAATATTGAAATTGTGGACGCCATTTCTGAAATGCCACGGGTGATGTGGCAACTGGCGCTCGTTTACCTTTTTCAGTGGTATGCACTTTTCTGCTACTGGCAAAATAGCTCGAAGAGCATTGCTTTATCTGTATACAAAACCACTCCCGAAAACCGGCCTCTTTATGAAAAAGCTGTAAGTCTCGCCGGCCTGGTAAATGGTTGGTATAATGTTGTCACTTTTCTCACAGCGTTTGCGCTGGTTGGATTTGCAAAAAAGTACAGCCCTAAATGGGTTCACTTCGTATGCCTGAGCTTGGCCGGAATTGGTTTCATAGCATTTCCGCATATTGAGAACAAAACGTTGCTCTTCTTTGCCATTACAGGGTTTGGCATCGGGTGGGCCAGCATGATGGGCATTCCGTACCTGATGGTAGTAAGTCAAATTCCAAAGGAGCGATATGGCGTGTACATGGGCATTATTAATATGATGATCGTAATACCGATGTTTCTTCAAACCATCACCTTTGGATATGTATTGAAACACTTCCTGAACAACAATCCCGGAAATGCAATCTTGTTTGGTGGTGTATTGTTGTTAATTGCAGCCGCCCTGACCACGTTGTTAAAATCCATTAAGCCTGAAGGTGAGATTCAATTACCGGCGGGAGGGGGGCATTAATACATTCAAAATGAAAGACAGTATTAAAATAACAGTTGTATTCTGCTTCAGTTTGCTGATGCTATTATCCTGTAAACTTAAAAAGAATGAAACTGTAGTCGATAATGTACCAAATAAAAAATGGTGGAAAGAAGCCGTCGTATATCAAATTTATCCAAGAAGTTTCAAGGACAGTGATGGAGATGGTATTGGGGATCTGAAGGGAATTATCTCAAAACTGGATTATATAAAGAGTTTAGGAGTGGATGTGGTTTGGCTGAATCCCATTTACAGTTCACCTAATGACGATAATGGTTATGATGTAAGTGATTACCGAAACATCATGAAAGACTTTGGAACCATGGCAGATTTCAATGCACTGTTGAAAGGAATGCATGAGCGCGGGGTAAAATTAGTAATGGACATCGTCGTTAATCATAGTAGTGATGAACATGAATGGTTCAAACAAAGCCGCAGTTCAAAAAACAATCCGTATCGGAATTATTATCACTGGTGGGACGCAGAAAGGGGGAAGCCAAACTATCGTTACAGCCTTTTTGATGTAAACCATGATGCCTGGAAATATGATTCTGTGAGCAACGCTTATTATTTGCACTATTTTTCAAGGAAGCAACCCGACCTGAACTGGGAAAATCCCAAGCTTCGCCAGGAGATCTACAGCATGATGCGCTTCTGGGCCGACAAAGGTGTAGATGGCTTCCGACTTGATGCTTTTCAATTTGCTGCAAAGGATACAACCTTTCCCCCCTTTCCAAAAGGATTTGAATCAAACTTTATTCAATACTACGCAATGGTTGACGGGCTTCATGACTATCTGAAAGAAATGAACAGGGAAGTTTTTAGCAAATACGACGTAATGAGTGTGTCTGAAGGGGCCGGCAGGAATTTCCAGGATGCACATGATTTGGTAGATGAAGACCGCAATGAATTAAACATGGCGTACGCATTTGAAGCCGTGGACATTGCCAAACCTGAAGGATATAGTTTGCTTACGCTAAAAAATGTATTTACCAAATGGGACAGTTCCTTTGCGAAGAAAGGATGGTTATCTATTTTTCTTGCTAACCATGACCAGGCCAGAATTGTAACACGTTTCGGAAATGATGCGCCAGAGTTCAGGGAGCTTTCCTCAAAAATGCTTAACACCTTTTTGCTTACCATGCGTGGCACACCATACATATATAATGGTGATGAACTGGGAATGACCAATATCCGCTTTGATAAAATCGATGACTACAGGGATATGCAAACGTTGAATGAATACCGGTATCAAAAAAGTAAAGGCGCAAATCTCAAAGATTTCATCCACCGCTTAGGGTTTGAAAGCCGTGATAATGGCCGTACGCCATTTCAATGGGATACAACGACAAATGCAGGTTTTAGTACAGGATCTCCCTGGATAAAAGTAAATCCAAACTACACAGCTGTTAATGCAACAGCACAAGAAAAAGACCCGAACAGTGTCCTGAGTTACTTCCGCAAAATGGTAGCCCTGCGTAAAGATAACGAGGTATTGATCTATGGAAAATACACCTTGTTGGACAGGGACAATCCGGATGTATATGCTTTTACAAGGGAATTAAATGGAAGAAAGATTCTCGTGTTGCTCAACTTCAAAAACAAAAATTCAATTGTGAATACCGGCATTGACCTGAAACATGTAAAGCCCCTGATCAATAATTATACAACTGCGTCAACCAGAGAATCATTGCGACCTTACGAGGCGGTTCTATATGAATTATAAAATCATTGAAAACAGGGTGAACATATTTATGAAGCCGCAAATTAACCATTAAAAAATCCTAATCGGGATCGACATATATGAAAAAAATTTTGTGCATAGGCGAAGCATTGATTGATATGATCTGCACCGATAAGGGGAAATCTCTTTCGGACGGAAATAATTTTTTGAAAAAAGCAGGCGGTGCACCCACCAACGTGGCAGCTGCGATTGCTGCGTTGGGAGGAAATGTAGAATTGCTTGCCAAAGTTGGATCGGATCCCTTTGGCCGGCACCTCATTGATGTGATGCAGGAATTTAAAGTCAGTACCAAATGGGTATTGAGAGACCCGGAATATTTTACAACTTTTGCTTTTGTTTCACTGATGGAAAATGGCGAACGCGATTTTTATTTCAATCGCGGTGCCGACAGCCAGTTGAGTGTAAAAGATATAGCACATGTTGATCTTGCCGAGTTTTCGATAGTGCACTTCGGTTCGGCAACAGGGTTTTTGCCGGGACCTCTGCAGGCTGCTTACCAGGGTTTGCTGCAGCAGTGCCTGCAGCACGAAGTATTCATCAGCTTTGATCCCAATTACAGGCATTTACTTTTCCATGATAACACTCAAACATTCATTGATCAGTCATGGAATTTTTTAAAGAGTTGCCATTTTTTTAAAGTAAGCGACGAAGAGTCGATGCTCATCACGGGAAAGGCGACACTGAATGACGCAGCAGAAGCATTATTACAAAAAACATCTGCAGTCTTTGCTATTACATTGGGTAAGGAAGGTACCATGCTCGGAATAAACGGGCAGACAATTATCGTCCCGAGTATTCCAGTTAAACCGGTTGATACAACCGGTGCCGGTGATGCCTTTGTGGGAGCGGTGCTTTACCAGCTCAGGGCCTTTTCATTAAAACAAATCCAGGAATTGGAGGTCGAAAGTTGGAAAGATATCTTGCTAAACGCGAACAAGGCCGGTGCCAGGACCTGCGAATACATGGGAGCCATGGAAGCTTTCAAACACCTAAGCAGCAGCATTTTTAATTAAGAAGGTCATGTACAACCACGGGCTTCATCAGCACATCAATCAATGCATCAAAAACGAAGGACTCGACGTTGGCGGAAATGACAACCTGTTTTTTACCCGGTTTATGGCAAATGCAGCAGTCATTTTTGAGTTGTATATGGAATTATACGAACACCATCCTGGCGTAGAACAGCACTTTCATGAATTAGTGCAGGTAATCACAAAAGCCCATGTCAACAGGCCAAACGAATTGAGAACAAGAGATGTTAAAAAGACAGAAACTAATCATTGGTTCCTGAGCAATGAAATCACAGGCATGAGTTTATATGTGGATCGCTTTTGTAAGAACCTAAAAAACTTAGAAGGCAAGCTGGATTATTTTGAAAACCTGGGTGTGAACTTTTTACACCTCATGCCGCTGTTTGAAAGTCCGCCCGATGAGAGTGACGGAGGTTATGCAGTGTCTGATTTTCGCAAAGTAGACAAGCGATTTGGTACGCTGGGCGACTTGCAACAATTGCAGCAAAAGATGCAGGAACGAAACATGTACCTGATGCTTGACATCGTTTTAAATCACACGTCTCATCATCACGAGTGGGCAAAAAAGGCGAAGAAAGGCGACCATAAGTACCAGGGCTTCTACTATCTCTATAACGATCGAAGCATTCCCGATCAATATGATCAAACGATGCCCGATGTATTTCCGGAAAGCTCACCGGGCAATTTTACTTTTATTCCCGAATGCAATAAATGGGTGATGACGGTATTTCATCACTACCAATGGGACCTGAATTATAATAACCCGCAGGTCTTTGTTGCAATGCTTGACACCGTCTTCTTCTACGCTAACCTTGGAGTTGACATTTTGAGGATTGACGCGCCGGCCTTTATATGGAAGCAATTGGGAACAACCTGTCAAAACCTTCCACAGGCACACACCATTCTACGGTTAATTAAACAATGTGTCCAGGTTGCAGCGCCCGGCATGGCTTTGCTCGGCGAAGCTATAGTTGCACCAAAAGACATCATGCCATATTTCGGCACCGGTGAATTTAGAGGCCGGGAATGTGACGTTGCATATAACGCCACCCATATGGCCCTGGAATGGGACATGCTGGCAACAGGGGATACGAAGGTCATGCTTGCCGCACAACATGAAATATTGAAAAAACCATTTGGCACATCGTGGATCAATTATACGCGTTGTCACGATGACATTGGACTTGGTTATGAAGATTATATGATACAACAGGCGGGCTTCAAGCCTTATGAACACCGCAGGTTTTTAAAGGATTACTATTCCGGGAATCACCACGGATCACCGGCAAAAGGCGCGCTATTTTCAGTGAATCCAAAAACTGGCGATGCCCGCATCAGCGGGTCTCTCGCTTCACTATGCGGGCTTGAAAAGGCGATTGAAGCAAACGATGAAATTGACATAAATCTTTCGATAAGGAAAATACTATTGATGCAGGCACATAGTTTTTTCCTTGGCGGCATACCCATGCTTTTTTATGGCGATGAACTCGGTTACACAAATGACTACTCCTATTTGAATTATCCCGGTAAAAGCTATGACAATCGCTGGATGCACCGGCCGGTTATTGACTGGAAAAAAAATAAAAGAATGGATAAAAGCGGCAGTGTTGAAGAGCGCATTTTTTCGGGTACTAAAAAACTGATCAGCATAAGAAAAAAGCTGGAAGTTGTTGCGGATCATAACAACCTCATGTGGCTCACTCCCCACAATATCCATGTTGCAGGCTATTTACGCTCATCAGCTACGACTAAACTCTTTGTTATTTGCAACTTCAGCTCAGCCGAATCGTTTCTTACATGGTATGCTTTTAAAGAGCAGAAGTTGCAATCGACGGAGCTCATCGATCACTGGAAGGAAACCGTTCACGCTGTGGGGGAGGACAATGATTATCTTGTTATCGGACCTTATGAATTCCTTCTACTCGAATCAATAAATAAGAAATAGTTTAATTCCGCGCCCTGTATTTTTTTATTAATGCCAGCAATACTCCATTGGTCCAGCCAAAGCCATCCTGGCCAGGATATTCGCCACCACCTGCTTCAAGGTGCGTATCAACGACATTGTATTTTTCCATCAATTTTCCAGTTCTCTTAAAGACGTCGGTGTTCAGTCGAATCCAGCGTTCAGCAATTTCAGCTGCAAGGTCATTGTGTCCATAGTTTTCAAGCCCCACAATTGTCATCCATTGTAATGGCGCCCATCCGTTGGGAGCATCCCACTGCTGGCCTGTTGTTTCTAAAGTGGCGACTACACCGCCGGTCTTTACAAATTTCTCCTTGACAACGGCAGCAACCCTTTTTGCCTGGTCGGCAGATGCTATATTAAAAAACAACGGAGCTAACCCGGCAAGTGAAAATATTTCGGTTTGTGCACCGGTTGCCGTATCATAATCAAAATAAAAACCCTGTTCTTCGTTCCAAAAATATTTTTGAATGACTTGTTTTCTTTTTTCTGCCAGCGCTCGATACTGGTAAGAAGCCTCACTGTTGTTTAATACCTCGTGAGATTCCGCAATTAGTGATTCAAGGTGGTACAGCAGGCAATTCAAATCTACCGGAACAATTTCTGTGGTGTGAATAGTTGCAAACGAATCTTTGTGTTGAAACCAGCGGCAGCTATAATCCCATCCTGATTCTGCACCCGCCCTCAGGTGACGAAATAATATTTTCGGGTCCTGTTTCGATTCGTGTGACAGCTCCACATCCTCGCGATATGATTCAGGTCTTGGTGTATCGTGCTCATCCCAATAGCGATTCATCACTTCGCCATCGTTCATTTGCATTGTATGAAAAGCGGTCACATCGTTTTCTTCGGGTCCTTTTTCGCGCTTCATCCAAAAAGAATACTCCTTTACAAGCTGCGGTAAATAATCTGCAAGCACATCTTTGCCTTTTATACTGGCCAGCAGCTTAATCATCAACGAGTAAAAAGGTGGTTGCGAACGGCCAATAAAATAGCTCCGGTTGCCATTTGGAATATAACCGAGCGTATCAATGAGGAATGAAAAGTTCTTTACCATATTCTCCAGCATTTCATGTTTGCCGGAGGCAGCCAGCCCAAGCATGGTAAAATAACTATCCCAGTAATAGATTTCTCCGAAGCGGCCGCCGGGGACAATATAAGGGAAAGGAAGTGCAATGAGTGAACCGTTCCCGGTGTCTGGTTGTCTCGTCAATACAGGCCACAATGCCTCGATGTTATCTTCGACTGGGCTGAAATTATCACTTACGTAACCGCCGGCGCGCGCAACAGGGCTTTCAAAGTTGTCCAATATGAAATTTTTAAGATTGAACCCGGGCTGCTCTTTTTCCTGCAAATATTTTTTGACAATTATATCTACCGGGAACCGGGGAATACAATCAACGAATGTTTTGCCATCGGCAAAAACCCGTTTCATCTGAACATCATCAAACAGCGGCTGGCTGTTGTATATCTGTGATGGATCCATCCGTATTGCAAAATTTTGGTAACAACTTAATGTCCTGTCCCTACCCCTGGTACAAAATTTTTACCGGGCTTTTTCTGTTCCCTATAAAAGAAAAACAAACACAACATAAGGATCGCCATGGGAACCAAAGAAAAATAAAAAGCCTTGTGCCCACCGATATTTTTAAAAAGATAACCGACAAGTCTGGATCCCAACGTGCCTCCAACTGCAGAAAAGAACACAAGCAGCGAAGCCATGGGGCTGTGAAATATTTTCTCTGTGGCGCTTAATACAAATGAATTAATAAGCGGATAAATCGGTGCCAGGAAAAAACCAATCAAAGGAAAGACATAAGCTATTGCCGGGACATCACCGATTGAATGTATTTCCCGGGGTGCCAGTTTTTGCGTTTGGGGTAATACAAGCAGCACCATCAGCGCCCCACCAAGAAGACAAGAATAAAGTATGGTGATCCAGGATATCTTCTTTACAAGCAGTGACGAAATAAACCTGCCCAATGCAATCGACAACATCAGGATAACAGACATATAAATACTCGTTCGCACCGGCAGGTGCAAAACCTTTTCGTTGAAAGTTGGCAGCCAGCTCATGATACCCTGCTCTGTCATCACGTACATAAAAGCAGCAATGGCGAAGACCACCACCAGTGGCCTTTTCAGCAAGCGCACCATTTCAATAAAATCATCCTTGATGCTGGTACCGGGTATTTCATAACGCACATTGAACTTCGAAAAAAGAAGGATAAAGAATGAAGCAGCAATTAACGCAGACAGCACCAGGTAAATATTTAACCATGCTTTGGGATCCGTATCGCTGTAAAAAAGCGGGAATGCAATGAACCCGGATGCAATCCCGATCATAAAAAAACTCTCGATAGAACTCATTAAACTTTTATGCTCTTTGTCATTATTGGTGATGATCCCGATCATTGAATAAACGGAAACCTTGACTACCGCAAAGGATATTCCCACGCAGGCAAATAAAATTCTGACAGAAGTAAAGGAATCACCCCAGTACATGCCCAAACATCCGGCAAAAACTAGAATCAGCGCAATCAGCATTCCTTTCTTGTAACCGAGACGTGGTAAAAAGGATCCTACAAAAAATGAAACAAAGGCGATCGAAAGGTCTTTAAAGGCTTCCAGCGAGCTTGCTCTTACTTCATCAACGTTATAGGTATTGATGGATTTTTGGATCAGGATACCCACGCTGTTTAATAAGATCGCAAAAACAAAATAGTTGAGGAAAAGGCAAACTTTGATCCTGAAGTTTGACATAGCACTCGTTTATTAAGTGAATATAAGTTTTTCCTTATCGCAAATCATCGATCCAACTACCTGGCAGGTAATAAGATCAAACTACAACGTTTTCGGTGTAAAATTCGGGCGTGACAACGGGGGGCTAACTACACAATGGCCAGCTTTACAGCGACCCACCCTCTACCAATAAGGACTCAACAATTACTTCTTCCTGGGTTTCCTCGCTCTTCAAACAGGAAAACATCTGCGAAAAAGCCAGCTTGCCCAATTTATAGCCACTTGTTTCTACATACGTTATTTTGGGATCATACAAAGTGGGTATTAAACCATTGCTGATACTTATTACAGCAACGTCCCCGGGAACTTTAAGCTTTAGCTCATGTATAGCATACATAGTTCCCATGAGGTGCAAATCACCCATGCAAAAAATAACATCAGGTTTTTCCGCTGCCTTCATTGCCTCTAACACGATCCGTTTTGATTCAGCGCTCCCTTCACAGAATTCAATTTGAATCTTTGGCGGGGATGATTGTGTTGCGAATGTTTCTTTCAATGAAGCACAGCGTGTTTTTGTAATACTTAAATGAGGATGGCCGAATAATGCCAGCACGCTTTTCTTCCTTTTCCGGATGATTGCTTCGGCAGCAATTCGTGCCGCTTCTGCATCAGCCATACAAACTTTGTGATACCCTTCTGCCTCAACTACCCTGTCCACAAAAATGACGGGGATTTTTAATTCTTCCAGTTTATGAAAAGGAGCCAAATCTTCCGTCTCGATTGAAACGGCCGCAAACAAACCCATGATCCGGTTTTTACGAAAAAGATGAAGATTGGATGCTTCGAGTTCGGCACTGTCACGCGATTGCATGATCATGACAGAATAACCATGGAGCCTTGCATCTTCTTCAACCGCGGCAATAAAAGAGTCATAAAAGTAATTATCAATGGATGGCACGAGAATACCCAGCACATTGCTTTGCTGCGTCCTCAGTTGTACCGCATAGTTGTTGGGCTCATATTCTAAAGCGAGCGCAAGTTCTTTTACTTTGGCTTTGGTGTTTTGGGATATATCAGGGTGATCCTTTAATGCGCGGGAAACGGTAGATATGCTAATGCCCAAAACTTCAGATAATTTTTTTAAAGTACTCTGCTGCATATCACTGACTAAAAAGCCGGTTAAAGGTAATGTTTTTCCTTCCCGCACAACAGGTGTTTAATATTTCTTTGTGCTGGGCTGGAATGTTCGCCAGCTATGCCAGAACTCCTGGTAGGCCTGCAGTGGTTTCAAAGAATAGCTGGTATCAATTCCTTTCCCATCTATTCTAAAATGTTTATTGTTTAATAGCAGCGTGTCGTTTACTATGGAAAGCTCAACGCCATGACGGGGAATTTCGAAAGCAAAAAAGCTTTTATCATCGGGGGCCAGGACGATGGCAACAGGCGTATTGCCCAATTTGTCATTGATGATCCTGTCCTGCTTCAACTGGTTCCAGTCATAAGCTTTCCTGTCTTTCCCGCATTTGACACCAATGACCCATGATTTATCTTTCCATGAAAGACTGTCCGTACGGGTCAGCTTATTCTTACTCTTGCCATTTTCGTATTTCATAGTTGTATCATAAGAACTAATAAATGCTGAATCAGCCTGCATGACCCTGGAGTCGGGATGTAGCCGCATCCATGTTACCATTGATGTTTGGGTACTCAGCACTTCGGGCAATTGCTGCCCTTTCAGCTTGCCCGCAACGGCTGTCCCCGTGGCCTGTTGCCACCAGCTTTTCGTGGTTGCATCCTCGAGCATGGCATTAAAGTGGTCCATACCCACGAGCCTGAATGTTTCGTGTTTTCCGTTTATTACCGGTTCATAAACACGGCCTGTTCTGCAAACGGTACAATAGGTAACTAGTATTGGCTTGCCCCCAACAATATCCTGCACATGGTGATGATAGCCTAAAAAACGAATCGGGTAAGCCCTGGCTTCTCCATTTATATTAACTCCAATCACCAGGCGGCTGGAATCAATCTTGTTTTCTGTTGCTCCCGCCAGGAGAAACTGTTTTGGCTGTTTAAACATGGAATCCGCCGCCATTTTAAAATTGGCCATATAAATCACGGCGGCAAGTACACCCAGTGGAACGATCAATGCCCATTTCCATTTTCTGTGCCATTGCGCCCGCATAAGGCCAATGATTATCATCATACCAAACAAACCGCGAAAGACCCAACGCCATTTATGTAAAAAAAAGGCTGCATCAATGCTCTTCATTTGCTGACTCCCCGGCATGGGCATAATGAAATAAACATTTGCTACTTCAAACAGCAGCAAACCAAGCCATCCAAACCAAAAAAGTTTCTTCATGACTTATATTTTACAATTCACTTATAAAGATCGAAATCAATATACCCCTCTTCTGCGCGTTGCGCCGCACGATCAATATATACCTGCCTTTCAGCTGGCGCCCAGGTTGCGAGTCCATCCACGTATCGGTTAAACATGCAGAAGGCGGCAGCTATCAGGACTGTATCGTGTATCTCTTTGTCAGTAGCACCTGCATTCTTTGCGTCTTCAATTTGCAAAGCACTAACCTGTCTTCCGCTCTTCTGTACGCTTCCCGCAATGGATAACAGCGTTTTCATTTTTTCGGAAAGCTGGGTTGACCGGAAATCTTTTTTGATATCATCAATGTACTTCGTATCACATTGCATGTAATGTTGCGCCAATGCACCATGCACGTTGTGACAAAAGAAACAATCATTAAGACCGGACACATAAGAACCAATAAGCTCGCGTTCTCCCCTCGTTAACGTGTTATTATCATCCCTCAATAAAATCTCCGCGAGTTCGTTTAACGGCTTTGCGGTTTCAGGACGGTATGCCATGGGGCCGCGTATGCCGGGAAGATCATTTCCTAAATCTATGTGGGCCATATTTTAAATAAATTTAACCTAAACATTTTCGCGATATCGTTTTTTACTCAGGGCGTCTCCGGACTCTGGACCATGGCGCTCCTGATGCCGGGAAAGTCATTGTTGAAATTTATATGTGGCATAAGTCAGGTGGTTTGGTTAACCGTTGTTTTATTAAGTACTTTCTCTGCCAGGAGGGTTCCGTCAATCCGCGCTTTTATTTTTTCAAACGCGATATCCCTGCCGGTAGAAGTGTCATCAGCAAACGGCGAGAAACCACAATCATCAGTAGTACCAAACTGGTTGACAGGAATAATTTCTGTTGCTTCAAGAATCATGTCTTTTATTTCTTCCGGAGTTTCTACTCTCGGGTCAAGCACATTGGTAACACCTAAGAAAACAGTTTGAGATGGACGCATATTTTCCTTAATAGATGCCAGCACCGAGTGTTTATCTTTTTCGCCCGCGTATTCCAGGTAAAAATTACCAGCCTGCAATTGAAATAAGAAGGGTAAAAGGTCAGCATACGAAACATCGGCACTGTGTGTTGAATCATGATCTCCACCGGGGCATGAATGAACGCCTATCCTTTTTCGCTCCTCTTCTGTAAATCGGCTAAACACTTTATTATTCAGGTCAATAAATGCCTGTAACAACCCGCCACTGGGATCCAATTTTAGCGCCAACCTGGCTTCAGTGAAATCAATTTGTACATTATATGCTCCGCTGTTCAGGCTTTTCCTGATATCAGCTTCTGCTTCATTCAGAAGATCCTGGATAAATTGTTGACGGCTATAATTTATTATACCCGTTTGGGGATACAATAAACTTAATGCTGATGCGGCAATAACGGCCTGTTTAACCGGCAAAGCAGTTAACCGTTTTGCTTTTTCAAGATAGGTGTTCGCATATACCTGGTATTGAAAAGGTCCTCCGGTAATCGAAGGCAATTGCCGGGTATGGCCATCTGCAAACGGGATTATTACACCATTGGGGTCGAGCTGCTTCGAACCACTGATTGGATAGGTAGCAAAGCTTGGCTTGGATTGTTCGCCATCAGTGATTACGGGTGAACCCGTAGCTTCAAACCGCTTTATTGTATCAACTAATGCTGCATCAATTAATTTATTGAGGCCCTTGTCATCGAGGCGGCCAAGCGCATGTGCCTGCATGCCTTCAATTAATTCAAGTGGCCTGGGGATACTTCCTATGGGTTCCGTTCTTATTTTCATAAAAAAAAATTAAGTGCTCAATAGTTTTTAACTGATATTTTGTTTTTGCGGCAAGACATAACCTGTTACCATTCGTTTTCCCATCTCCTCATAAATAGCAGGATCGGTTGGTGTATGGCTTGCCAATCCGTCCACATAGCGATTGAACATGCAAAAAGCTGCTGCGATCAATACAGTGTCGTGTATTTCCCTATCGCTTGCACCAAGCGTTTTTGCCAGTCCGATATCGCCTGGAGTTACTTTTTTGCCCAGTATCTGTACCTTTCCTGCAATGCTGAGTAAGGCCTTCTGCTTGTCCGGGATACCTGATACATGCATGTCTGCCAATACATCATCCACAATGTCTTTTGATTCTCCGTATAAGCACCTGGCTGCAGCTGCGTGACTCATGCAGCAGAACACACAGTTATTTAAATGGGAAACATAGGCGGCGATCAGTTCTCTTTCTGCTTCACTCAGGGGCGATTCGCCTCTTAACAGAACCTGTGCCAGGTCACAGAGGTGTTGGCCTGTCTCAGGCCTGAAGAAAAAGAGGCTTCTTATTCCCGGTACTCCTTCTTCGACTTTTATATGCGCCATACTGTTTGATTTATCGGTCTTATAAAAATTCTTAGTTCCCAATGAACTTACTCATCTCCCTCCACTTTTTGTTTTGAAATAAGTGTCACCGCAAATCCAAATAAAAAAATAAAAGAGAAAAGAAAAATAGCATTGCCATATCCACCCAATAAACTAACCAGGGCCCCGATAAAGAAAACCACTGATGCAGTAAACACCCTTCCTATATTAAAACAAAATCCTGTGGCGGAAGCTCGGACGACTGTTGGAAACAACTGCGGTATATAAACTGACAATGCCCCCTGGCTTATGCCAAAGAAAACGCCCATTATGCCCATCTCAATAAATGTAGCAAGCGAGACCGATGTGTTCAATTTAAAAACCACAAACACCATAACAAAACACATCGCAAAGCACATCATCATTGTTTTGCCCAGGCCAATGGCATTTACAATCAATCCTGAAATAGTACTCCCTGCGAGGCCGCAAAGCGCTAAGATCATCATCGTTGAGCCCCGCAGTTGTTGTGCTTTTGAAGCATCACCTGTAATGCTCTGTACCCAGGTAGGCGCCCATGAAAAGACAGCCCACAATCCAATCAGCATAGCGCCAAATATCAGGGAACCGCGCACCAGGTTTTTGCGGTACTCCTCCGCAAAAAGCTTCTTATTGGGCGGCGTATTGGAAGCAGCGACAATTCTATTATTCGTCCAGCTTGATGATTCCGGAAGTACAAAAACAGAAAAAACAGATATCGTTAACGGGACAATTCCTGCTAAAAAAGCGATGTGCCAGTTAGCCATTAAATTGTTTGTAGCGCCCGCGATGATAAAACCGACGGGCATAGCTGCTGAGACGATGCCCAGCGTGATTGCTCTTTTCTTTTCAGGCCATAATTCAGATATAAGAATGTTGGTTGTCACCATTACTCCCCCGACGCCAAAACCAGTTAAAAACCTGTAAACACCGACCATTAACCAGGAAGATGTAAATGCAGTAAGTAAAGTAAACAAGCCATAAAAAGCAGTAGATAATATGACCGATCTCGACCGGCCAATCCTGTCGCAGATAAGCCCCCATGTGAAGCCGCCAAACATGCTTCCGAATAAAAAAACCGAGTTGATGTAAGCGCCGACATTATTCATTTTCTCAGCCGTTACATTTCCCAAAAGATCCTTCACCACAACCGGCAAATAAACAGACATCAGCATGGTTGCAATACCGCAGAACATGATACTTAAGTAACACACAACAAATGCTATGATAAGATCACTCTTTGCTTTTGAAGAAGACCCTGTAATTGATGCTGCAGGTGCCGCCTGACGCGGGTTTGTAATTGTTGTTCCCATTATACTATTCTTGCTTCTTTAAATGGTCGTAGCCCTGCGGCAGCCTCGTGTATCCGTGATTCACCAATCGTTCAGCCAGTGTATCAAAATATTCAGATTTTTCGGGGAGAGCGGTTGCCAAACCGTCGACGTAACGGTTGTACAGGCAAAATAAAGCCGCGATCAATACCGTATCATGAATTTCAATATCGGTTGCGCCTGCCTGTTTCGCATTGGCAATAGATTGTTCCGTTACTGCCCGACCGCTTTCCTGCACCTGTGCAGCAATCGTAAGCAACATTTTCATCTTTTCGCTAACAGGGGCTGTTAAAAGATCTTCCTTAACTTTTTCGGCGGTTTCCTTTTCCCCCAGCAAAAGATCCGCAGCAGCGGTGTGAGCGGTAACGCAGAATCTGCATTCGTTGCGGTAGGATACAATTGTTGCGATCAACTCTCTTTCTCCCTCCGTTAACGTTGAGGGACCTCTCAATAAAAATTGTGTCAACGCCCGTATCGGCGCCGCGGAATCTTTTCGGTACTCGAGTAATCCGGTAATCCCCGGCAAATGCTTCTCCAAAGGAATATAAGGCATGTTATTATTCTAGTATGTTTTGAGAATGATCTTTAACTTCTGGTTTCACCTTACCGGACCATTATTTTCAGAGACGTACGATAACTGTGATGCTTCCATTTCTTCCATCAGATGACCACACACCAGGGCCGGGATAAAATGAGGGCCGCTTAGTAAAGTATTGCCTGTCGAAAATATTATTGACATTGATCCTGGCTTCAAGATTCCTGCTGATGCGTACCGAGGAGTTTATATCGACAATATTATAAGAAGGAACAAGGCCAACAGCGCCGGTTGCCTTGTTGGGTTCGACCGTATTCAAAGGGTCAGCAAATGACTCTGCAGTATAGCTGTACAATACCGAAAAACTGAGCTTTTTGAACCGTATGGAAGCTCCGTTACGTGTGATGATACGGGGTGCTGTTTCAACTTTATTGCCGTCGATATCTATATTTTCATTTCCTGATTTTACTATGGCGTTGGTATATCGGGCATCCAGCAGCGATGTTGATGTGAAAATGGAAAGGCCCAACTTTTTGGCAAGGAACCAATCGGCCTGGATAAATATTTCTGCTCCTTTGGTAAATGAGTTGCCGATATTTGTTCTGTATGTATAAAAATTACCGGCATCATCCGTTTCAGCAAGTGTTCCAAATCTGTCCTTATATTCCAGAATGAACCCGTTAACGTCCCAACGTAAAAATTTCCATGATCCCCTCCATCCCAATTCTGCATTGTACCCTTCAGCATCTTTGATACCAGGGTCAACTTTTTCATACACGGAACCAGGGATCAAATCTTTGAAAAGCATAGGACGGTAGGCCTGGCTGATTCCGCCATAAACTTCCATATTGCTTTTCGGCTTAAATGAAAAATTAGCACCAAACAATGGGAATTCGTGATCAATACTTACCGGTAATTCATTGTCCGGGTAGTACACAATAGTGCCGATCATATCAGTACCTCCTGATTCAATTCGTGCTCCAACATTCACCGATAAGTTTTTAAGCAACCGAAATCTGTTTTCCGCAAACAGTGCAATGTTTTTAGTTTTTAAATGAACATCTCTTCCCCAGCCTGGTTCAACCAGCGTCAGGTCGTAATCGCTGCCTGTAGTGCCTTTTCCAAGCTGCGTACGATGCAGGTCATTGTTCATATATTGAATTCCGGCTGCCACCGTAGAAGACAAACTACCCAACATATAATCCTGCAACAAGCGCATTTCAGCAGTATAGCTGTTGAAACGGTCGATATCCACCTGTCGGTTGTTGTATTGAAGTGTTGCTGCATTAATCGTATCCTGTACATTCGCGAGCTTGTCAAATTGCACGCTGTTTCTTGCACCAAGAACGGCTGAGGTTACCAATTGTAACCGGGTGTGTGGGCCCACACTCCAGTTCATTGTAATTGAGGGAACATGAATGTCGGGACTGAAATAGTTGCGTGACCTTGTGGCCTGCGTAGGATCAGCAAGGAACATGCTGTCAGTAAGGGGACCTGGTATCCGGTATAAATATTTTGATCTTGTCCATTCTGCACGGATTGAAAAACGGGTCGTAGGCTCATACGTTAAAATTATTGCCTGTCCTTCTGAATTGGTATGTTCATGGTCGCGATAGCCATCTCTTGACTTCTTATTAAAATAGGCATAGTACTTAAGTTTTCCGAGCTTTCCACCAATGGCGTTATAGGTGCTGAGCAAATTGAATGTGCCAACGGTATTGATGCTTTCAAAACTAATCGGCCGGGTAGTGTCACCCTGTTTGGTAGTATAATTCAACATACCTCCAAACTGAGCTCCATATTGCAACGAACCAGTTCCCCGCACTAATTCTATTTTAGCGATGCTTTCGAGCGGCATGCTATAGTGACTGGCAGGATAACCATACATATCTGAGTTCGTAATAATACCGTCCGTTCGAATATTGAATTCCCAGCCACGGTGCGGATCTAGTCCGCGTGCTGCCACGTTTACCTGGTTTCCCGCGCCATCCATATCATACACAAAAACCCCCGGAACTTTTGCGAAAATGTGGCGACCTGTTTTATTAGCAATGTCGGCAGGTATTTGCGTAAGGTCAATCGACTCTGACTTCTTTCCTGAGAAAATATAAGTGCCCTGCATCATAGCTAAAGGCCTTACAATATTTTCATTCAGGTAAGAAACGACAACGACGCTGTCGAGTGATCGCGAATGAATGAGAGTATCCTGCTGGGCCTGGGCCAGTGCATTTATTGTGAGAAAAAACAAAGTTGTTCGTATTGCTTTCATTGACCAGAGTAAAAGATAGGCGTCCGGAAAGAATTACAACGCCGTGAATGCTTATATGTTAAACAAGTTTATTGTCATTTACTGTTTCGACCGGATCTTAAAAAGAGGCGTCAGTAAAGAATTACAACGCCGTAAATGCTTGTGAAATTTTTGTTCTGCTTAAACTGTACAATTTTAATTGAGGGCGCCACTGAAATTCAGAACGCCGTGAG